>LULE01000010.1_pt1 | contig 167412 bp, 147 predicted proteins | sample 728231 | NCBI WGS metagenome assembly LULE01 (sample SAMN03860297, study PRJNA289734) | marine metagenome | biome: seawater column; feature: ocean; material: water; isolation source: Red Sea water column Station 192 - depth 10m | place: Saudi Arabia: Red Sea | collected 2011-10-15 | depth 10 m | reverse complement strand
GCTCATCGACCCGATCGTCGAGCCGGAAATCATCGTGGAACAGTCGTCGTCGTCGTCGAACGCCGGCATCATCGTTCCCCTGATCTTCCTCGCCCTCGTCGGCGTGGGTGTGTTCTGCGCGATCAACACCACGATCTGCTAAGAGATCGCCGGTTCACCGGCATCCGGAAGACCCCGTCCTTTTGGGCGGGGTTTTTCTTTGTCCGCCAAGCTGTTGGCAAAAACAAAAGGCCCGGTCGCGATGACCGGGCCTTCTGCGTAACCGAGTGTCGGTGGCTCAGATCGATTCGTTGATCCAGCTTTGCAGCGCGGCCTTGGGGGCGGCGCCGACCTTGTTGGACACGACCTGACCGTCTTTGAACATGAACAGCGCCGGGATGCCGCGAACGCCCATCTGGGCCGGGGAATTCGGGTTCTCGTCCACGTTGATCTTGGCAATCTTGACCTTGTCACCGTATTCGGCGGACAGCTCTTCCAGAGCCGGGCCGATCATTTTGCAGGGGCCGCACCATTCGGCCCAGAAGTCCACGACGACGGGAACGTCGGACTGGAGCACTTCTGCCTCGAAGGTTGCGTCGGTAACGGGAACGGTAGCCATGACTGGTCTCCTGAAATTCGGAAGGTTGAATGGAACCTAGGTATCGGCGTCGGTAGCGTCAAGCATACTAAATGCCGCGCCTGCCAATGTGACGGGAATGTCCATGAGGCGCGCGGTCCGGGTCCAGAGGATCGCGAGTGCAACCTCCCGGTCTGGATAGATTTTCCCGACGGCCTCGGCATAGGCCCCCATCTGGCGCAGGATTCCGGCGGGCGTCTCCTCGGGCCGGTCTGGCACGACGGCGTTCGTCTTGAAATCCACGACCGTGACGCGGGCCGGGGTCAGAATCAGCCGATCCACGGTGCCGATGACCCGCGCGGCACCGGCCACAGCGGTCGGGGCGGAGAGCGTCACTTCGGCCAGGGTATCGGGGACAAAAAGTGGGGCGAGGTCGGGGTTGTCCAGAATGGCGCGGGCTTCGGACAGAAGCCCGTCGATCTCGTCCTTCAGAGCGGCATCGACGCCCGCGCCCAGCAGATGCGGCGTGATCCGGTCCCAATCGACCGGCCGATGACTCGGCAGCACTTCGAGCAGGCGGTGGATCTGGCGACCGCGGCGCTTCGCGTCCTCCGGATCGTCGGGGAAATCCGCGCCCAGGTCCCGAAACAGAATCTTGGCCCCGCCGAGATCCGAGGGCGACAGGACCTTTGGCGGCGCGGGCGGCGCAGGCGGCGGCATGGTCATCCAGTCGGGCAGCGTCACCGGCCCCTGCGCGCGGGCCTCGATCTTGCGTGGCGCGGGGACCGGCCAGTCGCCGGTCTGAAAGCGCAGGCCTGGCTCGCCCACCTGTTCGGTCACGGGCGCGTCGAAGGGTTGGCAATCAAGCTGCGACAGGCCCGCGCGCACCGTGTCGTGCCAGCTCTTGCCCGGCTCGTCCGCAGTTTCCCCGGCCCCCGCGACGATGAGCCAGGATTCGGCCCGCGTCATCGCAACGTAGAGCAGCCGGTTCTTTTCGTCCGCCGCCCGCGCTTTCGCCTCGTCCACATCCTCGCGCATCGCGGGTGGCGTGTCGGCGGCGGCGGTGCGCCAGACGGGAACGCCGTCGACCAAGGCGATCTTGGCCAGCGGCATCGGCCGTTTCACCGTGGTTTCCGGAAGGAACACGATCGGCGCTTCGAGCCCCTTGGCACCATGCACGGTCATCACGCGCATCTCGTTCTGCTGGCTGTCGATCTGGCGTTTGACCTCGAGGTCATGGGCGGACACCCAGGTGAGAAACCCGGTCAGGCTCGGCACCTCGACCTGTTCGTAATTGAGCGCCTGAGCGAGCAGCGCGTCGATGCCGTCCACCGCCTCTTTCCCCAACCGGCCGACGAGAAGGCGGCGACCATCATGGCGCGTGAGCGCGCGTTCAAGCAGGTCGTAGGGCCGCAAGTAATCCGACTGGTCGAGCAGGTCCTGCAGCACCCTGCGCGCCGCACTGTCGCCGTGGTCGCGCAGAGCGCGCCAAAGGTAGCCTTCGCGCGGCTGGGCGAGCCGATAGAGCGCGTCCTCGCTCCAGCCGAAGAGCGGCGAGCGCAGGAGCGCGGCCAGCGACAGGTCGTCCTCGGGCGTGGCGAGAAAGGACAGGAGCGCGGTCAGGTCCTTGACCGCCATCTCGCCTCCGATGCGCAGCCGGTCGGCCCCGGCGATGGGGATGCCAGCGGATTTGCAGGCCGAGATGATGTTACGGAAAAGCGCGCTGCGCCCCTGCACGAGCACGAGGATGTCGCGGGGTTCGACGGGGCGGAAGCCGTCGCCGTGCGGCAGTTGCTCTTCCTCGATCATCCGCGCGATTTCGCGGGCAATGGCGCGGGCGAGCACGACGTTCTGGTCGTCGGGTGATGGCAGGTCGATGGGGTCGTGCCAGTCATTTGGCTTGGGTTTCTCGACCTTTTCGATCACGGGCCAGAGATCGACGCGACCGGGGCGCTGGTCGTGAAAGGCGCGGTGGAGCGGCACGGTGTCCCCAAGCCCGGTCTGATCGGCGAGAACCCTGTCCACCGCGGTCAGGATCGCCGGGGAGGATCGGAAGCTGTGTTCGAGCGGAAGCTGCGCCAGCGGGCGGGACACCGCATCGAGCCGCGTAGAAAATTCGTCTCTAACCCGTGCGAACTCGGCCGGATCGGCGCCTTGGAACGAATAGATGGATTGCTTCGGATCACCCACGACAAACACCGACCAGTCGCGCTGGGCGTGAAGCCCGTCGCCGGACATGAACTCGTCCGCCAGCGCACGGATGATGCGCCATTGGTCGGGCGAGGTATCTTGCGCCTCGTCCACGAGGATGTGGTCGATGCCGCCCTCGAGCCGGAAGAGCACCCATTGCGCGACCTCGGACGAGTTCAGGAGCCGCGAGGTCAGGTCGATGAGGTCGTCGAAGTCGAGCCAGCCGCGTTCAGCCTTGGCCCGGTCGTAGTCGCGCACGAAGGCATGGGCGAAATCGTGAAGCACACGGCTGCGTTCAGCGGCCCGGATGGCGAGTTGATCGCCCAGCGCGGCCTCGGCAGCCTGGCAAAGCTCGATGAAATCCTCGTGGTCCTCGCCCATCGCGGCCACGATCGCCTTGGAGGACAGGTTCTTGGCGATGGTACCCGCCTTGGTCAGCACGGCGGTCTGGAACAGGGTCAGGTCGGCGGGGCCGGGGCGCTTCAGTTCCATGCGCATGAGATGTGCGGCCTGCGCCTGTAGCGTGGCGGAGCCGGTCATCATCGCCTTGCACGCGGTGTGGATCAGGTCCCCCGATCCGGGCTGAAACACCCTGTCCGCGATGTCCTGTTCCGTCAGACCGGGCGCGATCCCATGGGCGCGCGCGATGGCGTCGGGGTCGGCGGGTTCGCGAAACAGCTTGGCGTTGCCTGCGATCTCGACGGTCAATTCGGAAATCTCGGCGCCGGTGAAATACCGCGCGACCCGTTCGAAGAGGGGCTGCGCCGCACCCTGCGACATGGTTTGCAGGATCTCGTCCTGCAACAGGAGCGCGCTGCGGTCGTCCATTTCCTGAAAGTTCGGGTTCACACCCGATTCCATCGGAAAGCGCCTGAGAATCGACGCGCAGAAGGCGTGGATCGTCTGGATCTTGAGCCCGCCGGGGGTTTCGATGGCTTGGGCAAAGAGCTTGCGCGCCCGGCCCAGATCGCGCTCGTCGACACTTGTGCCGAGACGCGCGAGCTCGTCCAGAAGCACGGGCGTGTCCATCATCGTCCATGTGCCGAGCCGGTCGAAGAGCCGGTTCTGCATCTCGCGCGCGGCGGCCTTGGTATAGGTCAGGCAGAGGATGTTCTGCGGCGGCACCCCGGAGAGGAGGAGCCGCGCGACGCGGTCGGTCAGAACCCGCGTCTTGCCGGAGCCCGCGTTGGCGGACAGCCACGTGTTCGCGTCGGGTCGGGCGGCTTCGACCTGCCGCCGGGTCGCGTTATCCATCGTGATCCCCCACGGGTTCCGGCGTCGGATCTTCGGCATGGTCCCATTCGCCGTAGCGGGCGAGATGGTCGAAATCCCCCGTGCCATCGCCCGCACTGAACATCACCCGGCGCGAGACATAGCCGCGGCTTGGCTGACGGAACGACTGGATGAGGGCCTCGAACTCTTTCTCGACGTCCAGGAGCAGCCCCGGCTCGACCTCGACCGACGATACCTTGGGGGTTGAGCCAAGACCGATATAGGCGACCTCTGCCGTATCGGCCCGCCCGAGCTTGTCGAACCCGCCCACCTTGAGCACCAGCGCCTCGAGCAGCAGTTGCTTGTCATAGGCGCGTTGCTGGTCCTTGGTCGGGATCTGTCCGGTCTTGTAATCGAACAGCGCGACGCGCCCGTCGGCGCGCACATCCATCCGGTCGGCGCGGCCATGAAGCGTGAAGGGCGGATCGAAAAAGGACGCCTCGCCCCGAAGCTCGGTCAGGATGTCGGTCGCCTGCGCCTGTCGCTCGGCCTCGCCATCGAGGAACCAGTCGGCGTTGCGTGCGATCTTGGCGAGCCAGAGGATGCGGGCGGCGGGCCAGGGCAGGCCGTTTTCCAGAACGTCCCGAGCGATGGACAGAAGCCGCTCGCGGGCGGCGTCGCGCGGCTCGTTCTGGGTCCGGTCACTGACAAAACGCTCGAAAATCTCGTGCAGGATCGTGCCCCGAAGCGGCGCGTCGGGGCGTTTGTGCAGGGCGTCTATGGGCGAGAGATGCAGGATCTTCTGGGCGTAGATCGCATATGGGTCGCGCACAAGGCGCCCCACCTGCGTAAAGCTCAGGCGGTTGGGGCGATGTTCCACCGGCGGCATCGGCGCGGGCCGGATCGCGCTGGGCACCTCGCGTTCTGGGGTTTCGAGGTCCTGCACCCGGTCGAGCCAGACCTTGCCCCGGCCGCGCATACCGTCCAGCGCCGCGCGGCCCGCGTCGGACATGCCGCTCATCAGGTTTGTCAGGCGATTGATCCAGCGTGAAGGCACGGTTTCGGATTCGTCGTCGCGAAGGGCACGGGTGAGGATCACCTCGCGCGTGCCGAAGGCCATCTGGAAATCATGGGCGGAGAGGCCGATCTGACGTTCGGGCAGCAGAAGCCCGGCCTGTTTGCGCATGGCGCGGTTCATCCAGGGATCGGGCGAGATCGTCTGCGGCCATGTCCCGTCCTGCAACCCGCCAAGGATGACGAGGTCGACGCCCTGCACCCGCGCCTCGAGCGTGCCCCAGATCATGACGCCGGGATGGGATTCGGTCGTCTCGCGCACGTCGCCGCCGTTGAGGAAGCTGGTGAACAGGTCGCGGAACTCGCCCGCCGACATCTCGCCGCCATGCTCGGCCTCGCCTTGCAGGTCGTCGAGCATGGTTCGCGCGACGCGCCCCGCCTCCTTGTCCCAAAGCTCGGCGGGGTCGTCGGACCGCGACCCGGCGGCAAGCCGTTCGGTGATGTCGAGGGTCTGCGCCACGTGGTCGGCAAGACTGGCGCGACGGGCGGAAGCGAGCGTTTCGATCAGCCCGCCGATCCAGTGCGCCCAGCGCTGTTTCTGGTCATCCTCGCCGGCCCAGCCGAGCAGGGCGGAGCGGTCGGGAAAGGGCATCGACCGGCGCAGGGCACCAAGCTCCAGGTCGCGGGTCAGCCGCAGGTGTTCGCCGCGCTCCTCGCCGGTATGGGTCAGGGGATGCTTGAGCAGGGTCAGCAGCGCGACGCCGTCGATCTGCGCCCCCCGCATCTCGGCCACGTGGCGCAGGAGCCGACCGGGCGCGGTCAGCGGCAACGGCCGTCCGGCGCTGTCGTCGGGGACGATGCGCCAGCGGTCGAGCGCGGCGGTGACCTGCCGGGTCAGGGTCCGGTCGGGGGAAATCAGCGCCGCCGGCTGGCCGCGCTCGGCGGCGTCCCGCAGGACCAGCGCGATGGCATTGGCCTGATCGCGCGGCGTTGGCGCCTCGATCAGCGTGACGCCTTGGGTCGCCTCGCCCACGTCGGTGAAACGCGGACCTTCGCTTTGCCAGACATCGGTGACCGGCGCGGGCCGGAGCGCGAGGGACAGGAGCGCGTTGCGGCGGCGGCTGGGGGGTTCGGTGGCCTGCCAGGGCGTGACATTGGACCATGACATGTCAAGCGACGTGAGCAGTTTGCGAAACCGATACTGCGGATGATCCTCGGCAGACATGTCGCTTTCGGGGTTGTCCCAGACGGACGCCGGCAGGTCAAAATCAAAGCCCGGCAGGATCACGGCCCCCTGCGGCAGCGCCGCGACGCAACGCATGAAGAGCGCCGTGGTGCCGCGCGACCCGGTGGACCCGGCGACGATCACCGGGTCACTGGGCGGGGTTTCGGCCCAGCGGGAAACGAGCGCCTCGACCACGCGCCGTTGTCGGGTGGCGGCATCGAGAAAGCCATCCTCCATCGTGCCCACGAAACGGTTGGCAAGCTCGATAAAGGCGAGACTGCGCGCCCAGTAGCGGGAATGGTCGGCCACATCGAGGTTGGCCAGCCGGTTGATCCCGACGCCTTCGCCGCGCATCTCGTCGAACAGTCCGGCCAGGCTTTCGGCCAGCGCGTAGGTGGCGTGTCGCGGGGCGAGGTCGGGTTGGCTTTCCAGCAGCCGCGCGATGAGTTTCGCAAGCTCGAGGTTGCGCCTGAGCGACGACATGGCGGGAGGCAGGTCGAGAGCCGCGCCATCCGTGGCGAGGTCCGCGCCCAGATCGGTGATCAGCCGGATGCGCGGCAGGAAACAAGCGGGGCCTTCGGAAAACAGGGCTTCGATCCTGCGGCCCATGCGCGACGTGTTCACGAAGAGCGTGACGCGAGCCATCGCCTCTGGCGGCTGTCCGGCGAGACGTGCGCGCAGTCCGTTGACCACGGCGCGGGGGAAATCGACGCCGGGTTCCTGGGCAAAGATGCGTGGTGTGTCCTGTGGTTCAAACATCGGGCGCAGCCTGAAGCAGGGCTTCCGCCTCGGCAATCCCCTCGGGGCTGCCCACGTCGCACCAGCCGCCCCGATGGATCGTGCCGTAGAGGCGGCCCTCGGCAATGAGGCGGTTCCAGACGACGTTCAGGGAAAAGGCGGTCTCGGGCACATCGGCAAGCGGCCCGGTCGCGATGATCTGCGCGCCGGAATAGACATAGCTCGAACCCCGGATGATGCGGCCCTCGGCATCCAGGTCGAAATCGCCGGTGCCGCGATGGCCGCGCGCCTGATGCTTGTCCAGCAGCAGAAGCAGCGCCCCCATCCGTTCCGGCGTCCACGCACCGCGCAGTTCATCGAGCGGATTGGCTCCGGTCCAGACCGCGTCCGAGTTCAGCGTGAACACCGGGTGCGGCCCAAGCAGCGGCAGCGCCTGTCGCAGCCCGCCCCCGGTTTCGAGGATCGCGTCGGTTTCGAGGGACAGTTTGACGCCCTTCGGGGCAAGATGGGCGGCGAGCATTTCGGGCAGGTAATGCAGGTTCGCGACCACGGTGCTGACATCGGCCGCCGTGGCGATGTCGAGCGCATGGTCGATCAGGGGGCGACCGGCGACCTCGACCAACGGCTTCGGGCGGTCACGGGTCAGAGCGCCCATGCGCGTGCCGAAGCCGGCCGCGAAGATCATCAGCGAGTCGGGACGGTTCCGCATTTTTCTTTCAGCAGGGCCAGTGTTTCGGGGGTCGGCTCGGGTAGCGTGGCGCGGACTTGGTCGCGGAGGTGGGCGAGGCTGGGATGGGCCAGATCGGTCAGGAGGTTCGCCCATGTGCGCGGAATGAGATCGACGTAATGCGGCTTGCCATAATGCAGTGACAGCCGGGCAAAGACGCCAAGGATACGCAGGTTGCGCTGCGCGGATACGGTCGAACAGGCGGCGGAAAAACCCTCGGGATCGGTGCCGGTTTCGCGGGCGTAGTGCGCGATCATGGCGTTCGTCGTCTCGGGCGACACCGCGCGGCGCACGTCGCGGGCCAGCGACATGAGGTCATAGGCCGGGTGGCCTAGACCGCCGTCCTGAAAGTCTAGCAGGCCCACGTTCGCGGGCGCGGTGCGGTCGGGGAGCCAGAGCAGGTTCTCGGCATGGTAATCGCGCAGGACCAGCACCGGCGTCCAGGGATCGAGGCGGGCAAAGGCATCGGACAGGCGGGCCTGCATGGCCTGGCGGGCGTCGCCGTCGCGGGTGCCGGTCGCCCCGAAGAAATACCAGTCGTGGGCGAGCCCGGCGACTTCGGTCATCGTGGCGGTCCCATAGTCCGGCGCGGGGGGCGGCGGTGCGGCGTGCAGGGCGATCAGGGTATCGGTCGCGGCGAGGTAGAGGTCCCTCTCGCGCTCGGGCGCGCGGGCCGTGACGGTCGAGAACAGGTCATCGCCCAGATCCTCGATCAGCAGAAGGCCCCGGTCCATGTCCTGCGCGCAGATCGCCGGCGCGGACAGCCCGACACCCGCGAGGTGCCCGGCAATGCGGAAGAAGGGTTCGACGTTCTCGCCCACCTCCGGTGCCGCATCCATGACGATGGCGCGTTTCTCGCCAGCGATGAGGCGGATATATTTGCGGTTCGAGGCATCGCCCGCGAGCGGAAGTTGCGTCGCATCCTGCCAGTCCTGGGCATGGATAAAGGCTTGCACCTCGTCGGCGCGGTGGGGGTTACGGGTCACGTCTGGTCTTCTTGCAGGAGGGCGGCGAGCCGGGTTGCCGGGCCGGTCAGGGTGAGGCTGCGTTGGGTGTCCCCGGTGACGTCGAACGTCAGGCCTATGGCCTGCGGCGGGATCAACGGCCCCAGCCGGTCTGGCCATTCGACAAGGCAGATCGCGTTGTCGAAAGCGTCGATCAGTCCAAGCTCCTCGACCTCGTCGGGGTGCGTCAGGCGGTAGAGGTCGGCGTGCCAGATCTCGACCCCGTCCAACGCGTAGGTCTGCACCAGCGTGAAGGTCGGAGAGGGCACATCCTCGACGGGCCGCCCGTCGGAGGCGAGACGGGACTGGATCACGGCGCGGGCGAAATGGGATTTCCCGGCCCCGATGGGACCACTCAGAAGCAGCAGGTCCCCGGCGCGCAACCGCGCCCCGACGGCGGCGGCAAGGCGGCTCGTGTCCTCGGGCGTGTCCAGTTCCACGCGACGTTCGTCAGTTATGTCGGCGATGCCCAGACCCATGCCCCCGTTTTAGATCAGGGGGCAGGCGCGGCAAGCCTCTTCTCGCAACGGATCAGCGGATTGCTGTCGCCGCCTTGGATGGCCGCCGCCGTTTCGCGGGATGTTCCTGCGCGGGCGCGCGCGTCTCGACCCCGGTCTGGGGCGCAAATTCGACCAGCGTGTTGCCGCGTGGCAGCGGGGTCACCGTCAGGGTCATGGACCGCCCGTCAAGGCGCAAAATCGGCGCGCTCCAGGCGTCGCGCCTTTCGGTTTCGCTGACAAAGGTGCCCAAGGCGTCCCACAGGCCGGAGGGGGCGCAGTCCTTGCGCCAGCCGGCGATGCAGTCCTGCAGGGTTCTGGTCTCGGCCTCCTGCGGCCAGAGGGCGGCATAGGCCGCGTTGACGAAAACGACCCGGCCGGACAGGGAAAAGACGACCAGACCGGCGGGCAGAGTGTTCATCACGGCTTCGCCCACCTCAAGCTCGGTCCTGAGGTCCCGTGCCATGGTCATCTCGTCCGAGATGTCGGCGAATTGAAATGCGATGGCCCCGTCGGGGTGGGGCAGGCCGGTTACGGAATAGGTCTGGCCGGAGGGCATGGTCCAGGTTTCCTCGAAGGTCCCGGCCTGCGCCATCGAGGTGATCTCGGACAGGTGCTGCCGCCAGCTCTTGTAGTCCTTGGGTTCGGGCATCATGCGCTGTTCGCGCATCCGGTCGAAGACGGCGCTGATCGTCGGACGGGCCAGCAGAAAGTCGCTTCTCAACCCGGTGAGATCGAGGAGGGCCGGGTTGAAGACCGTCAGCTCGTGGTCCCGGTTGAAAATGGCGAGACCGATGGGAAGGGTGGCAAAGGTCTTGGACAGGGTCGCCACAAAATCCTGTTGCGACTTCTCGGCCCGCACGAGGGTGTCGATGGCCCGCGCGATGCACAGTTGTCCGCCCGGTTCCGCGACGATGTCGATGTCGAACCACCGTGTGTCCCCGCTGTCGGGCAGGAGGATGGATTTGCGTCGGGTCGCGGGCGCCTCGGCCTTGCCCGCCGTGGGCAAGTCGAACAGGCGCGCGGGTGGCCAGGTGCGCACGCTCGCCTCCTCGAGCTCTTCGGACAGGTTGAGGTAGGCATCGTTGCACCAGACGACCATGCCGGACGAGGTTTCGCGCCACATGGGGATCGTCGTGTTGTCCGCGACACTTCGCAGCCCCTCGACCTCGTGCGACAGGGCCGCGATGGTCATCCGGTCCGGCAGGGGCGAGGCGAGGGCGGAGGACCGTGGGACGAGCGAGATTCGCGCGACGCCTTCGCGCCAGACCGCGCGCAGGATGGTGGAACCGTCGCTCGACACACGTTCCTTTTCGCCCAGGCTCGCGAGATCCGAGAACCAGCTTTGCAGCGACGGAAAGAGCGGCTCGAGGTGAAAGGCGACACGGAACCAGTCCTTGCCACGTCCCGGTCCAAGCTCGATCAAGGATCGGGCAGAAGGCGAGGCATCCAGAAGCACCTCGTCCTGAAACAGGAACACGAGCCCGTCCTGCTCGGCCGTCGTGAGCCGGTAGAGATCCGACGACCCGCGCCCACCCAGCCAGCCGATCAGCACGAGGCACAGAACCGCGACGGCAAGCGCGTTGCACAGGATGAGAGTGGCGAGGATCGGCGTCATGCGGGTTCGACTTGTTCAACTTCACAACGTCTCGTTGCGCGACCAGCGTTACGTCCGTTTGGTTAATGAACCCTTAACCCTCGCTGAACCCTCATGAACGGGCCCACGCCGTCAGGCGCCGAACCGTTGGTTTTCCGGCAGCACCGGGTTGCGGGTCGCGGCCTCGATGGGCGAGGGGCGGGGCCAGACGACCTCGACGATGGCACCTTCACGCAGACCGGGGCGCGGCTCGCCGTCATAGGGATCGCGGCCGTTGGCAAAGGTCAGTTCCGCGCCGGTGCGTTCCAGCAGCGTCTTGGCGATGAACAGACCCAGCCCCATGCCTTCGTATTCCGGTCGCCGGGCATCGGGGGTCGTGCGGCGACGGCGGATAAAGGGGTCACCGATGCGGCTGAGCAATGTCGGGGGATAGCCCGTTCCGTCGTCCACGATGTGAACGGTGAGCGATGTCTCGGTCCAGATCGTGTCGACCCAAACCGTCGTGCTCGCAAAATCGACGGCATTCTGGATCAGGTTGCGCAGGCCGTGGACCAGCTCGGGCTGGCGCAGGAGCACCGGCTCGTCCTCGGTTCCGGGTTCCAGCACCACGGTCTTTCCCCGGCTGAGGTGCGGTGCCGCGGCTTCTGCGATCAATGCGGACAGCGGGGCCTGACGCAGGTGCAGGTCGTCCTTGCCGGTCTGGCCCATCGACCGAAGGATGTCGCGGCAGCGGTCCGCCTGATCGCGGAGGAGTTCCGCATCCTCGCGCAGCTCGCTCCCCTCGGGCAACTCGCGCACCATTTCGGAGGAGACGAGCTTGATCGTGGCCAGTGGCGTGCCGAGTTCATGGGCGGCGGCGGCAACGACGCCCCCGAGGTCGGTCAGCTTCTGTTCGCGGGCCAGCGCCATTTGCGTCGCGAGAAGCGCCTGGCTCATGGTCTGGCTCTCCTTGGCGACCTGCCGCGCGTAGCCGGCGATGAACCCGATGGCCACTACGATCGCGGCCCACATGCCGAAGAGAAACACCTCGGGCAGCCTGAGGATATCGCCGCCCTGCGTGACGAGCGGCAGATGGACAAAGGCCATGAGGCTGGTCATCCCGATGGCGGCGGCCCCGATGGTCACGGTGGAGCGCATCGACAGCGCGGTGGCCGAGACGGTCACGGGCGCGGCGACAAGCACGGCGAAGGGATTGTTCAGACCGCCAGTCAGCATGAGCAGCAGGCAAAGCTGCAGCGTGTCGAACAGCAGCATGAGCGCCGCTTCCCGTTCATTGAGCCGTCTGGTCGCAGGAAAGATGAAATGGATCACGATATTCGCGATGATCGACAGGCCGACGACCACGGCGGCGAACCCCAGTTCGATCTGGAGCCTGAAGATCCAGAGCGCGACGGCGATGGCGCCCGCCTGACCGACGACCGCGACCCATCGCAGGATGGTCAGCGTTTCCAGACGCACCCAATGGCGGCCGGGGTTCTTGGAGAAAAGATCGGCGGTGTCGGGCATGGGCGGGCGCCTGTCCTGGCTGCTGTTGGCTGGATCGTGAAGGGTTGCGTCGATTTCTCCCCTTGTTAGTGGGGGGCGACTGGCCGATCAATGCGGCGCCTTGGACAGGAGAAGACAATGACGCGGACGATGGCACTTGGCGGCGTGGCGGTGATCGCGCTCTTGATCGGTGGAACGGCGCTATACGTCGGGATGAACACGACCGACGACCAGTTCGCGCAGTGCCGCGAGTCTACTGTCGGCACCGGGACGGCGTCGATCGGCGGTCCGTTTACGCTGGTGAACGGCGACGGCGAGACGGTGACGGATCAGGACGTCTTTACCAAGCCGACGCTTCTGTACTTTGGCTACACCTTCTGTCCGGATGTCTGCCCGCTCGACAATGCCCGCAACGCCGAGGCGCTCGACCTGCTCGAGGAGCGCGGCGAGGATGCACAGATGGCGATGATCTCTGTCGACCCGGAGCGCGACACGCCCGAACAGATGAAGGACTTCGCCTCCTATCTGCACGAGGACATGATCGGGCTGACCGGGTCACCTGAACAGGTGCGCGCGGCGTCGCAGGCCTACAAGACCTATTACCGCAAGCAGGAAGGCGACCCCGAATACTACCTCGTCGATCATTCGACCTTTACCTATCTGGTGCTGCCCGAGGTCGGATTCGTCGAGTTCTTCAAGCGTGATGACAGCGCTGAGAAGATCGCCGAGACGACCGCCTGTTTCATCGACGCATCAAGCTGAGGCGGGCGGGTCCGGCCCGGTTTGACAGAGGCGCCAGTGACGGGGACAATCGCCCCGGTCCGATGCAGCCAAGACGGAGCCAGCGATGAGCGTGGCGCTGGAAAAACTGAAGATCGCCTATATGCCCGTGCCCAAGGCCGCCTGTTCGTCGGTCAAGGCGGCGCTCGCGCAGGTGGACCCCGACGTCAGTTATCGCTGGCGGCGGGCGCGACGCGATCCGAACTATGTCCATGCGCTTTATCCCACGCGGCGGTTTCGGCCGCACCGCTGGGAACGGTTCTCGGCTGGCGACTGGTGGCGTTTCACCGTGGTGCGCGATCCGCTCCGGCGCCTGCTGTCTGTCTATTCGAACCGGGTCGCGGACTTCAACGAGTTGAAGAACTCGCCCGGTGTGCGGGCCGCGGACGAGTTGACCGTCGAACCCGATCCCGACTTCTTTTTTCAGAACTTGCAGGGCTATATCGAGAAATCCTCGGTCATAAAGCATCACGCCCTGCCCACCTACCTGTTCACCGGCCCGGCCCCCCTGCAATACGAGCGCGTCTACCGGGTCGATGAGCTTCCGGTCCTGATCGACGACCTGGCCGAACGGGCCGGGCACGAGGTCACGATGCCCAAGTTGAACCAGAGCGGCGAACGCCTGACGCTCGACCGGCTGAAGCCTGAAACCGTGGCGGTACTGCGCGAACGCCTCGCCCCGGAATACGCGGAACTCGAAGGCATCTACGACAATCCCTTCGAGCGGCGCGTGAAAGGCATTGCCTGAGCGGATTTGCCGCGGCGTTTTGACGTGCATCAATTTGACCCGCTTCCGGCTGATGCATAAGGTTTCTCGAATGCGAACAGCGATCAGGGTGGACCAATGTCCGAAGACGAAACGCTGGACCTCGGTCCCGATACCTCTCTCCTGCTTGTCGATGACGACGAGCCCTTTCTGAAGCGGCTCGCCCGCGCGATGGAAAAACGTGGGTTCAAGGTCGAAACATCGGATACCGTGGCGGGGGGCAAGGCCATAGCGATGGCGCGTCCGCCCGCCTATGCGGTCGTGGACCTGCGCCTGGGAGACGGCAACGGGCTCGACGTGGTCGAGGTGCTGCGCGAACGGCGGCCCGACGCGCGGATCGTGGTGCTGACGGGTTACGGTGCGATTGCCACTGCGGTGGCGGCAGTCAAGATCGGGGCGACCGACTACCTGTCGAAACCCGCCGATGCCGATGACCTGATCAAAGCGCTGCTCGCCAAGGGCGACGAACTGCCCGAACCGCCCGACAATCCGATGAGCGCGGACCGGGTGCGGTGGGAACATATCCAGCGGGTCTACGAGCTGTGCGACCGGAACGTGTCGGAAACCGCGCGGCGGCTCGGGATGCATCGGCGCACGCTCCAGCGCATCCTCGCGAAGCGGTCCCCGAAATGAGGATGGCGGTGCTCGGGCTGCTCGTTCTCGCCGGATGTGGCGCAGCAGCGCCCGGCCCTGTCCCGCCCGCGCGGCAGGGCGTGAGCTTTGTGCCTGATGCGAATGGACTGGGGGTCCAGGGGCGCGCGACTCGTATCGACTTTGGCCGCTCGCCCAAGGGCGTGATCCCGGTGCTGGAGCGCGAGGTCGGGCGTGGCGCCGACATGGCCCTGACCGGTTGTCCGGCGGGGGTCGTGCGTCGGGTGGATTACGACGGTCTGGAACTGCTCTTCACCGCCGAACGCTTTGTCGGCTGGCGACAGGAGGGTGCGACGGCGGGACAGGCCTGCGCCTAGCGCCGATCTGGGCCGAAACAGTGACTATTTCTGCCCGGCCGAGCGCCTCAGCCACGTCCTGAACGTCCGCGCGCCGGGTGACAGGACGGTGGGTCGTGTCACGATGTGATAGCCCAGGCCCGCCGCGTCGCCCTCGTGCAAGGAGACGAGCTGTCCGCTGGACAGATCGGGCTCGACCAGCGCGCGCGACTGGATTGACAGGCCGAGCCCGTTGCGTACCGCCGACAGCACCATGGAGTTGTTGGGCATCTCGGTAGCGCCCACCTTGGCGAAATCCACGCCGACGGCCGCGCCCCAGATCCGTTGTTCCCGTGCGGCTTCCGAGAAATACCAATCCCACTGCGACAGGTCGCGCAGGTCCTCGAGCCTGCGCGCTTTGGTATATCCCGGCGCGGCGATGACCACGAACCGCGAAACGTCGAGCGGCTCGACATCGACCCCCGGCCAATCGCCGTCGCCAAAGCGGATGGCCACGTCGATCCCGTCCCGGCGCAGGTCGGAGAGGGTCATCGAGGGGACAAGCCGCAGTTCGATGTCGGGGTGTTCGGACCAGAAGCGGCCAAGACGGGGGATGAGCCAGCTTTCGGCGAAGCTCGGCGTCATGGTGACGGTCACCGGTCGGATCGTGCTGCGGTCAAGTATCGTCGTCACGCCCTCGGAAATCCGGTCAAAGCCTTCGGCGAGGGCCACGGCCAACTCGGCCCCGGTTTCGGTCAGGCGCATCTGGTGGCCATCGCGGGCGGCGAGCGATTCGCCGAAATGGTCTTCGAGTTTTCGCAGGTGCTGCGCCACGGCGGCATGGGTCACGTTCAGCTCCCGCGCGGCGGCAGAGTGGGAGCCGTGACGGGCGAGCGCGTCGAAAGCGCGAAGCGCAGCGAGCGAGGGGAGGCGGGACCAGTCCATGCGCATATGTTAGCACAGCTTACAATTCTGAAACATTAGAAACTCGCCCGACTCGGAGCGGACAGGCATGGTGGTCTCAGCAACCCAGACCGGAAGGAGCAAACACCATGTTGGGCATCTTCAGCGACGTCGTCCGCATCGCCACCGGCGGCTTTCGGCGCGACGAAACATTCGAAACCCGCCAGCGTCGGATCGCGTTCGAGGAACGTGAGCGTGATGCGGCGCGCAAATCCATGCGGGACTTCCGCAACCGCTACCAAGGCTGAGGGCTGCGACAATGACCCCTGTCCTCACCCGTATCTTCCGCGCTGGTAGACGGTATTTGGCGCGAACAGAGACACATTTCGAGCGCGAATATCACATCCGCTACGAGGATCTCGTGCGTCGCCGGAACGAAGAGGCCGAGCTTTACCGTCAGCTTCGCCGCCGGATCAGTCTGTGATCACAGGCCGCCAATACTCCCCCGACTGACCCGCCGAGGCCCCGCGCCCGGCGGGTTTTTTCAGATCGCAGCAAGCAGCGCCTCGTGCCGAGCGACGAAATCGCGACGCACCTCGACCGGGGGGCGAAGCACGATCCGCAGCCCGTCGATCAGTCCCTCGTCCGGGTGGCCGAAGAACCTGTCGGACTCCGCGATGGTGAAGCCCGCGATCTGCGTCGCCTCGAGCCAAGCCGAAATCCTGTCGGCCTTCTTGATCGCCTTTTTCACCGGGACGGGAATCTTGGCCGGAAGTCCGAACCGCAGGTGGACTGCGGCGGTGAGCCGGTCGTCCAGCTCGCCATACCCTGGCCCCACGGCGGCCTTCACCGGCGAGATCATGTCGCCGATCACGTATTCCGGGGCGTCGTGGAGCAACGCGGCCAGCCGCCATTTCACGGGAGCGCCGGGGTTCAGACGAGTGAAAAGCTCTTCCACCAGCAGGGAATGTTCGGCCACGGAATAGGCGAAATCGCCCTTGGTCTGCCCGTTCCAGCGCGCGACGAAGGCAAGGCCATGGGCGATGTCCTCAATCTCGATATCCACCGGCGTCGGGTCGAGCAGGTCGAGACGGCGACCGGAGAGCATCCGCTGCCAGGCACGGGGCGGCTGGGCCATCAGAGGTCGCGCCCCTCGGGCAGGTAGACGAGGTTGCCGTGGACCCGGCTCACCCGGTCGTAGTTCACGCGGGGAAAATTGCGTTTGAGCCAGCGGGGGCGGTCGAATTCCTCGAGCATAATGATCGGCTTCCAGCGATTGATGATGTGGTAGGCGCCCAGTAGCGCCTCGCCTTCGTGCCCTTCGACGTCGAGTTGCAGGATCGACACCGGGCGGTCGAGTGGCACGACATAGTCAAGCATCAGCGCGCGGACCTCCTCCACCCCCGGTCCCGGTTCCTCGACGAAATGGGAATGGCCGCCCAGCGCCTCGCCGTCCTCCTTATGGGTGCGGAAATGGATCGTTCCGTTCCGGTCCGACAGCGCGGCGTTGGTCAGGGTCACGTTCGACAGGTCGTTCAATGCGATGGTCTCGGTCGCATGGGCGTGGCTGACAGGGTTCGGCTCGAACGCCCAGATGCGGGCGTGGGGGGCCATGGCCGACGACAGGCCGGGCAGGAAATCGCCAAAGAAGGTGCCCGCGTGGATGATGTCGCCTTGGCCCACCTGATCGCGCATGAAGGCAATGGTCTGGGGTTCATAGACCTCGCCCGATTTCACCAGCCGCACGGCGGGCCGGGCATCCAGCCCCTCGGGCACGGAATAACGGCCATACTCGTTCCGAAACACGTTCTCTGAGGTCATCTGCCTGCCTTTTTCGCTCAAACTCGCGATATCACGCCGCGAAGTCAACGTGGGCGTCGTTGCCTCGTTAACCCCGCGGTGCTAGTGACCAATCAACTTTGAAACCGACGGAGAACGACCGTGACGCAAGACTATATGGTAAAAGACATTTCGCTCGCCGAGTATGGCCGCAAGGAACTGGATATCGCCGAGACGGAAATGCCGGGTCTGATGGCCTGTCGCGAAGAATTCGGTCCGTCCCAGCCGCTCAAGGGCGCGCGGATCGTCGGGTCGCTGCATATGACCATTCAGACCGCCGTTCTCATTGAAACGCTGGTCGCGCTGGGCGCGGATGTGCGCTGGGCGTCCTGCAATATCTTTTCGACGCAGGACCACGCGGCGGCAGCCATCGCGGCCGGCGGGACACCGGTGTTTGCCGTCAAGGGTCAGTCGCTCGAGGAGCATTGGGATTACCTCGACAAATCCTTCCTGTTCGAGGACGGCCCGAACATGATCCTCGACGATGGCGGGGACGCGACACTTTACGTTCTACTGGGCGCGCGTGCCGAGGCGGGCGAGGACATCATCCCCGCGCCGCAGTCCGACGAGGAAGTCGTCATCAAGGCGCAGATCAAGAAGCGGATGGAGGCAAGTCCGGGCTGGTTCACCAAGGTGCGCGATCAGATCAAGGGCGTGTCCGAGGAAACGACGACCGGCGTTCACCGGCTCTATGACCTGATGAAACAGGGTCAACTGCCCTTCCCGGCGATCAACGTGAACGACAGCGTGACCAAGTCGAAGTTCGACAACAAGTACGGCTGCAAGGAATCGCTGGTCGACGGTATCCGCCGCGCGACCGACACCATGATGGCCGGCAAGGTCGCGGTGGTCTGCGGTTACGGCGACGTGGGCAAGGGGTCGGCGGCGTCGCTGCGCGGGGCCGGTGCGCGGGTGAAAGTGACCGAGATCGATCCGATCTGCGCGCTGCAAGCCGCGATGGACGGCTTCGAGGTTGTCGTGCTCGAAGATGTGGTGGATAGCGCCGACATCTTCATCACCACGACCGGCAACAAGGACATTATCCGCATCGAGCATATGCGCGCGATGAAGGACATGGCGATCGTCGGCAACATCGGCCACTTCGACAACGAAATCCAAGTCGCCGCGCTGAAGAACCACAAGTGGACCAACATCAAGGACCAGGTGGACATGATCGAGATGCCCTCGGGCGCGCGGATCATCCTTCTGTCCGAGGGGCGTCTCCTGAACCTCGGCAACGCCACCGGGCACCCGTCGTTCGTCATGTCCGCGTCCTTTACCAATCAGGTGCTCGCGCAGATCGAGCTCTGGACCCGTGGCGATCAATACAAGAACGAGGTCTACATCCTGCCCAAGCATCTGGACGAAAAAGTCGCCCGCCTGCATCTGGATCGGATCGGCGTGAAACTGACTGAACTCAAGCCGGATCAGGCGAGCTACATCGGGGTGACCGTGGATGGTCCGTATAAGCCGGAGCATTACCGCTACTGACGGTGGAAAACCTTACCTCTCGAAAAGGGCCGGTCACGAGACTGGCCCTTTTGTATTTTAATTGTAGTCACTTAGAAGAAATCCGCATGGTTCCCGCCTATCTGGCAACGGGCGAATAAAGGCCAGTCTGCAAGGTTTCATGGGCATGGTTCCGCCCACCTGCCGCGTTGCGGGATCGTCGACCGGAAATGGCGGGAACCAATCCCCGTTCCCTGCCGTTGACGATCCAAATTCGTGACTGAAAAGGAGGCACGTTATGAAACTCAACAAACTTCTCATGAGCGCCGGTATCGCCGCAATCGTGGCGGGCGGGGCGTTCGCCCAAGATCAAGACATGTCGGCTGAAACGCAGGACGACGGCGTTTCCGCAGAAGCGCCCGTGGTTCCCGCGGATCCGATGCTGACGGATGACACCGCGGCCACGGACATGGCGGACCCCGCTGCTGACGCGGAAGCCATGCAGCCGACCTTTGCTTCGCTCGAAGAAATGACGGTCGGTGACGTGGTGGGCTTTGTCGCCTACGACCCCAATGGCGACCGTATCGCCGAAATCGACTATGTGATCCAGGCGTCGGCGGATGCCGAAGCTGAAGCCGTCCTTGGCGTCGGCGGGTTCCTTGGCCTTGGCGAGCACACCGTGAGCGTGCCGCTCTCGGACCTCGAACTGCGCGAAGACGGCATGAGCTTCCAGCTCAACACCGAGAAGGAAGTTCTGAAAGAGCGTCCCGAGATCGACGAAGCCACGATCGAGGGCCTGCCGGACGAGACCCCGGTGTCGCAACTCATGGCTGCCGCTGAAACCGAAGAGCCGGCTGCGACCGACCCGCCCGCCGCTTCGGAGGACATGAGCGCCGAAGAGCCGATGGCGGAAGACGAGCCGATGGCCTCGGACGACGCGGCCGTTGAAGCCGAAGAAGACATGACCGCTTCCGATGACGCCGCTGCGGAGACCGACGAAGACATCGACACCGATGTCGCGACGGAAACCGACGTGACGGAAGAAGAAGACGCGACGGTTCAGTAAGCCGTTGATCTTTTAAAGACTTGGGCGCGTCCTTCGGGGCGCGCCCTTTTCGTTTGCGGGTTGAAACCCGGGGTCGGTCCGCGGAGTATCCGAAAAATTTCAAGGAGGGTGCCATGCGTGTGATCGTGTTTGGAACCGGGGCCATCGGGGGCGGCGTCGCCGCCGCAATCGCGCGTTCGGGTGGCGACGTGACCGCCATCGCGCGGGGCGAGCAACTTGCCGCGATCCGCGACCGGGGCCTGCATCTGCGCACGCCCGACATCGACGAGGTGGTCTGCTTTGACGCCGTCGAAACCCCGGAGCTGGCAAACATCGGGCCGGGGGACGGAATCCTCCTGGCGATCAAGGGTCAGCATACGCAGGCCGCTCTTGAACAACTCCGCGCCGCCGGGGTGCGGGACCAGCCGATCTTTTGCCTTCAGAACGGGGTCGCGAACGAGGACAAGGCGCTGCGCCTGTTCCCCAACGTGCATGGCGTCACGGTGATTATGCCAGCCACCTTCGTGCGGGCGGGCGAGGTCGTCGTGCAGGCCGCGCCAAAGATCGGGATTTTCTACACCGGGCGCTATCCGGGGGGCACGGACGCGGCGGATCATGCGCTCGCCGACGTGCTGACGGTGGCGGGCTTTGCCTGCTACCCGCACGAGAACGTCATGGCGCCCAAACATGGCAAGCTGATCCTCAACCTCGCAAATATCGTCGGTGCCGCGCTGGGCCCAGGGGCCGACGTCGGGACGCTGCGGGCGGACATGCGGGCCGAGGCCGAAGCGGTCTTTCATGCCGCCGGCATCGGTTGGGAAGAGGTGGGTGCGGATCATCCGCATCGCCAGGAGCACATGCCTCGCAGCGAGGTTTCGGGCTTTCAGGGTGTCGGCACCTCGACCGCGCAAAGCCTGCTTCGCGGTGCGGGCAGCGTGGAAACCGACTGGCTCAACGGCGAGATTTCCTATCTCGGCCGGATGCATGGCGTGGCGACCCCGGTGAACGACGCCTTCGCCAGGATCGGCGCGCGACTCGCACGCGAGGGGCAGGGTCCGGGGACCATTACGTTCGCGCAGGTGATGGCCGAAATCGGGTGAGGGGCAAAGAAAAGGCCGCCGGTTTCGCGGCGGCCTGTCCGTTCGAATGACTGAAAATCAGGTCGGTATGCGAAGGACCTGCCCCGGATAGATCTTGTCGGGGTGCTTGAGCATCGGCTTGTTCGCCTCGAAAATCTCGTTGTAGCGATTGCCGTCGCCCAGCGTTTTCTGCGAGATCGCCCAGAGGGTGTCACCCTTGACCACCGTGTGGAACAGCGTCTCGGTTTCCACGTCGGCTTCGACCTCGGAAATGCCCTCGACGTTCCCGACGGCGAGAATCACCTTTTCCTTTTCCTCGGTGGTCATCGAACCGCCCTTGACGGTGACCTTGTCACCATCGACCTTGATCTCGAGCCCTTCGGTCGACACGCCAAGATCCTCGACCTCTTTCTTCAGTGCGTCCTCGTTCTTGGCGTCCTCGCCGCCGAACAGCGATTTGCCCGCACCTTTCACAAAACTCCACAGACCCATTGAACCCTCCTGACGGTTGTGTCCGGAGCCATGTTGGCGCGGCGCTATGAACAGGGCAAGTCTCATTAACCGGCCAATTAAAGCCTTGGATTCCGGCGTTGAGCGGTTAGGCTTCCGGCGAGGGATTTCGACCTCTGGTAGAACTGGGAGCATGTTATGGGCAAACGGGATGAGCTGATCGCCAAGTATGCGGCGGACTTGAAAGAGAAATGCGGCATGACCGCGGATATGGACCTCTTGACCAAGGTGACGATCGGCTGCGGGCCGTCGATCTACAACGACGATGCCTCGACCGTCGCCGCGTCGCAGTCGTCCGAGCTCGAGACGATCAAGAACAACTTTCTGGTCAAGAAGCTGGGCCTGACGGACGGGCCGCAGCTCATGGACGCGCTCAATGCGGTGCTCGACACCTACGGCCAGTCGAACCGCAACAAGTATCGCGCGGTCGTCTACTACATGCTCGTCAAGCATTTCGGCAAGGAAGCCGTCTACGCCTGAGCGGGACCGAGACGGTTGCAAGGCGGGCCAGTGTGCCCGCCTTTTGCATTTGGGTCGTTCCATATTGCCTTAAATTCTAGGGAGATGCGCGTTGAGCGAAAGCCGCCGCCGCGCTATACATAGTCATCGGCCAGGACGGTCGGACCAGTTTCAGAGACACGTGCGGTGCCAGAGGGGGCACGTGGGGTGGAAGAAGGGTCCGATCGGGGTGGTCGGGCCCTTCTGTTTTTTTCCGCTACACCGTTGCGTTATGCCGTCATGCAAACAGCATGAGCACCACGCCCATGATCGCGCAGCCACCGACCGCATAGCCGCCGTCGATGAGCGACAGCAGGAACGGGCGGTCCGGGTAGGCGTTGTTGATCACGATCCACGGGGTGATAAAGAACAGGCCGACGCCCAGCCCCGACACCAGCCCCTTGCCGACCGTGTCGATGCCGGACATCGCGAAGATATGGCGCAGGAAGCCCGCGACCACGATCATGGCGATGAAGGACAGGATGAAGGGCACCGCGCCCTTCATCGTCCGCGTGCTTTCGTCCATGTTCGCGCCCGATACCCGCTGCCACGGCTTTGCCAGCGCCATGTACCAGACCGCACCAAAGATCCATGCCGCCAGCGCGGCCACGATAACGCTCAGAAGTCCCATGTGTTTGTCCCTAGGCTTGTTTCCCTAGGGTCACAATGCCACGGGGCCGCGCTTTGCCCTACTGATTTTCGCGGCTCTATTCCCCGGCAAGTTCGAGGACGATATTCCATTCGTCCTCGGTCACCGGTTGCACCGACAAGCGCGAGTTCTTGACCAGCACCATGTCGGACAGTCGCGGCTCGTCCTTGATCCTGTCGAGGCTCACGGGACGCGCGATGGGGCGCAGGGCGCGAAGATCGACGCACTCCCACCGCGCATCGTCGGTGGTGCTGTCAGGATGAACCGTCGCGCAGACCTCGACGATGCCGACGATCCGCTTCTCATCGACCGAATGATAGAAGAACCCCTGATCGCCGACCTGCATCTCACGCATGAAGTTCCGCGCCTGGTAGTTGCGCACGCCGTCCCATTCCTGACCCTGATCGCCCTTGGCGACCTGATGGTCCCAGCCCCAGGTGTTGGGTTCGGATTTGAACAGCCAGTAGCGCATCAGCCGACGACCTTTTTCCATGCCTCGATGCGGACCTTGTCGAAAAGGCCTGCCTTGGCATAGGGGTCATTTTCGGCCCAGGCCTCTGCCGCCGCACGGTCGTCCACGTTCAGGATGACGAGTGAACCGGACATGTCGCCCGCGTCGTTCAGGAAGGGACCCGCCTGAAACACGACGCCGGTCTCGGCGATATAGGCGAGATGCGCGTCGCGGTTCGCCTTGCGGATGTCCAGAGCGCCGGCTTTGTCGGTGCAGATGAGTGCGAACATTCATTCCTCCTTGAGTGGCCGGGCGAGGAGCAGGTCGCTCGCCTCGGTGATGCTGAGTTTTCCATCCATGACGGCGACCACCATATCGGTGATCGGCATCTCGATTCCTGCGCTTCGGGCCGCGTTAGAGACGGCTTTCGCGGTCGCGCGGCCTTCCACCGTGACGCCCTCGGGCATCGGCTCGCCACGTCCCAGCGCGAGGCCGAAAGCGTAGTTGCGCGATTTCTCCGACGTGGCGGTCAGCGCGAGATCGCCAAAGCCGGACAGGCCATGAAGCGTGTCGGGCTCGGCCCCACGCCAGACCGCGAAACGGTTCATCTCGGCAAAGCCACGGGTCAGCAGCGCGGCGCGGGCGCTTTCGCCAAGCCCTGCGCCAATCGCCAGCCCGCAGGCAATCGCGATCACGTTCTTCATCGCGCCGCCGGTCTCCACGCCGATGAGGTCGGTCGAGCGGTAGAGCCGCAGGTTGCCACCGGTCAGCAGCTTTTGCAGTGGTTCGGGATCGGCGGCGGCGACGGTCAGCGCGGTGGGCAGACCGGCGGCCACATCCACGGCAAAGCTCGGCCCAGACAGAAGCGCGGGCGTCGCGGTCGGGCAGCGGGCCGCGATGATCTCGGCCGGGCCCTGATGGGTGGTCAGGTCGATCCCCTTGCAGGTCGCGACGAGGGTGCGCCCGCCGAGCGTCTCGCAATGCTCGGTCAGAAAACCCGCGAGCTGCTGCATCGGCACGGCGAGAAGCACGACGTCGGCCATGGCGGCATCGAGGTCCTCGGTCACGGCCAAAGCGTCGGGAAAGCTGTATCCCGGCAGGCGGCGGCTGTTCTCCCGCGTTGTCGCCATGTCGCCCGCGTCCCGCGCCCAGAGCGTGACCGGCGTGCCGCTGCGCGCAATCGCGATGGCGAGCGAGGTGCCAAAGGCCCCGGCGCCAAGGATGGACAGGCTCATGCTTTCGCTCCTCTCTTGCCGGATCCCAGCATGGGGGCGGCGGACTGGTCGAGCGGCCAGCGGGGGCGGGCCGACAGGTCGAGCCCGTCGGTGTGTCCGGCGCGCAAACGTTCGATCCCCGCCCAGGCGATCATCGCGGCATTGTCGGTGCAAAGCGCGAGCGGCGGGGCGATGAACATGACGCCGGTCTCGGCGCATACAGTCTCTAACGCGCCCCGAATGGATTTGTTCGCGGCGACGCCACCGGCGACGGCGAGGGTGGGCGCATCCGGCGACAGGGCGAGATAGGCCCGGATCGCGCGGCGGGATTTCTCGGCCAGAACGTCGCTCACCGAAGCCTGAAACGCGGCGCAAAGGTCGGCGCGGTCCTGACGGGTGATCCCGCCTTTCGCCGCGATCAACTGGTCGCGTTCGCGCAGGAGCGCGGTCTTCAGGCCGGAGAAACTCATGTCGCATCCGGGGCGGTCGAGCAGCGGACGCGGCAGGCGGAACCGCTTCGGATCGCCCACCTGCGCCTCGCGTTCGACCGAGGGCCCGCCGGGCTGTTCGAGGCCCAGAAGCCGCGCGGTCTTGTCGAAGGCTTCGCCGGGCGCGTCGTCGATGGTGCCGCCGAGACGCTCGAAATCCTCAGGCCCTTTGGCGATGAGGAACTGGCAGTGCCCGCCCGACACAAGCAGCATGAGATACGGAAAGCGTGCCCCGTCGGTGAGCCGCGGGGTCAGCGCATGACCGGCCAGATGGTTCACGCCGACGAGCGGCTTGCCCGAGGCGACCGACAGCCCCTTGGCCAGCATGACGCCAGCCAACACGCCGCCGATGAGACCGGGACCGGCAGTCACCGCGATGGCGTCGATGTCATGGAGGGTGAGACCCGCCGCATCCAGCGCCTCTTCAACGCAGAGATCGAGCTTTTCGGTGTGCGCGCGCGCCGCAATCTCGGGCACGACACCGCCGAAATCGGCGTGCAGTTCGGTCTGACCGGCAACGACCGAGGACAGGATGACCCCCTCGTCCGGCGCGTCACCCGACAGGCGCACGATCGCCGCCGCCGTATCATCGCAGCTCGATTCGAGTCCGAGGATCGTCAAGGTGTCGCGCATGGTCCGATTGTTGCGATTGGCTTCGCGAGGGGATAGCAAGGGGGGCAAGCCGCGTCCATCCCACCACATGCGAGACGACCCATTCCCATCCTCGTTCTGACCCGCCCTGCCCAGCAGTCGGCCCGCGTCGCGGGGATCGTGGCGGAGCGGGTGCCGGGGGTCGAGATCGTGACCTCGCCGGTGATCGAGATCGTCGGGACCGGCGTTGCCGTCGATCTGCCGCCCGAGGCGGGCGTGATCCTGACCTCGCAGAACGCGGTGGTTTTTGCGCCGGACCTCGCGGGGCGCGACGTCTACTGCGTCGGGAAAAAGACCGCCGCGCGGGCGGGCGGCACCGTTCGGCTCGTGGCGCAGGATGCCGATGACCTCGTCGCCCGTCTCGACGTGCCCGGACCGCTCGTCCATCTGCGGGGGCGGCACGCGCGGGGCAACATCGCCGAACGGCTTGCTCGTCGCGGGATCGCGGTCAGCGAGGTGGTCGTCTATGACCAGCGCGAAACGCCCCTTAGGACGGAGGCGGTGCAGGTGATCGAAGGCGTCCGACCCGTGGTCCTGCCGCTCTGGTCGCCGCGTTCTGCCGATATTGTCGCGCGGTCTTTGTCGCGCGTTGGAACAAATGTGCATCCCATCGCGCTTTCAGAAGCGGTGGCAGAGGCATGGATCGACCGGATCGGCAGCACGCCCGAAGTCTGTGACAATCCCGACGGCGACGAAATGGTCGCGCGGATTGTCGCGGCTCTTTTGGGTGAGCTTGCTTGAGGCTCGGGTGACCCCTAGCTAAGGTCGAAGCACATCGTAAGGTCTTGCGCCCAGAATCGGGCAAGGGAACCGGATGCAAAGAATTTGAAAGGGATCCTCGTGGCGAAAACCCCGAAATCGACCAAGACATCGGAAGATCAAGAGGCTTTGGACAACGCGACCCCCGCGACGGATCGCCCACAGGATGACATAGAAGATGCAGAGGTGATCGGCGAAACCTCTGCCGGCGGTCCGGCTGCGGCGGGCACGCCCTGGACCTCTGGCGGTGCCGTTCCGCCGCGCGATATTCCCGAGCCCGCGACGGAGGACGCCGCGTCTGAGGCGCCCACAGATGCCATCGACCTGACCGAGAACGCGCCCGAGGGCGAGGCGACGGAGGCCGCCGAGGAAGAGGTTCTTCTGGCTGAGGGTGAAGTGTCCGAGCCGGAAACGGGCCCGAAGGACGACGCGGCAGACAACACGCCCACGCCGCCGCCCGCTGGTGCGCAGCGCGGGGCGAGCGGTTTTGCCGGACTCGTGGCAGGTGGCCTGATCGCGGGCATCCTTGGTTTCGGTGCCGCGCAGTATGCCAATGGCGGTTGGCCATTTGCCACGGGGGATGACCCGGTTGGCGAGGCGATGACAGCGCAGAATACGCGGATCGAAGACCTGAGTGCGCAGCTCGCGGCAGCCGAGAGCGAAATCGCGACGCTGCAGAGCGACACGAGTGCGGCGGATTCGGCCGGGCAGCTTCAATCCTCGATCGACGGTCTGGAATCGTCGCTGTCCGAAGCCACGGACCAGATCGCGGCGTTGACCGGGCGTGTCGATGCGCTCGAGAAAATGGCCCCCGGCGACAGTGCCGCGGCGGCGGAAGCGGCGGCGGCGGCCTATGAACGCGAACTTGCCGACATGCGCGCCATGCTCGACGCGGAACTCGCGAAGATTCAGGACAATCAGGCGGCGGCGGAAGAGCTTCAGGCGCAGGCCGCCGAGAATGCGCAGGCCGCGTCGGCCCGGGCCGCGCTGTCGCGGATCATGGCCGCCCTCGACACCGGCCAGCCGTTTGGCGATTCTCTCTTCGACCTGACGACGGCGACGGATACCGAAGCGCCGCCCGCACTCGCAGCCGTCGCCGACGAAGGTGTGCCGACGCTCGGCGCGTTGCAGGAGGCGTTCCCGGACGCTGCCCGTGCCGCGCTCGATGCCGCTGTGCGTCAGGCGGTGGCCGATGGCACCATGGGCCGGGGCGAGGCGTTTCTCAGGGTCCAGCTTGGCACCCGGTCGCTCGAACCCAAGGAAGGTGATGATCCCGATGCGATCCTCTCGCGGGCCGAGGCTTACCTCCACAACGGGCGGCTTGACGATGCGCTGACCGAGGTGGCGAGCCTGCCGGAAGCCGCCCAGCCCGCCATGGCCGACTGGGTCGCCATGGCCGAAACCCGTCGCGATGCGATTGCCGCTGGCAGCGCGCTTGCTGACAGCCTGAATCAGTAAGGAAGACGATATGCTCTGGTCCCTGTTCAAGATCATCCTCTTCGTCGTCCTGATCGGTGCGGCCACGATGGGTGCGACCTATCTGCTCGAAACCGGCGGCGGTATCCGCGTCGACATCGGCACGCAGGAGTTCAACCTTGGCGCGCTGCAAGCGACCATCGCGCTCATCGTGCTGGTGGTGGTGCTTTACCTGCTGTTGAAGCTCGCGAGCCTGATCGTGGCCATCGTGCGGTTTCTCAACGGCGACGAGACCGCGATTTCTCGCGCCTTCGACCGCAACCGCGAGCGCAAGGGATACGAGGCGCTGGCCGAGGGCATGATGGCGCTCGCCTCGGGGGAAGAGCGCGTCGCGATCACCAAGGCGACCAAGGCCGAGCGGTATCTTCGCCGCCCGGAACTGACCAACCTGATCACCGCGCAGGCGGCTGAAATGGCCGGAGACCGGCGCAAGGCGACCGAGGTCTACAAGCGGCTGCTCGCGGATGAACGGACGCGGTTCGTGGGCGTGCGTGGCCTCATGAAGCAGAAGCTCGAAGAGGGCGACACGAACACCGCGCTCAAGCTCGCGGAAAAGGCGTTCCAGTTGAAACCGCAGCACGCCGAGACCGGCGATGTGCTGCTCGCGCTTCAGGCGACCCAGAACGACTGGCACGGCGCGCGCGAGACGCTGGGGAAAAAGGTCAAGACCGGCGCGCTGCCCAAGGATGTGGGCAAAAGGCGCGACGCGGTGCTCGCGTTGCAGGAAGCCAAGGGGATTTTCGAGGATGGGAACTCGATTCGCGCGCGCGAGGCGGCGATCGAGGCGAACAAGAAGTCACCCGACCTGATCCCCGGTGCGGTGCTCGCGTCGAAAAGCTATATCGAACAGGACAACCCGCGCTACGCGGCCCGGGTGCTGACCAAGACGTGGAAGGTGAACCCGCATCCCGACATCGCCGAAGCCTTTGCCGAGATTGCGCCGAACGAGTCGGCGGATGAGCGCATCAAACGCTTCGCGCCCTTCTTCAAGGCGCATCCGGATCACCCCGAGACCAAGATGCTCAAGGCCGAGCTTTACCTGGCTGCCGAGGATTTCGTGGAAGCGAAAAAGGCGCTGGGCGATCTGCCCGACGTGCATCCGACCCAGCGCAACCTGTCGCTGCTCGCCGCCGCCGAACGCGGCATGGGATCCCCGGACGCCGAGGTGCGCGCGATTCTTGCCCGCGCCGTGACCGCGCCGCGCGGCTTCCAGTGGGTCTGCGACAAGTGCCATCAGGTGCACGGCGACTGGACCCCGGTCTGCATCAACTGCGCGGCCTTCGACACGCTGTCGTGGAAAGAACCCGATGAACGCGCGGTGAAGATGCCGGGCGGGACCAAGATGGACGCGCTTCTCGTCGGCGGGCCCGAAATCGCGCCGGAACCCGAAACCGTGGCCCATGCCGGCGAGGCCGGTATCGACATGCAGCCGGAAACACAGGCGGCTGCGGCCGAGGTTCTGGATGACAGCGAGCCGGAAACGCCGCGGGCGAAGGCGAGTTAGCGGGGGACGCGCGCCAGACACGAGACCGGGAAACCGAAGCCTGCGAAAGACCGCATTTTAGGTCTACACATGCCCGATTCCCGGTGCTATGTCCCGCCCACCAAGAATGTGCCGGTGTAGCTCAGCTGGTAGAGCACGTCATTCGTAATGATGGGGTCGGGGGTTCGAGTCCCTTCACCGGCACCACCATCAAAAACGGTCAGCGTCCGAAATGGCGCTGACCGTTTTTCTTTCTGGCGAATGCCGTTACGAGGTCGCCGACCCAAGTGCGGCGTCGAAGAGCGCCTTGATCTCGGCCTCGCCGGTGCCCGCGACGATGCGCCCGATCTCGCGCCGGTCAGGGCTGATCGCGACCAGCGTCGAGCGGCGCGGGATCTTCAGGTCCGTGGTGATGGGCTGCTTCTTGTAGGTGTCCCAATCGACAAGGATATAGGCGATCTTGTCCAGATAGGCGGGGTTCGCCTGCGTGAGCTTTTCGATGGTGCGCTTCTGCGACTGGCAGGTGCCGCACCAAGGGGCGAAAAAGTCCAGAATCACGGGCTGGCCCGCGTCCAGCGCCTGTTCCATCACGCCGGGAGCGTAGTCGAGGCGGGCGGCCTGCAAGGCAGCGGGGGCGATGAGCGCGGCCCCGGCGGTGGCGAGAAAGTAACGGCGATCCATGTGGTCCTCCTAGATGGCGACGGAAAGATCGACGAACCAGGCGGGCAAGTGGGTCAGGACCCAGCCGTCGATCATGTGGTTGATACGAAACAGGATGGCGAAGCCGACCAATAGAAACGCGGCTCCCAGCACGGGTTTCGAGATATTGGCGAATTTGCGCAAGGAAGTGGCGCGCAGCCCGTAGCCGATGGCCAGGATCAGGGTCGAGACGCCCGCGGCGAAGGACACCATGATCAGGAACGCCCAGACGAGGTTCTCGCCCTGACTGGCGAGCGCGATGGCCCCGCCCAGCGTCGGCCCGATGCACGGGCTCCAGACCGCGCCAAGCAGAAGCCCGCCGCCGAATTGCCCCCAGAGGGTCGAGCGGTCGAAGCCGTCGATCCCGCCATCGGCGCGGGCGGCAAGCCCGGCGGTGGCGCTGGCAAAGACGGCATTGGCCTGCGGAACGAGCAGCACGACGCCGAAGGCGATCATCAGGATGGCACCGGCGGTGGCCACCGTGTCCTCGGTCAGGCCGATGGCATAGCCCACGGTCGAAATCAGCATCCCGAAGATGACGAAGCTCACCGACATGCCAAGGGCCAGCATTGCGGGCCCCATCCGGTGCGCTTGCAGCGCTGTTGCCAGCACGATGGGAAGCACCGGCAGCACGCAGGGGTTGATGAGCGTCAGCAGCCCCGCCCCATATCCGAGGATCAGTTCCATGGCCTCCTTCATGGCGCCCTCATCGGCTCACGTCACCAGACAAGCGCGTGAACGACTGTTTCAGGCTTGGCCGTCGCGCCGCCGCATCGTGTCGAGCATGTCGCGCAGGAGCGGCACGCGGCGGGGGCGAAAGCTCTCGCTCGTCTCCGTGACCTGCCCGATCTGCGTCATCTGGAACCGCCGGTAATCGCGCCTGAGGCAGCACCACGCCATGAGCCAGAGCTTGTGGTCGGTAAAGATGATGGCGAGCGGCCAGACCCGGCGCTCGGTCGATGCGCCCTTGAGGTCTACGTAAGTCATGTCGATCGCGCGCTCGTCCCAGATCGCCCGGCGGATCAGCGAGGTATAGGCGGGCACGACCGGGCGCGGCTCAAAGGCATAGGACAGCGACGCCACATGGCGCGCCTCGGCGGCCTTGCGCTCGGGCAGCGTGGCGACGATCTTGGCCAGTGCGCGCTCGGCGGCCTCGATCATGTCCGCGTCGCCCTGCCATTGAAGCCAGGACAGGCCCAGCACCAGCGCCTCGATCTCGATCCGGTCGAACATCTGCGGCGGCACCGCGCTGTCCTCGGTCAGGGTGAACCCGTAGCCCGCCTCGCCGTCGATGATCGCGCCCGAGGCGCGGAGCGTTTCGATATCGCGGTAGATCGTGCGTTCGGACACCTCCATCTCCTGCGCGAGCCGCGCGGCGGTCACGGGCGCGGGCAGGCGGCGCAGGGCGTCCAGAAGGCGGAAAAGACGGTCGGACCGGGCCACGGAAACCTCCTGACGGAAACTGTCAGCACGAGGGGACGATAAGACATCCAGACGCAATCGCAATCACAGGAGCGACCCATGTTCACCCTTTATCATTCCTACTGGTCCCGCGCGACGCGGATGCTGGCCTTCCTCCACGAGGCGGACATCCGCGATCAGGTGAAACTGGTTCATGTCGACATCCGTCGCAATGACGGGTCGGGGCGGCACGACCCGGCCAATCCGCATCCGGAGGGCAAGGTCCCAGTGCTCGACCACGACGGGACGGTGATCACGGAAACGGCGGCGATCATGCTCTACCTCGCCGACCTGTTCCCCGATGCGGGTCTTGCCCCCGCGATCGGCGACAGGGCACGTGGCCCGTTCCTTTCGTGGCTCAACTGGTATTCGGCGCAGATGGAACCGGCTTACGTGGTCATGGTCTCCGGCGTGAACCACGAGGTGTTCCAGACCACTTTCCGCGGCGTGCCCGAGGTCGAAAAGCGGCTGATCGACACTTTCGCGGATGGCCGACCATTCCTGATGGGCGACCAGTTCACCGCCGCCGATCTGCTGATCCAGTCGCCCTACAAATGGTTCGAGGACGCCGCCCCCGACGATGCCAACGTCCGTGCCTGGATCGACCGCATCAACGCGCGCCCCTCCTATGCCTGGGCGGCCGAGGTCGACCTTCGGCACGCCCCGAAAGCGGCCTGATCTTCCCCGGTTCAAAAATATCCCGGAGGGGTCTGGGGAGGCAGAGCCTCCCCAGTTGGTCGGATTTCGCGCCAGCGAAATTCGATCCTCAGCTTGCCACACGGTCCGCCGTCACCGGCTTCATCGGTTTCTGCTTGGCCAGTTGCACGGCCAGAATACCGGCTGTCACGATGGCTACGCCCAGCACGTCGAGCCAGCCGAGTTTTTCGCCCAGCAGAACCGCCGCAATCGCCACGCCGAAAAAGGGATTGAGGAAATGGAACGTCGCCGCCCGCACCGCGCCGATCCGGCTCACCAGTTCGAACCAGATCCAGGTCGCCGCCAGCCCCGGCACGAGGGTGGTATAGGCAAAGGCCGCGAAGAGCCTCGGGTTCCAGTTCACCTCGAAGGGCTCCAGCAGCGCCGCAAAGGGCGCCAGCGTGATCGCGCCCACCAGCATCTGAAGCCCAACGACCATGAGCAGATTGCCCCCGCCGCTCGCACCGCGCACCGAAAGGGTTGCAATCGCCAGCGCCAGTGCCGCGATGACGCAAAGCGCGAGACCATACATGTCGACTCCGCCGGAAATCCGGCTCCCCATGATCAGCGCGACACCGGCGAAGCCGACCACCAGCCCGACGACGGCAAGCATCGGCAGGCGGTCGCGGAACAGAAGCCAGCCAAGGATGCCGACGATCAGCGGCATGGTCGAGGCGATGATCGAGGCGAAGCCCGCCTCGATGGTCTGCATCGCGATGAAGTTGAGGCCGAGGTAGAGCGCGTTCTGGCAGACGCCAAAAACCACCACGGAAATCCACTGGGCACGGGTCAGCCTGACCTTCTGCCCCATGAGCGCAGCGATCCCCATGGCCATGAGTCCCGAGATGACAAAGCGCGCGGCCAGCGCCGTCATGGGCGGGGCATCCACCACGATGATCCGGGCCGAGGTAAAGGCAGAGGACCACATGAGGGCAAAGACCAGCCCCATGACGATTGCGCGAATGTCCATGATGATCCTCCGTGACGGCCCTCTTGCGAGGTTCGGCGACCCTATCCCAATGACAGGCCGACACAACCCCGGCTATGCTGCGAGGCGAGAGGTACTATGACCGACTACCAGTCCTTTGAAAACCAAGCCGATCTGGAGCACTGGCTCGCGGCGAACCACGCAACCGAGACCGAGCTTGTCGTCCGGCTTTTCAAGATCAGGTCAGGTATCCCGTCGATCACATGGGACGAAATGGTCGAGGCCTGCCTGATCTGGGGCTGGATCGACGGGGTGAAAAGATCGCTGGACGAGGTGAGCTATGTCCAGCGGATCACGCCGAGAAAGCCCAAGTCGATCTGGTCCTTGCGCAACGTCGGGCACATCGACCGGCTGACCGCCGAGGGGCGGATGCAGCCTGCGGGTCTGGCGCATGTCACGGCGGCCAAGGCGGACGGGCGCTGGGACGCGGCCTATGCCGGACCCAGGGATGCCACGATCCCCGAGGATTTCTTTACCGCGCTGGATGCCGTTCCTGCCGCCCGCGCGACCTTCGATGCGCTGCCAAAGCGGTGGCATTATTCGATCTATCACGACCTGTATTCGGCCAAGAAACCCGAAACCCGCGCGAACCGGATGGCCCGGATGATCGCGCGACTGGCCGAGGGACTTCCTCCGGTCAATCGCTGACGTGGTGGACGAGGTGAAAACCTTCGTCCGCCGACACCGGTTCGAAATAGGCTGATAGCGCGTCGAACTGCGCGTCGGTGAGCGTGAAGGGATGATTGCCCGCAGCATCTCGGGACCGAAGCCGCGCCTTGCAGGTCGTGTCGGGCACATCCATCACATGCATGATGTGCGCCGCGCCCGACGCTTCGACGATCCCACGCATCCAATCGCGCACCTCGCGCGTGTTGGCCGGAAAATCCAGCACGACCGAGACGCCAGCGCCGAGAAGGTTGGCCACATGCGGGCCGATGACCCCGCGCAGACGCGCGGCCGAGCGGGCATAGTCGCGCAAGGTCGTCATCTGGTCTGCGTAGAGCGCGGACAGCCAGACGTCCTCGGACAGAAGAACCGTGTCCGGGGCGGCGCCCAGTTCCGCCGCGAGCGTCGATTTGCCCGAGGCCGCCTTGCCGCAGACCATGTGAAGGGTTGGCGTCGTCATGCCCTCATCTCCAAAAACAAAAAGGGCCGCCCGTGAGGCGACCCTTTCTCGAACCAAAGGTCGGAACTTACGAGTTCACGGAGTCCTTGAGAGCCTTGGCAATGGTCATCTTGACCACCTTGTCGGCTTCTTTCTTGATCTGCTCACCGGTGGCCGGGTTGCGCACCATGCGCTCGGGGCGCTCGCGGCAGTAGATCTTGCCGACGCCGGGAAGGGTCACGGCACCGCCGCCGGACACTTCCTTGGTGATGATCGAAACGATGGAGTCGAGAGCCGCACCAGCGGTCTTCTTGTCAGCGCCCATTTCATCGGCCAGAGCGGCCACGAGTTGGGTCTTGGTCATCGGCTTCGCCATTATAATCTCCTCACTGTCCCGTGTGTGGGGTGGTTTCATGGCGGGCATTTAAGGGAAACACTTGTCCCGGCACAACTGCAAGAATGTCCGATCGGCAAGAAAACAACGTCTTTTCGTCGCGGCAGCGCAGAAAAACCCCCTTCAAAGGAAGGCTGTTTCGTCGAAACTGCGCAATTTCCGGCTATGGATGCGGGCCAGCGGCATGTCGCGCAGTCGTTCCATCGCGCGGATCCCGATGAGCAGATGACGTTCGACCTGAGTCTTGTAGAAGGCGCTCGCCATGCCCGGCAGCTTCAACTCGCCATGAAGCGGCTTGTCAGACACGCAAAGCAGCGTGCCGTAGGGGACCCGGAAGCGAAACCCGTTTGCCGCGATGGTGGCGCTTTCCATGTCGAGCGCGACGGCGCGTGACTGGCTGAGGCGTTGCACGGGGCCGGAGGTATCCCGCAGCTCCCAGTTCCGATTGTCGAGGCTCGCGACCGTGCCCGTGCGCATGATCCGCTTGAGGTCATAGCCTTCCAGTTCCGTGACCTCGGCTACGGCCGTCTCCAATGCGACCTGTATCTCGGCCAGCGGCGGGATCGGCACCCAGATCGGCAGGTCGGCGTCGAGCACCTTGTCCTCGCGCAGATAGGCATGGGCGAGGACGAAATCGCCCAGCCTTTGCGAATTGCGCAGGCCCGCGCAATGCCCGACCATGAGCCAGGCGTGCGGGCGGAGCACCGCGATATGGTCGGTCGCGGTCTTGGCATTAGACGGCCCGACACCGATGTTGACGAGCGTGATCCCGGCCCCGTCGGCGCGTTTGAGGTGATAGGCGGGCATCTGCGGCAGCTTGGGCAAGAGGGGGATCTCCCCATCTGCGCTGGTGATCGTCACATTACCCGGCGTTACGAAAGCGGTATAGCCGCTGTCCTTGTTTCCCAGCACCTTTCGGGCGTAGGCCTCGAACTCCTCGACATAGAACTGGTAGTTGGTGAAAAGCACGTGGTTCTGGAAATGCTCGGGCGTCGTCGCGGTGTAATGGGCGAGGCGGGCGAGCGAATAGTCGATGCGCTGGGCGGTGAAGGGGGCCAAGGGCGACGACCCGTCGCCGTGCAGATACCCCAGCCCGTTCACGATGTCGTCGTGGGTGGTGTTGAGGTCCGGCACATCAAAGACGTCGCGCAGCGGGAAGGGCATGACCCCCTCCTGCGGGACGGTGATGTCGGGGCGGCCCGCGACGGCGAAATGCACGGGCATCGGGGTGTCGGACACGCCGATGGCCACCGGGATCCCGTGGTTCTCGATCAGAAGTCCGATCTGCTGTTCGAGGTAGTTGCGAAACAGGTCTGGCCGCGTGACGGTCGTCGAGTAATTCCCCGGCCCCGGCACATGGCCGAAGGACAGCCGGCTGTCGGTCGCCGCGTGGCTCGTCGTGCGCAGGCGGATTTCCGGGTAGAAGGCGCGCCAGCGCACCTCGGGTTGCTCGGTCACCTGGGCCGCGTGGCTGAAGGCCTCGGTCAGAAAGCCGCAGGCCTCGTCATAAAGCTCGATGAGCCGTTCCACGGCGGCTTTCGCGTCGGTGAAATACTCGGCAGGGGCAATCGGCGGGGTCTGAATGGGCAGGGAAAGGTCGGCAGATGGCATCAGGTATCCTCGAAAAGCGAAACCAGCTCGAAGGTCGTCACGTCGACGAGGCCAAGGTCGGAAATCCTCAGCTCCGGAATGACCACCAGCGCGAGCAGGGAGTGTTGCATGTAAGCGTTGTTGAGCGTGCAGCCGCAGTCGGCCATGGCTTGAACCATACGGCTTGCCTTGGCCGCGACGGTGGCGGCTGGTTCGTCGGACATGAGGCCCGCGACGGGCAGTTCGACCAGCGCGATTTCCTTGCCGTCCTTGTAGACTGTGATCCCGCCGCCGACCTCGCCCAGCCGATTGGCGGCCAGCGCCATATCCTCGCGCGACGTGCCGACGACGATCATGTGGTGGCTGTCATGGGCGACGGTCGACGCCATGGCCATGCGGCCCGTGTAGCCGAAACCCGAGACGAACCCGTTGGTGACGCCCCCGGTGCCCTGATGACGTTCGACCAGCGCGATCTGGGCGATCCCCTGCGCCTCGTCCGGCTCGACGATCCCGTCAGTCACGTCCATATCGGCGGTCAGCGCCTTGGTCGGGGCCTGGTTTTCCACGACGCCGATGATCTTGGCGGTCACGGTGTTCTTGCCCTCGGGCGCCTTGATGACGAAATCCTCCGCCACGAGCGCCTTGCCCAGATGCACCGTATTGCGGGCATGGTCGGGCCAGTCCAGATGCGGGCAATCGACCGCGATCCTGCCGTCCTCGGCCACGGTCACGCCCCGGGCAAAGACCCGCTCGATCGGGAGCGTCGTGAGGTCGGAGGTCAGGATCATGTCCGCCCGCCGCCCCGGCGCGATGGACCCAAGCTCGCGTTCCAGCCCGAAATGCGTCGCGGTGTTGATTGTGGCCATCTGGAGCGCGATCAGCGGCTCGCACCCGCAGGAAATGGCGTGGCGCAGGACGCGGTTCATGTGGCCGTCATTGACCAGGGTGCCGGAATGGCTGTCGTCGGTGCAGAGGATAAAGTTGCGAGGGTCCATGCCGCGTTTGGTCACGGCGGTGATCTGGGTTTCCACGTCATACCACGCGGACCCCAGCCGCATCATCGAGCGCATCCCCTGACGCACGCGGGCAATCGCGTCGTCTTCGCAGGTGCCCTCGTGATCGTCGGCGGGACCACCGGCTGCATAGGCGTGGAAGGCGGGGCCAAGGTCGGGGCTGGCGTAGTGCCCGCCCACCGTTTTGCCTGCGTTCTGGGTCGCGGCGATTTCGGCCAGCATCTTGGCGTCGCCGTGGATCACGCCGGGGAAGTTCATCATCTCGCCCAGCCCGATGATGCCGGGCCAGGCCATCGCCTCGGCCACATCCTCGGGCGTGATCGCGCGGCCCGTGGTTTCCAGACCGGGGGCCGACGGCGCGCAGGAGGGCATCTGGGTATAGATGTTGACGGGCTGAAGCGCCGCCTCGTCATGCATGAGCCGCACGCCCTCGATCCCCATCACGTTCGCGATCTCATGCGGGTCGGTGAACATGGTCGTCGTGCCATGCGGGATCACGGCGGCGGCAAATTCGGCCGGGGTTAGCATCCCTGATTCAATGTGCATGTGCCCGTCGCAAAGGCCGGGGATGATGTAGCGCCCGGCGGCGTCGATGATTTCAGTTGCCTCACCGATGCAATGGGACGCATCCGGCCCGACATAGGCGAACCGCCCTTCGGCCACCGCGATCTGCCAGTCCAGCACTTCGCGGGTGTGCACGTTCACGACGCGGCCCCCGGTGATGACGAGGTCGGCAGGTTCGCGGCCAGCGGCGACCGCGATCAGGCGCGGGGCGGCTTCGGGCCATGTTTTGAGCGGGGAGGGGGATGGTTCTGACATGTGACAATCTTTCGCCGATTTCACCCGTGTGCAAGGGGTGGCGTTGATCCGGGCCTGCGCCGTCGTTACGTTCCTATGCAGACGATCCGTAAAGGAATGACGACATGGACCATTTTCCGAACCCGCCTCGCCCTTTCGCGCAGTCGCTTCGGATGTCTCATGCCCCCCTTTCTTTCACTGTCTCACCACACCCTCACCTCACCTGACGGAACAGTTCTTTGCCCTGACCTGACGCTCGCCTTCGGGCGCGAGCGGACGGGGATCGTGGGGCAGAACGGGTCCGGTAAATCCACGCTGCTGGCGTTGCTTGCGGGCGGGCATCCCGATGTGACCGGCTCCGGCACGGTCGGGCGGCTGGAACAGTCATTCGATGACCGGCTTGCGGTGACCGAGGCGCTGGGCGTCTCTGAGGCGCTCGGTTGTATCGCGCGGATCGAGGCAGGGGTCGCGTCGGCCGAGGATCTGAACGCTGCCGACTGGACTTTGCAGGCGCGTGTCGAGGCAGTCTTGGCTCGATTTCATCTGCCGCCCCTGCATGACCGGTTGATCGGCGACCTGTCTGGTGGGCAGCGGATGCGCGTCGGTCTCGCGCGCGTGACGCTTGAGGCGCCCGATATCCTCTTGCTCGACGAGCCGACGAACAATCTGGACGACGAAGGGCGAGCGTTGGTGCGTGATATGATCGCATCCTGGGCCGGGGGCGTCGTGGTCGCGTCCCATGATCGGGATCTTCTGGAGCGGATGGACCGGATCGTCGAGCTTACCCCCAAAGGCGCGCTCGTGACCGGTGGCGGATGGTCCGCTTACGCCGATGCGCGTGCGGCGCGGCTGGCGCGTGACCAGGCGGCGCTGGCAGTAGCGGAGCGGGACGTCGCTCGCACAAGACGAGAGATGGCCGAACGGGCGGCGCGGGCGCAGCGACGCGCGCGGCAGGGGCGGGCGCTCAGGGCCAGCGGGAGCCATGGCAAGATGCTCATGGACAAGGCGCGGGAACGGTCCCAAGGGACGCAGGCCCGGGATGCCAGGCTCGACGCGCGGCTGGCCGAGGTGGTGGAACAGGCTCAGGCACGTGCGGCGGATCGGATCGTTCCGGCGCGAGATCTGCGGATCGGGATGGACGTGCCCGACACGCATGGGGTCGTGCTTGATGCACGGCGGCTGACGGAGACACGGGGTGACTTTCGTCTCGGGCCCCTCGATCTGTCGATCCGGGCCGGGGAGCATGTGGCGCTGTCGGGACCGAACGGGTCGGGAAAGTCCACGTTGATCACCGCACTGATGCGCCTGCCCGTGAAAGGCGGCGCGGCGCTGCTGGATCAGAATATGTCTCTCATTCGGCCTGAAATCAGTATTCTTGACGCTCTGCGAAACGCGCACCATGGCCTGTCCATCAACGATGCCTATGCGACACTCGCCCGGTTTGCCTTTCGCAACGCCGATGCTGAACGCGTCGTCGGAACGCTGTCGGGTGGCGAACGGCTCCGCGCGGGGTTGGCGGTCGTGCTCGGAGGATCGCCGCCGGGTCTGCTCATATTGGACGAGCCGACCAATCACCTCGACGTGGAGGCTGTCGAAACGCTCGAAATGGCGCTGGCCGACTATGCCGGTGCGCTGATCGTGGTGTCCCATGACGCGGCCTTTCTCGACGCGATCCGCATCGACCGGGTGATCCGGCTGGCAGCCGGGGAGATCACCGACTAGGGTGCGCCCCATGCGACGTGTTCTCCTTTCCTTCGGTCACGGCTATTCGGCCCAAGCCCTGTCCCGCCGCCTTCTGCCCGAGGGCTGGCGCATCATTGGCACCACGCGTTCGGCGGACAAGGCCGACGCGCTTGCCGCCCAAGGGATCGAGCCGGTGATCTGGCCCGGCACCGACATGACGCCCTACATCGAAGAGGCGAATTTCCTGCTGACCTCAGCCGCGCCCGGCGAGGATGGCGACCCCGTGCTCGCCGAATGGCGTGACACCATCGCGGAGAACGCCGGGAATTTCCGATGGATCGGTTATCTGTCCACCACCGGCGTCTACGGTGACCATGACGGCGGCTGGGTCGATGAAGAGACCGGACTGACCCCTACGACGAAACGCGGCAAGCAGCGGGTTCAAGCCGAGGGCGAATGGTGGCATCTGGCCAAGGAGCACACGCTTCCCCTGCACATCTTTCGGCTTGCTGGGATCTACGGTCCCGGGCGCGGTCCCTTTGCCAAGGTCAGGAACGGCACGGCGCGGCGAATCGTGAAGCCGAACCAGGTGTTTTCGCGCACCCATGTGGAGGACATCGCGCAGGTGCTGGCCGCGTCCATCGCGGCGCCGCGCCCCGGTCGGATCTACAATGTCTGCGACGACCTCGCCGCGCCGCCAGAGGACGTGATCGCCCATGCGGCGGAGCTTCTGGGTCTGCCTCTGCCACCGGCCGAGGACTTTGCGACGGCCGAAATGACGCCAATGGCGCGTAGCTTCTATGCCGAATCGAAACGGGTGCGGAACGACCGCATCAAGTCCGAGCTGGGCGTGCGTCTGCTGTATCCGACCTACCGCGAAGGTCTGGCGGCGCTTCTCACAGCGGAAGGCAGTTCAGAGTAGAACCGCGATCCCGAGGAATAGCAGGAAATAGATCGGGACGATGATCCCGTGATCGAAGGACGACGCCGCGGTCTGTTCGATGATCAACTCCGGCTCGACGATCGGCTCGACCAAGGCACCCGCGAAGGCGGAGGAGGCGAGCAGGGCAAAGGCGGTTCCAAGGAGGATTTTCTTCATGGCCAGTAGCTCCTTTTCAGGGTCTTTGGCCTTATTCTTCAGGTGATCTGGGGACTGTAAACCCTTGCGACTGTCGCAGGTGGCTTTTGTGCAACTCTGTTGTCCTTTGAACGCGCCTTTGGCGCGATCAGGCGCGTTTCGCGTCCAGCGAAGCCACGCCCAGCGCAGTCTGGACCTTGTCCACGATGTCTTCGGCCATCAGCCCGGCGGTCTCATACATCTGCTCGGGCGTCGCTTGGTCGATGAAGGTGTCGGGCAGGAACATGGAGCGGTAGCGCAGCCCCGTGTCGAACATCCCGTTCTCGGCCAGGAGGTTCGCGACATGGCTGCCGAAACCGCCGATCGCGCCCTCTTCTATGGTGATGAGCACCTCGTGGTCGCGGGCGAGGCCGAGGATCATCTCGTGGTCGAGCGGTTTGGCGAAACGCGCGTCCGCGATGGTGGGCGTGATGCCCTTTGCGGCCAGCAGGCTGGCGGCGCGCTCCGCCTCGCTGATCCGCGGACCGAGGACGAGAAGCGCGACGCGGCTGCCTTCGGCCACGATCCGGCCCTTGCCGATCTCGACGGGCTTCGGCGTTTCCGGCAGGTCGGCGCCACGCCCGGCCCCGCGCGGATAGCGCAAGGCAGAGGGGCGGTCGTCGATAAGCCGCGCGGTTTCCAGCATGTTGACCAGTTCGGCCTCATCCGAGGGCGCCATGACCACGAAATCCGGGAGGTTGGACAGATACGCGATGTCGAAGCTGCCCGCATGGGTCGCCCCGTCGGCCCCGACCAGTCCGGCCCGGTCGATCATGAAGCGCACGGGCAGGCGCTGGATCGCCACGTCGTGCACGACCTGATCGTAGCCCCGTTGCAGGAACGTCGAATAGATCGCGCAAAAGGGGCGCATCCCGCCCGCGGCGAGGGCCGCGCAGAATGTCACGCCATGTTGCTCCGCGATCCCCACATCGAAGACCCGGTTCGGGTGACGTTCGCCGACGATGTCGAGCCCGGTGCCATCCGGCATCGCGGCGGTCACCGCGACGATCCGGCTGTCGGTTTCGGCCATCTTCGACAGCGTGCGACCGAAGACCTCGGTATAAGAGGGTGCGTTCGATTTGGCTTTCGTCTGCTCGCCGGTCGCCACGTCGAATTTCGCGCGTGCATGGCCCTTGTCCGGGGCGGCTTCGGCAGGCTTGTAGCCCTTGCCCTTTTTCGTGATCGCATGGATCAGGACGGGGCCGGTGGCGCGGTCGTGGACTGTGCGCAGCACGGAGAGCAGGCTTTCCATGTCGTGACCGTCTATGGGACCGACGTAGGAGAACCCCAGTTCCTCGAAGAGCGTGCCGCCCACGGTCATGCCCTTGAGCATCTCCTTGGCCCGACGAGCGCCTTCCTGGAACGGCGGGGGAAGCAGGCTCACCGCCCCCTTGGCGGCGGCGCGCAGTTCCTGGAACGGCTCGCCGGCGTAGAGCCTCGAGAGGTAGGTCGACAGCGCGCCGGTGGGCGGTGCGATGGACATCTCGTTGTCGTTGAGCACGACGAAGAGACGTTTTTTCAGGTGGCCCGCGTTGTTCATCGCCTCGAAGGCCATGCCGCCGGTCATCGCCCCGTCGCCGATGACCGCGATGGCATCACCCAGTCCGTGCTCGGTCTGCCCGCCCAGATCGCGCGCCACGGCGAAACCCAGCGCGGCGGAGATCGAGGTCGAGCTATGGGCAGCGCCGAAAGGGTCGTAGGGGCTTTCGGTCCGCTTGGTAAAGCCCGACAGTCCGTCCTTTTGCCGGATCGTGCCCATGCGGTCGCGCCGCCCGGTCAGGATCTTGTGCGGGTAGCATTGGTGCGACACGTCCCAGACGATCTTGTCGCGCGGCGTGTCGAACACGGCGTGAAGCGCGACCGTCAATTCGACCACGCCCAGACCCGCACCGAAATGGCCGCCGGTCCGCGAGACGGAATAAATCGTCTCGGCCCTGAGTTCGTCGGCCAGGCGCCGCAGGTCGGCGTTCGACATCCCGCGCAGGTCGGCGGGGGACGTGATGCGGTCCAACAGGGGTGTTGCGGGTTTATCGGCCATAGGGAGCCTCGGGTTGTCAGTTGTCGCGCGAGATAGAGAAACGGGCGGCTTCGCGCAAGTTGTCGGCCTTGCGACCATAGGGGATCAACGCGTCGCAGGCAGCCTCTACCAGCGTGTTCGCGCGGGATTTCGCCCCGTCGAGGCCGAGAAGGTTCACAAAGGTCGTCTTGCCCGCGCCGTCATCCTTCTGAACCGCCTTTCCGACCTTTTCGGGATCGCCCTCGATATCCAGGATGTCGTCGGCGATCTGGAACGCAAGTCCAAGGGCTGCGCCATAGCTGCGAAGCGGCTCGGGGTCCTCTTGCGCCATGAGCGCCCCCGCCTTGGCCGACCATTCGAAGAGCGCGCCGGTCTTGCCCGCCTGGAGCGTCGTGATGTCCTCGAGCGTCGCCGGGGCCGTCGCGTTCTTGGCCGCGATGTCCAGCGCCTGGCCCAGGGACATGCCCAGGCCACCCGCCCCACGCGCGAGGGTCGCGACCAGCCCGGCGCGCACCTCGCCGGGTCCGGTCGCAGGGTTTGCCACGAGTTCAAACGCGAGAGACTGGAGCGCATCGCCGACGAGCACCGCCATCGCCTCGTCCCATTTCACGTGGACGGTGGGCTGGCCCCGGCGCAGGTCGTCGTCGTCCATGCAGGGAAGGTCGTCATGGACGAGCGAGAAAGCGTGCATCGCTTCGATCGCGGCGGCGGGATAGCGGCTCGCCGTGTCGGGAATACCGAAGAGCCGCGCACCCTCGATCACGAGGAACCCGCGCAGACCCTTGCCCCCCTGCACGGCATAGGCCATGGGTTCCGCCATAAGCCCCTGTTTGGGAAGGTTTTCTTCAAGGCACGCGCGGGCAATACGGTTGGCCGCGTCGAGCGTGTCCGAGAACATCAGAGATCCCCGACAGGTGCCGTGCCGGTGGGGGTGCCGTCGCGGTCGAGCGTGATCGACGCGACCTTTTCCTCGGCTTCCTTGAGTTTCACCTCGCAACGCGCCTTGAGCGCCGCGCCGCGTTCGTAGAGCCGGATCGAATCCTCGAGCGCAACGTCGCCGCGTTCAAGCTGGCTCACGACCGTCTCAAGCTCGCGCATGGCTTCCTCGAAGCTCATTTCCTCGACCGGTTTTTCCGTCATGATCCCTGCTCCATCAATACTTGCACATGGGCGGCGGCGCTGTCTGCCAGCGCGTCCAAATCATATCCACCCTCGAGTGTCGAGACCAGGCGCCCGCCGCAGGTTCGGGCGGCAAGATCGCAGAGTTGGCGGGTGAGCCAACGGAAATCCTCGGTCGTCCAGTTGAGGTTGGCGAGGGGGTCGTCTTGGTGGGCGTCAAAACCGGCCGAGACGAGGATCAGCTCCGGTTCCCAATCTTCGATCCAGGGGGTGACGCGGTTGCCCCAGACGAGGCGCATATCCTCGCCCCCGGTTCCCGGGCCGAGCGGGACGTTCATGATCTGACCATGGGCGCCGCGTTCCTGCGGAGCGCCGGTGCCGGGATAAAGCGGCATTTGGTGTGACGAGACGAAACGCACCTCGGGCACGTCCCAGAGCACGTCCTGCGTGCCGTTGCCGTGGTGGACATCGAAATCGAGCACGGCAACGCGGGACAGCCCGTGATTGCGGATCGAATGAAGCGCGGCGAGAGCGACGTTCGAGAACAGGCAGAACCCCATCGCGCGGCTTTTTTCCGCGTGGTGCCCGGGCGGTCGGCAGGCGACAAAGGCATTGGAGACCTCGCCTGCGAGCACCGCGTCGACGGCAGCCACATTGGCCCCGACCGCGCGTCGCGCGGCGGTCAGTGATCCGGGCGACATGCCGGTGTCGGGGTCGATCTGGCGAAACCCGCTGTCAGGCGCGGCGACGCTGATGGCGGCGAGGTGGCTCGCCGGATGGCCAAGCAGGATCATCTCGTCCGCGCAGAGCGGCGCCTCGCGCCGGTCGAGTGCGTCGAACATCGGCGCGGCGAGCGCGTCGCGGATATGGATCAGCCGTGCGACCTGTTCCGGGTGGCCGGGCGGGTTCACATGCTCGAGGCAATCGTCGTGGAAATAGAGCGCAGTCGTCATACCGGGACGCTAGGCGGAAAGGGACGGCTTCGCAAGAAAGCCGTCCGGAGAGCCGAGGTCATGCGGGAGATGTCGCCTGCATGGCGTCGCGTTTGGAAAATTCGGCATACCAGCCGGCCAGCCCGTCGCGCCCCTTGCGCCAATCGCGCCCGCCGTGCCGGAAGTCGAGGTATCCCAGCGCGCAGCCCACGGCAATCTGGCCAGCGTCGAGCGGTCCGTAGAGATGGCTCATCCAGAGCTTCGACAGGGCGTCGAGCGCATTCTCGACCTTGCTCCACTGCGCTTCGACCCAGCCGTCGAACTGCTTGTCTTCGGGGCGCACGCGGCTCTCGTAGACCATGAGCACGGCGGCCTCCATGATCCCGTCACCGGTGGCTTCGAGCGTCAGGACCTCCCAGATATTTCGCTCGGGATAGAGGTTGCCCTTGGCCCGCGCATCGAAGAACCGCGTGATCACGCGGCTGTCGTAGAGCGTGCAACCATCGGGACGCACGAGCGCAGGAATTTTCTTGAGCGCATGGGCGACGGTCACCTCGGGCGCCGATTTGGTCGGGGTTGTGGCGACCTCGACGAACTCGATCTGATCGAGTTGATCCGTTTCACGCAGGGTGACGAGCACCTTGCGCACGAAGGGCGAGGCGGGGCTGCCCAGTAGCTGCATCATTGGGGTGTCCTTGGATGTGTGGGTCTGGGGTGTGAGGCGTCAGAGCTTGCGAAACCTCACGCGGCCCAAAGCGGCGGCGTCGAGTTCATAGGCATTCTCGCCCAGCGTGAAGGTCCGCTTCAGCCGCGCGGTGGCATTCGCCTGCTCGGGCTCCCGGCGATAGGTCATGCCCTCGTCGAGCCGGTCGAGCCCGTCCTCCGCCTTCTGGCAGCGGCGTCCCGGCGTGATCTTTCTTACCGTGCGATAAGCGGTATAGGCGACGGACCCATAGGTCACGGCGGCGATGGCGATGGGGACGAGCGGTAGCGGCATGTTAGTCTCCTTCACATTCGAGCGTATGGGACGGCGGGGGTCCTGTCCAACGAATTTGATGGCTCGATCCGGGGAAATCCGTTTGCGGCGGAGTTCGGCCAATCGGGGCTGTTCGGGGGTGGAAGAGATTCCGGGATTCTAGAATTCTAGAATCTTGGAATCGAAAAGTTTTTTTTAGTCAGACCGTTAAACAGCCTTCGTTCATGTCTTCGTTAATGTGTCAGGCGCTTTGGCCTATTTGGCACCGTCGCGACGTCGCATCAGCGTCGCGAGTGTGGGCAGTTCCGACCCGAAACCTTGCTTGATGCTTTCGGTCGCGCCGTTCCGATCGGCTTCGGTCTTGTTCTGTGATAGTTTCCACGTGCCATCGACACGGTCCACGTCCAGCCGCACCGGCACGATCGCCCGCAGGAGTTTGCCCAGCGCGACCTCATCCACCTTGTCGATGAGCCACGCAGGTTTCGGCGCGAGGCGCGCCTCGTAGGCCGCCGACTGGCGCACGAGCAGATCGCGCAAAATGTCGTCCGGCATCCGGGTCAGGGTGCCACGCAAATGCACCGCGACATAGTTCCATGTCGGCACCTGACCCGCGCTTTCATACCAATCGGGTGAGACATAGCCGTCCGGGCCGGTGACCGCGATCACGGCGGGAAGCGGGGTGTCGAGCATCCGGGCCATCGGGTTCGACCGGACGAGATGCGCCTCGGCGACCCGGCCATCTTCGGACAGGAGCACCGGGACATGCGCCATGACCGGCCCCTCCGGCCCGTTGACCGACAGGGTGCCAAAGACGCGGTCGCGGACAAAGGTCAGGTGCCGCTTGGTGGTCTCGCCGCGAAAAGCCCGGTTGGGATGCATGGTTCAGGCGATCAGCTGTTCGCCTGCGACGCCGGTGATCGTGCCTCGCACGATCTGGCCCTCGGGCTGGTCGGCTTCAAAGACCACCTCGGCGAAATGCGCCGTCCGACCCATGCGGGGGTTTTCCATGAGCACTTCATGGGTCACGCCGATCTGCGCTGCGAGGTGCTTCTGAACCGCGCGGTCCCCGGCCTCGCGCAGCCGAGCGGCACGTTCCTTGATGACTGTGCCGTTGACCTTCTGCGGGATGCGGGCGGCAGGGGTGCCATCGCGCGCGGAATAGGGAAAGACGTGCAGCCACGTGAGGTCGCAGTCGCCTACGAGCTTCAGCGAGTTCTCGAAATGCGCCTCGGTCTCGGTCGGAAAGCCCGCGATGATGTCGGCGCCGAAAGTGATGCCGGGCCTCAGGCGCCGCGCGTCTTCGCAGAAGCGGATCGCATCGTCGCGCAGGTGGCGACGCTTCATCCGTTTGAGGATCAGGTCGTCGCCGTGTTGCAGGCTCAGGTGCAGATGCGGCATGAGACGCGGCTCGGTCGCGATCGCCAGCATCAGGTTGTCGTCGGCTTCGATGGAATCGATGGACGAAATTCGCAGGCGGGGCAGGTCCGGCACGAGCCGCAGGATGCGCATGACGAGATCGCCCAAACGCGGCGAGCCGGGCAGGTCGCCACCCCAGGACGTCAGGTCCACGCCGGTCAGCACGACCTCGTTATAGCCGCGATCCACCAGCCGCTTGATCTGATCGACCACGACCCCCGCCGGGACCGAACGCGAATTGCCCCGGCCATAGGGGATAATGCAAAACGTGCAGCGGTGGTCGCAGCCGTTCTGAACCTGCACATAGGCGCGGCTTCGCGTCCCGAACCCGTCGATCAGATGCCCGGCGGTTTCGGTGACGGACATGATGTCGTCCACCTGCACCTTCTCGGTCCGCTCCATGAGCCCCATCCAGGTGGCGGGCTCCATCTTTTCGGCATTGCCCACGACCAGATCGACCTCGGACATGGCGGCAAAGGTCTCGGGCTCGGTCTGGGCCGCGCAGCCGGTGACGATGAGCTTGGCGTTCGGGTTGTCGCGGCGGAGCTTGCGGATCTCCTGCCGCGCCTTGCGCACCGCTTCTGCGGTTACGGCGCAGGTGTTCACCACGACCGCGTCATTCACGCCGGCGGCATCCGCGAGCGCCTTCATCGCCTCGGTCTCGTAGGCATTCAGACGACAGCCGAGCGTCGCAAAGATCGGGGCCTTGGCCTCCATCACGCCTGCTCCAGGGCGTTGGTCAGGAAATCGGCGGTCAGCACCGCGTCGGCCACATGGGCCGTGGGTCCGGTCATCCAGACGCCATCCTCGCGCCAGTCGAGGGTGAGCCAGCCGCCGTCGACCTCCATCCGCACGCGGCGGTCGGTCAGGCCACGGGTCGCGGCGGCTACGGCGGTGGCACAGGCCCCCGATCCGCAGGCGAGCGTGATGCCGGTGCCGCGTTCCCAGACACGCATCCGGATCTCGTCACGCGCGCGCACCTGGGCGAATTCGACATTCGTGCGCTCCGGGAACAGCGGGTCTGTTTCTACCGTGCGACCCCATTTGGCCACGTCTACCGCTTCCGCATCCTCGACGAAGAACACCGCATGGGGATTGCCCATGCCCACGGCCATCGGGTCGCCGTCGAGCGGCAGGTGCTCGACGCCCATCTCCCGCGCCAGCGGAACCTCGCGCCAGTCGAGCTGGGGCGGCCCCATGTTCACATGCACCGCCCCGTCGATCAGCCGCGCCTCGAGCAGGCCGCGCGCGGTGCGGATCGTGACTTGGTCCCGGCCGGTCTGGTCGAACATATAACGGGCGACGCAGCGGGTCGCATTCCCGCAAGCCCCCGCCCGGCTCCCATCCGCGTTCCAGAAATCGAGCTCGATGTCCGCCCCGGTCTGGCCCGTGTCGCTGTCGCGAATCTCGGCCAGCTGGTCAAAGCCCACGCCGCGATGCCGGTCGCCCAGCGCCTTGGCCAAGGGTTCCGTCACGCGTGCGGACATGCCCCGTGAATCGATGATCACGAAGTCATTTCCGGCGCCGTGCCATTTCATGAATGGCAGGCTCATATCAGCGCGGCTTGCGTCCATGAGGGCGCATATACGCCTGTCGGATGCGCTTTTCCAGCATCCCGCGCCGCGTCGATTTGGCCACTGGCAAGAAAGACGCAAGATTCCGGGAATTTGGGGCTTGACCCCACCCCTCACCGTCTTTAGTCAGCGCGCCACAGTGGGCCGTTAGCTCAGTTGGTAGAGCAACTGACTTTTAATCAGTGGGTCGCAGGTTCGAATCCTGCACGGCTCACCACTGAAACCAGAAAGTCAGAGAGTTTCTCGGTTTTTCTACCGCTTGGTCGGTAATCTCCAGCCCTTTCATCCTTTGCCAAGATCGAATTCTTGCGCCGGTGTCTGACCATCGGGGAAAAGCGTATGGGCAATGTTGGCTTTATTGATTCTTGTGCCTTGCTTGACGCGATTGGCGAAGCGGCATTCAGGATCAACTAGAACGATCTCGCTCAATGGGACCACTCATTGAGAAAGATTGGACAATAGCGCATGCGACAAAGACTCAATAGCAGCGTCGACTGGATCCCGCGAGGAGCCTTAGGGAATCTTCTTCTCGAGTTCTGCGGCCGGGTGCGTTGATCAGGAAAGCGGTTCCTGCAGGAGCATGGCCTCAGGCCGTCGAACACGTCATCAGGAACCGGGCTGTCACGTCGTGGCGCGCAGGGACACAACCTCGGTCACGGCGTTGGTGACGTGACACGTCCAAGGGCCTCGCATCTCGAGCGTCGGAAACCGCTTGGCCATCGCCGCGACGGCTTCCTGCAACTCGATCCGGGCCAGCGTCTGCCCAAGGCAGGAATAGGGCCCGCCGCCGAACTGCAACGCTCGGACCATACGGCGATCCAGCCGAAACGCATGAGGATCGGGAAATCGCTCGGGATCCCGGTTTGCCGCCAGGGTCGAGACAAAGACCCAGTCGCCCGCGTCCAAGGCATGGCCGTTAAGCTCGGTTGCTTCATGCGCCTGCCGAAACACCGTGTTGAAGCGCGGCGCTAGGCGCATAGCCTCTTCGATTGCGGCGGGGATCAGCGTCGGGTCGTCCACGATGGATTTCCAGCGCGCAGGCTCCGACAGCAGCATGCCCAGCACGAGACCCAGTTGATGCACGGTGTTGTCGACGCTGGCCTGCAACAGCGCGATACCTTCGTAGATCAGTTCCTCTTCGGTCTGAAGGCCGTCGATCTGCTGTCGGATCATGATCGAGGCAAAATCGTCGCCCAGTCCCTCGCGGCGCCGGGCCCCCAGGTGTTCGCGTACGAAATCCCGTGTCGTGTCGAAGGCGTCTATGCTGTCCTGACGCCGGGCGCGGTCGCCGGTCAGGATCGGCGCGAGCGTCCGGTCCGACAGGCTCGCTACCAATGGCGCCTTATCCAGCGGCGCGGCGACGAGGTGGCAATAGACGCGGGACGGCACTTTCCACGCGATGTCGGCCATGAGGTCGATGTCCCGTCCGGCGGGAATGTCGTCCAGAACATCCTCGATGATCTGCCTTAGGTCCGCGGTCAGCCGCTTGACCTGCGGTCCGGCGAGAAGCACGGCGAAAGGCCGCCGCAGGGTCCGCCGATGTGCGCCCTCCGTGGTGACCAGCATGTTTTCCCAGTCATCTCGCGCGGGTCCCTCGGTGATGCCAAGATCGTCGAGCCTTCGCTGGAACGACACGCCCTTGGCCAGCGACGGGTGTTCCAGCGCGGCAACGGCGGGCGCGAAATGCAGCACTTCGAGCCCCCGCGACGAGGTCACTGCCCATGTTTCGGCACTTAGCCGATCAAGGTCGTCCCGCTCGGTGCCCAGCACCTCGACATGTGGGAGTCCCGCCATCGGTCAGTCCACCTTGCCCATGTCCTTGAGCACTTCGTTCGCGGCCTTGAAGGCATCGAGACCCGCGGGAATGCCGCAATACACGGTTGCATGCAGCAGTGTTTCGCGAATTTCCTCGACGCTGACCCCATTGTTCACCGCGCCGCGCACATGCAGCTTGATCTCGGCGGCCCGGTTCAGAGCGGTGAGCATCGCGAGGTTCAGCATCGAGCGTGTCTTGCGGTCGAGCGTGTCGCGACCCCAGGCATAGCCCCAGCACCATTCGGTCGTGATATGCTGAAACTCCATCATGAAGTCGTTCGCCCGTTCGATGGAACCGTCGACATATTCCGAGCCGAGCACTTCGCGACGCAGGTTCAGACCTTCATCAAAAAGCTGACCGATAGTTTTTTCTTGGTTTGTCATGGAGTCTGACCCTTGTTTTTTGCCATACAAAAATACAATGTTGAGGGAGGCCGTCTGATACTCAGGCCACCGCCCCCATCCTGACCGGTGACGGAACGTCCCGGTCCATTCAGTTGCCAATGCGAAGGAGCCACTTCATGCCAGCCACACCCAGGTCCCAAGACATGAACCTTCGCGTCGAAACCCTTCCGGGCCTTCGCGAACAGGTGGCCCAACGGCTTCGCATGGCGATTGTCACGGGTCATTTCAAACCCGGTGAGCGCCTGATCGAGCGGGAGCTTTGCGACATGATGGGCGTCTCCCGCACATCGTTGCGCGAGGCGCTGCGCGAGCTTCAGGCGGATGGATTGATTACGCTCAAGCCGAACAAGGGGATGAGCGTTTCGGTCCTGACGCAGGACACGGCCCGCTCGATCTACGAGGTGCGTCAGATGCTTGAGGGTCTGGCGGCGCGGCTGTTCGCGCGCAACGCGACGTCTGAACAGATGGCGGCCCTGCGCGCGAGCGTGGAGGAGCTTGCGGGCGTCTACGACAACTTCTCGGCCGAGGATTTCATCGACGTGAAGGGCCGGTTCTACGACATTCTCCTGGAGGGTGCCGGCAACGAGGTCGCCGCCGACATGCTGCGCCGTATCCATACCCGCGCCTCGCAACTGCGCGTGGTCTCGCTGTCGAGCGCCGAGCGCGCCCAACAGTCGATCCGGGAGCTTCGTGCCTTTTGCGACGCGCTCGAGGCACGGGACGAGGACCTCGCCTGGACGCTGTGCCTCGAACATGTCCAGATGGCCGCCAAGGCCGCCCTGCAATCCATTCCCGAAGCCAGCGCCCGCGACGACTGACGCGGCGCGGACCCTTGCCGGGACCGGATCGAGGAAAGGCGGCGCGACCGTCATCTCAGACCGACTTGATCGTGATGCCGCCATCGGCGCGCAGGATCGTTCCGGTGACGAAGCCCGCGTCGGCGGACAGGAGATAGGCAATCGCGGCGGCGATGTCTTCTTCCGTGCCGAGACGGCCAAGCGGCGTCTGCGACCGGCGTTTGTCGTAGCCTGCATCGTCCACGATGGTCCGCGCGCCCGGTGTCGGCACCGCGCCCGGTGTCACCGCATTGACGCGAACGCCCTTGGGGCCAAGCTCGACCGCGAGCTGACGGGTGATCGCCGCCACCGCCCCCTTGATCGCGGTATAGGACGAGGTGCCGGCAGAGCCAACTTCGGCCACCGGCGAGGTGATGTTCACGATGGCGATCTCGGTCTCGGCCCGGTGCGCGAGCAGCGCCTGAACGCCCCAGAACGGACCTTTGACCCCGACGTCGAGCATCCGGCCCAGAACGTTGTCCGTCACCTCCTCGACCGGTTCGTAGCGGATCCAGATCGCGTCGTTGACGATGCCCGTCAGCGGCCCGAACTCCGAAGCGAGCGTTGCCGCCGCCTCCATCACCTGTCCCCGATCCGAGGCGTCAGCGACCAGGGGAAGAGCCCGGCCTCCGGCTTCCGAGATCGCTTCCGCCGTGCTGCTTGCGAGGTTCTCGTCAATGTCGAGCACGCCGACCGCCGCACCCCGTGCAGCGAGAAGCCGCGCCGCCGCTGCGCCGATGCCGCGCCCGGCGCCGGTGATCAGGACAACCTGTCCCGCATGTCTGCCTGCGTTGATATCCGTCATGTCTTCCTCCCGCGTCGCGGTGTGCTGTGGCGCGGGCTGTCAGCCCGCGGTGTTGTCCGGCACGCCGCCGTAGAGCGACCATAGGCCGGTGGCGAGCGTGCCGCTGTCGACGGGCAATTCGATGCCCGTGATCGCGCCTGCCTCGTCCGAGAGCAGGAAATGGATCGCGTTCGCCACCTGTTCGGGCATCACGAGTCGCCCGAGCGCGGTCTGGCGGATCATTACCTCAGGACTGCGCTCGCCGCGGGCATAGCTCGCCTCGACCGCAGGGGTGCGGGTCGGACCGGGATGCACGACATTGAGCCGCACCCCCTCGCGGCCCCAGGCCACGGCGAAGTTCCGGGTCATGTTGATGATCCCGGCCTTGGTCGGGCCATAGGCCATGAGCGGGCTGGAGTTCATCGAAGTGATCGAGCCAACCGTGACGATGGACCCGCTGCCCCTTTGGCGCATCGGGTTGCCGAAGGCATTGAGCGTCCTGAAGGTGCCCGTCAGGTTCACCTTGAGGATCGCCTCCCATTCGTCGGGGTCCTGATCCTGCGGATTGTGCGGGTTTTCGAGATGCGCCGCCACGCAGGCCAGACCCGAGACCGGACCCATATTCGCCTCGACCCAGTCAGCAGCTGCTTGAATGCTTGCGCCGTCGGCAAGGTCGATCTCATGCGCGACACCCCCGGTCTCATCCGCGATCTTGCGGGCGAGGTCCATGTCGCGGTCGAGAATGGCCACCTGCCATCCTGCGGTCCGAAGGCGGGCGACAGTGGCGGCGCCGATGCCGCCCGCACCGCCGGTCACGGCAGCCACGAGATTCCGTGTTGTATCGCTCATTCTCAAAGCCCCGCGTAGAGTGCTTCGATGATGCGGCGGGCGCGCGGGCCGTTGTCACCGCGTGCGTGCATCTTGTTACAGGAATAGGCGAAACCGATCTTGGCGTCCGGGTCACCGAAGCCGATCGAACCGCCAAAGCCGTGGTGGCCAAATGCGCGCGGGTTCGGGCCCATCCAGACAGCCTCTTCCGTGTTCAGAAGAATGCCGCGCCCTTGATGGTAATGGCGCTGCTGCATCTGTTCATACTGATGATGTTGCTCGGTGATCATGTCCTCGACCGTTTCGGGCGACATGAGCGTCACGCCATCGAGCGACCCGCCACGCGCGACGGCGCCATAGACCTTGGCAATCGTGCGCGCGGTGCCGTGGCCGTTCGCGCTCGCGATTTCCGCCGTGCGCCAGCCGTGAGAATTGAGCGTGTCGCCGATGGGCTCGTCCGGATGCTGGGCAAAGCCCTTGGCAAGCAGCGTGTCGGGCTCGGTGTCCTTGCGTTCGAGGAGCGTGCCCGCGAGGGTCGGAACCAGCGTCGCGACGCGGTCTTCGATCTCGGCCTCGGTCAGGTCGCCGATCTTGTAATCGCCGCCCAGCGGCTGGATTACCCGTTCCTGGATCAGGTCCTTGAACCGCTTCCCGGTCACGCGGCGGGCGATTTCCCCCAGCAAGTTGCCCTGCGTGTGGATGTGATAGGCGGCGATAGTGCCCGGCTCCCACAGCGGCGCCTGTTTTTCCAGCGCCGAGACGATCAGGTCACAGTCGAAGATCGCGCCCTTGTAGAGGGGATCGGTCACCACCGGCAGCGCGCAGGTATGGTCGAGCACCATGGCGACCGTGATGTCCTCCTTCCCGTTCTGCGCGAATTCGGGCCAGTAGGTCGCGACCTTTTCCTGCGGGTCGATCAGACCCTCGGAAATGAGGCCGTTGAAGGTGATGCCCGAGACGCCCTTGGCTACCGACATCATGCAGACGATCGTGTCTTTGTCCCAAGGCTTCGAATGGTCGGCATCGCGATAGCCGCCCCACAGGTCGGCGACCTGCTCGCCGTCCACGAAAATGGCCGTCGATGCCCCGATTTCTTCCTCCACCGCGAAGTTTTCCGCAAAGGCGTCGGCCACGGCTTCGTGCCCATCTTTCACCCAGCCGGTGAGATGAAAATCGTGGCCGCGCGCGGTCACAACCTTGTCGAATTGCATTGGGGTCCTCCGAGTGTTTGGTCGTTGATTATCAGTTTGTATGACAATATGTCAACAGACCGTATGAAGCTACGTGACGCGATCAGGCGATCGGCGCGAGGTCGAGCCGCAGGATATCCGGTTCGTCCGTGCTGATTGCGGGCCAGCGCAGGCGCACTTCCGGGTCATGGCCCGGGATCAAGAGATCCGGGTCGCCGCCTGCCAAAGCCTCGCAGCGGGCGAACCCCTCAAGCATGTCGCCCACATGATAGACCAGCGGGAAGGGCGCGCGACGGGTGCGGTTTTCCGAGAAGTGGAAGGCATCCGAAGCCAGCACCAGCGGGCCGCGCTGGGTCATCACTCGCACCACCTGAAGCCCCCCGGTATGGCCGCCGACGCGATGCAGCGTGATACCGGGCGCGAATTCAGTGTCGCCGTCGTGGAATGTCATGCGTCCCCCGTGAACCAGCCGCACCGCGTCCACAACGTCTTCGACATTGAAAGGCGCGGACAGGCAGGCGTGGCACATAGGCCGTCCGGTTGCATAGGCCATCTCGGCATCCTGCACGTGGAACTGCGCCTTGGGGAAATCGCCCATGGTGCCCGCGTGATCGTAGTGCAAATGCGTCAGGATGACGTTCCGCACCTCGCCAGCGTCGATCCCGATTCGCGCGAGCATCTCGGTTGGAGGGGCTATGAGGATGCGCCCGCGCTTGGCCGCCTGCTCGGGGCCAAATCCCGTGTCGACCACCACATCGCCCTTTGGGCCACGGATCACCCAGACAAAATAGTCCAGCGGCATGGGTCCGTCGTGCAAGTCCATTCCGGGCATGAAGTTCTCGCGCCGAGGGCGATCCGGGGACATCGTGGCATAGCGTAGAGCATAGACCTGGTACATATCGCTCCTCATCTCCTCGCGATTCTTCCTTGAGTTATCATATCGTCATGTTGTATGACAAACTGCCAATGTGGCAAAAACGAATTTCGCAAGGCCACCTTGCGCATGACCTTCAGGGGAGGAAACCATGAAATTCTCAACGCTCGTCGTCTCGGCGGTTGCAGCACTGTCCTTCGGCTCTGCGAGTTTCGCGCAGGACTATCCGGAGATGAAACTGCGCTATTCCTCGAACATTCCCGAGGTGGTGAACACATCCGCGATCGACACCTATTTCTCGTCCGAGATCGAAAAACGGTCCGGCGGCAAGATCACGATCCAGCACTTCTGGGCCAATACGCTGGGTGGCGAGGCGGAAATCGTTGACCTCGTGGGCTCGGGCGCCGTCGACCTCGGCCTGATCGTCATGGGCAACCAGGCCGCGCGCCTGCCGTTCTCTGCGGTGACCAACTCGCTGCCCGTGACTTACACCGACGGTCCGGCGGTCAACGAGCTGACCCGCGAGATCATGACAACGGACCCCACGGCGAAGGCCGAACTGGATCAGGCGAACCTGCATCCGCTGCTCTTCCGTTACCTGCCGGACTACCGCGTCTATTGCACCAAGCCCATCAAGACGATGGAAGACTTCAAGAACACCAAGATCCGTTCCTACGGTGCTTTCGTTCCGAAAATGTTCGAAGCTCTGGGCGCGATCCCGGTAAACATCCCGCCGACCGACATGATCCAGGCGATGCAGTCGGGCGCGATGGATTGCACCTATATGTTCAACTCTGCCGTCAAGGCGTTCAAGGTCGATCAGGTCGCCGATTACGCAACCGACCTGTCGTTCGGCGTGATCTCGGCCCACACGCTCTTCATCGCGAAGGACAAATGGGAAAGCTGGCCGCAAGAGGTCCGCACGCTGTTCGAGGAAGTGGCTGCCGACGCGGAAGCATACGGCAACGAACTGATCGCCGCTGATGAGGCGAAAGCTGTCGAAGCGATAACCGAGGCCGGTCTGGAAATCGTGGAGTTCGAGGAAAAGGAGGCCTTCGAAGCCGCCCTACCCAACATGCTCGACCTCTGGGCCGAAAGCATGGCGGCCGATGGCAAGGGCGACGCCGCTCAGGCCACCGTGTCCCTCATCCGCGAAAACAACTGATCGAGCCGTCGATCTGATCTATGGACGAGGACGGGTTCGCCCGTCCTCGTCGCCCTACCCGGAGCCTGGCGACACCTACCCCCTCTCGGCTCTGACCGTATCCCGAGGTCTCTATGATCCTATTTTCTTCAATCGACTGGCTCTTGCGCAAGCTGGCCTATGTCGGATTCATCGCCGCATCCATCCTGCTCCTGGTCGTCGCCCTCATGGGCACCGCGGACGTGATTTCGACCAACCTGTTCTTCAAACCGATCCCTGGCATGGTCGAACTGTCCGGTGCGCTTCTCGCGGTCATCGTCCTTCTGGGGCTGGCGCAGGCACAGGCCCAGGGCGCACATATCGTTATCGACGTCGCCACCACGGCCATGGGACCGCGGATGCACAAGGTCGCGATGATCTTTGCGCTCGCCGTCGGCGCAGCCTTCATGGCCACGGTCGCCTGGCGGACCACCGAGCTGGCGCTGAGCGCCTACAGCTACAACGAGCGTGCGCTTGGGGCGCTCGCCTTTCCGCTGACCCCGTTCAAGGCACTCGGTGCCTTTGGCGCATGGCTGTCGGCGGCCGAGTTCTTGCGGCAACTGGTGATCCGGGTGGTCACCCCGGCCGCGATCGATACCTCGCCCAAGTCCCATTCTGCCGACGTTTCCGAGGATACCGCCGATGTTTGATCCCCTGACGCTTGGCGCCATCGCTGTCGCAGCGATGCTTCTCTTGGCCCTCGCTGGTGTGCCCGTGGGCATTGCCATGGGTGCCGTTGCCGTGGTCGGTCTTTGGATGACGGGTGGACCGAGCTTTGCGTTGTCGGTTCTGACCAACCTGCCTTTCGCCACCGCTTCGGACTATGCCTTTGTCGTGATCCCGATGTTCGTTCTGATGGGGGCCATTGCTTCATCCTCTGGCATCACCAACGAACTGTTCCGCTTCTCGAACCTCATCCTGCGAAATACGCGGGGGGCGCTCTACCAGGCGACGATCCTGTCGTCGGCGGGCTTTGCCGCGATTTCCGGCTCGACCCTCGTGAACGCCGCGCTTTTTACCCGGATCGCGCTGAACGAGATGCTGAAGCTGGGCTATGACAAGGCGCTGTCCGCTGGAGCCATCGCCGCGGCGGGCACTATCGCCGCGCTCATCCCGCCTTCGATCAGCTTCGTGATCTACGGTCTCCTGACCGGCGAAAGCGTGGCGGAACTGCTGATCGCCGGGATGCTGCCGGGTATCCTGACCGCCGTGGCCTACATGGTCGGGGTCTATATTTTCGTGCGCGCGCGTCCCTCGCTCGCCCCCGAGCCGCAGCCCCGCGCTTCGCTGCGCGAGATCGGAAGGAGCGCCCTCAATCTCTGGGCGACCTTCCTCCTCGCCGCCGTGGTGATCGGCGGCATCTACCTTGGCTTCACCACCCCGTCGGGGGCCGGTGCGCTCGGGGCTGCGGGCGCGCTCGTCATCGCGCTCTTCCGGCGCAAGATCAGCTGGGCTTCGCTGGGCGAGAACCTGCGCTCGACCGCGGCGATCACGGCGGCGCTCTTCATCGTGATCATCGGCGGGCTCATGTTCACCCGCTTCTTCCTCGTCGCGGGCACCGTGACCGAGGCCACGGACCTCATGCAGTCGCTCGACATCTCGCCCATTGCCTTCATCATCATGCTCGCCGTGGTCTTTACCATCCTCGGCATGTTCATGGACCCGATGGCGATGCAGGTGATGACCCTGCCTTTCGTCTATCCCATCGTTACCGCGATGGGGTTCGACGGTGTCTGGTTCGGTGTCATCATGGTCAAGCTCGTCGAGCTCGCGGTGCTCTCGCCCCCGGTGGGCATGAACCTTTTCGCCGTGATCGGCGCGGCGGAAGGCCGGGTGAAACTGCCCGACATCTATCGTGGTATCGTTCCCTTCATAATCATCGAGATCATCGTTCTGGCGCTCCTCATCGCCTTTCCGCAAATCTCGCTCTGGCTGCCCGGCCAGATGATGTGATCAGACCAAAAGGACACTGACATGACACAACCGACTGTCGGCTTCATCGGCCTTGGCGCGATGGGCGATCCCATGGCCAAGCGCGTGGCGGGCGCGGGTTTTCCCCTCGTTGTGCTGGATGCGAACGCAGCCAAAGCGGCGGAAATCGCCGCCGCGACCGGGGGGACCGCCGCCGCAAATGGCCGCGCGCTTGCCGAAGCCTGCGACATCATCGTGACCATGCTGCCTTCTTCGGCCATCGTCCGCGCCGTGCTCGACGGCGAGACCGGCGTCATCGCGGGGCTAAAGCCCGGCACCGTGATCCTCGAGATGTCTTCGGGCGTGCCCGACGCGACCCGCACCATGGCACTTGAACTAGCTGAACGTGACGTGTCGCTGCTCGACTGCCCCGTGTCGGGCGGCGTGTCGCGTGCCATCACCGGCGAGCTTGCCATCATGGCGGGCGGTGAGGATGCGGGTTTCGCGGTTGGTGAGCCGGTTCTGGCCACCATGGGATCGTCGATCACCCGCACCGGCCCGGTCGGGTCGGCCCATGCGATGAAGGCGCTGAACAATCTCGTCTCCGCTGGCGGGTTCCTGATAGGGATCGAGGCGCTTCTCATTGGCAGCCGCTTCGGCCTCGACCCCGCGCTCATGACCGACGTACTCAACGTGTCGACCGGCATGAACAACTCGACCCAGAAGAAGTTCAAGCAATTCGTCCTGTCGCGCGAGTTCAACGCGGGCTTCGGGCTCGACCTCATGGTCAAGGATCTGGGCATCGCCATCGGGGTCGCGGAATCGACCGGCACCACCGCGCCCTTCGCCACACTCTGCCGCGAGATGTGGCAAAGCGCGCAAAAGGCTCTGGGTCCGGGTCTGGATCATACCGACGTCGCGCGGTTCTCGGAGCTTATCGCGGGTAGCGAACTGCACCCGGCGGACACATGAGCCTCGCTGGCTCCCGCGTCGCGCTGTTCGGCGGATCGTCCGGCATCGGGCTCGCCACCGCGCAGGCCGCCCATCTGGCGGGCGCCGAGGTCACCCTGATTTCGCGCACCGCCTCCAGACTGGCGGCCGCTTCGTCCTCCCTCGGCGGCTGCGAGACAGCCGCGCTCGACGTGACCGACAGTTCTGCCGTTTCCGCGTTCTTTCACGACCGCGATCCGTTCGACCATGTGGTCGTGACCGCCGCCGCGTTGGACCCTGGCCCCTTGCGCGCCCAGAGCCTTGCCACCGCCCGCGCTGCGATGGAGAGCAAGTTCTGGGGCGCGGTCCATGTCGCACATGCTGCCCGGATCACCGAGGGGGGCAGTCTCACGTTCGTGTCCGGGATGCTCGGCAAACGCCCCGCTGGTGGCGCCACGATCCTGTCCGCGATCAACGCGGCTCTCGACACGCTGGCGCAGGCGCTGGCGCTCGAGTTTGCGCCGACGCGGGTGAACTGCATCTCGCCGGGGCGCGTGGACAGTTCATGGTGGGATCACCTTTCACCGGAGGACCGCAAGGCGCTGCTCGAGGCGACGGCGGCCAAGCTGCCCGTGAAACGCATCGGCCAGCCCGAGGACATTGCGCAGGCCATCCTTGCGGCGATGACCAACACATTCATGACCGGGGCCGTCCTGATGGTGGACGGCGGCGGCCAGATCGCCTGACCCGAACGCCAGTAAGGACCTTCCATGACCACGCTTGCCCTTCGCGACCCGTCGCTTCTGGAAACGCGCGCCCTGATCGACGGCGACTGGATCGCGAGCGACGATTCTTATCCCATCACCAACCCGGCGACCGGGGCCCAGATTGCCCATGTCGCGTCGATGACGCTCGCACAGGCCGAGACCGCGATCGAGTCTGCGCATCGCGCGCAACCGCTCTGGGCCGCGATGACCGGCAAGGAACGCGCGGCCATCTTGCGCAGGCTTTACGATCTGATGGTCGAGAACGCCGATGACCTTGCGCTGATCCTGACAGCGGAAATGGGCAAACCGCTGGCCGAGGCGAAGGGCGAAGTGCTCTATGGTGCTTCTTACGTCGAATGGTTCGCGGAAGAGGCCAAGCGGATATACGGCGACGTGATCCCGGGCCATACCCGCGACACGCGGATCGTGGTCCTGAAACAGCCCGTGGGTGTTGTGGGGGCGATCACGCCTTGGAACTTCCCCAGCGCAATGCTCGCGCGCAAACTGGCCCCGGCGCTCGCGGCAGGCTGCACCATGGTCGCGCGCCCCTCGGAACTCACTCCGCTTTCCGCCCTTGCCATCGGCGTTCTGGCGCAACGTGCAGGTCTGCCCAAGGGGGTGCTCAACATTGTGCCCAACCGCCGCGCATCGGAGTTTGGCCGGCTTCTGTGCAGCCACCCAAAGGTTGCCAAGATAACCTTTACCGGCTCGACCCGCGTGGGGGCGATCCTGATGGAACAGGGCGCCAAGACGATCAAGAAGTTCTCGCTCGAGCTTGGCGGAAATGCGCCCTTCATCGTGTTCGACGACGCCGATCCCGAGGCTGCCGCCGAAGGCGCGCTCATCGCCAAGTTCCGCAACAATGGGCAGACCTGCGTGTGTGCCAACCGGCTTTACGTGCAGGCGGGCATTCACGACGACTTTGTTGCCGCGCTGGCCCGCCGGATGCGGTCGCTCGTCGTGGGCGACGGCACGGGGTATGGCGTGACCACCGGGCCGCTCATCAATGACGCCGCTATGACCAAGATCGAGGCGCATATCTCGGACGCGGTCTCCAAAGGCGCAACGCTGCACCTTGGCGGGGCGCGGCATGATCTGGGCGGGACCTTCTTCCAGCCGACCCTGATGACAGGGGTCACGCAGGACATGCAGGTTGCCCGCGACGAAACGTTCGGCCCGCTCGCCGCCGTGGTGAAGTTCGACACCGACGCGGATGCCGTCGCAATGGCGAACGACACCGAGTTCGGCCTCGCCGGTTACTTCTACACTAATGACCTGTCGCGGGTGTGGCGCGTGGCCGAAGCTCTGGAATGCGGGATTGTTGGTGTGAACACCGGGCTCATATCGACTGAGGTCGCGCCCTTTGGCGGGGTCAAACAGTCGGGACAGGGCCGCGAAGGATCGAAATACGGGATCGAGGATTACCTCGAGATCAAGAACGTGGTCATGGGAGGTGTGCGGGGAGCATGACGAGACGCTCCGCGCCTTAAAAGTCTCACGCGAAGGCTGCTCTGACCTCGACCAAGGACATCGAAAATCGAGCTGAGACAGTTCTGTTTCGACGTGACCGCAGCGCAGGGCGCTCGCGGGACTTTCGGTGCGGTTATCGCAAAACGGGCGTATGGCGGTCATCCCGAGTTTCGCGGAACTCGGAATTTTCGGCGTCTACAGTCTCCGCGATCGCCTGCCTTTCATCTCGCTATTGTTTTCTGTCGGGTTTGGCTGGCGCGCGACACCTGAATTGGTTCGACTTTCGTCCGTAGAAAATGGCGCCGGTCATGTTACGAGTCGATCATGAGCAAGCCCGCCTTTTGTGCCACCTTCCTTCGATTGTGGCTCCCACGGCATTTCCTGCTCGCGGGCGGTGCCGTGATGCTCGTGGCGCTGGTGATCGTGGGCGACTGGGTGTCGGGACGGATCGAGCAGGGGGGGGTCGTTCAAAGCGCCGCGGCGTCGGCTGCCGATTTCGTCGAGACCTTTGTGGCGCCGCTGGCCGAAGATTTCTCGGACGCCGAGGATGATGAAGTAGCCGCTTTGGGCATCCCTCTGCTCGAAGTCTACAGCCCTTCGCACGCGTATTTCTCGGGCGATGTCGTTGCGGTGGTGGAGTTCTACCAGATCGGTTCCGCCCTTGCGGATGAGCTGGCCCGCACGCGTTTGAACACATGGCTGGTCGTCGGGGGCGCATTTGTGGTCAGCGGCGTTCTGCTGTTCGGGATCGTCCTGGCCGGGGGACGGACCATTGAGCGGCGACGCGAATTGCTCGAATCATAGTTGCAGGAGACGCGGCGCATGTCGACGCAGAACGACGCGTTGCGGCGTCGGGCGGTGTCTGCCTCGGCGCGGGCGACGGCGCAGGCAGAACGCGCGCTCAGGCAATTGGGTGCGGACCTGCACGACCGACCGGGTCAGCATCTGGCGCTTGCGGCGCTGCGCCTGGATGCGCTCTTGCCGAAGTCGGCTCAGGATGGCGATCACGCGGTCGCAGTGCGCCATGCGCTCAGGCAGGCCATGACCGAGATCAGGGCGTCGTCCTCGGGCCGTGCAGGAGCATCGGGTCAAGTCCGGGGAAAGCGTCGAAATTCTGGGCGCGATCCCGGACGCGGGCCGGTTCGGCTATACCTCGAAGCCCTGCGTCTGCCACTTCTTGCAGGAATCGCTATCCAACATCGCGCGTCATGCCGAAGCGCAGCACACTTGGGTTCGTCTGTCGCGCGTCGGCGACAAGCTGATCATCACGGTAAAGGACGATGGGTTGGGGTTTCCCCCCGACCGCTTACCCGGGCTCAGACAGGATGGCGGGCAGGGGTTGTGGGGGCTGTCGGACCGGGCCGAAAGCCTTGGGGGCAGTCTTGATGTCGAGAGCGAATTGGGCGCGGGAAGTCAGATCACGCTCGTTTTGCCGGAAGAAGAGGTCAATTCATGAAGACGCGGATCGTTCTGGCTGATGACTACCCGATTTTTCGGGACGGTCTGGTGCATAGCATCGAAGAGGCGGGATCGTTCGAAGTGGTGGGCGTGGGCGCCTGCGCCGCGCTCTTTCGCAGATTGCCGAGGGCGAGGCGCATATCACTCCCGCGGTCGCCGCGTGGGTGCTCAACCTCATGCGCGCGCCGATACGGTCCAAATCCGATCCCATCGACACGCTTACGGCCCGCGAGGAACAAATCCTCCGGCGCGTGGCAAAGGGACTGTCGAAGCGTGAATTCGCGAACGAGCTGTCTTTGCGGGAAAAAACGATCAAGCACTACATGTCGGAGATCCTCGGCAAATTGCAGGCGCGCAACCGGGTAGAGGCAGCGATCATGGCCCATGAGGCGTGGCGGCTGAAATGACCTAGAGCCCGTCCAACGACCTGAGCCGGGTCGTGTCGACAAAAGTCGCCGCGCGGTCGATGGCCATATTTTCGTAACGGTCGGTCATCCTGATCCGCCCCTGCGTCACCGCCTCGGTCCAACCGTTGGAATACAGCACCGACACATCGCCGCCTCGAATGTGGACGCGCGTCGGTCGGGATTGCCCGCCGCCCTGCTGTGACGGGGCGACCTGCGCGCCCGGGTTCATCGCATCGAGCCGGAGGCTCAGGACATCGGAGCCGGTCGCCTGTCGGCGCTCGACGAGCCGTCCCTGCAGGTCGCAGCGTTCGTACTGGCCGTTCACGAGGCGCTCCCGCGTCCCGTCGGGCTTGGTGATGTTCATCGTCGCGATGGGAGCCGTCGGGGCAGACAGGAACGCGTTGCCACCGTGATTGCCGCCTCCGCTATGATCGTTTCTTCTGCGTTCTGGGCTGCCGTCGTCGCCTCTCTCGCGGTGATCGTCGCCATCGCGATCTCTGTCCCTGTCGCCGCCGCCGTCGCAGCCAGGGCCCCAGACGAAGGACCCACGGTTGTGGTCCGAGCCGGTCCTGTGCACCTCTGTTTCATGGTGACGACCGTGGTCATCGCCGTTGTGGCGTTCATGCGAGGGGCCGTCGTCGTGCCCGCTGTGTCGTTCGTGTGAAGGGCCGTCGTCGCCCGAGCGATCACGGTCGCGTCCGCGTTCGCCGGTGCCGGACCGGCCCTGCTTCAGGTTCACGATGAGGTCGGTGTCGCTCGGGCCAGCGAGGTCGAAGATGGCGCGAGCCTGGGAAATCGACGCCGCCGGGGCCTGCGCTGCGGGCAGGGCCATCGCCAAGGACAGTAGGGCGCCGAAGAGTTTGGGGTTGGTCATGGATCGACTCCGGTTCGTGTCTCGGTAAGGAGACTGTGCCCGGTCGCGGCGCCAGACATCACGGTCAGAGGGCGGTCGGATTTCGGGACCTTGGTTGGGATCCGGTTCGGACCTTGGTCCATTGGGACGGCCCCTGAAACGACCAGCAGTGTCGCACACCTACTTGCTCACCTCTTGGGCCTGATCTGCCGGTCAGGTCCTCGCCAACACGCTCGAACAGGATCATCGGTTCATCAGGCGGATCAGGCGTCTGGTGATGGGCTTCGGAGTTTCCCGGTCGGTAGCCGCCACTATGTCCGGACCCAGTCCGCATTTATGAACGGACAGGGTCACATCCCAGCCAATGGCGCCAACGGCCTCCGATCTTCGTGGGGTTGGCAGCTTGAATCTGTCCACCGGTCGGTTCGGCCACATGGGACAGTCGCGACGGAACCTTCGCCGTCCCGTCACGTGGCGAAGATGTTCCTGATCGACTGCGTGAGCCACCGGTGCCCGGGATCGTTCGCCTTATTCTCGGGAAATGCGAGGAACATCTTGAGCGCCGGATAATCGAAGGGTGTTGGCAGGATGCGCAGGCGGTAGATCGGGGCCACGAGCATCGCGTAGCGCTCGGGGACCACGGCAATCAGGTCCGAGATGGCAACCGTCGCGGCAAGGTCGCTGGCATTGGGCAGAACGCAGACTTCGCGGCGGGTCAGTTTCTCGGCCATCAGCATATGGGGCACCTGCAAGCGGCGCTGGATCTGGCTCTTGAGCACCGCGTGGCCGTTCTGTTCGAACAATGCGCGGGTCAATTCATGGCCGATGGTCGGATGACCTTCACGCACGATGCAGACCGGCTTGGCTTCGGCAACGGGTTCAAAGACCAGCCCGGGCGTTTCCTGCGGATAGACGTCCAGCATCACATCCGCCTCGCCGCTCGCTAGTCCCTCGTGGGGGCGCATCCAGTCGGGCGTGATGACTTCGAGCGAGCAACTCGAGCCGGGGAAATCCAGTTTCTGCAGAAGCGGCGGCAGCACCGAGGGCACGCTGTAGTCGTGCAGGATCAGCTTGAAGTGACGTCTGGCGGTGCGGACATCGAAATCCGTTTCCACCTGTAGCCCGCCGCGAAGGGTGTTGAGCGCCTGCGTGATCGAGGGTTCGAGAGCCTCGGCGAGCGGCGTGGGGCGTACGCCCCCGTCGGACCGCACGAAGAGTTTGTCGTCGAACTGAGTGCGCAGACGGTTCAGCGCGTTCGAGACCGTGGGCTGGCTCATCCCGAGCAGGGTTGCGGCCCGGCTGACACTCCCTGACCGGAAGACCGCCTCGAAAATCAGAAGCAGGTTCAGGTCAACGCGCTTGAGATCCAGAGAGTCTCGTTTCGAGTCGTTTGAAGATGACACCCGCGTATGTCCATGATGAATACCGTGACGGGGTAGCTGTGACTCAGGTTCGGTCGCCAAGTCCATAAGTATTTGAATTGGAATGTTTTGTACACTGACGCGGCGTCAGAACACAGACCGCGCGAAAAACGCGCGCCCGGAACGGGCCGAGACGGCTTGCAGACAAGGGGCAGGGGCGCAACGTAGCAGATCGCCCAATGTGAAGACGCGACCGCAATATTCCCCATCCGAATATTCTTTATTCAAAAACAGGCCATTGCCGGGTGCGCCCCCATGCGTGATGACCTGTTCCTGATCATCAAGAGTATCGTTTGCGCTCTTTTGATCGGCAGGGGTAAGGAAATTCTGTTTTGCTGCATAAGATTGTTGGCCGGTCCACGACGATTTTGAGTTCATCCGTCTCACTAATTGCCATGCGGATGCCTCTCAGGGTTCGGCGCGCCTTTCGATGGAGCCTGCTTGCATCCACCGCGCTCGCAGGTCTGGCCTTCATCGGGCCGGCTGCCCAGCCCGCGCTTGCGCAACAGATCGTCCTGAGCGGCAATGTCCATTCGACCAACGCCGCACCGTCGCCTACTGCCAGTTACTGGAACTCGGGTTCTTTCCTGATCGTCGGTCGAACGGGCACCGGATCGGTTCTTGTGGCAGGCGGCTCGCAGATTGGCACGCTCAACGTCAAGGTGGGGGAATCGGCCGGTTCCAACGGAACGCTTACCGTTGATGGCGTTGCGCCTTCGGGGACGATTTCCAAGGTCGTCGGCAATAACTTCGTGGTCGGGGAAAGCGGGACCGGCACCCTGAACCTCTTGAACGGTGCCATTGCCCAGTCGGCAACTGACATCGTGCTAGCTCAAGAGACAGGGTCGAACGGCACGCTGAACTTCGGCACCGGCGGCCAATCGGGGTCGGTGCAGGCCAACAGCATTGCCGCAGGGACCGGCGCGGCGACGATCAACTTCAACCATACCGGCGTGCTGGATCTCGGGATCACTATCGATTCCGGCACCAATACGAACATGAACCAGATCGCCGGCTATACGCGACTGAGTTCCACGCTCAAGACCAACAACAGCAGGGTCAACATCTCGGGCGGGACGCTGGCGATCACCAACAGCAACGCGATCGGCAACGGTCCCATCACGATGGCGGGCGGAACCTTCTTTGCCGAAGGGAACGCGACGCTCGACAATAGCATCTCCTGGCTTTCGGGCGCCACGTCGACCGTCGCGGCCGCGACGGGAACCACGCTTTCGATTCGCGGGCTACAGGTTACGACCGAGGGGGGCGCCAACGTCCGGTTCGGGGCCGCGGGTCGGGAAGGGGTGGTCGAGCTCGGCGTGAGGGGCTTGGTCGGCACGTCCGGCGGCCTGCGCAATTATTATATTGATGCCGGGACGCTCCGCATGAGCGACCCCACCTTGGCCGAGTATTTCCTTGTTCCCGCGCTTGCGAGTCAGCGCACGACGGTCACCATCGCCTCGGGGGCGCTTCTTGACCTCAACGGGTTCGCGACGCGGATGGACAACCTGTCGGGCGCGGGCACGATCCAGAACCTGGGCGCGTCTCTTGCCACGGTTTATGTCGGTGGCGACGCGGCGACGACCTTTGCCGGATCGTTGTCTGACGGGCCGACCGGCGGTCGCCTGAGGGCTGTCTTCACGGGCACGGCGCCCATCACCCTTTCGGGCGTGTCCGATTTCACGGGCGGCTTGGAGGTCGCGGGCGGCGAGGTCGTGTTGACAGGCAGCATGGCGAGCGGGGGTGTCGTGCTTGGCAATGCCGGGGTACTTCGGGTCGACGGCGGCGCTTTCACGGTTGCACCATTGGTCCTGTTCAACTCGGATACGACGCTCGAGATCACCGCGAACGGTGGGCCGGTATCCATCGCAGGTCTGAACCAGGCTTCGGCGACCGGGATGCAAGTCATCACCGACAACGAGCTGCGCATCGTCGGAAACGGGACGGACGGCACGCATACGTTTTCCGGCCCGATACGGGGCACCGGGTCGCTGGTCGTTAGCAACGGCGCCAACAGCCAGTGGCTTGCGGGCGCGAACAGTTACGAGGGTGAGACGCGGATCGCGGGTGGCACTCTGGCCATCGAGAACAGCGACGCGCTGGGGCGGAACACCTCGGGCGGTGTCGATCCGGGCACCTTCGTGGAAGCAGGCGGCACCCTTGAGCTTCGAGGCGACGTGAATATCTCGAGCGACCGGCTCTTCATCGGCGGGGGCAGCGTCGCGGGCGGTGACATCGCGACCCTGGCCGCGCGATCGCTTGCGGTCAGATACTTGGAGGACATCACCCTGACCGGTGGCGATGCAGCCTTTGACGCCGCCACGGGCACCACTCTCACCTTTTTCGACCTGTCGCTCGGCGACAACGACCTCTACCTGCCCGGAGCAGGGACGATCTTCCTGCGCGGCGACATCACGGGGACCGGCGGGCTTCGCAAGACGGGCACGGGGTCCGTCAACATCAACAGCAACGCAACCGGCAGCTATTCCGGGTCCACCATCGTGGGGGCTGGCACGCTGTTTCTGGACGGTGGCAGTGCCATTGGCGACGACAGTGCCGTGGTGATCAATGCGGGCGCCGTGATTTCCAACAGTGGTATCGAGACCATCGGGTCCTTGGCGGGCGCCGGCACTGTGACGTCCAGCGCCCAGATGACCGTGGGCGGCAATAATACCGACACCACCTTCTCCGGGTTCTTCTTCTCGGCGTCCGACCTGATCAAGACCGGGTCCGGCACCTGGACGGTGGACGGCAGGTTTGACGGCTTTTCGGGCGATGCGACCGTGCTGCGCGGCACGCTCGTCGTTGACACCGACCAATTCGGAGACGGCAGCGGCGCGCTCAGCATCGGGTCGCTCGGCACGCTGGCTGGGTCCGGGACGATCTCGTCCGACGTGACGGTCGAGGGGCAACTCGCGGCGGGCAACAGCCCGGGCACGCTGACCATCGACGGCGATCTGGCGCTCAACGCCTCGTCTACCTCGACGTTCGAACTCAATACGGCGGGTCAGGTGGGCGGTCTTGACCCGGCGACGGGGAACGATCTGGTCGTGGTGCAGGGCGATCTGACTTTGGGCGGCACGCTCGTCGTCTCGAATCCGGGCGACAGCGCGCTCTACGGCGGCTACTACACGCTGTTCCAGGTGGACGGAACCACCACTGGCAGCTTCGCCGCGGTAGACGGCCCCGGCTTGCAGGAACCGCTTCTGAGCGCGGCCAATGTCTATGTCACCAACGGCGGCGCTGCGGGCAACGAGGTGAACCTGCTGGTCGGCGACCGCGCGCAGTTCCAGTTCTGGGACGGCGCGGGCGTCTCCGCGGACGGCACCGTCGCGGGCGGTGGGGGCATCTGGAACGCGGCGAGCACCAACTGGACCACCCCGGACGGAGCGATCAACGACGCGTGGCGCGGCGGCTTCGCGGTGTTCGACGGCGCGGGCGGCGGCACGATCACGGCGGTGGGCACCCAGTCGGTCAATGGGCTTCAGTTCCGCGAAGCCGGTTACGTCATCACCGGCGACGACCTCGCCCTTGCGGGCACACCGGTCTCGGCGGGGAACCCGGCCGATACCGTGATTATCGTGGACGCTGGCCTGACCGCCGAAATCGCGTCGGACATCACCGATGCTGCGGGAGACAACTTCTACCTCGTGAAAACGGGGGCCGGTCGCCTCATCCTTTCGGGTGACAGCACCTACAGCGGCGGGACGCAGGTGAGCAACGGGACGCTGGAGGTCAACGGCTCCATCGGCGGTGGAACGCGCGCCGGGTTCCTCGAGGTCGGCACCTCAGGGACGCTGACCGGCTCGGGCCAGGTCGGCAGCGATGTCGCCGTCCGGGGCGTGATCGCAGGCGTCGCGGGCCGGACGCTGGGCCTGAACACGCTTGCCATGACGAGCACGGGCACGATGGACGTGAGCTTGGGCGCGCCCTCGGATACGGCGCTTTTCGACGTGGCGGGCAACCTGACGCTCGATGGCACGCTGAGCGTGAGCGATGCGAGCGGGTTCGCACCGGGAGTCTACCGGCTGGTCGACTACGGCGGCGGTCTCACCGACAACGGCATGGACATCGGCACCATCCCCGCCGGGTCGACGTCTGGTGACTTCCGTATCCAGACGTCGGTGGCCGGTCAGGTCAACCTTGTGAACACCGCTGGCATGGTGTTTTCCTACTGGGACGGCGATGCCCCCGGCAATCGGGAAAACGGCATGGTCGATGGCGGAGCCGGGAACTGGTCCGCGACGCGCCTCAACTGGACAGATGCCGACGGTCGTATCAACGGCGCATACAGCCCCAACCCGACCTTCGCGGTCTTCCAGGGCACGGGCGCTGCTGGCGTCTTCGTCGATACCCTCGACGGTCCCGTGGCGGCGACGGGCATGCAATTCGCGAGCGATGGCTACGTGCTCCTGGGCGACGCCGTGACGCTGTCGCCGTCGGCCACGATCCGGGTCGGTGACGGGTCGGCGGACGACGCGTCGAAGACCACCCAGATCTTCGCGGCGCTCGACGGCGTGTCGATCACAAAACTGGGGGCCGGCACGCTCGAACTGGGATCTTCCCAGCGGTTCTCGGACCTGAACCTCAACCAAGGCGTGGTTGCGTTCTCGATGGGCCTTGGGCTCGGCCATTCGGCGGGCGTCATCACCTTCAACGGTGGTTCGCTCCTTGCTCAGGGCACGACGTTCCTGTCGGCGGCCAAGCAGATCAGGGCCAGCTCGGACGCACGAATCGACGTGGACCTTGGCCAGACGCTCACGGTTGACGGCGAGGTCACGGGGTTGGGCAATCTGGTGAAAGCGGGGCAGGGCACGCTGACCCTGACCAACCGCTTCAACGCCTATGGCGACACGATCGTCGAGGCGGGCACGCTGATCGGCGACGCGCGCTCGATCAGCGGTGATATCGAGACCGCGGGACTCGTGGTGTTCGATCAGGCGACGAGCGGGACCTTCGCCGGCGCCATCTTCGGACGGGGCGGGGTTGCAGGCCAGATGGAGAAACGCGGCGCGGGATCGTTGTTCCTGACCGGCGCCTCGGCGCTCGACTGGACCGTGACCGAGGGAGCCTTGTCGACGGATGCCACGTTCATCGGCGATCTCGAGATCGCCACCGGCGCGGTCGCCGAGTTTTACCAGACGGGGTTTCGTGACTATGGCGGGGCCCTGACCGGCGGCGGTTATCTGGGTGTCGAAGGTGGCATCCTGCGCTTTACCGGTGACAACACGGGATACACCGGCAGGGTCGGCGTCAGCGATGCGACGCTGACCCTCAAGAGCGCGACGGCTGGCACGTTCACGGCCAGCAGCGGCGGTCGGATCGTCGTCGATGACGTGCTGACGGGCAGGGTGTCGGTGGTCGCGGGCGACAGCTCGCTCACCGGCACGGGGCGGATCGACGGCGAGGTGAACGTCGTCGACGGCACGCTGGAGGGGTCCTCAGGCAACGTCCTGAGCATGGCATCTCTGAGCCTGATTTCGAACTCCAAGGTGGCCGTGGCCCTCGGCGCCCCCTCGGACACGTCGCTGTTTGACGTGGCGGGGAACCTGCGGCTCGACGGCACGCTCAACATCACAGATGCGGGCAGCTTCGGTGTGGGGGTCTACCGGATTTTCGACTACGGCGGGACACTCACGAACAACGGGCTGGTGATCGGAACGACACCCGCCGGGACGAACGCGGCTGCCATGGCGGTGCAGACATCCGTGGCCGGTCAGGTGAACCTCGTGAACGCATCCGGTGCGGAGATCGGGTTCTGGGACGGTGGAACGCTTGCCAACCGGGACAACGGTTCCGTGGACGGCGGCAGCGGGACGTGGAACATCACGAACGAGAACTGGACCACCACAGGCGGCGCGGTCAACGCGCCCTACAGCCCCAACCCGACCTTCGCGGTGTTCCAGGGCATGGGCGGCACGGTGACCATCGACAACAGCGCGAGCGCGGTGCTCGCCAGCGGACTTCAGTTCGCGAGCGACGGCTACACACTCGATGGTATGCCCCTGTCGCTCGACAATGGCGGCGCGCTGTCGACCGTCCGGGTCGGGGACGGAAGTGCGGATGACGCGTCCAAGACGGCGACGATCACGAGCCAGATCCTGAGCGGCAGCATCCTGAAGCAGGGCGCGGGCACGCTCGTTCTGGGCGCGAACAATTTCTTTTCGCGGCTGGAGCTTGCCGAGGGCACTGTGGCGGCCAGCTTTGCGCGCAATCTGGGCACCGCAGGCGGAGGGATCGAGTTCACGGGCGGCACCCTGCGCGTGACTGATACCTTTGCAAGTTCGACCATGGTGCAATATCGCGCCACGGCGGATGCGCGCTTCGCGGTTGACGCAGGCCAGACCCTGACGCTGTCGGGGATCGTGTTCGGCGCGGGTGACGTGGTGAAGACCGGGGCGGGCACTCTCACGCTCACCAATAGCGGCAACGCCTATGGCGACACGATCGTCCAGGCGGGCACACTCGTCGGCACCGCCGCCTCGATCGAGGGCAACATCGAAAACGCCGGGCTCGTGGTCTTCGATCAGGGGGATTTCGGTATCTTCACGGGCAATATCGGCGGGTTCGGCGGAACCGCTGGCACGATGGAAAAACGCGGCGGGTCGATCCTCCAGCTCACCGGCAGCTCGTCGCTCGACTGGGTGGTGTCCGGCGGCACGCTCTCCAGCGAAGATGCCGACTTTTCGGGCGACATAGACCTGGGCACCACCGGCAACTTCGGTTTCGTGCAGGGCGGTGATCGCGACTATACTGGCGAGATCTCGGGAACCGGATCGGTCGTTACCAACGGCGGGACCCTGCGCCTCACCGGTGACAACGCGGGCTATACCGGCACCCTCCGGGTCGAAGGCGGCGGGCTGACCATCGACAGCGCCTTTGGAGGCAACGCCGATGTTCGCACCGGCGGGCGGCTCGTGGTGAATGATGTCGTGGCCGGAGGTGTCGCTGTCGGTGGCGGGTCGTCCTTCCTTGCGGGGAGCGGAACGATCACCGGCTCGGTCACGCTTCTGGACGGCACGCTCGAAGGCACGTCGGGCCGCGTTCTGAGCATGGGCGCGCTGTCCATGGTCAGCCAGTCTTCCATGAACGTGACGCTGGGCGCACCGTCCGGCATGGCCCTCTTCGACGTGGCGGGCGACCTGACCCTCGACGGCGCGTTGAACGTGACGGATGCAGGCGGCTTCAGCGCGGGTGTCTACCGGCTCGTGGATTACGGCGGCACGCTGACCGACAACGGGCTCGACATCGGCACGATCCCGGCGGGAGCGACGCTGGCGGATCTGTCCGTGCAGACGGCGGTGGCCGGTCAGGTGAACCTCGTCAACACCGGCGGCGCGACCCTGAGCTTCTGGGACGGCGACATCGTGGCCAACCGTGACAACGACACCATCGACGGCGGCACAGGCACATGGAACGCAACCAATTCCAACTGGACGACAGCGACGGGATCGTTCAACGCGCCTTATAGCCCGAATCCGACTTTCGCCGTGTTCCAGGGCACCGCTGGCACGATCACGATCGACGATACCGATGGACAGGTCAAGGCGACGGGGCTTCAGTTCGCGAGCGATGGCTACGCGGTGGATGGGGATGCGCTCGGGCTGTCGAACGGCGGCAGTCCGGCTATCGTGCGGGTCGGCGACGGCTCGGACGACGATGCGATCATGGTCGCGACGATCTCGGCCGACCTCACCGGGGCGACCCTGCGCAAAGAGGGCGACGGCACGCTGGTTCTCGGCGGTGCGAACCTGTTCGACGGTCTTGAACTGGCCGCCGGTACCCTCGCGGTGTCCGCCGAGGGAAACATGGGGAGCTTTGGCAGCACGGTCACCTTCCAGGGTGGCACCCTGCGTTCGACCGATACCTTTGCCACGGATGCTGCCCGGTTCTATGACGCCGTTGCCGACGCCCGTTTCGAGGTCGATGCGGGCCGCACTCTGACCGTGGATGGCATCGTCTATGGTCTGGGCGATCTGGTGAAATCTGGCGAGGGCACACTGGTCCTCACCAATACGGGTAACAGCTACAACGACACCATCGTGGCGGCCGGGACGCTGACGGGCAACGCCGGGTCCATCGTCGGAAATATCGCGAACGCGGGCACCGTCATCTTTGATCAGGCGAGCGATGGCACCTATGCCTTCGCGATCAGTGGCCATGGAGGAACGTCGGGCGTGATGGAAAAGCGCGGGGCGGGGGAGCTGACGCTCATCGCGGCCTCTTCGCTCGACTGGACCTTGACGGCAGGCAGGCTGATCAGCGACAACGCGGCCTTCAGCGGCGATGTCGGGATCGCATCCGGTGCGCGCTTTGTCTTCGTGCAGGGCGGCGCACGGGTCTATGGCGGCGAGATTGCCGGGACTGGTGCGTTCGCGGTCGAGGGCGGCAGCCTGCAGTTGACCGGGAACAGCGGGGCCTTCGGAGGCACCACGGAAGTGCTCGCCGCGACGCTTCGGATCGACGACGTGCTGGGCGGATCGGCCAGCTTCGGCACCGGGTCGCGGCTCGCGGGCACCGGCACGCTTGGTTCCGGCATGGGGTCGGTCGTGACGCTTGCCTCGGGTGCGACGCTTGCGCCGGGCAATTCCATCGGAACGCTCACTGTCAACGGCGACCTCGTGATGACCACCGGCTCGGTCTACGAGGTCGAGGTGGCGCCGGGTGGCACGGACAACGATCTGGTTGCGGTGACCGGCACGGCGACGCTCGCCGGTGGCGTGACCCACATCGGGCTGACCGGCGACTATGCCTCCAACGCGCGCTATACGATCCTGACCGCAGGCGGCGGTATCAGCGGCACCTTCGACAGCGTGACCTCTGATTTCGCTTTCCTCGATCCGACGCTGGGCTATGGTGCGAACGCGGTCACGCTCACGCTTGCGCGCAACGATGTCGGCTTCGCCGATGTCGGGCGGACCCCGAACCAGCGGGCCACCGCGAACGGTCTCGACGACCTCGGGGCCGGGACCGAACCCTACGACAGCGTCCTGACGCTGGGCGCGGCGGCTGCGCGCGATGCCTATGATCAGCTTTCGGGCGAAGGTCATGCGAGCGTGATGACGGGCATGGTCGAGGACAGCGACGAAATCCGCGATGCCGTGTCGGACCGGATGCAGGCTGGCCTTGGCGCCCGCAACAGCGCACCCGCAGGCGGTACGATGTCGTCCAAGTCGGTCGCGGTGTCGGAGAGCCCGGTCTGGGCGCGGGCCACCGGGACCTGGCGTCAGATGGCGAGCGACGGGAACGCGGCGCGGTATGCGAGCCTGTCTGGCGGTCTCCTTCTTGGCGCTGACGCGATGGTCGAGGACGTTGTGCGGCTCGGGTTCCTCGCGGGCTTCGGGCAGGCCACGACCGACGTTGCGGCGCGCAATTTCTCGGCCGACTCGAACTCCTACCACATCGGCGTCTACGCAGGTGCCGAGGTGGGCGGCTTCACCGTCTCGGGCGGTGCCGCCTATTCCTGGCATCAGGTTGACGCAACGCGGCGGGTCGCCTTCGCGGGCTTCACCGATACGCTCACGGCGGATTACGGCGCGGGCGTGGTGCAGGCTTTCGGCGAGCTGTCCTATCGCATCGACGCGGGGGCGGCCTTCTTCGAACCCTACGTGAACGTGGCGCATGTGCGCGTGAACCGGCAGGGATTCACCGAGGCCGGGGGTGCCGCAGCGCTGACGGCATCGCCAGCGAGCTATTCCACGACCTACGCCACCGTAGGGCTGCGGGCCGAAACCCAGTTCGTGCTGGGCGACGCGACCGGCACGCTGCACGGCGCGCTGGGCTGGCGGCAGGCCTTCGGCGACCGCACGCCGGATCAGGACGTGGCTTTCGCCGGGGCTGGTCCGTTCTCGATCGCCGGGGCGCCGATCATCGGCGGTGCGGCGCTGATCGAGGCCGGCATCGCGATCGACCTTTCCCCGCAGGCGAGCTTCGGCCTGTCCTATGACGGCCAGATTTCCTCGGCTTCACAGAGCCACGGGATCTCGGCCAGTTTCAACCTGAACTTCTGAGGATGACGATGAAAGATTTCGACGGACGGATGCTCAAGGTGGCGCTGACGGCGGCCCTGATGATCGGCGCAGCAAGCGTGGCTCCGGCACAGAACACGACACCGGACCAGACACTGGCGCCGGTGGTCGGATCGGCGCTGCCGGGCGGCGCGAACGCGCTGTCGGAAACGCATGGCGACTGGCAGGTGAATTGCCGGATGGTGACGGTCGACGACACGGGCCAGAAACAATGTGCGCTGACGCAACGACAGGTGAACCAGCAGGGCCAGAACGTGCTGGCTGTCGAGTTCGCGACGAACGACGACGGGCTGTCGGGCGCAATCGTTCTGCCCTTCGGCTTGGCCGTGACCGAGCCGGTGGCCCTGGCGGTGGACGAGGGCGAGGCGACCGTCCTGCCGTTTTCGACATGTGTTCCCGCGGGCTGCATCGTGCCGGTCGAGGTGACCGAGGACATGCGCGCGGCGCTGCGCTCGGGCAGCACGCTCGCGATCTCTGCCCAGGGCCTCGACGGCAGCCCCGTTGTTCTCTCTGTTTCGCTCGCGGGCTTCGGCTCCGCCGCCAACCGGGTCGCGGAACTCTCCGGCTCCTGATCCGGAACGAGGATCGCCAGTGGATGGGCAAGGCGCGCCGCCGCCGGGTTCAATCCTCGGTTCTTGACCCGGCGTTGAGCCAGTCCGGCATCCCGATGCGCTGTTTCCGTCCCGCCTGGCTTTGCTTGCGGGCAGGCGCAGGGGCCGGGCTCGCCGGAAGATTTTCGATATAGCGCGCGCCCACCGGATATTCGGTTCCGTCGGGGCCGATCAGCCGGGTCGGGTCGGCGCGACGCTGCGCGGCGTGCAGCTCGGTTTCCGACAGCCACCATGACCTGTGGATCTGTCGGCCCGACCGCGGGGGAACTTTCTCCATCGCTGACTTCAGCGTCGTGCGCACCAAGGCGCGGCCCTCGTCAGAGGTCACCATGACATACTGGTTCTGGGCGCGAAGCGATACGAGCTTGCCAGTCAGCCCGGGCGCGACGAGGTCCGCGCGCGCAACCGGAAGCGGTCGCCGCGCGACCGGTAGCCAATAGGGCACCAGCGCGGGATCGTGGCCCATCATGGGCCGAAGCCAGTCCTGATAGACGTAGACCTGAAAGCCGAAGAACAAGACGCTCTGGACAAAGATACGGGCGATTCGCCCGACCTCGTCCGAAAATTCGGGGCTGTGCAGCAGGATGGCGTGGAACGTGGCGAACTGCACCGCGCAGAGCACGAAGAAGGGCAGCAGGCCCACAATGAACCATGGGACGTTTCGCGGCATCAAGAGCCGCATGAGGTGGGGCACGACCCAGATCGCGATCAGCGCATAGGCCGCGACGCGGAGGATATAGAACAGGTTGTCGCCCAACATGCCCAGCGCCGGAAATTCGAGCGCTTGATAACCGAGGAGTTTGAAAACCGGAGTGACCAGGTAGCAGGCGATGGTGACGGGGTGCCGGAAGTAGGCGATGACCGCACCGCGAAGTTGCGCCCGGTCAAACAGGTTGTCCCGCAGCTCGCCCGAAAGCCCGAGCTGCCACCCTGACCTTGCCATCCCGTTATCCCCCGTTCAGTTCTCGGGCCGAAAATGCATCACCGCGCATGCGATTTTGTAGAGATGGCCCAATACCTGATACCCGACCAATGTTTAATGTTGAGGAAATTTCGCACCAAAGAGTCTTATTTCGCACCAAAGGCGTCAAATACACCTTACGAAACGTTTCATTTGGTCTAAAGTTCCTGCGCAGGCAACGATTTGATAAAGTTTGTCGATCATCACGGCACGGGCAGGAGATCAGGAATGGCGCGGGATTACGTGAGCAATAAAGACGTGCCGTCTCACATGGAGTCGTCCGAGCCGGGACTGCTACCTCTCGAACCGCGTATCCTGATGGACGCCGCCCTGGAATGGGATCTCGGTGGCACCGATCAGCTCGTGACTCTGGTGTCCGGTATTCACCACATGATCGAGCAGCAGATCGCTGATTACGGCGATTTCCTTGATCAGTTCGACGCCCTCGCCTCGGGCGCGCTCAGCACCCTTGATGTTTTGTCGGAAGCGAATGCGGCGGCAGGGACCGAAAGCGCGCAACGGCTGGACGAGATCATCGGGCACTTGAGCGACGCCATCGCCGAGCTGCGCAGCGGGTCGCTGCGCTCGATCGAGGGTCTGTTGGACGACCCCAGCGGCGGCGGCACCTTTGAAGAGGCGCTGGCGGATGCGATCAACGACCAGCTTCGCACGGACAACGCCTGGACCACGGGGAACGAGGCGACGAACCCTGTCGATGCAGACGATATTGCCGCAACCTTCACACTGACGAATTTCGCCGAGGATACGCTGCAGGATGCCATTGACGCGATGGTGGCCGACATCATGTCCGACACGTCCCTCGCGACCAAGGGTCTGACGGCGCAGGAGCTTCGGGATGCGGTCGATGCGGCCTCCGACAGCTACTTCGCGGCCCTACTTGGGGGCGGTTTCTCGATCGACCTGACCGATATCACCGTCGGTGGCGATACCATCGTGTCTTTCGAACAGAACGTGGACGATGCAAGCCGCGTGGACGTGAATGTCACGTTGCCCGGTATTTCCTTCGACTTCGACGCCCTTCTGGACTGGGCCATGGGGGCCGATGCGCAGGGGGTCGATCTCGATTTCGACAGTGCCGCCGCGACATTCTCGTTCCAGCTTCAGGGCTATGTGAACACCGGCGCAGGTAACGTGATCGAGGGTTTCGGCCTGCATATCGACGAGCTCGCCTTCGATCCCTTGGCCGAGTTCGGCGGTGTACTGGATGTGTCCGCCTATACCGATCCGCTGGTCTTCGGGATGCTCTCGGTGCAACTCGACGGCGTCGAAACCGCCGCCTTCCGGGTGGATGTCGGCTTTGACGAGGGCACCGATCTTGGTGTCGACTACATCTTCGGAAATGGCGTGACCTGGCTTGGCGCCGGGGCGACCTTCGGCGTCACCACGATGATCAAGGAGATCGGCGCGGCGAATTTCGAAGCGGTGGCCGACGATACCGAATATGCGTTGGCGCAGGTCGATCTGTCCGGCACGCTCGATTTCTTCTCTTCCGCTGCCGAGGATGCGATCGAAACCGGCTATGCTTTCGGGATCACGCTCGGCCTGTCCTCGACGCTCGCTCCCATGAGCCTCGCCCCCGACGCCTCGGTCGCGGATCGGTTGCAGAAATTCCTCGAGGACGCGAGCCTTGGCTTCGACGTCGATCTGAGCGACACGGGTCTCGATCCCGACCTTGCGGACACGCTGGAGAACGCGATCGAAAGCCTTGCGGCGATGGGCATGGATCAGGTCTCGGCTTTCCTGTCTGATCTCGGGGCCGTCGTCGCGGGGATGATGCGGTCGGCGATGTTCGACGTCGAGATTCCGTTTACCGACATCGAGATTTCGTCGCTTCTGCAAGGCATCGCGGATGTCTTCAGTTCTTTCGACGACCTGTTCCACATCGACCCGCAGGGGCTGGGATTCGGGGAAGAGGCGCCCACGCTTTTCCCGATCCAGGATGCGGTGGAGGCGGTGTCCTTCGACTTCGATCCTGCCGTGCTCGATGACGTCACGGGCATCGACCTGCGCCTGATGACGAGCGCGTCCGAGGGTCTAACCCTGCCCATCGACATCGCGGGCGACGCGGTGCTGTCAGACCCCGGCTCCAGCGACGAGGACAAGGCGGGCGCGCTCGCCGCGCTGCTTGATGCCGCGCTGTCGGCCTATGGCTATGCCGTGGTCGCTGTGGGGCTGACGATCACGATTTCTTCGCCCGGCGGGGCGGGCACCGCCAATCCGCTGGCCATCCTCGGCGCGCGCAAGACCGGGGGCGCGACCGACACGACCTTTGGCCTTGACACGCTCGGACTTGCCGAGAGCGATCTTTATGAAGCGACCGATACCTTCGAGGCGGGGCAGACCGACTACGGGATCCGGCTGGTGCCGGAACAGTCGGGCACCTTTACGCCCGGCCCGGACTTTGCCGAGACTATGGTGGGTGTCGAGCAACTGGTCTTTACCGCCGAGATCGGCGGCGAGACGGTCGACATCGTGGTCGAGAAGCCCGCGAACGGCTGGTATGACGCCGGGACCAACGACCCGAACCTCGACGACATGGCAGATGCGATCAACGCCGCCATTGCCGATGCCGGCCTGCCGGTTGTGGTGTCGGTGGCGGGCGACGGGTTGACCTTTGCCGTGGAGCCCGGCGCGCAGGTCGCATTGTCCTTTGGCCTCGATCCCGACAAGCTCACGCGGGCCTTCGACCTTGCCAGCCTGATCGAATTCGTGAACGTGAAACTCGCGACCATCGACGGCATGGGCGACGCGACGCTGCGGCTGACCGAGGACGGCGCGCTGGTGATGGATTTCTCGGACCTCGTCGTGGATGCCTCGATCAGCACCGGGGACGCGGCGGCGACATTCGACCTGTCGGGCGTCGATGTGCCCGGTCTCATGGACCTGAGCCTTTCGGCCCGCCTGTCGGCGGCGCTCACGGCGAATTTCGGCACCGCGGTCGGGATCGACATCCTCGGTTTCGCAGCGGGCCTCATGGACGAGGCGCTGGCCGAGAGCCCCGACAACGCGGTCGAGGCGCGGCGCGATCTGGAAGCCGCCGAAACTGGCGATAGCCTTGCCAAGACGCTGGGCAAGGCGCTGTCGGACAACGTCTTTTTCCTGGACATGGGCCTCTCCGTCGATATTCAGGCGCAGGCCTCCGACATCACGGGCACCGCCGATCTGGGGCTCGCGGGGGTGCGTATCGGGGTGGACGACGCCAGCGCCAACTTCATGACGCTGGACACCCAGTTCGACATGACGGTCATCGGCACCGACGCCGACGCGCTGTTCAACGAACGGGTGTCGCTGACCAATATCATCGACGCGTTTCTGCATACGGATCCGGATGGGAAATCCGACATGCTGGGCGGGCTGAACCGGCTCGTCGGGCGCACCGACCTTCAAGGCGGGATCGTCACCGATGGCGCCGGGCATGCGTTGACGGCGGATGACGGATTTGCCGAAGCGGTGGGCGACGTGCGGCGCGTGGACGCCGACTCCTATGTGCTTCAACAAGATGAAGTGCTGTCGCAGATGTTCATCCAGCTGGGCGACGTGAAACTCGACGTTGTCGGCATTTCGGGCATCAACGAGGGGATTCTCGACGGCATTTCCCTGTCGATCAACGACCTGACCGATCCCCCTTCGGGCTTTGGCTGGGATCTGTTGGGACCGGGCGCGGATCAGGTCAAGGCGCTGATGACGCTGGGCGAGGGCGACATCCTCGACAGCCTCGAGACGATCCTCGACCTCGTCGCTCTGACCGGCGATGCGCTCAAGGAAAAGCTGCCTTTCCTCGACCAGAACATCCCGCTTCTGAACTTCTCGCTTCTCGACACCATCGACTTCGCGAAAGACCTGACCGAAGAAATGAAGGAGATGCGCGACCAGCCCGAGGCGGGTCTGGGCAAGCTCGACGCGATGCTCGAAAGTGTGTTCGGCGACGATACCGTGACGCTGTCTTGGGACGCGGATGCCAAGGTGCTGGGTTTCGCGCTGTCGTTCCGGTTCCTCGAGGATTATTCCGAGAACCTGCCGTTCAACTTCGATCTGAAGTCGCTCATCGGGGACCAGCTTGCCGATATCGTCGGGGCGGATGCCGCCGACCTGCTGACCAACCTCGCTGATGTGAAGGGCGACGGGAACCTGACCTTCGACCCGGACCTGTCGATGGACTTTGCCTTTGGTCTCGACCTGTCGCAGGTGCTACTCGACGCGCCGGACCTCGCTACCGAGGATACGCTCCTCACCGGCCTTGGCTCGGTGTCGAACCTCGTGCAAAGCGCCGAGGGGGCCAACGACCTGCGCATCCGCTGGCAGGATGTGACGTCCGGACAGACCAAGACGGTGAACGTGGACATCGACGGGGCCGATACACTGGGCGATCTGGTGAGCCGCGTCGAAACCGCACTTCAGGCCGCAATAGGGTCGAATGTGACCTTCAGCTTCGACGCGGCCACGGGGGCGATCACCCTGTCGGACGCGAACAGCTCGATCATCCTGAGCGATGACGTGACCGCGCTTTTCGGGGCCGAGACGGCCTTGGCCGAGGCGGCGACGCCCGCCAATCCGGGTGATTTCGAACCCGCGATCCTCGCGCTCGACGCCGGTTTCGCTGACTTCGACGGTGCCTTCTCGTTCCATATCGCCTTCGGGCTTGATGGCGACAGCCTTGGCGCGGGCGGCGATGTGGTCATCGCGGCCGATGCCGCGCGCACCGACGCGCAAGGTTTGGCCGATGCGATCAACAAAGCCCTCGACGCGCTCGACATCGACCGTCGCGAAGTCGCCGTCACCTCGGTCGGTGGCTGGACTCTGCCCGCCAGCCAACTTGTGCGCGCCGAAGTGATCGGCGGTGTCGTCACGCTGGTCGGCACCAATTTCGCGCAGGCGATCGGCAAGGACGCCATCGTCTTTGGCGTGTCCGGCACCGATGGCTCGCATGACGTGCGCTTTACGGTGACCGAGCTTGGCGGATCGAACGCGGGACGGCTCCTTGGCCTTGACGCCGACGGGCTGCCCCATAGCGGCAGCATGACCGGCGAGGCGTTGACGGAAAGCCAGTCGATCGGCAAGCCGCGCCTGTTCCTCGACACTGAGAACACGGGTCTCAGCCTCACGCTCTTTGCCGGGGCCCAGGACGGTCTGAACCTGAAACTGTCGCTCGGGCCGCTGTCGGTCGGCGTGGTCAACGGTACCGCGATGCTGACTGCCGGTCAGGGCAGCACGGACCCGGCCCATGTCAACGTGGGCTTCAACGACATCGACGGCGACACCCATGTCGGCGAGTATGACCTGTCGGACCTCTTCGATCTTGCCACCGATGCGGGACGGTCGTTCCTCGACCTCGTCAATCTTGACGTGGCGGTGGGTATCCTCATCGACCTCCCGTTCCAGGACAATATCGGTTTCCTCAACCCGGACGATCACGGGTTGACCTATGACGCCGACCTGATCACCACGGGCGGCGCCGTCGATCTGGGCACTTTCGTCTCCGATCCCATCGGGGCCTTCTCGGGCGATGTGATCAACCTTGCCAACGGCGACGCGATCGAAGGCGATTTCGACCTGCGGCTTCCGTCGATTTCCGACATCTCGAACTTCCTCGCCGATTTCAACATCCTCGCCTTCCTCAACGATCCCATCGCGGTTCTGGACGGGATCGACATGATCCTGAACCGGATGCAGGCGATGTTCGACGACTACCTCGCGGACATCACGCTGCCGGTCGTGGGCGATGCCATCGGATCGGCGATCACCTTCTTCGACGATTTCCGCATCAACGTGCTGGAAGAGGTGCGCGTCGCCGCCGAGACGCCCAAGGCGGACGGGTCGATGCCGACCACGGTCGATCTGCTGACCGGCTTTCTCAACGACAAGCTCAACGAGCTGTTCAACGCGGGCAATCCGCCCATCGAGTTCATTCAGGCCTATCTCAACACGGACGGTTCGCTGGACGAGAGCTATCTCTACGGCACCATCAACTTCGGTGCGACGATCTTTGACGAGATGCTGGATATCGCCTTCGATCTGGGCATCCCCGGCTTCGAGCTTGACGTCAAAGAGGGCTCGCGGGTCCGCATCGCGCTCGACTACACCGTCAACCTCGGGTTCGGCCTGAACAAGACCGGGTTCTTCCTGCTCAACGATACCGACCACGACGAGATCACCATCGGTGTATCGGCGGATGCGGGCACGTTCCAGGGATCGGCCAAGCTGCTTGGGATCCTCGGGGTGAATGCCGACGCGGTGACGGAAGGAGCGAACGGTTCTTTCACGGGCGAGGGCACGGGCGAGGGCACCGCCATCGTTTCGGCCACACTGGGTGCGGATCTTTACGGCGACCAGGGCCTTACCATCGTCGCGCCCGACAGCGCGAACGGGACGGATGAGATCGGGATGGATCTGTCCGGTATCCAGGCCAAGACCGGCGCGGGCCTCGATCTCGATTTCGAGAAAGTCGTCTATATCAACAAGATCGACAGCTCGTCCCTGATTGCCTTTTCCTTCAATGCCAACGTGGACGTGCAGATCGGGCTCGAGGCCAATATCCTCAACCCGACGACGGGCGACCCGCTGCTCATCGGCGGCAAGGCGATCATCCCCTCGGTGCGGACCGAACTGGTCGTGGCCGGGCACTACGCCAGCACCTCGGGCGAGGGTTTCGTCTTTGACGAGCTATCGTTCAAGAATGTCCGCGTGGACGCAAACGTGCTCTACGAGGCGATCATCGAGCCGGTGGTTTCGCCCATTCGGGCCTTTGTCGAACCGCTGGCCGATACCTTCGGCTGGCTCAACGACGTGCCCTTCAGCTTTGTCACCGACGCGCTGGCACAGGCGTTTCCGGTCTTCGGCATTGCGCTTACGATCGTCGACACCATCGAACAGATCGACTCTTTCATCGAAACGCTCGAGTCCACTGGCGGGCAATTCGTCTTTGGCGACTTCGACCTCATCTCTTCTGTCTCGGGCGACGCCGCCAGCGGCCAGAGCGCGTCCAAGGGGCTCGACACCTCGACCGCGACACGCGACGCGACCGATGCGACGCCGACCAACGGGTCGAGCGGCAATCCCTTTGGCGTGTTCGGCAACCTCGACCGTGGTTTCGCCATCGAGATTCCGCTGCTGTCCGATCCGTTCTCGGCGATCAACCTGCTCACGGGCAAATTCGATCAGGTGGACCTCGTCCTCGTCCACGCGACGCTGTTCAACCTCGATTTCCCGCGTACGAGCCTTGTCGATCTGATGATCGACCAGATCGGCGCGCCGGGCTGGGTCGGGGATATCATCTCGGGCGCCTTCCGGTTCGAGATCGGCGCCCATGCCTTTGCCGGTCTCACGGCTGGTTACGACCTGTCGGGCATCGTGAACTTCGTGAACACGCTCGATCCCGTGCGTCTGCTCGACGGCGTCTTCATCGACTCGGGTCCGTTCCTTGACCTCGGTTTCGACGTGGCGGCGGCGCTGAACCTCGGTATCGCGGGGCTGAACGCAGGCGGCGGCGCGCATGTGACGCTGTCGTTCAACGACCCCAACGACGACGGCAAGCTACGCATCCCCGAGCTGCTCGAGATCCTCGACGCCTCGGCCGACGATCCGTCCAAGATGCTGGGCTACCTGTTCGAAGGCACTTTCGACGTCTATTTCTACCTGAGCGTGTGGGCAGGCATCTCGATCGACTTCGGCCTGTTCTCCATCGACCTCAAGTGGTCGAAGGACGTGGTCAACATCAACGAGAGCTTCGAGTTCGGGAATTTCCCGCTGCCGCCACGCGTGTCTGACGACATCTCGGCGGGCGAAACCGCGATCCTCGCTGTGGGGTCGAACATCGGCAACTCCATGTCGAACCTGACCGAGGACGGCAACGACGTGATCCGCCTGTCGGGTCCCAATTCGCCGATCCAGGTCAACCTGTCCAACCAGCAGGGCAGCCTGTCGGGCAGCTTCAACCAGGACGCCGCCGGGATCATCATTCCGGCAGGCAACGGCGATAACACCGTCGATCTGTCCGACCTCTACGAGGCGGGGTCGGGCGATTATTCCGACAAGGCGGTCGTGGTCTATGCGGGCAACGGCAAGGACACGATCAAGCTGCCCGATCAGGGGCTTACGGTCGTCTTCGCGGGTGATGGGGACGATGTGTTCACCTCAGGCCCGAACGCCACCGGCACCTATGTCATCTTCGGTGAAAAGGGGTCCGAGACCGTCAATATCCAAGGCGGCAACGTCATCTTCATCGGCGATGACGACATGGGGATGCGGGACGTGTTCCTGACCCAGTTCGCCCAAGGCGGTCTGACCGCGGCGGCGGCCCGTGACCTGCTTGGCATCAACGCCGACGGGACGGTCAAGGCGGCCGGGGCCACCGCGAACTACAACGGGACGGACGTGAACGGGAACGCCGCCAAGCTGTCCCTGGCGCAGGTCCTCGCTGACTATACCCGCGCCACGCAGATCAAGGCGGCGGGCGACGCCGAGACGGTGACGGTCGCTGGTGGCAACCACCTTATCCTGACCGGCAAGGGCGCCGACACGATTACCGCCGGTTCTGGCACGACGGGCATCATCCGCATCCTCTCGGGAGCGGGAGACGACGTGGTGACAGTCGCGGGCGGTGCCGACGCGCTGGTCGAAGGCGGCGCAGGGTCGGATCGCATTACGACCAACGCTGCCGTCTCGACCGTCTGGGGCTGGGGTGCCGCCGCGGGCGAAACCGGGCAAAGCGGCAACGCTGGTATCGACACGCTGGCCATTCGCGACGGCGCGGACGTGCTGATGGGCGGGTCGGGGAACGATACGCTGCACGGACAACTGGGCAACGACCTGATCGAGGGTCGCGCTGGCGACGACACGATCAGCGGCGGGCAGGGCGTCGACATTCTGGTCGGCGGCACGCTCGACATCACGACTGTCAAGGACGGGGCGACCCTGACCATCGACGACTTCGACACGACGACCTACTTCGGTCAGGCGGTCGTGCTTTCGGCACGGGACGCGGCGGATGGAAACGACACCATCCGGGGCGGCACCGGGGCCGATCTGCTTCTGGGCGGTGGCGGCGACGACACCCTGTCGGGCGGCGACGGCAACGACGCGGTCGTCGGGGATTTTGCCCGGCTTACCGTGGCCACGAACCTGCTCATCGAGGCGGTCGACACGCAGTTCGACACTTCTGCTAATGCCGGAACCGATACGCTGGGCGGGGATGCGGGCAACGACATCCTGATCGCGGGCGGCTCGTCGGTCGGGTCCGAGACCATCATCGACCTTCAGGGATCGAACACGGTGCTGGGCGACTTCGGCCTCCTGCGCGGGGCGCGGATATCGGAAGCCGTGACCTATGCCGAATCGAAGAGCTCTTCGGCGGGCGGTGCGGATACCGTGACGACCGGCGACGGCAACGACCTGATCATCGGGGGCGAGGGCGACGATCACATCACCTCGGGGCTGGGCAGCGATATCGTGCTGGGCGACCTCGGGATCATCGACGTGCCGAACTCCACGATCACCGGGATCGTGACGGCGAACGATGGCAACGACACCATCATCGTGGGCAACGGCACGGGCACTGACATCACCGACATCGTGATCGGTGGCGCGGGCGACGACCATATCACGGCGGGCGCGGGCGGGCTGATCCTGCTGGGCGATAACGGGGTTCTCACGCTCGATCCCGCTGCGCTGCTGGCAGCGCGCAGCTACATCGCGCCGGGGGCCGGGGCGACCGCGCAGGACCTCGAGAACGACGCCGAGGTCCGCGCCAAGATCGCCGGTCTGGCCAAGCTCAGCGCCGATGCCTCGGACCCGAGCGACGGGGACGACACGGTGCTGGCCGGGACCGGGTTCCTCAATGCCGTCATGGGCGGCGGCGACGATCACGTGACCTTGGCGGACGCCACTAACTATGTCCTTGGCGACAACGGTTCGATCGAGATCCTTTCGGACGGCGTGCTTCTGACCGCCGTGTCGGGGCCGCAGGCGGGGGACGATACGGTGATCGGCGGGTCGGGCGATGATCTGATCATCGGCGGGCTTGGCGCCGACACCATCTCGTCGACCGATGGCCGCGATGTGATCCTGGGCGACGACGGCACGATCCGGCGCACCACGGGGACCAACGACGACGGCGATGTCGCCACCACGACCGGCGCGACCGGCGGCGACGATATCGTCACGATCACCGCGGGGGCTGCGATGATCCTTCTGGGGACCGGGGCCGACAGGCTGACCGCCGGGAACTCGGGCGTGATCGCACTGGGCGATACCGGCTCGGTGACGCGCAAGTCCTCTGGCACGCAGGTCACCGCGACGACCGAGGGCACTGGTGTGGACACGATCACGACCGGCATCGGCGACGATATCCTGATGGGCGGCGACGCCGGCGACGTGATCGACGCGGGCGACGGCGACAACGTGATCCTGGGCGACACCGGGTCCTACGACAGCGCGGGAACCCTGTCCTCGGCAGCCACCCAGCAGGATGGCGGCGACACTGTCACGGCTGGGAACGGCGACAACCGGGTGATCCTCGGGGGCGGCGCAGATACGGCCACGCTCGGCAATGGCGACGGCCGGGTTCTGGGCGACAGCGGGTCTATGGACTGGTCGAACGGTGAAGTGATCGAGACCTCGGACAACGACACGGGTGACGCGGATGAGATCACCATCGGCAACGGCAATACGGTGGCCTTCGGCGGCGTCGGCGGCGACACCATCGACGTGGGCGACGGTGCCCATGTCATCCTCGGCGACGCGGGCCGCTTTGACGCGCAGGGCACCCTGACCTCCGACGTGACGGTGGGAGACGGCGACGACGACGTCACCGCCGGGTCGGGCGGCAGCCGCGTGATCCTTGGCGGCGGGTCGGATACCGCGACGATCGGCGACGGACCCAACAGGGTTCTGGGCGATTACGGAACGAACGACTGGACCGGCACGGAAACGCTCGGCAGCCTGTCGCCCACGTTGGGCGGGGATGACGAGATTACCACGGGTCGGGGCGCGGACGTGGTCTTTGGCGGTGCAGGCGGCGACATGATCGACGCGGGCGAGGGCGATAACATCGTTCTTGGCGACAGCGGGTCGTGGGATGCCTCTGGGGTCCTCACGTCCGATTGGTTTGCCCAAGACGGTGACGACAGCGTGACCACGGGATCGGGCGACGACCGCGTGATCCTTGGCGGCGGGTCGGACACGGCCGTTCTGGGCGACGGCGACAACCGGGCGCTGGGCGACAGCGGCGTGAACGACTGGACCGGGACCGAGACGCTGGAAAGTCTGTCCAACACTCTGGGCGGCGCGGATGACATTACCACCGGCACGGGCGAAGACGTTGTCTTCGGCGGCGCGAGCGGCGACGTGATCGACGCGGGCGAGGGCGACAATATCGTTCTTGGTGACAGCGGGTCGTGGGATGCTTCTGGGGTCCTCACGTCCGATTGGCTTGCCGAGGACGGCGATGATAGCGTGACCACGGGATCGGGCGACGACCGCGTGATCCTTGGCGGCGGGTCGGACACCGCGGTGCTTGGCGACGGCGACAACCGGGCGCTGGGCGAGAGCGGCGTGAACGACTGGACCGGCAGCGACGTGCTGACGACCACGACCCCGGCGGAGGGCGGGGCGGACGACATCACCACCGGCGACGGCGACGACCTGATCGCGGGCGGTCAGGATGGCGACGTGATCGACGCAGGCGACGGCGACAACACCGTTCTGGGCGACCAAGGGGTCATCACGCTCGCCGCGGGCGTGATCCGGGCGGTCAGCGAGGATCGCAGCAACGGCGGGGCCGACCGGATCACCACCGGTTCGGGTCGGGACGTGATCATTGGCGGTCTGGCCGGCGACACCATCGGCAGCGGCGCAGGTGACGACGCCATCCTGGGCGACCTCGGACAGATTTCCGAAGCCGGGGCGAGCACCGGGTTCATGCGCGCGCTCACCGGTGAACCGGGAGGCGGGGATGATTTGATCGAGTCGGGTTCCGGCGACGACATGATCATCGCCGGTCAGGGCAACGACCGCGTCGATACCGGGACGGGCGAAGACCTCGCCTTCGGTGACAGCGGCCACGTGACCTACCGCGGGACGGCGGACATCGTGACGCTGCGCATGACGGACGAGGCACGGGGCGGCGACGACCGCATCACCTCGCGCGGGGCCGTGGGGGATGACATCCTTTTGGGTCAGGCGGGTGACGACCGGATCGACGCGGGCGGTGCCGACGACCTGATCGTCGGTGACATCGCGCGGATGACGCTTTCCGATCCCGCGGGGGCGCTGGCGAACCAGTCGGCGGCGGATCGTCTGGTCAAGCTGACCGCGGTCCTGATCGACATCGCGGGCGACGACACGGTGTTCGCGGGCAACGGCTACGACATCGTCGTCGGCGGCTTCGGGGATGACGTGCTGCACGGGCAGGGCGGTCAGGATATCCTGATCGGCGACACGGCGATCATCGGCCGGAGCTGGACGGAAAACCGCGACGGCTCGGTCGACGAACGGATGACCATCGACACGAACTTTGCCTATGTGACGGGCGGCTACGACCAGATCCACGGGAACGGCGGGCCGGACATCATGATCGGCAACCTCGGGCCGGACCTGTTCTTTGGCGATACCGCGAATGACCTGATCTTCTCGGACGGTTACGCCGGTATCTTCAAGGCGACGTTCCCGATCGGGTTTGGAGATATCTCGATGACCCAGCGGTTCCTCTTCACGTCGAACTTCGCCGGTCCCGGCGCGCTCGACGTGGTGTCGGAAAGCCAGCAGGACGCTGCCATCGGCGCGAACCTCGATCTGTTCGAGGACGATCCGACGCTCGATGACGGGCTCGGCGCGGACCTCGGGCCGGGCCTGTCGCTCGAGGCAGTCTGGATGGCGGTGGTCGACGCGATGGACGATCCCGCGCTCCTGCGGTCGCTTGCCTTGCTCATCCAGTCCGGTGCAGATGTGACCCTGATCGCGGAGAGCCTGCTCTCTTCGTTGATCAGCGCGGGTCTTCTGACCGGAAACCTGCCACCCACCGTGCTCGAGGCGCTGATCGAACGGCTTCTCGACATGATCGAAGCGAAAGAGGCCGGCGCGGCCAGCCTCCCCATTGCCGCTGAATAAGAAAGACGAAAGCACTCCATGACCGATACACCGCAGAAAACCACCACGATGAACGGCGTCACGATCAACTGGCACGACGACAAGATGGAAAGCGTCTACGCCAACATCGGCACGGCGACCGCCAATCGCGAGGAGTTCTTTCTCCTGTTCGGCACCCACCAGAACTGGCGCGGCACCATGACCGAGAACAAGGAGGTCGACGTGGACCTTTCGACCCGCATCGTGCTCAACCCCTTTGCGGCCAAGCGGCTGGCGGGCATCCTCGCCGGGTCGATCAAGGCCTATGAGGAACAGTTCGGCAAGATCGACATCTGATCCATGCTTGACGAGGCGCGCGCGGTTTTCCTGATGGACAGGGCCGGGACGTCGATCCCGGTGCTGGGCGATATTCCGTCGCCCGATATCCGCGCACGCCTGACGGACACGCTTCAGGACCGACCCGCCGCGCGCAAGGTGGAAAGCGGCGGGATGGTGCTGACCGTGCCGGTCGGCTCGGGACGCTGGGCGCTCTGGATGCTGCCGGGGGTGCCGGAACTGACCCAGCTTGCCCCGATGCTCAGCCGGGCGCAGGCGCTGTCGTCCGGTCTGGGGCGTGTGGCAGGCGGGCAAGCCTCGTCCATCGGACCGCTTTTGGTCCGGCTCGCCACGCGTTTGCCCGGACCGGCGAAATCCACCGGGGCGCTGGTGTCGGTGGTGGGCGAGGTGCTGGTCGAGGACGGACTGGCACAAAGCCTTGTCGTCTATTCCACCCGGAAAGACCGCGTGCGCAAGGTGTGGGCTTCTGACGGTTCGGCAAAGGCGGCGCGCGATGTTCTGAAGAACTGGATCGGGGCGCAGTTGCCGGGGCTTTCGGCACCCGTTCACCTGACGCCCGCGGGTGACGACATAGACGGGACGCTTCTGCTCGAACGGCTGGGGGCCGGCGCGCTCGTCCTCATCCCGCCTGGCGAGGCGGACTATGGCGTGGCGCTGGTCGGGCCGTCGGATGCGGGTCGGTCGCTGGCGCCCGAACTTCCTGCGCTCATGACCATCGCGCGCCCGCTGCGGCGGGGCAAGGCACCCTCGCGCCACGCTCCCCTGTGGCGTGCCGCCGCCGTTGCCGCGGGTCTGGCCGCCGCCGTCTGGCTCGTCTGGCCGGTGCCGGCGAAGATCACGCTCTCAGGTGCTGCCCTGCCGGAAGAGGCGCGGGTCGCCGCGCTCGCCACCGATGCGAACCTCGTCGAGATGCGGGTGCGCGTCGGGGATACGGTGACCGAGGGCGACGTGGTCGCACGCTTTGCCTCTCAGCAGCTCGCCGCCGAACTGGCGCAGGAGGACCTGAACATCGCGGTCGAGGATCTGAACGCCCAGGCCGCGATGTCGGAAAACGATTATGGCGCCTACCAGCTTGCCCAGAGCCGTCGTGCGCTGGCCGAGGCGCGGCGCGAACAGGCGGCGTCGCGGATCGCGGCGCTCGACGTGACGGCGCCGGCGAGCGGTCGGGTGATCTCGGCCCTGCCGCAGAACATGATCGGTGCGAATATCGCGACAGGGCGGGACGTGGTGACGGTGCAGACCGGCGACGGCTACCTGATGAGCCTCACGCCCTCGCGCGTCGATGCGCGGCGGCTATCGGCGGGCATGACGGGCGAGGCGCGGTTTCGCGGGCTCGCCGCGCGTTTTCCCGTCGAACTGCTGACCCCGCCCGCGCTGGTTTCGGACGGCCAGAACGGGGCCGAGCGGCTCGAGGTCATCGGGCGCATCACCGGCGGCGACCGCGCAGCGCTGCTCGCCGGGCTGTCCGGCTATGCCCGGATCCAGGGTGAAACGGCCCCGCGCGTGGTCGGCATGAGTCATTACCTTATCGAATATCTCAGAACGGTGTCATGGACTTACCTCGGCCTCAGTTGGTGAGGCAGCTGGACCTCACCCTCTCTGCCGAGGGTCGGGGTTTCTGCTACCTCCTGCATGATCGGGCAACCGGTCAGATCCTGCGCCTGACGCGCGGGACAGCGGCGGCATGGCATCGGTTCGCTGGCGCCGTCGCCCGCCCCGACGCGCGCGCCGCGCTGGCCGAAGAGGACGCCCGCGCAGGGTTCTCGGCCCTGGCCTACGTGCGCCAGATGCGCGACCTGCAAAGGTTCGGGCGCAAACGGTTCAACCCGGTTCAGATGCAGATCCGCCTGATCGAGGACCTCGTGCCGCTCCAGCGGGCGGTTGGGGGTGTGTCGCGCAATGCCTTCGGCCCGCTTTGGATCGCCTGCCTCGGCGCGCTCGGCCTTGCGGCCTTTGTGCTAGGGTTGCGCAACGACTGGGCGCTGATCACCCAGAGCCACGACGTGTTCTCTCTGGACGCGCTTCTGACCTTCGGGATCGTCGCGCCGTTCCTGAAAATCATCCACGAGATGGGTCATGTGCTCGCCGCGACCCGGTTCAACGTCCGGCTTCGGGGGGGCGGGGTGAACCTGATCGGTCTCTATCCCATCCCCTTCGTCGATTGTTCCGAGGCCGATCTGACCGCGACCCGTTGGCAGCGTATCCTGATTTCGGGGGCCGGTATCCTGACGGACATCGCGGTGGGCCTTGTCCTGTTCATCGCCTGGCATGTGGTGTCGAATCCCGACGCGCAGCTCGTCATCGGACGGGCGTTCCTGTTCTCGACCTTTACTTCGCTCGTGTTCAACGCCAACCCGCTGATGCGGATGGACGGGTATTTCATCCTCGCGGACCTTTTGTCGCGGCGTAATCTCGGGACCGACGCGAGCCGTGCGCTCAAGCGGGTGCGCGGGCGCGCCCTTGGCATGTCCTCTGCGCCGCTGCGGTCCGGGGACCTGCCGCTCGCGGCCTATGCGCTGGCCTCGGCCGCCTATCGCTGGCTGGTGATCCTCGGCCTCGTGTGGAAGCTCTTGCCGCGCTATCTGGGCGTGGGCCTCTTGATCGGGATCTGGGGCGGGATCGTGATCCTGTTGGCCCCCATGCAGGCCGCGTTCCGCAGTGCGCCCGCCACGCCGGAAAGTGGGGGCGAGGCGCGATCCCTGCGCCGCTGGCGTATCCCCGCGCTTCTTGCCGTCTTTCTCGGCGCGCTGATGTTCCTGCCCGTCGCCCCGCGCGAGGTAATCGACGTTTCGCCGGACACCACCGGCGTTTATGCGCTGGCCGTCAGCCGGGCCGGGCTGGTCGTCACCGTGCCGCCTGCCGAAGCGCGGCTCGACACGGGCGAGACGATCCTGACGCTCGACAACCCCGCCTTCGACGCGGCGCTGCACGTGGCCGGGCTGAAGCTGGACGAGGCACGGGTGGCCGCGCAGGTCAGCGCCGGGGCAGGGGCCGCCGGGGTGCAGCGCGGGTCGGATCAGGTCACCGCCGCCCAACAGGGTCTTCGGATCGCCGAGACCGATCAGGCCGCGCTGACCCTGCGCGCTGCTGTGCCGGGACGGTTCATCGCGAGCGAAACGCTGGTCCCCGGCCTCTGGCTGCAACCGGGCGCGGTGGTGGGGAGCTTTCTGCCAGATGGCGACGAGACGATGATGACCGGTGCCTTTCCCGAGACCAGCGTGGAAAGCTGGGATCTGGGTGTGACTCGCGTGACGCTGCGCTCGGACGGGCGCTTCATCGACATCGAGCCGACGCGGGCGCGGCTGGTGGAAGAGATCAACGCGGGCACGATGACCACGAAACGCAGCCTGACGCTGCGTCTTACCGTGCCCGGCAGCCCGGCCGACGTGATATCGGCGGGTCAACAAGTGCGGATCGACTTTGCGCCGATCCCGGTCTGGCGTCACGTGGCGGGATGGGCCCGTGGCAAGATCGCACAATTCAGAGATGCAGAGATCGCCGAGAGACATCGGCGGCTCGACAACAACGAGGGCTGAACGCCCCCAAGGGAAGAAACGGACAGTGACATGACGATCAAGACCACCTTCGCACTCGCGTTGACCGCTTCGCTCGGCCTCGCCGCCTGTGACGGAACGACGAACAAGGCGACGCCCGAGCGGCTCGAACAACTGCGGACCCAAGGGATCGACGCCGACACGCGCGCCAAGGACCAGGCCCGTTTCGACGCGACCATCGCCCGCGCGAATTCGATTGCCGATGTGAACGCGGCCTTCGGGCAAAGCGCCGTGGACAACCCGGCCAATGCCGCGCTGCCGCAACTTCTGCAGAACACGCTCGATCGCAACACCGACATCGGGCGCGCCGCGCAGAACATCAACCGGGCCGATGCGGAACGGCTGAACGCGATCTTCGGCTACCTGCCGCAGGTGTCGGCCACCGCGAGCCGGACCTTCGTGCGTTCCCGCGTTATCTCGTCGGACAACGCGGTGTTCCAGCTCGGCACTGCGAAATACGGCGTGACGACCTTTGGTGCCACCGTGACCCAGCCGCTCGTCAACGTCTCGCGCATCTTCGCGATCCGCACCGCGACGACCGCCCGCACGATTGCCGAGGTTCAGTATATCGCCGCCGTGCAGAAGGCGCTTTTCGACACGGTCGACACCTATCTCGCCGCCGCCGCCTCGCGGATGCGGATGCAGGAATACCAGACCCGCGGCGCGAGCCTTGGGCGGCAGGCGCAGACCGAACTGGGGCTGACCGACTCCGGGCTGTCGAGCGACAGCGCGCGCCGGGCGCTTCTGTCCGAACAGGGGCAGGTGCAGAGCGACTATGCGCTCGAGGCCGCGAACTATGCGCAGCTTCTGGGTCGGTTGTCGCATCTGACCGGAACCGCGATTTCCGGAGTCGGAACGGCCACGGCCCCCGGCGGGATCGCCGGGACCGAGGGGCGCACCTCGGTTGCGCAGGCCATCGCGGCGGCCGAACAGAACAACCCCGAGATCCTCGCCATCGCCATGTCGGTGGTCGAGGCCGACCTGGCCCGCAAGGGGGCGATGGCCGCCGATTTCGGCCCGGTGATCGACGCCTTTGCGTCCATCGAGCGGGAATATCGCGGAGGCAGCCGGTTCGGCGGCGGGTCGCGCACGCAAGAGATGATGGCGGGCGTCAAGATCACGATCCCGATCTTCAACGCTGGCGGCAACGGTCTGCGCACGCTGGATGCCAACGTCGATCTGCGCACGGCGGTGCTCGATTACCATGCGACCAAGCGTGAGCTGGAAACCCGGATCGCCATGACCCTCGAACGGATGAAGCAATTGTCGTCCGCTTCGGGCCAGTTGTCGCAGGCCTACCGCGCCGCGCAGGGCAACGTGCAGGCCGAACGCGATCTGGTGGCATCGGGCCAGTCCAACGACCTCGTGCTGGCCGCGCGCCAGCGGCTCGCAAGCCAGCTCCAGGCGCAGGCCGAGGTGCAGCGCGTCGAATACCTGCGGGCCTGGACCGAGCTTCAGTATCTGACCGGCGCGCTCAATGCCAATGCGCTCCGCTAAGGCCATGGTCCTCGCCAGCCTCGTGGCTGGCCCGGCGCTTGCGCAGGTGCCCAGCCCGCCGCCCGGATGGCCAGGGGCCGCTGCGGGGGCGGAGGGCATTCCCTGCGCAGTCCGGCCCAGCCGGATCGTGACGCTGGCCGCGCCGATGGACGGGATCATCGAACGTGTCGAGGTGCGTCCGGGGCAAAAGGTCCATGCCGGGGACCTCGTTGCCATCTTCGACACTTCGCTTGGCCGCGCGGAAGAGGCGCTGGCCGAGGCGCGCGCCACCGACCGGTCCGCGCTCGACCTCGCCCGGACCCGCGTCGCGGCGCTGGAGACCAAGGTCGGGCGGCTTGAGCAGGCGCTTGAACGCCGTGCCGTTTCACAAGCCGACGTGGATGCCGCCCGGCTCGAACGCGACACGGCGCTGGGCGAGGTTGCCCGCGCCGAAGCCGACCTTGTGCGCGCCGGGCTGGAGCTTGATCGCGCCCGTGTCGCGCTGGCCCGCGCCGAGGTCCATGCCCCGGTGGACGGCATCGTGGCCGAAGGCGTCATCGACCCCGGAGAGGCTCCCGGTCCCAACCAGCCCATCGCGACCCTGTCGGTCACCGAGCCGCTCAGGATCGAGGCCTATGTGCCCACCGCACTCGTCCCCTCGGTCCTCGAGGCCGACGCGCCCACCGTGCGCATCGCCGGGATCGAACATGCCGTCACGCTCGACTATGCCTCGGCCATGGCCGACATCTCGTCGCGCACCATCTCGATCTTTTTCACGCTGTCCGACCCGACCGTTCTGCCCGGTCTCGACTGTGTCCTGACATCGCCCGTCCGAAAGGAAAACCCATGAAGACCCTCGCCCTCGCTGCTGCCGGCGTGCTTGCCCTCGCCGCCGGGACCGCAAACGCGCAATCGACCCCGAACCAGGGCCAGGTGACATTGGGGGCGGGCTGGTCGTCGCTCTACGGGCCCATCGGCACGGCGGGTGTCCATGTGAGTGACTTCCTTGGCAGCGGCCTCGACGTGTCGGGCGAGCTTCGCAAGGGCCGCAAGGGCTACGACACGGCGCTGTCGCTGGGCTATGCGACCGAGCTTGGCGCGCTGGGCTTTCTCATGTCGCCCGAGTTCTTTGTCGGCCTCGATCACCGCGCCTCGGACTGGTCCGACGACCCCTATTCCGGTCAGGTCGGCGAGGCCAACATCGGCATCGGCGGTTCGCTGGGCTTGATCGACGTGAGTTTTGGCGGCTTTGCCCGGGTGAACAAGGTGTCGTCCTTCAACCCCAATGCCTCGCCCATCGTTTCGGCCGAAAAGGGCTTCAGCTGGACCGCCGGGGCGGTCGTCGGGGCGGGCTGGGACACCTATACCGGCGCGGGCCTGTCCCAGACCGGAACGGGTGTCGAAGCGACGGTTCGGCTCGCGCCCCTCGGCACCCGGCATTTCGTCTCGGGCGAGGTCTCGGCCCGCACGGTCCAGCCGATCTTCGAACAGTTCAGTCTGGCCGTTTCGGGGGAGGCGGGGCTGATCCGCGGGCTCGGCGGACAATCCGTCTCGGTCTATGACCGGGCGTTCCTTGGCGGCGCCGCGCCGCGTGGCTTCGGCATCGCGGGGATCGGCCCTCGGGACAAGGCGGGCGCGGTCGACACGGCGCTGGGCGGCACCAACTACCTTCTCGGGTCGGTCGAGGTGCGCCGCCCGGTCTTTGCCAATACCGCGCTTGGCGCCTTTGTCGATGTGGCCTCGGTCTGGCGGCTCGACGGGGCGCCGGTCGGGGCCTCGGGCGTGATCGACGACAGCTTCTTCCTTAACGCTGCCGTGGGCGCGACCTTCTACTGGGAAACGCAGGTCGGCACGATCAACCTCTCGGTGGCCAAACCTGTGCGCCTGCGGGCAGGGGACAGCGAGAACCTGATTTCGCTGGGCCTGTCGCAGAGCTTCTGACGCAGTCGGGCAAATGGGCCGGGAACGGTTGCGGGTGCAAGGGTGTTGAGGTCTCAAAGGAGATCGACATGCCCGACCTGCTACCTTCGAAGACCGAGACACCCGAGACCTTTCTGGACCGCGTGGCCGGGCCCCGGCTCGCGCCTGTGGCCTATGGGGCCGGAATGCTGGCGCTGGGCGCCGCGCTTCTGGCCGCCAAGCCGCGTATCGGAAACGTGCCCAATCCACGCCATGCGCTCGACGGGCCCGATGGGGGGCGCAGGCGCCGCGTGGCGCGTGCCGGGCGCGACAGCGTCGGGGCTTTCGCGCCCTCGAACGTAACCGATTCCATCGGCCGATCACTGCTGCTGGGCGGCACCGCGCTCTTGCTGACTCGTCTCTTCGACGAGCTGTCCGGACGCTAGAGACCTGCCGCGCGCGGGCTTGTCGGGGTCGATCTGCCCGCGCTTGGCGAGGAGCCTTGCCACCAGCGACACGGCAAGCGCCCATGCCGCGCCAAGCGTCCAGCCTGCCAGCACGTCGGATGGCCAATGAACGCCGAGATAGACCCGGCTCACCCCGACCAACCCCGCCAGAACCGCTGCGACCAAAATAAAGAACACCCGCAGCCTGACCCGATCCTCGACCCTTGCAAGCAGCACGGCGAGGGTCAGATATGTGACCGCGGCCATCATCGAGTGACCCGATGGGAAGGATGCGGTGGCCACATCCACGCCGTGTGGCACGAGGTCGGGACGTGGACGGTCGAAGAATCCTTTGAAGAAATGCGACAGGAGCTGTCCGCCGATTACGGCAGCGGCGAGGAGCGCCGCCGATCCCTTGCGCCCGCGCAGAAGGAGGAAGGTGAACACGAAGACGGCGAGCAACACCTGCACGGTGATCCCGCCCAATGCCGTCAGATCACGCATCGCGGTTTCAAGCTCGGTGCCGCCGATGGGGTTGTTCAGATCCCCCGGCTCCCGCAGGGCGAGCAGCACGCCTTCGTCAAAGGCGTGAAGATCGCCCTCCAGCATCTCGGCGGCCAGCGCGCCAAAGGCCCAGAGCGCCCCACCGATCAGCATGAGCACGACGAGCGTTGCAGCTTCGATCCGTTCGGTTAGGGCGGCGATCAGGTGCTTGATGTTCATGTCTGTCCCGGACTGGTTCGGCCAACAACGCACCAAGGCGGCGCATGGTTCAAGTGCTTGCCAAAGACAGGCGGTCGGTGTCACCTCGCATCATGACTGACATGACGCAAGACCCGACCTTTCCGAGACTCCGCCTGCGGCTTTATTTTGCGCCGGGCGAGATGATGGGGCCGGGGAAGGCCGATTTGCTCGAACATATCCGCGAAACAGGCTCTATTTCGGCGGCGGGCCGGGCCATGGGGATGAGTTACAAACGCGCCTGGTCGCTGGTCGAGGTGATGAACGCCATGTTTCATGCGCCTGTCGTCGAAAGCAGCCGGGGCGGGCCCAAGGGCGGCGGGGCACGCCTGACCGAGACGGGCGAGGCGGTTCTGTCCCATTACCGCGCGCTCGAGGCGGCCGCGCTGACGCAGGGGGGCGAGGACATCGCGGCGATGGAGAGACTTTTGTCGGATATGGTTCGCGGGAAATAACGATTGCAAAAGGAGCGCGGCTCCTGCGATATGTTTCATCGAACATAACACTTTGGAGCCCGCCATGCGCCCCCTCTCGCTTGCCCTCGTCCTGTCCGTGACCTTCACCCCCGTCGCGCTCACGGCGGGCGAGATCACGGTCCTTGCCGCCGCGTCGCTCAAGACGGCGCTGGATGAGGTGGCAGCGGGTTTTCAGACCGCGACCGGACATACGGTCACAGCGAGCTATTCCGGGTCCTCGGCGCTCGCACGGCAGATCGAGCAGGGTATTCCGGCGGATGTCTTTGTGTCGGCCAGCACGCAATGGATGGACGCCGTGGCCGATCAAGGTCTCATCGACCCGGACAGCCGGATCGACCTCCTCGGGAACGAGATCGTTCTGGTGGCGCGTGACGCGATGGAACCCGTGGTGATCGACCAGACGCTCGATCTGGCCGGGATTCTGGGCGAGGGGTTCCTCGCCATGGCGCTCGTATCCTCGGTGCCGGCGGGCCAATACGGCAAGGCCGCGCTCGAAACGCTTGGCCTCTGGTCCTCGGTCGAGGCGCGCGTGGCGCAGGCCGACAACGTGCGCGCCGCGATCGCCCTCGTGGCGACGGGCGAGGCGCCCTTGGGCATCGTCTACCAGACCGACGCGACCGCAGAGCCCGCCGTGACCGTCATCGGCACCTTCCCGGTCCAGAGCCACCCGCCCATCGTCTATCCCGCTGCGGCGCTCGCGTCGTCCGATAACCCGGTCACCGACGAATTCTTGTCCTTCCTTACCGGACCCGGGGCGCGCGCGGCGTTCGAGGCGCAGGGGTTCACGGTGATCCTTGAATGATGGACTGGCTCGGACCCGAGGAATGGCAGGCCGTCGCGCTGTCCCTGCGCGTGTCGGCCATTGCCACGCTTCTGTCCCTGCCGCTGGGTATTTTCACCGCCTATGCGCTCGCCCGCTGGACCTTTCCCGGCAAGCAGGTGATCAATGGTCTCGTCCACTTGCCCCTCATCCTGCCGCCGGTCGTGACCGGCTACCTGCTGCTCCTGACCTTTGGCACGCAGGGGCCCATCGGCGGGCCGCTCGCGAAGCTGGGCATCGTCTTTGCCTTCAACTGGACCGGGGCGGCGCTGGCCGCTGCCGTCATGGCTTTCCCGCTGATGGTTCGCGCCATCCGCCTGTCGATCGAGGCGGTCGATCCACGGCTTGAACAGGCGGCGGGCACGCTTGGTGCCTCACGGCCCTGGGCCTTTGCCACCGTGACGCTGCCCCTCATCCTTCCCGGTATCCTCGCGGGCGGCATCCTCGCCTTCGCGAAAGCGATGGGCGAGTTCGGGGCGACGATCACTTTCGTGTCCAATATCCCCGGACGGACGCAGACCCTGCCGTCCGCGATCTACGCCTTCCTGCAGGTGCCGGGGGGAGAGAATGCCGCGCTGCGCCTCGTCCTCGTGTCCATCGCCATCGCCATGGCCGCGCTCATCGCGTCCGAGGTTCTGGCGGCCCGGCTTGCCAAACGGATGCGCGCGTGACGCTGTTGGTCGACATCCGCAGGCAACAGGGGGACTTTGCCCTCGATGTCACCTTCGATGCGCCCCCCGGGATCACCGTGCTTTTCGGTCGCTCCGGGTCCGGCAAGACCAGCGTCATCAACGCGGTCGCGGGGCTTGTTCAGCCGGATCAGGGTCACATATCTGTGGCGGGACGCGTTCTGTTCGATGGCCAGACGAACCTGCCCGTGCACAAGCGCAATCTGGGCTATGTGTTTCAGGACGCGCGGCTGTTTCCACATCTGACGGTGGCGCAGAACCTCGACTACGGACGCTGGTTCCGGCCTCGGGCGTTGCGGCGCGCTGACCGGGACAAGATCGTCGAAATGCTTGGAATAGGGTCTATTCTGGCCCGTCGGCCTGCGGCGCTGTCGGGCGGTGAAAAGCAGCGCGTTGCCATCGGTCGGGCGCTCCTGTCCGACCCCGCGATGATCCTTGCCGACGAACCGCTCGCTGCCCTCGACAATGAGCGCAAGGCCGAAATCCTGCCCTACTTCGAACGGCTCCGCGATGAGCTGCAGGTCCCCATCCTTTACGTCAGTCACGCGCCCGCCGAGGTCGCGCGTCTGGCCACCACGGTCGTCGTGCTGGATCAGGGCCGTGTCGTGCGCGCAGGACCGGCGACCGAGGTGCTGTCCGATCCGCAGGTCACGCCGCTCGGGCCCACCGAGGCGGGCGCGGTGCTCGACGCCACCGTGACGCGCCACCATGACGACGGGCTGACCGAGCTTCTTGCGGGCACGCTGCCGCTTCTGGTTCCTCAGCTTCAGCGTGACCCCGGCACGCAGGTCCGCGTTCGGGTCGAGGCGCAGGATGTCATGCTCGCGCTCTACAAGCCGCAGGGCATCTCCGCGCTCAACGCCTTTCCGGCCGTGGTGCGGGACATCCGCATCGGCACCGGCCCCGGCGCGCTCGTCCAGATCGAGGCCGGGGGAAACCTGCTGCTTGCACGGATCACCAGACGGTCGGTCACGGCGCTGGGCCTCGCCCCCGGCCAGCCGGTCTTTGCCGTGCTCAAGGCCGTGTCGGTGGCCAGAGACTAGGCCCGCGATCAGAACGGGAAAAAGATCGGGATCACAATGACCGCGATCACGGCGAACAGGATGTTGAGCGGCACGCCGACGATCAGGAAGTCGCGGAATTTGTAGCCACCCGCCGAATAGACGAAGGTGTTCGTCTGATACCCGATGGGCGTCGCGAAACTGGCCGAGGCCGCGAACATCACCGCCATGATGAAGGGGCGGGGGTCGAAGCCCAGTTGGAGCGCCAGCGCGATGGCGAGCGGTCCGACGAGCACGGCAACGGCGTTGTTGGACACCATTTCCGTCAGCACCGAGGTCAGGACATAGACGGCGGCAAGGATCGCGAGCGGCCCCATCCATTCGATCCGCGCGACCACGAACTCCACGACGAGCGCCACGGTCCCGGTGGATTCCAGCCCCTGAGACAGGCCCAGCATCCCGAAGATGAGGAAGAGGATATGCCAGTCGATGGCCTCGAAGGCATCCTCGGGATCCACGCAGCGCGTCATCATCACGACCACGGCGCCGATCACGGCCAGCCCGGCGATGGGCATCACGTCGAAGGCAGAGAGCAGCATCACCGCGACGATGGCGGCAATGGCGATGGGCGCCTTGCCCCGGCGCAGCGGTTTGTCGGCAGGGGCGGTCAGGTTGACGATCCCGCCGTCCTCCATCAGCCGCTGGATGCCCTCCATCGGGCCTTCGAGCAGCAGGGTATCGGCGAATTGCAGGCGCAGGTCGGGCAGTTCCTCGGACAGATTCTGGTCCTGCCGGTGAATCGCCATGAGATAGACACCGTATTTCCGACGGAGCTTGAGGTCGCGCACGAGCCGGCCGCGCAGGTGCGAGTTGGGCCCGACGCTGGCCTCCATCGTGATGGTCTGATCCGCCGTCACCGGCTCGAACCCGCTTTCGTCCATGTCGTTGAAGACGACCGCGCCGTCCTCGCGCAGGCCGAGGATTTCGCCGGTGTCCGTCTTGATGACGATGCGGTCGCCCGGCTCCAGCACGACCTCCTTCATCGTCCGGCGCAGTGACACCTCGCCGCGCACCACATCGAGCACCCGGGCATTGCCGTTGAAGGGCAGGTCGGCCAGCGTCTTGCCCACGAATTTGCTGTCACCGGGAATGAGCAGCCGCGCGAGGAACCGGCGTTTTTGTTGCTGGCCCAGGATCGACGACAGCGACGCCCGGTCGGGCAGCAGGAACCGACCGGCAAAGATCATGTAGGCGGTGCCGATCGCAGCCATGATCAGGCCCGGCAACGTCATCTCGAACATGGAAATGGGCGGCTGCCCCGCCTCGGTCGCGACGCCGCTCATCAGGATGTTGGTCGAGGTGCCGACCAGCGTGAGCGTGCCGCCGAAGATCGCAGCAAAGGACAACGGGATGAGCAGCCGCGAGGGCGCGACGCCGACCGACCCGGCGAGCGAGATCATGATCGGGGTCAGCAGGATCACGACCGGCGTGTTGTTCATGAAGGCCGAGGCCGCGACCGTGCCGCCCATCATGAAAAGCAGCGACCGGAGCAGCGATCCCCGCGCCTGACGCTTCAGGAATTCGCCGATCCATTCGAGCACGCCGGTGCGTTCGAGCGCCGCCGAGAGAATGAACATCATCGCGATGGTGATGGGGGCGGAGTTCGAAAAGACCTTCAGGAAGTCGTTCGTGCTGATGATCCCGGTCGCAATCAGGATCGCCGAGGCGCCGAGGGCGGTCACTTCGGGCGGATAGAACTCGCGGAAAAAGCTGATGAAAACGGCGACGAGCACCGCAAGGACGAGGATTTGGTCGAACGACATGATGCCGAAGGCCCCGTTGAGGATCCCGAAGGTGGGACGGCGCCATTAGGTCAGTGTGCCTGACAAAAGCAATGGGGATTTGCCGCGCGGCGAGGGCTGGCAGCAAATCGGCGCTCAGAGGGTCTGGATGCCCTTGATCCGGCAAAAACCGGCGCGCAACACTTGGGCCTCATCCTCGATCTCGGGCGTCACGCCCACTTGCGCCAGCGCCGCGCGATAGGACCGGTCCCCGCCGACGAGCGCCACGCGCTGCCCCAGCCAATAGGGCCGCGTCGCCGCCAGTTCGAGGCCCACGAAACCGCCTGCGATCCGCCCGCGCGCTTCGGTCGCGGCCATCCGGCCCAGCGTCAGCGCCGCCTCGAGCGCGCCGATCCGCCCTGCCATCGCCTGCGGCTTCGCCATTGCGTCCTCGACGGCCTCGAGAAAGATCGGCTCGGGCGTGTCGCCCTCCGGCGCTATACCCATGGCCCGGCTGGTCGCGGCGATGAGGCGGCCGGTCATAAGGTGCTGGAAGCTCACGATCTCGCCCGCGCTCACGTGGACCCAGCGCGACACGAGGCCGGGCAGGCAGATCACGCCGTCAAACTCCGGATAGGTGGCCAGAAACCCGGCGATCCGCACACCGTCCGCGAACATCACCGCGTCGGGCTTGTCCTGCGCAATGCCGTTGACGAGGTGTAGCCGCAGCCGGTCGTCGGTGACCTCGCCCTGCGACAGGTCGCCGGGGCCGGGCGGGGTGCAGGGGACCGATCGCAGCGCACCGCCGCCCCAAAGCCCCGGCATCGCAACGGGACCGGCGACGAGGATATCCGTTGCCGCGTCGTCCTGCAGGTGCCCCGCGATCACGCTGGCCAGTGTTGGCTCGAAGGCCTCGGCGCTCAGGAAATCGGTGCCGTCGCCCGAGGTGATCTCTTCGCGCAGCGCGCCGTCGGCACCGAACACCCAGATCCGCAGCCGCTCGCGTGACCATTCCACGCCCATCCAATCGGAGCCATTCGTCATAGTGTTCCGTTCCCAGCTTTTCATGGCAGCGTCCAACCCAATCGACATGACGACGAACGCCAATTGCCGCCGGTGCTCAGCTCACGAAACTCAGGTCCTTGATGTCAAAGGATTTGTCAATGAAGTCCTCCAGAATGACGGAGTCCGATCCAAAGGAGATCACCGTATCCCCATCGAGCACTGAAATAGACACGGTTTTCTTGCTGATGCCGTGCAGGACAATTTCATCGCTCATCGAAAAATCCGTGATCACATCGTTGCCCGTGTACCTGTAGAAATGGAACTCGTCGCCATTCGAGCCGCCGGTTATGCGGTCGTTCCCACGTCCGCTTGAGATGTAGTCATTTCCACTTCCGGCGTATATGCGGTCGTCCCCGTCCTCACCGTATATCTTGTCGTTTCCGGTGCCGCCGGAAATGACGTCTGCTCCGGCTCCGCCCTTGATCACGTCGTTCCCGCTTTCGCCGTAGAGGATGTCTTTGCCGTCCCCACCGTAGAGCTTGTCCGAACTCGTTCCTCCGTAGAGCCGATCGTTGCCACTGTTGCCATACAGCGTGTCCTTGGATGACCCGCCTTTGAGGGTGTCGTCGCCGGCGCCGCCATAGAGCTTGTCCGACGAGGTCGACCCGTCGAGGTAGTCATCGCCGTTTCCCCCGTAGAGCGTGTCGGCGCTCGATCCTCCGTAGAGGCGATCATTGCCGTCCTCTCCGTATAGCTTGTCCTTGGACGACCCGCCCTTGAGCACGTCGTTGCCGGCGCCGCCATAGAGCTTGTCCGAAGAGGTCGACCCGTCGAGGTAATCATCGCCGTTTCCCCCGTAGAGCGTGTCGGCACTCGAGCCGCCGTAGAGGCGATCATTGCCGTCCTCTCCATATAGCTTGTCCTTGGACGACCCGCCCTTGAGGACATCGTTACCTGCCCCGCCGTAGAGCCTGTCCGACCCGGTCGAGCCGCTGAGATAGTCATCTTCGGTGCCGCCATAGAGGCGGTCGTTCCCGGAATGACCATACAGTCGATCGTTTCCGCTACCGCCATCCAGGTGGTCCGAGCTGGTGCGTCCATACAGGCGATCGTGGCCGCCTCCGCCGTAGAGCCTGTCTTTTCCGCTGCCTCCATCAATGTAGTCGTTGCCTGCGCCCGCGATGATGACGTCATTGCCACTCTCACCGTAAATCTTGTCTCCATCCCACGCGCCGCTTTGGCCCAGATCGTTGAACCGGTCGTTGCCTTTGCCGAGCCAGATACTGTTCTTGCCGTAGCCGCCTTCCACCAGGTCGTGGCCGGAGTAGGCTTTGACCGTGTCCGAGCCATAGGAAATGCGGATCGACTCGGATCTGGACGTTCCATAGATCTTGTCGCTTCGGGCCGTGTCCTTGATGTCGTAGTTGCGAGCGGGCGGTTCCGGCACCGAAACCGGTGGAGGCGGCGGTGGCGGGGTCGGGTCCGGCGTAGGGGACGGATCGGGACCAGGGGTCGGATCGGGGATAGGGTCTGGATCCGGCGGCGGAAGCGGGTCTGGCTCCGGCTCCGGTTCGGGCTCCGGTTCAGGTGGCGAGGGAGGGGGCATGGTGAAGGTGGTGAAGTCGATGCCGTGTTTCGGGTTGTCGATCACCGCGGCGCGCACTTGCGCCGCCGTGATCGACCCTCCAGTTGCGGAATTCAGGATCAGGGTCTCGGACCGAAAGGTGACAAGCGCCCCGGTCGCGGTCGAGGTGACTCCAAGCGACGCAGGGTCGTAGAAGAACACCCAATGCGACAGGTCGAGCTTGTCCTGCGTGGGGTTGAAATCGAGGATGGTGTCCTGCGCCCCGTCGTGTCTGAGGACAAAGGTATCGGCGCCTGATCCTCCCGAAAGCGTGTCTATTCCAGCCCCATCGACGATGATGTCGTTGCCCGATCCGCCGGTGATCGTGTCGTCCCCGGTTCCGCCGACGAGCAGATCGTTGCTCGCGCCCCCAGTCAGCGTGGCCCCCGTCGAGGGCGCGATCATCTGCACGCCCGCAGCGCCCGGTTCGTAGCCCAGTTGCGTCACGCCACCCGCTTCGCCGCTCGCGATGAAGAACCGCAGTTTGCCGCCGCTCTCTGCCGCCACCATGGCGGTGACATCGGCGAGCGCGGCCTGTCCGGCGACCCCTGTGGTCCAGGTGTTTTCGATGGTCTCGAGGTGCTGCAACTGACCGCCGGGCAACAGGACAAAGAGCGAGAAGCCGTCATCCGCACCGCCGGCGCCGACAAATACCTGTCCGCCCAGTTCGACCGTCGCGATGGCCTGCACCCCGCCAAACCGTGTGCCGAGGTCATCAAAGACCTCGTCGGTCCGGGTCATCTCACCGCTGCTTGACACGTGCAGGACGGTCAGCATACCGGCCTCGCCCTGCGCCGAGGCGACGATGGCATAGGTCTGGCCCAGAAGCGTGACGAATTCGATGCCGGTCGGGTCCATGATGCCCAGTCCGTCGTTCGGGCCGATGGTGTTGGCAACGACCGGCCCGCCTGGTCCGATGACAAAGCTGGTCAGCCCGTCCTCGCCCGCGTCGCCGGCAATCAGGATGGTCGCGCCGCCGACGGTGGTCGAAGCAAGTGTGCTGACGTGGGCGAGATGCGTGGCGTCGCTGTCGGCGATCAGGTTGACGCTGGCCACCGACCCGTTCGCGTTGCGCGTCAGGAAACCCAGCCGTCCCGCCGTATCGGCCAGGGCGAGGCCAGCCACGGTGTCCTCGTAGTCCGTGATCCGCGACAGGCTCGTGCCCAGCCCGGACCACGAGGTCGCCGCGTTGATCTGGCCTGCCGTGGTCGCGGCGTAGCCTGTCAGAACGCCCGACGACGCCGACCCCACAAGAACCTCGTATCCGCCCCCCGGCCGCGCCACGATTTCCACGTCCGAGGCCATGCCGAGCGTCCAGCCGGGGTTGAAGACGACGCTGTCGACCAACGACGCGGCGCCGGTGCTGCCGATCGACCAGGACGACAGCCCGCCGTTCTGCCCAGAGGCGGCAAAGAGCGTGAGCGTCCCGCCCAGATCGACGATCTTAAGATCATCCAGATCCGTGTCGAGCGCCGGGTCCTCGGTCGTGAAATGTCCCACGGTTTGAATGGTCATTGCGCAGCCCCGTGCCTTGGTGAGAGGTCGGGGTAGCAACCGGAGGGACCGCTGTGGGGCACGGGAATGGGGCGAAAACGCGGACTTCACCGCAAATTCAAGCGATCCTAAAGCGATCTTTAATGCTTGATTTTGCTAAATTTTTGGTGATGCGGCGCCGGAACGAAAAAAGGGCCCGACAGTGCGGGCCCTTGGTCTGTTTCGTGGCAGAATACGGGGACCGTCTCAGGCGTTGCCGTGTTCCCGGATATACTCGGCCGAGGCGTTGATGCCGCCCAGCGGGAAGACGTGGATCTTGTCGATCAGGCTGTCCGGGTGCTCGGATTTGTAGACGGCGAGGTCGGTGAGAACCTCGGTCGGCTCAAAGGGCTTGAGCAGCTTCGTCAGGTCTTTCGCGCGTTTCTGCAGCACGGTCAGCGAGGGGCCGACGCCGCAGGCGATCGCATATTTGATCAGCGTTTGCAGCTTGGCCGGACCGGCGACGCCCACATGGATCGGCATTCTGATGCCCATGGCCTGTACCCGTTCGGCCCAGTCGGTCACGGGTTTGGCGGCAAAGGCGAACTGGGTCGCGATGGCCATTTCGGCCTCGGAGCGGTCCTTGTAGGCCTGTTTCCAGCGCAGCGCCTCGTCCACGTTGACGGTCGCGCCCTTGGTGTCGATGTCGTTGTTGCCCTCGGGGTGACCGGCGATGTGCAGACGCTTGAAGCCGTCGAAATAGCCGGTCTCGAGCAGTTGGATCGAGCTGTCGAGCGCACCAACCGGGGTGGTCGGCGAGCCGCCCAGAAGCAGGGCGGAGGACACGCCCGCCTCGCTCACGTAGCGGTCGATCCAGTCCTTGAGCTCGGCATCGTCCTTCATGATCCGGGCCGGGAAATGCGGCATGACCTCGAAGCCGCCCGACGACAGGCGCTTGGCGGTGTCGACCATCTCCTGGATCGGCGTGCCCTCGATATGGGCGATGTAAACGCGGGTGCCTGCGGGGAGAATCGCGGTAAAGTCCTCGATCTTCGACGCGGTGCGCGGCATGACCTCGATCGACACGCCGTCGAGCAGGGCCGCCATCGGCGCAGGGCTGTTCTTCATCATTGAAACCACGGACATCCTTATTCCTCCCGTTACTTCTGGCTACGATACGTCAAACGCGACGCTTCGTGAATGGGCCAAGGGTGCACTTCTGCGCGAACATCGGCCTGCCGGTGCCGCTCGACCGTCGGTTTAGACGATCCACCGTCCGGCTCACCCCACGTTACCGTCACTTCAGTGCCGATTTCCGCCACGTCTGGATTCAGAATGGCGAGCGAGATCCACGCCTTTTCATTGGCCGAATAGGCGGGCGCGATGGAAATGCCGACCTGCTTGCCGTCCTTGGTGACGAGGTCATAGGGATAGCTCGCGTAATGCGCTGCCGGGAAATCCATGTTCTTGGTCGGCAGGTCCTTGTGACCCAATTGACCGGCATAGATCGCCTGCACGTCGTCATGGTCCCACACGAGCGTGACCTTCTGGCGATGCGGACCCTCGGCCATCTTTTCGAGCGCCTCGCGCCCGATGAAATCGTGGTCGAATTTGACCACGCGGCCATAGTCCACGTCCCAGGGGGTAAGGTAGTAATCTTCAATGTTGCCGGTCTTCATCGACCCGCCCAGGGTCGAGACCGCCTCGAACGCCGTCGCCTTGAGCCATTCCCGGTAGGGCTTCATCTTCTCGCCGGTGTAGATCGCGGGCAGGACCGAGGGCACCCAGCCGGATTCCGCAGCGGCCGAAGCATAGGCGCGCGAGCCGACCAGACGCAGACCGAATTCCTTGCCCGCCTCGATGATCGCCGCCTTCACCTTGTCGCCGTCATCGAAGGGACCGACGATTTCCAGACCCTGCGCGCCGCCCATACCGTGCGACAGCGTATAGGCCTTGCAGCCTGCAATGGTGATCTCGCCCATGTTGAAGAACTTGGTGGTCAGCTCGCCGCCTTCGTTCACCTTGTTCAGCAGGTCGAGCGCGAGCGGTCCCTGAACCTCGAACCGGTAGGTCAGGCGGCGGTTGTCGGGATCGTCGAGCTTGCGTTCGTCGCGGGTCACGGTAACGTCGTAGCCGCCGGTTTCGGCGTGGAATTGCACCCAGTTCGGCACGATGGGGCGGCCCACGATCACCACCTCGTCATCTTCGAGACCGAAGATGATCGAATCGCCGATCAGGTAGCCGTCATAGTTCACGCAGACGATCTGCTTCGCCTTGCCTTTGCCGAACTTGGCGTAGGAGTTCACCGACACAGCTTCGAGCAGCTTCATCACGTCCGGGCCTTTGACGTAGAGGTCGGTCATGTGGAAGCTCTGGTTCATCAGGGCCACGCCACCCCTCCATGCCTTCTGTTCCTCGGCCCAGTGGGTGTACTCCGGCTCGATCGGAAAGGGATAGCAGCCCATCTGGTTCTCGTAGAGCATCGTGAACGGGCTGTCGTAGTCCTTCAGCCGGTCCTCTAGCGATTGGGCGCACATCGTGGTTCCTCCCTGAACGTGGTTGGATGGTATATAGGCACGGGTTGCGATCCCCGCTTATGCGCAGTTTGAATAATCCATGACAATCTGCTTATATAACAGGGATGCAAGAGCTTCTGCCCCTTCTGTCCGCCCGTCATGTCCGGGTCATCCGCGCCCTGTCGGAACGGCGGCGGCTGTCGGATGCGGCCGATGCCGTGGGCCTGTCGCAGCCTGCGTTTTCCCGTGCGCTCCATGATGCCGAGAATCGTCTGGGCGCGGTCCTGTTCCAGCGCGGTTGGTCCGGGTCCGAGCCGACCGCGATTGGCGATATCCTCATCCATCAGTGCCACCGGATCATGTCCGAGGTCGAAACGGTCGAACGGGGCGCGCTGGGCAATTCCGGCCCTCTGCGCTTCGTCAATTTCGTGCGCTGGCGGCACCTCGTCGCGCTATCGGCGGTCGTGCGGCATGGCAGCGCCTCGGCCGCGGCCAAGGCGCTCGCCATCAGCCAGCCAGCGGTGAGCCAGTCGCTTGCCGCCTGTCAGGATCACGTCGGGCCGGAGCTTTTCGTCCGGCGGCAAACGGGGCTGGAGCCGACCGACGCGGCCCGCGCGCTTGCCGCGCTTTGGGACCGGATCGAGGGCATGCTGCGCGACATTCCGGCGCGGATGGCGGCGACGGGCGATGCGCTCGTGGGTCGGGTGTCGGTCGGGATGCTGCCGTTTTCAGGACAGTCCATGGTGCTCGACGCCTTTGGCGAAATCACGCGGCGGCATCCGCTTGTGCATCTGGTCGCGGTGCCGGGCGGATACGAGACGCTGGCCGAGGCGATGAAGCGGGGCGAGATCGACCTGATCATCGGCGTGCTGCGGTCCCCGTCCCCATACGCCGGGTTCGTCGAGGAACATCTCTACCACGAGCACTACATGATGATCGCGCGGGCCGATCATCCGGTCCATCAGCGGCGCGTCACCCCGCGCGATCTCGCGGAAGAGCAATGGATCGTGGCCCCGCACGGCACGCCGATCCGCGCCTTTTTTGACCGGGTTTTTCGCCGCGCCGGCGCCGTGCCCCCGGCGCAATCTGCCGAGATGTTTTCCTTTTCCAACGCCGAGCAGATGATCGAGGCAAGCCAGTCCATTGCGATGCTCTGCTACGGGCGGTCAGGGCTGGCGCGCCTGCGGCCGGAGCTGCGACCGGTGGAGGTCGATCTTCCGGGATCGAGGGTGGCCATCGGTGTAACTTGGTTGACCGAGCCGGGCGAGGCGGTCGTGGAGTTCCTGCGGATCCTGCGCGAGCGGATCGCGGCAGCGGGCGAGGTTTGAGAGGCGTTTGACCTCTGGCTTTATGGCGAAAGGCTCCGGTTGACGTACGGGGCAGGGTTTCGGACTTCGCGCCGCGGGCTTGACCCGGGGCCTCGACCTATTCCGAGACCGTCATCCGTTCCGATATCCGCGCCGCCTGGAACCCATCCGCGAGCCGCGTGAGGTTCAACTGCCGCACGACGCCCTCGGCAAAGAACGGATCGCCCTCGGAAAACGCCCGCGCGTCGGCCTCGGTCGCGGCTTCCAGCACGCCCCAGTGGCCGATCGCGCCACCGTCCGCATCCCAGAGCGCCGAGCCGATCAGGACGGAGCAAAGCCCGTCGCCGCCCGACCGCACCCAATCGCGATGCGTCGCGCGCAGGCGGTCGCGTTCGCTGTCCTTGCCCGGATGATGCAGGTTCTCCATGAGGAAAAACATCAGCTTTCTCCCTTCAGGAACGCGGCGACCATGGGGCCGACCACGTCCGGCTGCTCGACAGGCGCAAAATGGCCCGCGTCCTCGACGATCTCCAACCGCGCGTTGGGCAGGAGCGCCATGATCTCTTGGTGCTGTTCGACCGGGGACCATTGGTCCTGACGGCCGACAACGACCAGCGTGGGACAGGTGACGCCAGGCAGATAGGCCGCCGCATCGGGCCGGTTCACCAGCGCGTGGATCTGGCGTTCGTGGCGATCCGGGTCTGACCGCAGCACCATGTCGGTGAGCGCGCCCATCAGCTCCGGCGTCCGGTTCGGTTCATAGACCATCGGGGGGAGCCAGCGATCCGCCAGCGCCTTCATCCCGTGCTCGTGCCCATAGGCCACGATTTCGGCCCGCTTTTCCGCTTCGCCCTCGCCAAGCGGCTTGTATCCCGTGTCCATGAGCACGAGCCGCTGCACCCGGTTGGGCGCGAGCCGCGCCATCTCCATCGCGACACGCGCACCCATCGAATGACCGGCGACCTCCAGAAGGCCCTCCGACAGCGCGAGGCAGTCGGTGGCCATCTGGGTGATCGTGTCCTGCGAGCCGAGGTCGGCCACCGTGGCTTCGGTCAGGTGGTCCAGCACCGGCTCCCAACAATAGCGGTCGCAGAGCAGGCCGGGGATCAGAACAATCGACATGCGCTAGTTGATCATCGTATTGGGTAGCAGCAGCGAGATCTGCGGAAAGGCCACCAGCAGGATCAGCGTGACGAACATCGCGATCCAGAAGGGGATCACGCCCCGGAACATGCGCGCGAGCGACACATTCGGCGCCACGCTTTTCACGATGAACACGTTCAGACCCACCGGGGGCGAGATGAGGCCCATTTCCAGCGTCAGCACCACGAGCACGCCGAACCAGATCGGGTCGATGCCCAGCTGCATGACGACCGGGAAAAAGATCGGCATGGACAGCACCATCATCGCGAAGCCTTCGAGGAAGCAGCCCAGCACGAGGTAGATCGCGAGCATGATGCAGAGCACGCCAAGGGTCGAGATGTCGGTGGTCTCAAGGAACCCGCCCAGCGCCTGCGGAATGTGGGACAGCGCGAGGAACGTCTTGATCATATAGGCCGAGATCAGGATCAGCATGACCGTCGCCGTGGTCACGACGCTGTCCTTCGAGGCCTTCCAGAACTTTGCGAAATCGAGCTGCCGCATGATCACGCCGAAAAGGATGATCAGACCGGCGCCTACCGCCGAGGCTTCGACAGGCGAGAAAATCCCGGTGTAGATACCGCCGATGGTCAGCACGATGACCAGCAGGATCGGGGCGGCGCCACCGGTGGATTTGAGCTTCTCGGAAAACGCGGTCTTGGGCCCCTTCGGTCCCATCTCGGGCTTCCACCACGTGATAAGCGTGATGGTCAGTAGGAACATGGACAGGAGCAACAGGCCCGGCAGCACACCGGCAAGGAACAGCCGCCCGATGGATTGCTGGGTCAGCAGTGCGTAGATGACGAAGCCCGTCGAGGGCGGAATGAGGATGCCCAATGTGCCGCCGGCGGCAACGACGCCGGTGGACAGGCGATTGTCGTACTTGAACCGCTCCATCTCGGCCAGCGACACGCGCCCGATGGTCAGCGCCGAGGCGACGGACGATCCCGACAGCGCGGCGAAGCCGCCGCAGGCGACGACGGTGGCGGATGCGAGCCCGCCCCGGATCGACCCGATCCAGGCATAGGCGGCATCGTAGAGCTTGCGGCTCATGCCCGTCTCGGTCGCCACGTTGCCCATGAGGATGAAGAGCGGCACGACGACGAGGTCGATGCTCGCCGACAGCGAAAACGCGTCCGAGGCAAGCTGGCTCATCGCCGCCGAGGAGCTGTTCAGGATCATGTTGCCGATGAAGCCGACCGCGAACATGGCGAAGGCCACGGGAATGCGCAGCCCCAAAAGGACGAAGAGGGCCAGAAGCCCCATGACGCCGATCATTTCATTGCTCATGAGTGCCCCTTGGAGTCCTGTCCATTGTCGCCGGTGGTGACCAGCGTGATCAGCCGCAGGAACATGCCGATCGCAGTGATGATCGAGGCGACGATGATGAAGCCTTTGAACCAGTCGAATTGCAGGTCGATGATGTTGGTCTTCTGGATCACACCCAGCTGGAAGCGCATCAGTTGCACCGAGGTCCAGGTGGTCCAGGCAATTCCGGCAAAGATGATCATGCCGACAAGTGCCGAGGCGAAGTCACCGGCCCAGATCAGCCAGCGCGGCATCATGCCCTCGAACAGGTCGACGTTCACGTGACCGCCGATCTTGTCGCAGAGCGCCATGCCGCCAAAGACGATGAGCACCATCGCCATCTGCGTCATGTCCTGCGCCCCGGTCAGCGGTGTGCCGAAGAACCGGCCCACCACGTCGACCAGGATCACGGACACGGCGACCAGAAGGCCGATGGTGCCGAGCAGGGCAGACAGGCGAATAAGCCAGTCTGCCCCTTTGTTCACGGTCGCAAGCAAGGCTTACTGGCCCTGCATGGTGGCGAGCACTTCGGCGCCGCCCACTTCGCCCACGACCCTGTCGCGGATCGGGTAGGTCAGTTCCTCGAAGGCCGCACGCTCTTCGTCGGTCAGGGTGTAGACCGTATTGTCGCCGGTGTTCGAGATTTCCTCGATCACCTGATCGGCGCGGGCGATCCAGCCCTCTTCCGCCGACTGCGACAGCGGACGACCCTTGATCGCGTCAAGGGCGGCCTTCTGCTCTTCGGGCAGGGCGTCGTATTTCGCCTTGTTCATCACGACGTAGAACGAGATGTGCCCGAGCGGTGCGTTCAGCGTGTAGCTGTTGGCCACTTCGTCGAGCTTGAAGTCGCCGATGGCCGAGGCGCCGGTGATCACGCCGTCGATGAGACCCGTCTGCAGCGAGTTGTAGATCTCGCCCGCCGGCATCTGCACCGGGGTCGCGCCGAGCGCTTCCACGGCGGCGGCGGCGGCCGAACCCGACACGCGGATCTTGAGGCCCGCGAGGTCCTCGGGCGTGCGGATGTCGTGGTCTTTCATGATGAACACGTTGGGTTCCGACAGCCACAGCGCCACCGGCACGGTGCCGGGGAACTCGCCGTCAAGCTGTCCGGCCTCATAGGCGTTCCACAGCATATCGTAGCCGGTCATGCCCTCGGGCAGCGCGCCCGGAAGCTCGGAAATCATGGTCAGCGGGAACTGCGACGAGGTGTAGCCCTGAAGGCCCCACACGAGGTCAGCCACGCCCTGCACGACGCGGACGTATTGCTCGAGCGGGCCAGCGCCAAGCTCGCCACCCGGATAGACCTGGATCTCGAGACCCGAGTCGGCCACGGCAGCCTGAAGCGGCTCGATGGTCGAGGCGGTGAGCGTATGTGCCGGCGGCACCCAATGGGCGAATTTCAGCGGTTCCGCCATGGCGGTGCCGGCGGCCAGCGACAGCGCGGCGGCGGCAACGGCGGAGCGAAGCATGGTCTTGATCATTCTGTTAGTCCTCCCAGAAAGTTTGATCGTTCCATTTGGCCCGGTTGGGCCGATGCGGGCAAGCTAGGATGTGCCCGGAAACGATCAAATCACATTCGCGTCCCTTGTTATAACCTGCGGCTATAACCCGACCCGGTGACGCCCCGACGCGGGAGGGCGTAACGGGCAGAAAATGCGGCCACCTGCACAGGGCGGCCGCATTCAATTTTTTGTAAGCCGCGCTTACTTGGTGCGCCAGCTGTCGGCGTAGTTGGTGCGGGCTTCCGTCGAGTAGGGCGTCGGCGAAACGCGCACGCGGATCGTCGTCTGCTCATGCGGCTCGACCGAGGTTTTCTTGGAGCCGCCATCGGGCTCGCCCCAGACCATCTCGAGCACGTCGCCGACTTCGACCGACTGGTCCACGACACCGAGCGACAAGAGGCAGCGCTCGTTGAAGGAATAGCCGTTGAACATCGACATGCCGACCATCTTGTCGCCGTGCATCACGCGGTCGGCAGAGGACGAGGCATAGTTCGGCTGCGGGAAGTCGATCCACTTGTAGTTCTTTTCGCCCGGCGCGAAGGAGGACGAGATGACTTTCATCACGTCTTCCGCGTTCCACTCGAAGGTCACTTTCTTGCGGTTCTTTTCCGAGCCCTTCATCTTGGTCAGGGCGTCCCTGCCGATGAAGTCGTCCTTCTTCCAGCCGATGTAGAAGCCGTAGCCCAGTTCGAAGGGGTTCACGTAGTAGTCTTCGATGTTGTCGGAGACAAAGGAACCGCCGATCGAACCCGCCGCTTCATAGGACTGTTCGGTCAGCCACTCGCGGTAGTCCTTCATCATGCCGTCACCGGTGTAGATGCCGGGCAGCGGCGAGGGGATCCAGCCGGATTCGACGGTGTTGGTCGAATAGGCGCGCGAGCCCACGAAGTGCATTTCCACGCCCACGTCCCGCGCGGCCTGCGCGATGGTCGACTGGATATAGGTCTTGTCGGCGTAGGGGCCCCAGATTTCGAGACCCGGCGCGCCGGCCATGCCGTGACGCAGCGCCTGCACCTTGCGGGTGCCGATGTTGATCGTGTCGACGTGGAAGAACTTGATTTCCGGAACCGGGCCGCCGTTGATCTTTTCAAAGATCTTGTCGGCGTCGGGGCCCTGGATCTGGAACCGGTAGTGGGTGCGGTAGATCGCCTTGCCGTCGGGACGCGAATCCGAACGCGGGTCGTAGGAGACCTTGACGTTCCATTTGCCGATGGCGGCCTGGAACATGATCCAGTTCGAGGTGGGGGCGCGGCCGACGGTCACGTATTTGTTCTCGTCGAGGCGGAAGATGATGTGGTCGCCGATCACGTGGCCTGCGGGGGTCACGGGCACGAAGTGCTTGGCGCGACCCATGTCGAAGTTGCCGAAGTCGTTGATGCCGACGTGGGCGAGGAACGCCTGGGCATCCGGGCCTTCGACGGTGACTTCGTCCATGTGGTGGGACTGGTCGTAGACGACGACCGAGTCACGCCATGCCATCTGTTCCGAACGCCAGTTCGTGAATTCCGGGGCGACGCCCGGATAGATGTACATGCCGATTTTCGAGTTGCGCAGGTGCGTGACGATGTTCGTCTCCTGCATGATTTGCTCAAGGCTCTTCGCCATGACAACCTCCCTAAAGTCATTCGATGTATACATCTGCCGGATGGCAGGGGCGGAATGCAAGAAAAAATCGCCATCGAGGGCGAAATCCCGCCCAGAATGTATGCGCGGGCCGGTGAGAGGCGGTTCTAATTCACGATCAGGGCCAGCGCCGGGTGGCCTTCGTCCGCCGATTTCGCGCGGGATTCGAGGTTTGCACGTGCGATTCGGGCGTGCTCTCGGGCCAGCGCTTCGGCCCGCGCCCCTTCGCGCGCCTCGATCGCGTCTAGCATGGCGTGGTGCTGCGCCTGGGCGATGACCAGCGAGTTTATCATCGCAGGCGAATCGAGCCGCTTGAACACGAAAGCCGAGGGTGACGCGAAGGGCAGGGATTTCACCCGGTCCAGTTCCCGCCGCACGATGGCAGAGGGGCAAAGCGCGGCGATTTCCTCATGAAACAGTCCGTTGAGCTCGCCATAAGGGTCGAGCATCGCCACATCACCCGCCGCCAGGGCGGTGTCGATCCGGGTCAGGATTTCCCGCGCTTCCGCAATCGCGCGTGGCTCTGCCCCCGCCTCGGCCGCCAGCCGCAGCGCGGTGCCCTCGAGCACGCCGCGCAGTTCGATGGCATCCACCACGTCGGCCTGGGAAAACGACCGCACGACGAAGCCGCCGCCCCGCGCGCGCTCCAGCAGGCCCTCTTCGGCAAGGCGGCTCATCGCTTCGCGCACGGGGGTGCGGGAAATGGCCATCTCGTCGGCCAGCGCGACCTCATAAAGCCGGGTTCCACCGGGCATTTCCCCCTTCAGGATGCGCTGCCGCAGGTCGTAAGCGGCGCGTTTGGCGTGTGTGCTGCCCCGTTCGTCGGCCATTCGTCTCTCCATGTATACACGGTCATGTATACATTGATGGGGCCGCTTGGCCAAGTCTGTCCAGTGGGTTATGCCACGATCACGCGCGCGCCCCGACTTGCGGGCACGCCTTGCAGGGAAGGGGACCCCATGCGACTGACCGATTGTCACAACTTCCATGACTTCCGCAGGCTTGCCAAACGGCGGCTGCCCGGTCCGATCTTCAACTACATTGACGGCGGCGCGGATGACGAGGTGACGCTGCGCCGGAACTCCGAAGCGTTCGAGTCCGTCGATCTCGTGCCTCATGTGTTGCGCGGGACGCCCGAGGTCGATCTGTCCACGACGATCATGGGCCAGAAACTCGCGCTGCCATTCTATTGCTCGCCCACCGCGCTTCAGCGGCTGTTTCATCATCAGGGCGAACGCGCGGTCGCGGCAGCGGCGGCGAAATACGGCACGATGTTCGGGGTGTCTTCGCTGGGCACCGTGAGCCTCGAGGAACTGCGCAAGACGCACGACACCCCGCAGGTCTATCAATTCTATTTCCACAAGGATCGTGGCCTCAACCGCGCGATGATGCAGCGGGCGAAAGAGGCCGGGGTCGAGGTGATGATGTTGACCGTGGACAGCATGACCGGCGGCAACCGCGAGCGTGACAAGCGCACCGGGTTCTCGATCCCCTTCAAATTGACGCTGGGCGGCATGGCGCAATTCGCGATGAAGCCCGCGTGGGGCATCAACTATGTCACGCACGAGAAATTCGCGCTGCCGCAGCTCGATGAACATGTCGATATGGGCGGCGGCACCATGTCCATCGGGCGCTATTTCACCGAGATGCTGGATCCGACGATGAACTGGGACGATCTGGCCGAGATGGTCGTGGAGTGGGGCGGCAAGTTCTGCCTCAAGGGGATCATCCACCCCGAGGATGCGATACGCGCGGCCGAGGTTGGCTGTGATGCAGTCATCCTGTCCAACCACGGCGGGCGGCAACTGGACGGGTCGGTCGCGCCCTTCGACGCGCTGGGCGACATCGTGGACCGGGTGGGCGACCGGCTCGACGTGATCATGGACTCAGGGGTTCAGCGCGGGACGCATATCGTCAAGGCGTTGGCGATGGGCGCCAAGGCGGTTGGGATCGGGCGCGGCTACCTGTTCCCGCTCGCCGCCGCCGGTCAGGCGGGGGTCGAGCGGATGCTTGGGCTTCTGAAGGACGAGGTCGAGCGTGACATGCGGCTCATGGGCGCGGCCAGGGTCAGTGACCTCGACCGCTCCATGCTGCGCGTGCGGACCCGCTAGCGGATCACCCGCGCGTCGTCGGTGTAGAGCGCCTGGGCCAGATCCGGGCGTTCGCGCAGCACGGCGCGCTGGTTGACCGACCCTTTGTCCGTCACCTCGCCCTTGTCCATGTCGAGCGGGGTTTCCAGGATCATCACCGCCAGGATGCGCATCGACGACCCTGTCGCGTGGCTGTTGTAGGCCGCGAGCTTTTCGGAAATCGCCTGACGCAGGGCAGGGTGGGCATAAAGTTCGGCGTCGCTCATGCCGTCGCCGCCCGGCACCACCCGCTCCATCGCGGGGCGGAAGGGCACGAGCAGCGCGCCAAGGCTGTCGTGTCCTTCGCCCACCAGCACCACGTCGCGGGCCAGCCCGCCCAGCGCATCGGTCAGCTTGGCGCGCAGCGCCCCGACCGACACCCAGGTGCCGGTGCCCAGCTTGAAGTTCTCGGCCACGCGCCCGTCAAAGAAGAAGCCCTTGGCCGGGTCGCCCGGCACCGCAAAGCGCAGCGCGTCGCCCAGCTTGTAGAACCCTTCGTCGTCAAAGGCCTCGGCGGTCAGCTTGTCGTCGCGCCAGTAGCCCGGCGTCACGTTGGGCCCCTTGACCCGCGCTTCCATCTTGCCCTCGGTCGGCACCAGCTTCAGCACGATTCCCTTGGCGGGCACGCCGATGTTGCCGGGGTTCGCCTGCGGTTCGGTCTGAAACAGCGCGAAGGGCGCGGTTTCGGTGGCGCCAAGGCCGGTGGCCAGCAGAATCTCCTCGCCGGTCGCGCGGACGGATGCCTCTTTCAGCTCGTCCCACGTATGCTGCCCCATGGCGGCACCGGCGTAATACATGATTTTCATCTTCTCAAAGAAGGTGCGGCCAAAATCGGGGTCCTTTTCCATCTCCGCCATGATCATCTCGAACCCGGCGGGGACGTTCCAATACCAGTTGGTCTGGACCTCGCGCAGGTTGCGGATCGTCTCGCCGATCATCGCCTTGGTGGGTCGGCCTGCGTCCAGATGCAGCGTGCCCCCGTTCCAGATCGCGAAATTGAAGATCAGGTTGCCGGCCGCGACATGGTTCCACGGCGCCCAGTCGAGGATGATCGGCGGCTCGTCGCGAGCAAAGGCATAACAGTCGGTGGTCTGTTCGATGTTGGAGGCCAGCATCCCGTGGGTCTGGATCACCGCCTTGGGGTTACCCGTGGTGCCCGAAGTGAACATGAACTTGGCGACGTGGTCCGGCGTGATCGCGGCATTCGCGGCATCCACCGCATCGGTGACGGGGGTGCGGGCGACCTTGTCAAAGGTCAGTTCCCCGCCGGTGACCGCAATCAGGGTCTCGTCGGGAAACACGGCTGCAATGGCGCGGTCAAAGGCGTTGGCGTCATCGACAAAAACAGCCCCGGGGGTGATCTGGTCGCGCACGCCCTTGAGCTTTTCGAACCCTTCGGACACCAGCGAATAGGCGGGCGCGATGGCGGCGCTCGCGATACCCACATACTGTGCGCCCAGTGCCATGAGCGCGTGTTCGATCGAGTTTTCCGACAGGATGACCAGCGGGCGATCCACCGAAAGGCCGAGGTCGAGCAGGCATTGCCCGATGGAGCGGACCGTCTCGCGTAGTTCGCCATAGGTGACCCTGCGCCATTCCACCTCGCCGATCCCGCGAGAGGCCATCCAGACCCGGTCCGGCGCAACGGACGCCCAATGGTCGATTCGGTCGCTGATCTTCTCGGGATGGTCGGCGAGAGGATCGTTCTGCCAGACGAGGATCGACCCGTCGTCACGCTCTTCCCAGCGCACATCGGCATTCCACAGCGCTACAGGGCGCAGATTCGCAGTTGTCATAGTGTCCTCCCTTGGGCCTGCCGAAGGACGTTCCTTCACGGTTCCTCGACGGCCTTCAGAATTTAGTTTACGCGGAAACTAAATCTGTGAATAGTGGTTTCAACGACTCGTCAGACCATCGACGGGTCGGATGGGAGGACAGCTTTGGAATTGACGTACCTGACTTACGAAGTCCGGGGTGACGTCGCGATCCTGGGTCTCAATCGGCCCCAGAAGCGCAACGCCATCTCCGATGCCTTCGTTGAGGAACTGGCCATGCTTGTGCGCCGCGCCGAGAGCGAGGCAAAAGCGGGCGTGATCCACGGGCACGGCCCGCATTTCTGCGCGGGTCTTGATCTGGCCGAACACGTGAAAAAGACGCCGTTCGAGGGCGTGCATGGCTCGCGCCGCTGGCACGAGGTCTTTGGCTGGATGCAGAAAGGCAAACTGCCTTGGTTCGCCGCGCTTCATGGTGCGGTGGTCGGCGGCGGGCTGGAGCTTGCGTCATCGGTCCATGTGCGCGTGGCCGACAGCACCGCGTTCTTCGCATTGCCCGAAGGTCAGCGGGGGATTTTCGTGGGCGGCGGTGCCTCGGTCCGTTCGGCGCGGCTCATGGGGCTCGCCCGGATGACCGACATGATGCTCACCGGACGCTCGGTGGACGTGGACACGGCGGAGCGTTGGAACCTCGTGCAATACGTGGTGCCCGAGGGCGAAGCGCTGGAAAAGGCCATCGCGCTCGCGGCCCACGCCGCGACCAATGCCGAGATTTCGAATTACGCGATTATCAACGCCCTGCCCCGTATTCAGGACATGTCGACCGACGACGGGCTGTTCGTCGAGAGTTTCATCGCGTCCTTCACGGCGACCAGCCCCGAGGCGGAAGAACGGCTCAATGCCTTCCTGACGAAAAAGGTCGGCAAGGTCGCGAACCCGAACGCATGATGCCGAACGCGATCATGGATCAGCAGGATGACGAGACCGTCGAACTGGGCGACATCAAGCTGTCGCCCGGTTTCCTGCTGCGGATCGCGCAGGTCAAGGCGTTCGAGAGTTTCTTCGCCCAGATCGGCGGTCTGGGCATCAAGCCGGGCGAATTTACCGTGCTTTGGGTGATTTCGCTCAACCCCGGCTTGAAACAGGGCACGATTGCCCGCACGCTTCACATCAAGCCGGCGCATATGACGAAACTCGTTTCGCGGCTGGCGAAGGACGGGATGCTGGAGCGGACCCCCGATACCGCCGATCGCCGCGCCGTTCGGCTCACGCTCACACCCAAAGGTGAGGGTTTCGTTGCGCGAAATCGTGCAAAGTTCCTCGACACCGACCTTGCCCAGCGTGTCGCATTGACCGCAGAAGAGGCAGAGACGCTGAACGCGCTCCTGAGAAAATTCACTGGACTGGACTGATATGCCCCTCAACGTAGACGACCTGATCGCCATCGACATTCACACCCACGCCGAAGAGCCGTGCAACCATTCGCGCGACGATGGTTACAATGAGTTCCAGCAGGGGATGGCGAACTACTTCAAGAACCCGGCGGGCGCGGACGGGATGCTGCCGACCGTGCCGCAGACCGCCGAGTATTTCCGGTCGCGCAAGATCGGCGCGGTGATCTTTCCGGTCGACGCCGAACGCGAGACCGGCTTTCACCGCTATTCGAACGAGGAAGTCGCCGAGCTTTGCGCCGAGAACGACGATATTCTCATTCCTTTCGCCTCGATTGACCCTTGGAAGGGCAAGATGGCGGCCCGCGAGGCGCGCCGCCTGATCCGTGATTTCGGCGTGCGCGGGTTCAAGTTCCATCCGACGATGCAGGGCTTCTGGCCTAACGACCGCATGGCCTATCCGTTCTATGAGGTGCTTGAGGAAGAAGGCGCGATCACGCTGTTTCACACCGGGCAGACCGGTGTGGGGTCGGGGATGCACGGCGGCATGGGGATGCGGCTGAAATACTCGCACCCGATGTCCATCGACGATGTCGCCGTCGATTTCCCGGATCTCAAGATCATCATGGCGCACCCGTCCTTCCCCTGGCAGGAAGAGGCGCTTGCCGTGGCCCAGCACAAGCCCAACGTCTACATCGACCTCTCGGGCTGGTCGCCCAAATATTTCCCCGAGATTCTCGTGAAATATGCGAACTCGATGCTGAAGAAGAAAATGTTGTTCGGTTCCGACTGGCCCGCGATCACGCCGGACCGTTGGCTGTCCGATTTCGAAAATGCTCCGTTCAAGGACGAGGTGCGCCCCCTCATCCTCAAGGAAAACGCCAAGCGTCTTCTGAACCTCTAGGGCGTGTCACAGGGAGGAGAACCTATGAAACTTTGGAAAGTCACTGGCGCGGCGACGGTCGTCGCGCTGACCATGGCGGGCGCGGCCGTCGCGCAGAGCTTTATCGCGGCGCCCGCCGCGCCGCCGGTCCACCCGGCGGCCTATATGTACGACAAGTTCGCCGGCTTCCTCGACGAGGAATCGGGCGGCACGATGTCGGCCAATGTGGTCGGCCCCGAAGTCGTTTCGCTGCCCCAGATGAAGGACGCACTTCAGACCGGGCTTGCCAACGTTGGCAACTCGCTGCCCCTCTACTTCGCCGCTGATTTCCCGCAGACGGGCATTGCCGGCGACCTCGCGCTTGCCGGTCGTAACCCGCACGCGATGGGCTGGGCGATGACGGAATTCGTCGTCAACTGCGCGCCCTGCCAGGAAGAATATAAAGCCTTCGGCGGCGTGTTCCTGGGTTCGGGTTCTTCGGACCCCTATGTGCTCATGACCACGAAGCCGGTGACGAGCATCGACGACCTCAAGGGTCTGCGTCTGCGGTCGGGCGGTGCGCCCTATTCGCGTTGGGCCGAGCATTTCGGCGCGACCCCTGTGAACCTGCCGGTGGGCGAGACCTTCGAAGCGATGAGCCAGGGCACCATCGACGGTTCGATGGCCTCGATCGCGGACATGCTGTCCTATCGTCTGGTCGACGTGGCGAAGCACGTCCTGCGCGTGCCGCTGGGCACCTATCACGTCACGTCGAACTTCACGGTCGGCTCCGATGCTTGGGCCGATCTGACCACCGAACAGCGTATTCAGTTTGCCAAGGCTGCCAACCGTGGTGACCCGCAGCTGACCGACCGCTGGGCGGTTCAGATGCCGGCCGAAGCGAACGAAGCTGTCGCCGCCGCCGGGATCGACGATCAGGAGCCGTCCGCCGAGTTCCTCGCCGCGTCGGAAGAGTTCGCCGCCGCCGACGTTCAGTCGCGCGTGGACGCGAACCCGCTTGCCGCCGACTTCGCCGCGCTGGTCACCAAGTGGGAAGGCATCGTGGAAGAGGTCGGGACCGACCCCGAAGCGCTCGCCGCCCGCGCTTGGGACGAAATCTGGTCGAAAGTCGATTTCGAAACCTACGGGATGTAATCCAACAGGTCCGGCCCGACACTGGGCCGGACCGCTCCTTTTCGGGTGAATGGTCATGACGTCGCTGATCGTCTTCGTGCAACAGGTCGCACGGATCATGGGGTATATCGGCGCGCTCGCCGTCGTCGCGATGATGTTGCACATCTCGCTCGACGTCCTGCTGCGCAATCTTTTTCGCTACTCGATGGATACGGTGCCCGAGATCGTGGCGCGGTATTACATGACCGCCGTGGCGTTCCTGCCGCTGGGCTGGCTCGAGTTCCGCCGCCAGATGATTTCGGTCGAGGTGATCGAGTTCGCCCTCACTCCCCGCCTGCGCCGCCTGTCGGACGCGAGCGTTATGGCCATCGCCGCGCTGGTTTACGGCTATCTCGCCTACACCAACTGGGGCAAGGCGATGAAGGAAACCCGCGTCGGCACGCTGGTCGAGATCGCGACCTACAAGATGCCGGTATGGCATTCGTTCTATTTCGCGCCCGTCGGCTTCAGCCTTGCCGCGCTGGTCGCCCTGCTGATGGCCTTCGGCTACCTCTTCAACACCAGTGCAACGCAGATCGACGAGGCCGGGAATGAGCATTGAGATCGGCTTTTATGCGGTCGGCATCCTTGGCCTGCTGCTCGTCCTGCGGGTGCCGGTGGCGCTCGCCCTGATCCTCGTCAGCTTTGGCGGCATCTGGGCGATGATCGGCCTGCGTCCGGCGCTGGGGATCCTCGAGAACACGCCTTACAGCTTTGTTGCGTCCTGGACGATGAGCGCGGTTCCCATGTTTCTGCTCATGGGGTTCGTCGCCTATCACACCGGCCTGACTGCTGGGCTCTTCGACGCGGCCAAGGTGTTCCTCGCCCGACTGCCGGGTGGTCTGGCGATATCGTCTATCTTCGCCTGCTCGGGTTTTGCGGCGCTCTCCGGCAGTTCCATCGCGACCGCGGCGGCCATGGGCCGTATCGCGATCCCCGAGATGATCCGCGCGGGCTACAACCCGTCCATCGCCACCGGGTCCATCGCGGCGGGTGGGACCATCGGTGCGCTCATTCCACCGTCCATCCTGATGATCATCTACGGGATCATCGCCGAAACCTCGGTGACGCAGGTTTTCATGGGCGGAATCTCGATCGGCATCGCGACCGCGATTGCTTATTCGCTTGTCGTTCTCATCATCAGCCTGACGCGCCCGGACATCATCCCGCCTCGCGCGACGGTCGAGCCGGGGCAGGGCGCGCGCGTCTTTGTCCAGCTTCTGCCGGTTCTGGTGCTGATCCTGATCGTCTTCGGCGGTCTTTTCTCCGGTCTCTTCACCGCGACCGAGGCGGGCGCGGTCGGCGCGCTCGGCACCTTCATCGTCGCCGGTGCGACCGGAAAGCTGACGCGAGTCGCGATCTCGCGCTCGCTGATCGAAACAGTGACCACTACCGGATCTCTTCTGATCATCGGGATCGGGGCCACGATGTTCACCCGGTTCCTTGGTCTCTCCGGCCTGCAGAGTTTCATTGCGAACACCGTGGCCGGGGCCGATATCGGCTATGTCCAGCTCATGATCATCATCGTGCTGATCTACCTCGTCCTCGGCATGTTCATGGAGCCTTTCGGCGCGATGCTCGTCACGCTGCCGGTGTTCCTTCCCGTGCTCGAGGCCCAGCAGGTCAGCCTCGTCTGGTTCGGCGTCTTCGTGGTCAAGATGCTCGAGATCGGGATGATCACCCCGCCTGTGGGGTTGAACGTCTTCGTCATCCGAAACGTCGCCAGTCAATACGCGAGCGTGGTCCAGATCTTCAAAGGCGTGATTCCCTTTCTCATTGCGGACATGTTCGTGATTGCCCTCGTGATCGCCGTGCCCGCCGTGGTGCTCTGGCTGCCCGGCTTTCTCTAGCATGCGCGACATCGAAACGAAGAAGGCGGCTTTGGCCGCCTTTTTCTATGGCTCCGGTTCTGCGTCGCGTCACGCTGCGCCAAAGGTCCAGTCAATTCCGATCAAATTAGTCGGACTTTCTTGACATACCCGACCAATTCGCTCAGTTATCTGGGCAGTCAAGAGATTTGAGACCAAAGACAAAGGGACGGACATGACACGCACTTGCCTTACCGCCGCCGCACTGATCCTCGGCACGGTTCCGGCCTTCGCCGCGGACAGCGCCGCCATCGTGGATACTTACGCCGATATCGCCCATGCGGCCTATTCCGATAGCCTCGCCACCGCGCAGGACCTGAAGATCGCCGTTGACGCGCTGATCGCGGAGCCGTCGCAGGACACGCTCGACGCCGCCCGCGCCGCCTGGATCGCCGCCCGCGAACCCTACCAGCAGACCGAGGTCTACCGCTTCGGCAACGCCATCGTGGACGACTGGGAGGGCAAGGTGAACGCCTGGCCGCTGGACGAGGGGCTGATCGACTACGTCGATGCCTCCTATGGCGGCGCGACCGACGAGAACGAGCTTGCCGCGCTCAACGTCATCGGCAATCCGACCCTGACCATCGCCGGGACCGAGGTGGATGCGACCGAGATCACGCCCGCGCTCATCGCCGACACGCTGAACGAGGCGGACGGGGTCGAAACCAACGTGGCCCGCGGTTACCACGCCATCGAGTTCCTTCTCTGGGGGCAGGACCTGAACGGCACCGACGCCGGGGCGGGCGAGCGGCCCTATACCGACTACGCGCAGGGCGAGGATTGCACGAACGGCAACTGCGACCGCCGGGCCGATTACCTGACCGCCGCCACCCACCTGCTGATCTCGGACCTCGAGGAAATGGTCGACGCGTGGGACGAGGACGGCGAGGCGCGCGCCGAAGTGACCGCGAACCCCGACGCGGGTCTTGTCACGATCCTCACCGGCATGGGCAGCCTGTCCTACGGCGAGCAGGCGGGCGAGCGGATGCGGCTAGGCCTCATGCTGAATGACCCCGAGGAAGAGCACGACTGCTTCTCCGACAACACCCACCGCTCGCACTACAATGACGGGCTGGGCATCCGGAACGTCTATCTGGGCAGCTACACCCGCGTGGACGGCTCGGTGGTCGAAGGCCCCGCGCTCGCCGATCTGGTCGAGGAAACCGATCCGGCGCTCAATGCCGAACTGACCGGCAAACTCGACACCACCGTGGCCGCGCTGGAAGCGATCTCGGACAAGGCGGAATCGGGCGACATGGCTTATGACCAGATGCTTGCCGCCGGGAATGCCGAAGGCGAGGCGCTGATCATGGCGGCGATCGACGGTCTGATCGACCAGACCCGGTCGATCGAGCGTGTGGTGACCGCCCTGAATCTCGACGCGATCCAGTTCGAGGGGTCCGACAGCCTCGACAACCCGGACGCTGTTTTCCAGTAAGGACCAAGAAAATGATCGTCTGCTCCTGCCAGAACATCACCGACCGCGACATTCATGCCGCCATCGACTGGATGCGGGCGTCGGACGAGCGGACGATCATCACCCCCGGCAAGGTCTATCGAGCACTAGGCAAATCTGCCGATTGTGGCGGCTGCATGTCGCTCTTCGTTGCAACCATGCGTCAGAACGATAACCTCCACGTACCCACGGAACTGCGCAATCTGCGCGGCACGGCAAAGGAGAAGGCCCATGAAAGGCAACGAAAAGGTCATCGAATACCTTAACAAGGCGCTCAGGAGCGAACTGACCGCCGTCAGCCAGTACTGGCTGCACTACCGCCTTCAGGCGGATTGGGGCCTCAAGGCGATGGCTGCGAAATCCCGCGAGGAAAGCATCGAAGAAATGCACCACGCGGACAAGTTGATCGACCGGATCATCTTTCTCGAAGGCCATCCGAACCTTCAAAAACTGGACCCGTTGAGAATCGGGGAAACTCCGCGCGAAACACTGGAAGCAGACCTTGCCGCCGAACAGGAAGCAGCGGCGCTCTATCGCGAGGCCCGCGATGTGTGCAACGAGGTCAAGGATTTCGTCAGCCAAAAGCTGTTCGAAGAGCTTCTCGCCGATGAGGAAGGCCACATTGATTTTCTCGAAACGCAACTCGACCTCTACGACCGGGTCGGGGACCAGAACTATGCCCAGCTCAACGCGGGCAAGATGGACGAGGCGGAATAGCCTCGCCGCGATTGTCGCGGGTATCGTTGTCGTCGGGTCGGCCCATGGCCAAGGCCTTGGGTTCGAGCTGACCGACGATCATCTGAACGCGACCCCCCGGACGGCTGCGGAAGCCGCCCGGATCGCGGCGGTCACGGCGTCCACGACCGATTTCACCAAACCCGAGACGTTCGAGGAACGGCCCGGTGGGGCCACCACCGTGCGCGCGCGCGCCAATGCGGATGCCTTCAGCCAGCCCTCCGCCAACATCGGCTTTGACGGCGAGTTGGAGTTCAAGGTCGGCAACGGGCTTTTCCGCAAGATCTGGGTCACGGCGCCCTCGTCCACCATCGCCTCGGACGGCCTCGGCCCGCTCTACAACGCGCGGGGTTGCCAGAACTGCCACATCAAGGACGGACGCGGTCATGTGCCTGAGGGGCCCGACGACAACGCGGTCTCGATGTTCCTGCGTGTCTCTATTCCAGCCGAAACCGCGCTCGAACTGCGCGAGATCGAGGATTACGTCGGCGCGGCGGAAGAACCGAATTATGGCGGCCAGATCCAGGATTTCGCCACCTCCGGCCTGCCTGCCGAAGCGCGCATGGGCATCGACTACACCGACTTGCCCGTGACGCTGGGCGACGGAACCGTCGTGACCCTGCGCGATCCGACCTATTCGCTCGCCGACCTCGGCTATGGTCCGCTGCATCCGGACGCGATGCTGTCGCCCCGCGTGACGCCGCAGATGATCGGGCTCGGGTTGCTCGAGTCGATCCCGGCGGCGGATATCCTCGCCCATGCGGACGAGGACGACGCGGATGGCGACGGCATCTCGGGGCGTCCGAACCTCGTCTGGTCGCTCGAGTACGACAAGGTCATGCTGGGCCGCTTTGGCCTCAAGGCCGGGACGCCCACGATCAAGCACCAGAGCGCCGCCGCCTTTGCGGGGGACATCGGTATTTCCAATCCGCTGTTTCCGAACCCGGCGGGCGATTGCACCGAGGCGCAGACGAACTGCCAGACCGCAACCCACGGTGACGATGCCGAACAGGGCGGGTTCGAGGTGGACGAGGCGGGTCTCGACCTCGTTGCGTTCTATTCCCGCAACCTTGCCGTGCCGGCCCGGCGCGGGGCCGATGATCCGCAGGTTCTGCAAGGAAAGGGTCTGTTTTACGGCGCAGGCTGCACATCTTGCCATACGCCGAAATTCATCACCGCCCGGATGCCCGACCGGGAACCGCAGTCCTTCCAGCTCATCTGGCCCTATACCGACATGCTGCTCCATGACATGGGCGAGGGGCTGGCCGACCACAGGCCCGAGGGGCGCGCGACGGGCACTGAATGGCGCACCGCGCCGCTCTGGGGGATCGGGCTGACTAAGCTCGTGTCGGGTCACGACACCTACCTCCACGATGGCCGCGCGCGGACGCTGGAGGAGGCGATCCTCTGGCATGGTGGCGAGGCACAGGGTGCCCGTGATAGCTATGCCGACATGCCTGCTGCCGACCGCGCGGCGCTGGTCACATTCCTGGAGTCCCTATGATCCGAACCACTCTCGCCGCCATCGTCTTTGCCACCTCCGCGCAAGCGGGCGTAAACGAAGCGCTGGACGAGGTGATCCTGCCCGGCTTTGCCAATTTCGCCGCCACCGCGACGGAGTTTGCCGAAACGGCACAGGACAGCTGCCTGCCCGCGAACCTCGTCGCCCCCTTCGATGGGCTCATGCAGGCGTGGATGCGGGTGGGCGACATCAAGATGGGGCCGTCCGAGCATGGCACGCTGTCCATCGCATTCTGGCCCGACACGCGCGGGTTCACGCCCAAGACGCTGGCGGAGTTGATCGCCGACGAGGATCCGGTGGTCGATGACCCGGCGGACATGGCAGAGTTGTCCATCGCTGCGCGGGGTCTTTTCGCGCTCGACATGCTGCTATTCGATCCGCAGTTCGCCGGGTATGAAGCGGGCGGCTATACCTGCCGACTGGTGACGGCGCTGGCCGACGATCTGGCGCGGCAGGCGACGGCGCTGGACGCGGCGTGGCGCACCGACTTCGCAGACGTCCTGCGCAGCGCCGGGGCTGACGGGAACGCGACCTACCTGAGCCCGGACGAAGCGACGCGCGCGATCTATACCCAGATCCTCACCTCGCTCGAGTTCACCGCTGACACGCGGCTCGGTCGTCCCTTGGGCGAGATCGACCGCGCCCGTCCCGCACGGGCCGAAGCATGGCGGTCGGGCCGCTCGCTGCCCAATGTGATCGCGGTGGCGCAGGCGAATGTCGCCATGGCCGAGGCGCTGGCGGGTCACGACCTGCCGCAGACGCAGGCGGCATTGGACAGTTTCCTCGACGCCGCGTCCAAGGTCACCGACCCCGGCTTTCAGGACATCGACGACCCGATGAACCGGCTTCTTGTCGAGATCACCGAACAGCGCGTGGACGCGGTCCGGCAGGCGATCGAGGTCGAGGTGGGCGCGCCCATGGGGTTGACCCCCGGTTTCAATTCGTCGGACGGGGACTGATGGCCACGCGTCGCGGTTTTCTCGCCGGTCTCGTCGCGGCCTCCGCCGTCCCGCGCCTTGGCTGGGCGGCTGTCGGCTCGCCAGCCTATCTCGCTGCCGCCAAACGCCCGGACGGGAGTTATTCGCTTCATGGTCTGACTTCGGCAGGATCAGAGACGTTTTCTGTCCCGCTTCCTGCCCGCGGTCATGCCGCCTGCGGGCATCCGACGCGGGCCGAGGCGATCGGCTTTGCCCGGCGCCCCGGCACCTTTGCGTTGGTGATCGACTGCCCGACCGGCATGGTTGTCCGCGAGTTGACCGCGCCCGAGGGGCGGCAGTTCAACGGGCATGGAGCTTTCTCGGCGGATGGGGCGCTCCTCTTCACCTCCGAGCAGATGGAGGATGGGTCCGAGGGCCGCATCGGTGTCTGGGACACGCGCGATTACGCGCGGATCGACGAGGTCCCGAGCCACGGCATCGGGCCGCATGAGATACGGCTCATGCCGGACGGCGAGACTCTGGTCATCGCCAACGGCGGGATCGAGACAGACGGCTGGGACCGCGAGAAACTGAACCTTATGACCATGCGCCCGAACCTGACCTATCTGGGCGCCGATGGGCGGCATCTGGAGAGTATGGAGCTTGAGCCGGATCTCCACCAGAACTCGATCCGCCATCTCGCGATCCGGGCCGACGGCCTGGTCGCGTTCGCGATGCAGTGGGAGGGCGAGGCGAATGCCGCCCTGCCGCTGCTTGGCCTGCATCGCCGGGGCGAGGCGGTGATCCTGGCTGAGGCGCCGCTGGCAGACGAGTTGCTCATGAAGGGCTACGCTGGCTCCATCGCCTTTGCAGGCAGCGGCGACGAAGTTGCCATTACCTCGCCTAGGGGTGGGCGTCTCCACCGGTTCTCACCGGATGGCACATTTCTGGGCGCGGTGTCGCGCGCCGATGTCTGCGGGCTTGCCCCGCTGGGCGCGGGCTATTTCGCCACGGATGGGCTTGGCGGGTTGATCGCGGTCGCGCCCGAGGGGCCACGTGCCTTGGGCAAGGCCGGCGTCGCCTGGGACAATCACCTCGTCTCGCTGACCTGAAACGGCGGCTTCACGTCCTCGAGATAGGCAGAAGTGGCCGCCTTTGCGTGACCCGAACAGCCTGCTTGCACTTGCAGAAAAATTCTGTATACCGCCGCATACAAAGGCCGAGCGACGGGTCTTGCGAAGACGCCGCTAATGCCTGATAGGAAGCGAATTCAGCAGCAACGGGACACTGTCATGAGCCACTATTCCAGCTACCTCGAAGAGATCGAAACGCGCAAGGAGCAGGGGCTGCACCCCAAGCCGATCGACGACGCGGAGCTGACCGAAGAGATCACCGCGATCATTCAGGACGCGGGCAACGAGCACCGCGCATCGGCGCTCAATTTCTTCATCTACAACACGCTGCCCGGCACCACCGCCGCCGCGGGCGTGAAGGCCGCCTTCCTGAAAAAGATCGCTCTGGGCGAGGTGCTGGTGCCGGAAATCACCCCGACCTTCGCCTTCGAGCTTCTGTCCCACATGAAGGGCGGGCCCTCGGTCGAGGTGCTGCTCGACCTCGCGCTGGGCGACGACGCCGGTATCGCTGCGCAGGCCGCCGAAGTGCTGAAAACGCAGGTGTTCCTCTACGAAGCCGACACCTCGCGCCTCAAGGCCGCGCATGAGGCAGGCAACGCCGTGGCGACCGAGATCCTGCAGAGCTACGCCAAGGCCGAGTTCTTTACCAAGCTGCCCGACATCGAGGACGAGATCGAGGTGGTGACCTATATCGCCGCCGAGGGCGACATTTCGACCGACCTCTTGTCGCCGGGCAATCAGGCACACTCGCGATCCGACCGGGAACTGCACGGCAAGTGCATGATCGACGAAGCCGCGCAGAAGCATATCGAGGCGCTGAAGCTCCAGCACCCCGGCAAGCGCGTCATGCTGATCGCGGAAAAGGGCACCATGGGCGTCGGGTCGTCGCGCATGTCCGGCGTGAACAACGTGGCGCTCTGGACCGGCAAGCAGGCCTCGCCCTACGTGCCGTTCGTAAACTACGCCCCGATCGTCGCGGGCACCAACGGCATTTCGCCGATCTTCCTGACCACCGTGGGCGTGACCGGCGGGATCGGCCTCGACCTCAAGAACTGGGTCAAGAAGATGGGCGCGGACGGCAAGCCGATCCTGAACAACGACGGCAACCCGGTGCTGGAACAGAAATACTCGGTCGAAACCGGCCGCGTGCTCAAGATCGACACCAAGAACAAGGTGCTGCGCGACGAGGACGGGAATGAGCTTGTCGATCTCTCCGCTTCCTTCACGCCGCAGAAAGTCGAATTCATGAAGGCGGGAAGCTCCTATGCCATCGTCTTCGGCAAGATGCTCCAGACTTTCGCTGCCGAAACGCTGGGCATCGAAGCCCCGCGCGTCTTTGCCCCGTCGAAAGAGATTTCGCATGACGGTCAGGGGCTGACCGCAGTCGAAAAGATCTTCAACGCCAACGCGCGTGGCGTGTCGTCGAAAAAGCCGCTTCACGCCGGGTCGGACGTGCGCGTCAAGGTCAACATCGTCGGCTCGCAGGACACCACCGGTCTTATGACCGCGCAGGAACTGGAAGCCATGGCGGCCACCGTGCTGTCGCCGTCCGTTGATGGCGCCTACCAGTCGGGCTGCCACACGGCGTCGGTCTGGGACAAGAAGGCGCAGGACAACACCCCGCGCCTCATGGCGTTCATGAACAAGTTCGGCCTCGTCACCGCGCGCGACCCCAAGGGCGAATACCACGCGATGACGGACGTTATTCACAAGGTGCTCAACGACATCACCGTGGACGACTGGTCGATCATCATTGGCGGCGACAGCCACACCCGCATGTCCAAGGGCGTGGCCTTCGGCGCGGACTCTGGCACCGTGGCGCTGGCGCTCGCGACTGGCGAGGCGGAAATGCCGATCCCGGAGTCGGTCAAGGTGACCTTCGTCGGTGAAATGGCCGATCACATGGACTTCCGCGACGTGGTGCACGCCACGCAGCAGCAGATGCTCGCCCAGTGCGGCGACAACGTGTTCCAGGGCCGGATCATCGAGGTGCACATCGGCACGCTTCTGGCCGATCAGGCGTTCACCTTCACCGACTGGACCGCTGAGATGAAGGCGAAGGCCTCGATCTGTATCTCGCAGGACGAGACGCTGATTGAATCGCTGGAAATCGCCCGCGACCGCATCCAGATCATGATCGACAAGGGCATGGAGCATGACAACGGCATGCTGCACCGGCTGATCGGCATTGCCGAGCGTCGGATCGAGGAAATCCGCTCGGGTGCCAAGCCCGCGCTGCGCCCCGACGACAACGCGAAATACTACGCCGAAGTCGTCGTGGACCTCGACGCGATTGCCGAGCCGATGATCGCGGACCCCGACGTCTACAACGCCGATGTGTCCAAGCGCTATACCCACGACACGATCCGCCCAATCTCCTACTACGGGGCCGAGAAAAAGGTCGATCTGGGCTTTGTCGGGTCCTGCATGGTGCACAAGGGCGACGTGAAGATCGTCGCGCAGATGCTCAAGAACATCGAAGCGAACGAGGGCAAGGTCGAGTTCAAGGCGCCGCTGGTGGTGTCGGCCCCGACCTACAACATCATCGACGAGTTGAAGGCCGAGGGCGACTGGGAGATCCTCCAGAAATACTCGGGTTTCGAGTTTGACGATGCGGCGCCCAAGGTTGCCGCCCGGACCGAGTATGAGAACATCCTCTACCTCGAACGTCCCGGCTGTAACCTGTGCATGGGCAACCAGGAAAAGGCCGCCAAGGGCGACACCGTGCTCGCGACGTCCACCCGCCTGTTCCAGGGGCGCGTCGTGGCCGACGCCGAGGACAAAAAGGGTGAAAGCCTGCTCGCTTCGACGCCCGTGGTGGTGCTCTCCGCCGTGCTGGGTCGCACGCCCACGCTCGACGAATACAAGAAGGCCGTGAAGGGCATCAACCTGACGAAATTCGCCCCGCCCGCGAACGTCGGCAAGATGGGACTGTCGGTTCACTTCTGATCCGACCATAGGTCCGAGAATACGAACGGCGGTCCCCCGGGGCCGCCGTTTTCGTTTGCCACCCTTGCGCCACGGGGTCCTATGGTTCATGCCGCGCGCAAAGCCGGAGGCCCATATGCTTACATTCGACGACATCATCACCGCCCGCACCGCCATCGCCGATGCGACGATCACGACGCCCGTGGTGCCCGCCACGCGGCTGTCGATGCAGTTGGGGCTGGACCTGTTCCTCAAGCTCGAGAACCTCCAGCACACCAATGCCTTCAAAGCGCGGGGGGCGCTGGCCAAGCTGCTTTCGCTGACCGAAGCGGAGCGGGCGACGGGCGTGATCGCGTGCAGCGCGGGCAATCACGCGCAGGGGGTGGCGTATCACGCCACGCGGCTGGGGATCAGATCGGTTATCGTGATGCCGCAAGGAACGCCGTTCAACAAGATCAAGCGCACGCAGGACTTTGGTGCCCGTGTAGAGCTACGCGGGTCGACCTTTGAAGAGGCGATGGAGGCGACGCACGAGATGATCGCGACGGAGGGGCTGGTGCTCATCCATCCTTTCGACGACCCGGTGGTCGTGGCGGGGCAGGGCACCGTGGCCTGCGAGATGCTGGAGCAGCAGCCCGACCTAGACGTGATCGTGGTGCCGATCGGCGGCGGGGGCCTTATCGCCGGGATTGCGACGGCGGCCAAGGCGATCAAGCAAGAGGTTCAGGTGATCGGGGCGCAGGCGCTACTCTTTGACGCGGTGAAGGCGGCCGTGGAAGGCGGGGATACGCATTTCGCGGGGGCGTCACTGGCCGAAGGCATCGCGGTCAAGGAACCGTCCGAGGCGAATGTGGCGATCATCCGGGACAAGGTGGATCGGATCGAGTCCGTTACCGAGGACGAGATCGAGGCGGCGGTGTTCGACCTCCTCTCGCACGAGAAACTGGTGGCCGAAGGGGCTGCGGGCGCGGGTCTGGCTGTCATTCGCAAGCTGGCAGGGGAGCTTCAGGGCAAGAAGGTGGGGCTCGTCGTCTGCGGCGGCAACATCGACTCGCGCATCCTCTCCACGCTCATCCTGCGGGGTCTCGTGCGCGACGGACGCATCGCGCGGCTCACGTTCGAGATCGACGATACCCCCGGACAGCTCGCCAAGATCAGCCGCATGATCGGCGAGGCGGGGGCGAATGTGGTCGAGGTGATCCACCAGCGCATGTTCCAGAGCGTTGCGTTGAAACAAGCCGAGCTTGAAGTGGTGATCGAGGCACGGGACAGCCTGCATGTGGATGAGATCGTCGCGGCGCTTGCTGCCGAGGGCTTCAAACTCACCACGGCTTGAGCCTCGGGTCCAAAGAAGAAGGGCGGGGGAACCCTCGTTCCTCCGCCCCTTCGTTTGTCACCCGCCGAAGTCGTCGAGCATGATGTCCTCGCGATCGACCCCAAGCTCCAAGAGCATGTTGATCACCGACTGGTTCATGATCGGCGGACCGCACATGTAGTATTCGCAGTCCTCGGGGTTCGGGTGGTTCTTGAGGTATTCCTCATAAAGCACGTTGTGGATGAAGCCCGTGTAGCCGTCCCAATTGTCGTCTGGCAGCGCATCGGACAGCGCCACGTGCCATTCAAAGTTCGGGAACTCGGCGGCAAGCTGGTCGAAATCCTCGACAAAGAACATCTCGCGCTTCGACCGCGCCCCATACCAGAAGGTGATCTTGCGGTCGCGGTTCTCGAGACGCTTCAACTGGTCGAAGATGTGCGAGCGCATGGGGGCCATGCCGGCGCCACCGCCGATGAAGACCATTTCTTTGGGCGTATCGCGGGCGAAAAACTCGCCGAAGGGCCCGGAAATCGTGACCTTGTCGCCGGGTTTCAGGTTGAAGATGTAAGACGACATCTTGCCCGGCGGGATGCCTTCTGTGCGCGGCGGTGGGGTCGCGATGCGGACGTTGAGCATGATGAGGCCCTTCTCGTCCGGGTAGTTCGCCATCGAATAGGCGCGCTCGATCGGCTCATCGAGTGTCGATTCGTATTGCCAGATGTTGAACTTGTCCCAGTCCTCCCGATACTCCTCGGCCACGTCGAAATCGCTGAACTTCACGTGGGACGCAGGCGCTTCGATCTGGATGTAGCCACCGGCGCGGAAGTTCACGTCCTCGCCCTCGGGCAGTTCCAGAACGAGGTTCTTGATGAAGGTCGCGACGTTGTCGTTGGAGCGCACGGTGCACTCCCATTTCTTCACGCCAAAGACCTCTTCCGGAACCTCGACCTCCATGTCCTGTTTCACAGCCACCTGACAGGACAGGCGGTCGCCACAGGCGGCCTCGCGTTTGGTGATGTGGCTTTCCTCGGTGGGCAGGATCGACCCGCCGCCCGAGTGGATGCGCACACGGCACTGGGCACAGGTGCCGCCGCCGCCGCAGGCCGAGGGGACGAACAGCTTTTCAGCCGCCAGCGTCTGGAGGAGTTTTCCCCCAGCAGGCACCGAAATCGTCTTTTCGCCGTTGATGGTGATGTTCACGTTGCCCGTGGACACGAGCCGCGAGCGTGCCGCCATGATCAGCGACACGAGCGCGAGCACGATCACGGAAAAAAGGGCAACGCCCAGTCCGAAGGTTTCCATCGGTCGACCTCCTTACAGTTTCACGCCGGAGAAGGACATGAAGGCCATGGCCATCAGTCCTGCGGTGATGAAGGTGATGCCAAGACCCTGCAGACCTTCCGGAATGTCGGAGTATTTCAGTTTCTCGCGCACGCCCGCCATGGCGGTGATCGCGAGCGCCCAGCCAAGGCCGGAGGCGACGCCGTAGACGGAGGCTTCCGGGAAGGAATAGTCGCGTTCCACCATGAACAGCGAGCCGCCCAGAATGGCGCAGTTCACCGTGATCAGGGGCAGGAAGATGCCGAGCGCGTTGTAGAGCGGCGGGAAATACTTATCGAGCACCATTTCGAGGATCTGCACGATGGCCGCGATCACGCCGATGTAGCTGATGAGGCCAAGGAACGTGAGGTCCACGTCCGGGAACCCGGCCCAGGCCAGCGCACCGGGGGCGAGCAGGTAGTTCAGGATCAGGTTGTTTGCCGGAACGGTGATCGCCTGCACCAGTGTCACGGAAATGCCCAGACCGATGGCGGTCGAGATTTTCTTGGACACGGCCAGGAACGTGCACATGCCCAGGAAAAAGGCGAGCGCCATGTTCTCGACGAAGATCGCCTTTACGGCGAGGGACAGAAGACCTTCCATCAGTGTGCCTCCACCGTCTGAATACGATACTCACGCTCTTCCACCTGTTCCGGTTTCCATGTGCGGAAGCCCCAGATCAGAAGCCCGATGACGAAGAACGCCGACGGGGGGAGCAGCAGGAGCCCGTTGGGCACATACCAGCCGCCATTGTTCACGGTGGGCAGGATCGTGATGCCGAAGAGGCTGCCGGAGCCGAACAGCTCGCGAAAGAAACCGACGAGCAGCAGGATCAGGCCATAACCCATGCCGTTGCCGACGCCGTCTATGAACGAGGCAATCGGGGGGTTCTTCATTGCAAAGGCTTCGGCGCGGCCCATCACGATGCAGTTCGTGATGATCAGGCCAACAAAGACCGACAGCGTTTTCGAGACCTCATAGGCATAGGCCTTGAGCACCTGATCCACCACGATCACCAGCGAGGCGATGATGATCATTTGCACGATGATGCGGATCGAGCCGGGGATCTGGCTGCGGATGGCCGAGATGAACATGGACGAAAACCCGGTGACGAGCGTCACGGCCAGCGCCATGACGGCGGCGACCTGCAAGGACGATGTCACGGCGAGCGCCGAACAGACGCCCAGCACCTGAAGCGTGATCGGGTTGTTGTCGACCATCGGGTCGACGAGCATCTTGCGGTAAGTTTGTGCCATCAGATCTCTCCCGCTCTCACACGTTCAAGGAAGGGTTCAAAACCGGCCTCCCCCATCCAGAACCGGACGAGGTTATCGACGCCGCGCGAGGTCAGGGTCGCACCGGACAGGGCGTCCACGTGATACTCGGGACCGGCGGCGGTTACAGCTTTGCCCACGTTGATCTCCAGATCGCCCTCGTCGTCGCGCAGCTTCTTGCCGCGCCAGAGCGCTTTCCACCGGGGGTTATCGACCTCGGCGCCCAGACCGGGGGTTTCGGCGTGTTCGTAGAACTGGAGGCCGTAGATGGTGTTGCCGTCCTCCTCGACCGCGATGAAGCCGTAGAGCGTGGACCACAGACCATAGCCATAGACCGGCAGGATCACCTTATCGAGCGAACCGTCGTCGTTCTTGAGCAGGTAGACGGTGACGTAATCCGCCTGCCGCCCGATGCCCGCCGGATCGTCGTCGAGCGGGGCCGACAGCGTCAGATCCTCAGCGGCGGCGCGGTCGTCGAACGTGAGCGGGTCGAGGACCTGCCCTTCGATCTCGGCGCCGTCGGCAAACGCGCCCGTGTCGAGTTCGACCACATGCGGTTCGAACGCGGCAAAGGCGGCGGCGACGTCCATGCCCTCTTCATACTTGCCGGCGACTTCGACGATGTTCACCTGCTTGTCGAGCGCCGCGTTTTCCTGCTGGAGCGGGCGCAGCGACACGGCGGCGGCGGACACGACCATCGACGCGACGAGGCAGAGGCCAAGCGCGATGACCACGGTCTTGGCCGTGTTGTCGGGCGGCGTGTCGAGAAAGCGGCGGATAGGCCCCTTGCGGGGCGGCACGGACGTATCCTCACGCAGCGGCGGGTTCATCTCGGGGGTGAACTGCGGCTCGCCCGAGGCGTCCACGCGGTTTTCAGTGTCCTTGTCAGGCATGGCGGCGCGCCCTCCTGCGGATGTTGGCCTGCACGACGAAGTAGTCGATCAGCGGTGCGAAAACGTTGCCGAAGAGGATGGCGAGCATCATGCCTTCGGGGAAGGCCGGGTTCACGACGCGGATCATCACGACCATGAAGCCGATCAGTGCGCCATAGATCCAGCGGCCAAGGTTGGTGTGCGATCCCGACACCGGTTCGGTCACCATGAACACAAGGCCGAAGGCATAGCCGCCAATGACAAGGTGCCAATACCACGGCGTCGCGAAAGCGGGGTTGGTGTCCGAGCCGATCCAATTCAGGAGCGACGAGAAAGCGATCATGCCGACGAGGCAGCCGACCACCATCCGGTAGTTCGCGATCCGCGTGAACAACAGGAAGGCGAGGCCAATGAGGCAGGCGATGGTCGAGGTTTCGCCGAACGACCCCTGAATGGTGCCGATGAAGGCGTTCATCCAGGTGATGCCGTAGTCGGGCAGCACGGAGAAACCTTCGGACGCCGAAACGGCCAGCGCGGTCGCGCCCGAGAAGCCGTCAACGGGGGTCCAGATCGTGTCGCCGGACATATAGGCGGGATAGGCGAAATAGAGAAACGCGCGACCGACAAGGGCAGGGTTGAGAAAGTTCTTGCCGGTGCCGCCAAAGACCTCTTTGCCGATGACCACGCCGAAGGAAATACCCAGCGCGACCTGCCACAGGGGCGTCGAGGCAGGGAGGATGAGCGTGTAGAGCATCGAGGTGACGAGAAAGCCCTCGTTCACCTCGTGGCGGCGGATGGTGGCAAAGAGCACTTCCCACAGGCCGCCCGCGACCAGCGTCACCACGTAGATCGGCAGGAAATACAGGAACCCGTGCGAGATGTTGGCAAAGACATTGTTCGGGTTGAAGCCGATGCCCAGCGCCTCGATGATCGCCGCCCGCCAGCCCGAGGCGCCGTACTCGGCAATCGCCATGTTGGTCTGAAGGCCGGTGTTATACATGCCGAACAGGATGCATGGGATCGTGGCGATGACCACATAGGTCATGATCCGCTTCATATCGACATAGGACCGCGCGTGGGGCGCGGCCTTGGTCACCGTCTTGGGGGTGAACAGGAAGCTCTCGACCATTTCGTAGATCGGGAAATACCGCTCGTGTTTCCCGCCCTTTTCGAAATTCGGTTCGATCCTGTCGAAGAAATTGCGAAGCCCCATGCCTCAGCCCTCTTTCTCGATCTTGGTGAGGCAGTCGCGCAGCGCCATGCCGTATTCATACTTGGCCGGGCAGGCAAAGCCCACGAGGCCAAGGTCCTCTTCATCCAGTTCCAGCGCACCGAGTTTCTGCGCCGAGTCGGTGTCCATGACGAGGAGCGCTCGCAGGAGCTGGGTGGGCAGGTAATCCTGCGGCATCAGCTGCTCGAAGGTCCCCGTCGGCACCATGGCGCGGCGACCGCCGTTGAGGTTGGTCGTGAGCGCGTAGAGTTTGGACGACAGCGCCGAGCCAAGCACCGGCTGAACCGCGAATTTCGACGCCATGGGACGAATCCAGCCCAAGGGGATCTGTTTGTGATCCTCTTCGATCAACGTCACCTGCCGGTCATAGCGGCCAAGGTAGCCATCCGCGCCATCGGCGGCATGTCCCGACAGGACCGAGCCGGAAATGGTGCGCATCGGCAGACCATCGGAATTGTCGCCCTCGGTCAGCTGGGCGAGCGAGGCGCCCATCACGGTGCGCACGAGGCGCGGTTTGGCGAGCGGCCCGGTGATCGCAACGACACGGGTGGCGTCGAGCCTGCCGGTGGCCATCAGGCGGCCAATGGCGATCACATCCTGATAGCCGATCGTCCAGACCGTCTTGGTGGCGCTCGGCGGTTCGATGAAATGCATATGCGTGCCGGGCAGGCCCGCCGGATGCGGACCCGAGAAGCCGACCGGGGTGATCCCGGCCACGTCCGCGCCGGGCACATTCGCGCCCGTGCTCTGGCACAGGTAGGTGTTGCCGTCGGTGAGCCGCGCCACGGCGGCAAGACCGGCGGTGAAATCCTCGGCCGCCTCGCGAATGACGATCAGCGGATCGGCGGCGAGCGGTTCGCTGTCCATTGCGTTGACATAGATCGCGGCGGGCGTGTCGGTGGTCAGCGGCACATGGGAATAGGGCCGGGTGCGAAACGACGTCCACAGACCCGAGGCGGCAAGGCGGGCGACCAGACCCTCGCGCGTCGTCGCATCGCCTAGGTTCGAGAAATCGACCGGTTCGGCAGCGCCCGCGTCCATCTCGATCTCGACCGAGATGAGCCGGCGGCGCGCGCCGCGGTTGATCGCCTTCACACGGCCCGACACCGGCGCAGTGATCTGCGCCTCCGGGTTGTCCTTGTGCGCAAAGATCGGCGCGCCTGCGCCCACCACGTCGCCCTCTCCCACGGCGAGGCGCGGTTTCAGGCCGATGTAGTCATGTCCCAGAAGCCCGACGGTCCCCACATTGGCCGTCTGGATCGTCGTATCGGTCACCGCCCCCGCGATGGGAAGATCGAGACCTTTTCGAAGCGTGTAGTTTTGCAAAGTGGTCGCCTTCGGATTTTTGCCACCTTATGCAATGCTGCGTCGCCGAACAAAAGTATGTCTGATACCTTTTTTGTCATTAATCTGTGTGGGACGCGGTTGCGGCTGCACGGCAGCGATTATATGGACGGGCTGCGCAATGGGTGCGCGCCTTGAAGCGGAGTTTGCATAATGTCCGGCATGACGGTTCTTTCCCGCAGGTCTTTCCTGATCCTCACCACGGCAACGGCGGCAACGACGCTCGCGGCCTGCAATCTCGAGGACGAAGTGATCAAGCTCACGGGGACCACCATGGGCACGCAATATCACGTCGTGGCGCTGAACCCGGGCAAGGCCGTGAGCGAGGGCGACCTGATCGCTGCCGTCGACATCGCGCTGGCCGAAGTGACCAACGAGATGTCGAACTGGGATCGCGCCTCCGAGATTTCGCGCGTGAACGCCGCCGACGCCGGTTCCGTGACCCTGTCGCCTGCGCTTGCCGGCCTGATGGCCAGTGCGAACGAGGTGCATCGCGTGTCCGAAGGCGCGTTCGACGTGACCGTTGGTCGGCTGCTCGATACGTGGGGTTTTGGTGCGAACGGCGCGCCGCATGTCCCGGATGAGGCTGCGGTCGCTCAAGCGCTTGCCCTCACCGGCCAGTCGCGTCTGCTCACGCTCGACGGCGATGTGTTGACGAAAGCCGATGCGGGGGCAGAGATCTATCTGCCCGCGATCGGCAAGGGCCATGGTGTGGACCGTGTCGCCGCCGCTGTCCGCGACCTGGGGATCGAAAGCTTCATGGTCGAGATCGGCGGGGACCTCTACACCGCTGGCCTCAATGCTGAGGGCAAGCCGTGGCAGATCGGGATCGAGTCGCCCATCGCGGGCGAGCGGAGCGTTTACGGCGTCGCCGATGTCTCGAACCTCGGGATGGCGACCTCGGGCGACTACCGCAACTTCTTCGAGGCGGACGGGACGCGCTATTCCCACATGATCGACCCGACCACGGGCCGCCCGATCACGCATAAATCGGTGTCGGCTTCGGTTCTGACCGACAACACGATGATGGCCGACGCATGGTCCACCGCGATGCTCGTGCTGGGCAGCGAACGTGGACTGGCGATTGCCGAAGAACAGGGCCTCGCGGTTCTGTTCATCGACCATGACGGCGCGGACGGGTATGTGTCGAAGGCAAGCAGCCACTTCGAGGCGCTTCAGGCCTAAACAAAAAGGGGACGTCTGATGGACACCCTCCTACTCACCTTCGGGATCCTGGTGATCGTCATGGCCGGAATGGCCGTGGGCGTGATCTTTTCCAACAAGCGTATCAAGGGGTCCTGCGGTGGCTTGAACGCCATCGCGGGGGCCGATCACTGCATCGTCTGCAAGCTCGAGATCGACCCGGACAGCCCGCTGCGCGAACGGCTAACGAATTGCCCGCGTAAACAGATCCGCGACGCGCAGGCGAAAGCTTAGGTCCCCGTCGCCAGCGGCACGAAAGCCAGCGTCAGCAGGCAGGCGGCCGCGACCAAGCCGTAGACCCAGAGTTTCCAGCGCGGTCCCTCGGCCTTCCACACCCGGCGATAGCCATAGCCCGCGATGCAGGCGATCACGAAGATGATCGTGGCAAGGATCGGCGGGAGCATGGGGTCTGCCAAGATTTCTGAACCATCTGCGTTTTTTGGTGTTTAGACTGTGCATATGGCCCAGGCCGTCTGAACAAGCAAGGAACGTATCATGCCCGAATCATACCGCCCCCACCTGCGCAGCGACGACCAGCACGACAAATCTGCGAGCCAGTCGGTCGCGTCCAACACCGCGCCTTCCCGCGCCACGGTGCGCGAGGTTCTGGCGGCGAAAGAGCACAAGATCATCTCGATCCATCCGGAGCAGACGATCCATGACGCCGTGGTCCTGCTGCGCGACAACCGGATCGGTGCGCTCCTGTGCCTTGATGACGAGGGCGGGCTGGCCGGTATCCTGTCGGAACGGGACATCGTGCGCAAACTCGCCGACACTCCCGGTCAGACGCTCCCGCACCGGGTCGAGGAGGTGATGACCCGCACCGTCGAGACCTGCAGGCCCGACGACCTGCTCGCCGTGGTGCTGGCGCGGATGACCAAGGGACGCTTCCGCCACATGCCGGTGATGGAGGGTGAGGCGCTCGCCGGAATCATCACGATCGGGGACGCGGTGCATTTCCGGCTGAACCAGCTCGAGCTCGAGACGCTGAAGATCAAGCAACTGATCGTGGGCTGAGCCGGCTCAGAGCAGGAGCGCGAGCAGCAGGTTCAGCGTGACGAAGGACCCGATCGTCCCGATGAGCAGGGCGAGCGAGGCGAGGCCTTCGTGTTTCGTTCCGCTCGTCAGCACAGTGTAGATCGCGAAGGACGAGACGCCCGCCGACAGGATCGCCGCCGTGCCAAGGTGATCGCCAAAGCGCAGGCCGGCCATGGACAGTCCCCAAACGGACAGCGCCACCATCGCCGGGTGGACGACGAGCTTCATCCCTGCGATCTGCGCCGCCATGGCCCGGTTCCCGGTCGTGGCAAGAGTGGCCAGCGACGCGCCGATCACCACCAGCGCGATGGCGGAGGCGGAATTTGCGAACATCGTGGTCAGGCGTTCGACCGGCGCGGGCAGCGACAGGCCGAAGATGGAAAAGACGAGGCCCAGGATCAGGCCGATGATCATCGGGCGCTTGAGCACACCAAGGAACACGGGTCCCAGATGCACCCGCCCGTGGCCCTCGGCCCCGCGGGCCATCTCGATGGCGACCAGTGTGATGGGCACGAGCACGAGGTTCTCGATCAACAGGTTCATCGACAGGATGAGACCGGCCTCGTCGGGGAAGATGATGACCATCAGCGGAAAGCCGATGAAGGCCGAGTTCGGCAGTGGCGAGCCCATCATCGCCACCGCGCGGCGCATTGGTCCGGTGCGCAGGAACCACAAGTAGCTCACGCCCAGCGTCAGGAAACCGCCGATCACCATGGCCGCCATGAAGGGCAGGGAAAAGACCTCGGCGATGGGGCGGCTCGACACGGCGTTGAAGATCAGTGGCGGCAGGGCGACGTTGAGGACGAATTTCGACAGAACGCCCGCTTGCAGCGCCGCCAGGTATCCGGACCTGCCCAGCACATAGCCGATGGCGATGGCCGCGAAGATCGGGAAGGTGATCCCGAGAATGGTGAGCATCAGTCGGCCCGACGGCCGATGTGTCCACGAGGCCCTTCACCGACCTGCGCCCGGTGCAGGAGCAGGTGGTCGAGGATGACGCAGGCCGCCATCGCCTCGGCCACCGGGACGGCGCGGATGCCGACACAGGGATCATGGCGGCCTTTGGTCACGATTTCGGCGGGTTCGCCCGACTTGGTGATTGTCTTGCGCGGGGTCAGGATAGAGCTTGTCGGCTTGACCGAGAACCGAACGACGATGTCCTGTCCGGTGGAAATGCCACCCAGAATCCCGCCCGCGTGGTTCGAGGAAAACAGCGGCTGGCCATCGTTGCCCATGCTGATTTCGTCGGCGTTTTCTTCGCCGGTCAGACGCGCGGCGTTCATGCCTTCGCCGATCTCGACGCCCTTCACGGCGTTGATCGACATCATCGCGGCGGCAAGGTCTGTGTCGAGCTTGGCGTAGATTGGCGCGCCAAGGCCTGCGGGTGCGCCTCGCACGACGACTTCGATCTCGGCCCCCACGGACGAGCCGGACTTGCGCAGGCCGTCGAGGTAATCCTCCCACGTCGCCGCTGCGCTTGCGTCAGGCGTCCAGAAGGAGTTCCGCTCGATCTGGTCCCAGTCGATATTCGCGCGGTCGATGCCGTGCACGCCCATCCGGGTCATGTAGCCGCGAATTTCGATCCCTGGCGCAATCGCCTTGATCGCCTCGCGGGCAAGGCCACCTGCCGCCACCCGCGCTGCGGTCTCGCGTGCGGACGAACGCCCGCCGCCACGCGGATCGCGGATGCCGTATTTGAGCCAGTAGCTGATGTCGGCGTGACCGGGGCGGAATTTCTCGGCGATGTCGCTGTAGTCCTTGGACCGCTGGTCGGTGTTCTCGATCATGAGCTGCACCGGGGTGCCCGTCGTCTGCCCCTCGTAGACGCCCGAGAGGATGCGCACCTCGTCGGCTTCGCGCCGTTGCGTGGTGAACTTGTTCTGCCCCGGTTTGCGTCGGTCGAGCCAGTGCTGGATCATGCCTTCGTCGATGGTGACGCCCGGCGGCACACCGTCCACCGTAGCCCCCAGGGCCGGTCCGTGGCTTTCGCCCCAGGTGGTCACGCGAAAGATATGTCCGAAGGTGTTCATCATGGCCCGGCTCCTTTGGCGCTTCGATATACGGGGCGCGGGGAATTCTCAACGCGTGAATAAGGGCTTGGGGACAAGTGTTGCTTGACGCCGGGGGGGCGTGGCGTAGCGTGGCCCGGCAAGAGAGTTCCAATGTCCCGCCTCACCGATACGCTGATCACCGCGCTGACCCCGATCATCTGGGGGTCGACCTATATCACCACCTCGCAGCTCCTGCCCGATGGTTACCCGCTGCATGCGGCTCTGCTTCGGTCGCTGCCCGCCGGGTTGATCCTGCTCGCGATCCTGCGTGTGCTGCCGCCGCCGGGCTGGATCTGGAGGCTCGCGGTGCTGGGCGGGCTGAATTTCTCGCTGTTCTTCACGATGCTCTTCATCTCGGCCTATCGCCTGCCGGGAGGTGTGGCCGCGACGGTTGGCGCGGTGCAGCCGCTGATCGTCCTGCTTCTGGCGCGGGTTTTGCTGTCCGCCACCCTGCGCCCCGCCGCCATCGCCGCGGCGCTGGCCGGTCTCGCCGGGGTCGGGATGTTGGTCCTGGGTCCGGAGGCGCGGCTCGACCCCATCGGGGTGATCGCGGCGCTCGTCGGTGCCCTGTCCATGGCGACGGGTGTCGTGCTGACCCGGCGCTGGCAACCGCCGGTGTCGCCGCTGACCTTTACCGCCTGGCAGTTGACTGCCGGGGGGCTGCTCCTCCTGCCTGTGACGTTTTTCCTCGAGCCCGCGCTGCCCCGGCTGACCACGGTCAATATCGCAGGCTACCTCTGGCTCGGCATCATCGGCGGTGCGCTGGCCTATTTCCTGTGGTTTCGCGGGATCGCCCGGCTTGGCCCGTCGGGTGTCACCGGGCTTGGCTTCCTGTCGCCGCTCTCGGCCATCCTTCTCGGCTGGCTCATCCTGTCCGAGGCGCTGACGCCGCTCCAGATCGCCGGGGCGATTGTCGTGTTGGCCTCGGTCTGGGCGTCGAGCCGCGCGGCCCGCCCCGTCCAAGCTCCGGCACGCCCATGATCCTTCGCCCTGCCATTCACGCCGACCTGCCCGCGATTCGTGCGATCTATGCCCATGCGGTCACCCATGGCACGGCGAGCTTCGAACTGACCCCGCCCGACGAGGCCGAGATGACGCGCCGGTTTCTCGCGCTCATGGACGGTGGCTATCCCTATCTCGTGGCCGAGGACGACCGACTTCTGGGCTATGCCTATGCCGGACCCTATCGCCCGCGCCCGGCCTATCGCTCAACGGTCGAGAACTCGGTCTACGTGAGCCCAGAGGCGAAACGCGGCGGGGTTGGCCGCGCGCTTCTCACCGCCCTGATCGAGGCGGCCGAGGCGAAAGGCTATCGCCAGATGATCGCGGTGATCGGGGACAGCGACAACGTGCCCTCGATCAGCCTGCACCGGGCGCTCGGGTTCGAGCACGTGGGCACCTTCAAGAGCGTTGGCTACAAACATGGCCGCTGGCTCGATTCCGTGCTCATGCAGCGCGCGCTTGGCTCTGGTGACCAGACCTCTCCCTGACGGCTTCTCTGGTTCATAACTATCCCGGGGGAGCGCGAGAGGGCTGGCCCACTCGCTCCCGAACCATCAACCGGCGCGACCTCCCCTTGCGAAGGCGCCCCTCACCACATAGTCTCTGGCTCACCTCGGGGTGTGTGCCGTCATGGCGCGCTGAGATGCGCAAGCGAACCCGTTGAACCTGAACCGGATCATACCGGCGGAGGGAAGGTAAGGTCAGGCGCACCGCACCGCGTCATCCTGCCCGACTTTCGCCCGTCGCAATGGAGGATGACATGAAAGCCACCATCATCGCTGCGGGTCTTGCTACTCTGGCGTCTGCCGCGAGTGCCCAAGACACGCTCACCGTCTATACCTACGACAGCTTCGTCACCGAATGGGGACCGGGGCCGATCATCAAGGAAAACTTCGAGGCGCAGTGCGACTGCACCCTCGACTTGGTCGCCGTGGGGGACGGGGCCGAGCTTTTGTCCCGGCTCCAGCTCGAAGGCGACCGGACCGAGGCCGACATCGTGCTGGGGATCGACGAGAACCTCTCCGCCGCCGCGCGTGACAGCGCGATGTTCGCGCTCCACGGGGTGGACAGCCCGGACCTGTCGATGCCGGTGGAATGGGCCAACGACATGTTCCTGCCGTTTGACTGGGGCTACTTCGCCTTTGTCTACGACAAGACCCGGGTGGAAAACCCGCCCCAGAGCTTCGAGGAACTGGCCGACAGCGACCTCAAGATCGTCATCCAAGACCCGCGTTCGTCCACGCCCGGTCTGGGGCTACTGCTCTGGGTCAAGGCGGTCTACGGCGAAGAGGCGGGCGCCTATTGGGAGCGGCTTGCCGACAACATCGTGACCGTGACCAAGGGCTGGTCCGAAGCCTATGGCATGTTCCTCGAGGGTGAGGCCGACATGGTTCTGTCCTACACCACCTCGCCAGCCTATCACCTTCTGGCCGAGGGCGACGACACCAAGGCGGCGATTGCCTTTGAGGAAGGCAATTACATGCAGATCGAGGTCGCGGGGAAGGTTGCCACGACCGACGTGCCCGAGCTGGCCGATCAGTTCCTCGACTTCATGCTGACCGACGGGTTCCAGTCGGCGATCCCGGAGACCAACTGGATGTATCCGGCTCATACGCCGCAGGAGGGTCTGCCCGAGGGGTTCGAAAGCGTGGTGCCCGAGAAGGCGCTGATCTACTTCGGGACCGAGGCGCGGGACATCCGCGAGGTGGCGCTCGAGGAATGGCGCGCGGCATTGTCGCAGTAGCCCCATGACGCGCACCACGGCGACGGGCAGCATCGCGCTGGCCGTCGTGCTTCTCTTTACCCTTGGCACCCTTGCTGCCGTGTTCTGGCGGGCCGAGGGCCTGTCGGGTTTCGGCACCGCCGACTGGGCGGCGCTGCGGTTTTCCGTGGTGCAGGCGACGCTGTCGGCGACGCTGTCGATCCTGTTCGCCGTGCCGCTCGCACGGGCCATCGCGCGGCGGCGGTTTCGCGGGCGGGGCCTGCTGATCTTGCTTCTGGGCGCACCCTTCATCCTGCCGACCATCGTGGCGGTCTTTGGTCTGATCTCGGTCTTTGGCCGGTCGGGGATCGTGTCGGACCTATTGCGCCTCGTCGGCCTCGAACCGATCTCGATCTACGGTTTTCACGGCGTCGTGCTGGCGCATGTGTTCTTTAACCTGCCACTCGCCACGCGACTCGTGTTGCAGGGCTGGCTCGCGATTCCGTCCGAGCGGTTCCGGCTGGCGGCATCGCTGGGCTTTGGTCCCCGTGACATCGCCCGAACGCTCGAACGCCCGATGCTGCGCGAGGTGCTGCCGGGGACCTTTCTGGTCATTTTCCTTCTATGTCTCACGAGTTTCGCGGTCGCGCTGGCGCTGGGCGGTGGGCCCAAGGCCACGACGATCGAGCTTGCCATCTATCAGGCCTTCAACCTCGAGTTCGATCTGGGCAAGGCGGCGCTGCTCGCGCTCGTGCAGTTCGCGCTGGGGCTTGCCGTGGCACTGGTGGCGCTGAAGGTGGCGCTGCCGTCCGGGATTGGCGCGGGGCTTGATCGGAGTGTCACGCGCTGGGATGCCCAGACGCAGATGTTGCGGGCTGTCGACGCTGCGCTTATTTCGGCGGCGACGGTGTTTCTCGTTCTTCCCATGGCGATGATCGCGCTCGACGGGGTGCCGCGGCTGTTCTCGCTGCCTGCGTCGATCTGGTGGGCGACGCTGCGCTCGCTGGGCGTGGCGCTGGCCTCGGTCCTGGTCACGTTGGCGCTCGGGTTTCCTATCGCGGCGCTCGCGGTGAAACGCCGGGGGCGGCTGGTCGAGGGGATCGGGTCGATTACGCTCGCCGCCTCGCCGCTCGTCATCGGGACCGGGCTCTTCGTGATTCTGTTTCCGCTGACCGACCCCTTCGCACTGGCGCTTCCCGTGACCGCGCTCGTCAACGCGGTGATGTCGCTGCCCTTTGCTTTGCGCGCGTTGGTGCCTGCGCTGGGGCAAATCGAGGCCGATTATGGGCGGCTGGCCGATGGGCTGGGGATGACGGGCATGGCGCGGTTTCGCCACCTCTGGCTGCCACGCTTGCGCCGTCCGCTGGGGTTCACGATGGGGTTGTCGGCGGCTCTGTCGATGGGCGATCTTGGAGTGATCGCGCTCTTCGCCGCGCCCGACGCGCCGACGCTGCCGCTACAAATTTACCGGCTCATGGCGGCCTACCGGATGCCCGATGCGGCAGGCGGGGCGCTCATACTCTTGGCCAGCAGCCTGGCGCTGTTCTGGCTTTTCGACCGGGGAGGTCGCGCGGATGCTGACGCTTGAGACCACCATCCGGAACGGCGACTTCGCCCTGAGGGCCGACTTGTCCGTAGCCACGGGGCGGCGGGTCGCCGTGATCGGGCCGTCCGGGTCGGGGAAATCCACGCTCCTTGCCGGGATCGCCGGGTTCCTCGACGCGAGCGGGCGCATTGCGTGGGACGGGCGCGATCTGGCGCCGCTGCCCCCTGCGGCGCGGCCCGTGAGCATGATCTTTCAGGACAACAACCTGTTCCCGCATCTGACCGCTGCGCAGAACGTGGCACTTGGTCTGCGGCCGAACCTGCGACTGAGCCGGGTGGAGGAGACGCGCGTAGACGAGGCGCTTGCGCATGTGGGACTGGCCGGTCTGGGTGCGCGCAAGCCGGGGCAGTTGTCGGGCGGGCAGGCGGCGCGGGTGGCGCTGGCGCGGGTGCTCGTGCGGGATCAGCCGATTCTGCTCCTGGACGAACCCTTCGGCGCGCTGGGGCCTGCGCTGCGTGACGAGATGCTGGACCTCGTGGCCCAGCTTGCCCGTGAAACCCGTGCGACTCTCCTCATGGTCAGCCATGAGCCCGACGACGCGCGCCGAATCGCGGACGAGGTCATCCTCGTGGCCGATGGCACCGCGTATCCGCCCGTCGTGACCGCCGAGATCTTTGCCAATCCGCCCGAAGCGCTGCGCGATTATCTGGGGGACTAGGCGTCAGTCCTGATACCGGATCGCGCCCTTGCCGCCGTTGTCGCGGATGCTCTTGGCCAGGGCCGCATGGGTGTGGTGCAGGTCGGCGGCGGGAATCGGCGTGAGCGTCACGCCAGAGGCACTCTCGGCGGTCCACATGGGTGGATAGGCCTGTAGCAGCTTGCCGGGTGCGAGAACGCCGCCGCCGGCCCGGAACGCCTCGAACTCTTCGAGCGCGAGGGTCGGGATCGGGTCCTCGTTCACCTCTTCCAGAAAGACGGCGAGGCTTTCGGCTTCTTCAAACACCTCCCCGGTTTCCGCGTCGAGCCGGGCGATGCCCTTTTCCGTCATCAGAAACTGGTCGCCCATGCAGTCCTCGGCAAAGGGAACCCAGCGAGGCGACAGGCCGGGATAGAGCCTGGCGAAGCTGTGATCGCCCATCCAGGCCGCGCGCAGGGAATGCCAGGCCGGTTCGAGACAGGCGCCGCGCAGGTGGAAGGCGCCCGAGAACTGTGTGTAGCCATTTACGCCGGTGAGGAGCGAGGCCAGCGATTTCGGGATCACCCGGAGGATGTCCGGGTCGTCGATCGGCGGACCTTTGTAATGGACGTCTTGCAGCTGCATGTGCCTTGGGTAGCACCAAACGTCTGACATCAGGAACGAAAAAGGGCGCCCCGCAAGGCGCCCTTTGGATCTTTGGGACAGGGTCGGATCAGAGATCCATCTCCTTGCCGTACTTGTGCGGGGCCCAGAGTTTCTTGTTGGTGAGGTAGAGCAGCGAGGCCAGGATCACCAGCATGATGAAGCCCACGAAGCCAGCCTGCTTGCGGGCCATCATCTTGGGTTCGGCGGTCCACATCAGGAAGGCCGACACGTCCATCGACATCGAATCAAGGTCGTTGGCGTGCTCGTCGTCGAAGTCCACCTGACCGTCGGACATGGGCTGCGGCATCGAGATGTAGCCACCCTCGAAGGCGTCGTTGCCATAGAGGAAGTTGCCCGCGACTTCGGTCTCTTCACCGTTGTAGCTCGTCAGGATCGCGTGGATGTATTCCGGTCCGCCAATGCCCTTGAGGAACTGGTTGATACCGAGGCCATAGGGGCCGTGGAAGCCAGCGCGGGCCTTCGCCATGAGCGACAGGTCAGGACCCATGCCTTCGCCGGTCACGGCCGGGAAATTGTCGGACGGCAGGGCAGGGCGGAAATCGTCCAGCTCGGCGTCGAACACTTCAAAGTTCTCGGCAGCATAGGCACGCACTTCGTCCTCGGTGTAGTTCAGGCCACCCGATTCATAGAGCGAACGGATCGGCACGAACTTGAGCCCGTGACAGGCGCGGCAGACTTCGGTGTAGACCTTGAGCCCGCGCTGAAGCTGTTCCACGTCGTATTTGCCGAAGGGACCCTCGAACGAGAACGCCACGTCTTCGATGTGGGCCGACCCGTGACCACCCGTTGCGGCATGGTCTTCGCCCTCGGCAGCGTGATCTTCGGTTTCCACCGCAGCTTCTTCGTCCGCGAGGGTCTCTTCCATCGCGGGCTCTTCGGCCGCCGGGGCTTCGGCCTGCACTTCTTCCGCCGCCGGTTCTTCGGCGGGGACTTCGGTTTCGGCTTCTTGCGTGGTCTCCTCGGTCGCGTCCTCGGTGGTCGCTTCTTCGGTGGCGTCTTGGGCGGGCGCTTCTTCCTCGGTCGCGGCGTCTTCGGTGGCGGGCTCTTCAGCAGGGGCCTCTTCCGTCGCCGGTTCCTCGGTCACGGCCTCTTCCGTCGCCGCCGGTTCCTCGGCTGCGGGTTCTTCCACAGCCGGGGTTTCGGTGGTTTCGGTTTCGGTCGCTTGATCCGTCGCCTGATCTTCGGTCGTCGTGTCCTGCGCCGTCACACAATAGGTGCTGAGCGCGAGGGCCGTGATCGCCGTAAGGGTGAGTTTCTTGATCATAGTCTTAAGACCCTCTCTCACTCGGCCGCCGTCGGGGCGTCGGGATAGTGGTGTTTGAAGTCTTCCTCGATCGTCGCCGGCGGAGTCAGCGGTTTCTCGAACACGCCGAGCAACGGCAGGATCACGAGGAAATAGGCGAACCAGTAGGTCGCGGCGATCAGCGAGATCGTCGCATAGGGTTCATCCGTGGACTGGGCGCCGACCCACATCAGGACGACGAAGTCGATCACCAGCAGGCGGAACCACCATTTGAACGCCGGACGATACTTGCCCGAGCGGACCGACGACGTGTCGAGCCAGGGGGTCAGCGCCATGACGGCGATCGCACCGAACATCGCGAGCACGCCAAAAAACTTGGCGTCGATGATGCCGCCGGTGATCCAGCTGACCGCAGCCACCACCCAGACGTCCGCCGTGAAGGCCCGCAGGATCGCGTAGAATGGCAGGAAGTACCATTCGGGCACGATGTGTGCGGGCGTCGCGAGCGGGTTCGCCTCGATGTAGTTGTCGGGGTGGCCCAGGTAGTTCGGCATGAAGCCGACAACGGCCCAGAAGATGATGAGGACGATCGCGAGCGCGAAGAGGTCCTTGATCACGAAGTAGGGCCAGAAGGGCAGGGTGTCCTTCTTGGCTTCTTCTTTCGAGCCACGACGCACCTCGACACCGGTCGGGTTGTTGTTGCCCGTGGTGTGGAAGGCCCAGATGTGAACGGCGACGAGGGCCGCGATCACGAAGGGCAGGAGGTAGTGGAGCGAGAAGAAGCGGTTCAGCGTGGCGTTGTCCACGGCCGGTCCGCCCAGAAGCCAGGTCTGGATGTCCGGGCCGATGAAGGGGATGGCGCCGAAGAGGCCGGTGATCACCGTGGCACCCCAGAACGACATCTGACCCCAGGGCAGAACGTAGCCCAGGAAGCCGGTTGCCATCATGGCGAGGTAGATCAGCATCCCGATGATCCAGGTCACTTCGCGCGGCGCCTTGTAGGAGCCGTAGAAAAGGCCACGGAACATGTGGATGTAGACGGCCACAAAGAACAGCGATGCGCCGTTCGAGTGCAGATAGCGGATGAAGAAGCCGCCGTTCACGTCCCGCATGATGTGCTCGACAGAGGCAAAGGCCATGTCCACATGCGGCGTGTAATGCATCACGAGGATGACGCCGGTCACGATCTGAAGCACGAGGCAGAAGGCAAGGACGATGCCCCAGATCCACCACCAGTTCAGGTTCTTCGGCGTCGGAATCATCAGCGTGTCGTAAGCCAGCGACACGATGGGTAGCCGCGAGTGCAGCCATTTCTCAAAGCCGGACTTCGGCTCGTAATGGTCGTGGGGGATACCAGCCATTTGTCTCTCCCTTAGCCCAGCTGAATGGTGGATTCGTCAAGGAACTGCGCGACCGGAACCGGAAGGTTCTCGGGCGCAGGCCCGCGGCGGATGCGGCCGGCGGCGTCGTAGTGCGAGCCGTGGCAGGGGCAATACCAGCCGTCGTAGTCGCCCGACTGGTTCCCGATCGGAACGCAGCCAAGGTGCGTGCAGACGCCCATCATGACGAGCCACTTTTCGTCCTCGTCCAGCGTGCGGTTCGCGTCGGACGCGTCCGCATCGGCGGCGATGTTGGCGTTGCGTGCATTCTGGTCGGGCAGCTCGGACACGTCGGTCGCGTTCGCGCTGTCGATTTCTTCCTGCGTGCGGTGCCGGATGAACACCGGTTTGCCAAGCCACTGGACGGTGAGCTGGCTGCCCTCGGCGACGCCGGAGATATCGACCCGGATCGAGGCGAGCGCACGGACATCCGCGGAGGGGTTCATTTGATTGACCAGCGGCCAGACGGCGGCCCCGGTCGCCACGACACCCGCGCCAGCGGTGGCGTAGTAGAGGAAGTCCCTCCGGGTCCCTTGGTGGTCGTCTGCGTGTGACACGAGAGTTTCTCCCTTTTTCGCACCGCGCGGCGGCGGCTTGGCTACACGACAAGGGGCCGCAGTCCCTGCGCAGCCCATCGCGGCGGTGTTTAGCGGCAGAATCCCCAAGCGTCCAGCGGACAAACGCGCACAGGCAGGGAAACGGGTGGCGAAAAGGTTGAAATGTTGCAGGGGGATACTACCCCGTCCGATCCATGACCGACTTAGCAAAAAGGTCGGCTTTCTGCCCTGCGGCGGATCAGGTTCGTTTCAGTCGTCCGTCGCGGGGGAGGGAGCGACCGTTTCGACCGCCCGCTTGACGGGTTGGAGCCGCTCGCCCTTGACCAGCCAGGCGATGGAAAAGGCGATGCAGGCGATGCTTTCCATCACGAACATGTATTTCCACGGCGCCAGTGCCTCGGTCACGGTAGGGAGGAGCACATAGGGCACAAGGGCCAGGAGACAGGCCAGCATGATCACGCCGCAGCTTACGTAGATGATGTTGTCCGGTGTCCATTTGATGCGGCCGTCGCGGGTGCGATTGCCCTTGGTGAACTGGAAGATGCACAGGATCGCCAGGGCGACGAAGAATCCCGTGGCCGAGCCGAAGTGCAAGACGTTCGGGTGGCATTCGAGCCCGAGATTGACGGCGGGGTCCTCGCAGAGCGCGGGCAGATCGACTCGCACCGGAAAGATCGCGACGCCGATGGCGAGCAGGCCCGCGATGCGCGACAGAATCTTGTCCGACAAGATCTCGCCCGGCTCGCGGCGATACCCCTTGTAGGTAAAGAGGAATACGCCGATGGCACACATGACGCCGACAAAGACGCCGCCCATGTGCGTGTAGTAGAATTCACTGATCGAGGGGGCAAAGGTGGTTCCGGGCCACAGGCCGTAGGCGATGAGCATCGCGGGAAGTAGAAACCCCAGATAGCCGAGCGCGCGGCGCACGTTGAGGTATTCGAGGACCAGATCGTTCTGAACCTCCTGTATCTTGCCCCGAAACTCTTTCGCCGTGATGTCGTCCATGCCCGAAATCCCCTTTGGATCAATGCGCCAAGAGTAACATGGGCGCGCGCCGTGGTGCTACGGCAGTTCGGAGAGGATCGCCTGCGCGGCGCGGCGAGGATCCGTGGCCTTGTTGATCGGGCGACCGACGACGATGTGATCGGCCCCGGCCACGAGCGCGTCGTGCGGCGTCATGACGCGCTTCTGATCCCCCAGCGCCGCGCCCGCGGGCCGCACGCCGGGCGTGACGATGAGCTTTCCCTTCGCCTCGGGCAGCGCGCGGATCGCGGCAGCTTCGTGGGGCGAGGCGATGACGCCGTCCGCGCCCGCGAGCAGCGCATTCTGGGCGCGTTCCACCACGAGGTCCGCGATGTCGCCCGGCTTGATGATCGCGCCGTCAAGATCGGCCCGGTCGAGCGAGGTGAGGATGGTGACGGCAAGGATCTTGAGGTCCGAGCCGCCTTTCCCCTCCTGCGCCGCGCGCACGACATAGGGGTCGCCGTGGACGGTCAGGAAATCGAGGCCATAGTCGGCAAGCCCGCGCACCGCGCCCTCGATCGTGTTGCCGATGTCGAAGAGCTTCATGTCGAGGAAGATGCGCTTGCCGTGCTCGTCCATCAGCTCGCGGGCCAGCGCAAGGCCGCCGCCCATCAGCATCTCGAGCCCGATCTTGTAGAAGCTCGCTGCATCCCCGATCCGGGCGGCCAGTTCGAGGCCCGCGATGGCGTTGGGCACGTCGAGGGCGACAATCAGACGGTCGTCGGCGGCGGTCACGGTATCGGTCATGGAGGGTCCTTTCGGGATTTTCCCCTCTTCGCGCCAATTGCGAAGGGAATCAAGCCGCCCTCAGCCGTAGAGCCGCCGCATGTCGGGTTGTTCGACCGTGTAGAAATGCACCCAGATATAGGCGTGCTGGAATGCCGCCACGACGAGGGCGTTCCACGACCCCATGAGCAGGGCGATGGCCCAGAGGCCAAGGAAAACGACGCCATACATGCCGTTGGCGGTGTATTCGAAGACCCCGCCCCGAACCGGAGCCAGGGCGCGGATATCCTCGCGGAAATGGTCGCCACCGACGGCGCGGCGCAGCGTGAAGTGGGTCAGGGTCGAGTGCATCCCCCAGATCGCGGGCGCAAGAAGGAGCGCGCCCAGAACGACCTCGGGCAGGCGCAGGCCGGTGATCGGCACGGGGTCGTCCCAACCGGCCAGGATCAGCGTGACCGGACGTGCGGCGAGAAGCGGCAGGAACACCGCGCTCCACACCGTGAGATCGCGTTCGCCAAAAAGCCGAGTCAGCGTCGCATGGTGAAGTTGCAGGCGAAAGACAATGGCCACCAGACCCTGATGCAGCACGACGAGAGCGATCGACACCAGCGCCCAGTCGCCCGAGGTCAGACCAAGGGTGCGGGGTGGATCGGGCGTAAAAAGCAGCAGGCTGACCGCCCCGGCCAGCAGCATAACGAGCAAGAGCAGGTGCTGCGCCTGCCCCTCGAAAACCTGCCCCGGTGTCGTATTCGCCCGTATCTCGTCCAGCGTCGCCATGAGTGTAGGCTAACAGGACCAGCGCCGGTGGAAAGCGGTTAGGCCGCGCGAAACGGGATCGCCGAAACCCGCGTGGCAATGTCCACGTCGATCTGTTCCTCGCCGCGGCGGAAGCCGGGCATCGCGCGGGCCTGGTCGAGCGCATGGGTCACGAAGTCATAGGTGATGAGGGACGATGGTGCATCTTCGTCGCGGTAGGACTGGCAGATGAAATTCACCCGCTTCGGCGCCTGTCCTGGCGTTTCCATGCACATGGACACGGCGCCGCGGAAACAGGCCGTGCGCTTGTCATACCGCAGGTCGCGGATATCTATGTCGGTCACTTTCATCATTTGTCCTTTCAGCCCCGAGGTTTCCGGCACCTTGTCGCAAAGGGATGAATTTTCGGTTCAGCTTTGGTTTTCAAAGGGTGAATCCGTCCGCGAAATACCGTGACAAATATAACACGGGGAGCTCTTGCGCGGGGGGCCTGCTCACCCCATCTCTACCCCGAGGCCCCAAGGGGCGTGCCGCAGGTGCGGGCGCCGCGAGAAGGGGATGCTTTATGGAAGGAGAGACCCATGAACTTGGACAAGTTCACGGAACGGTCGCGCGGGTTCATTCAAGCCGCCCAGACCATCGCAATGCGTGAAAACAACCAGAAAGTCGCGCCGGAGCATCTGCTCAAGGCGCTGCTTGACGATCCCGAAGGCATGGCCGCGAACCTCATCCGCACGGCGGGTGGCGAACCCAAGCGCGTGGCCGAGGCGAACGATGCAGCGCTGGCAAAGATCCCGCGCGTGACGGGAGATGCCGGTCAGACCTACCTCGACCCCGCGCTGGCCCGTGTGCTCGACGAGGCTGAGAAGGTCGCCAAGAAGGCGGGCGACAGCTTTGTGCCGGTCGAACGGATGCTCACGGCGCTGGCGCTGACCAAATCGCCCGCGAAGGACGCGTTGGAGGCCGGGGGCGTTTCGGCGCAGAAGCTCAACGCCGCGATCAACGATCTGCGCAAGGGGCGGACGGCGGATAGCGCGTCGGCCGAGGATAGCTACGAGGCGCTCAAGAAATACGCCCGTGACCTGACCGAAGCGGCCGAGGCGGGCAAGATCGACCCGATCATCGGTCGGGACGAGGAAATTCGCCGTGCCATGCAGGTGCTGAGCCGCCGGACGAAGAACAACCCGGTGCTGATCGGGGAACCCGGCGTGGGCAAGACCGCGATTGCCGAGGGGCTTGCCCTGCGGATCGTGAACGGCGACGTGCCGGAAAGCCTCAAGAACAAGAAGCTCCTCGCGCTCGACATGGGTGCGCTGATCGCCGGTGCGAAATACCGTGGGGAGTTCGAGGAACGCCTGAAATCCGTGCTGAATGAAGTGACGGACGCGGCGGGCGAGATCATCCTGTTCATCGACGAGATGCACACGCTCGTGGGCGCCGGCAAGACGGATGGCGCGATGGACGCGGCCAACCTGATCAAGCCTGCGCTGGCGCGGGGTGAGCTGCATTGTATCGGTGCCACGACGCTCGACGAATATCGCAAGTATGTGGAAAAGGACGCGGCCCTTGCCCGGCGGTTCCAGCCCGTGATGGTCGAGGAACCGACGGTCGAGGACACGATCAGTATCCTGCGGGGGATCAAAGAGAAGTACGAACTGCACCACGGTGTGCGGATCAGCGACTCGGCCCTCGTGTCGGCGGCGACGCTGTCGCATCGGTATATCACCGACCGCTTCCTGCCGGACAAGGCGATCGACCTCGTGGACGAGGCCGCCAGCCGCCTGCGGATGGAAGTGGACTCCAAGCCCGAGGAGTTGGACCAGCTTGATCGCAACATCCTTCAGCTTCAGATCGAAGCCGAGGCTTTGAAGAAAGAGGATGATGCGGCGTCAAAGGACCGGCTCGCCAAGCTCGAAACCGAACTGGCCGACTTGCAGGAGAAGTCCGCGAGCCTGACGGCCAAGTGGCAGGCCGAGCGCGACAAGCTGGAAGGTGCGCGCGACATCAAGGAACGGCTGGACCGGGCGCGGGCCGAGCTGGACGGGGCGAAACGCGAGGGCAACCTCGCCCGCGCGGGCGAGCTGTCCTATGGCATCATCCCGGAGCTTGAGCGCAAGCTCGCGGAGGCCGAAAGCCAGGACGACGACGTGCTGGTCGAAGAGGCGGTGCGCCCCGAGCAGATCGCGCAGGTGGTCGAACGCTGGACGGGTATCCCGACGTCGAAGATGCTGGAAGGCGAGCGCGACAAGCTGCTTCGCATGGAGGACGGTCTGCACAAGCGCGTCATTGGCCAGCATCAGGCGGTGCGGGCGGTGGCCAACGCGGTGCGCCGCGCGCGGGCGGGGCTTAATGACGAGAACCGGCCGCTGGGGTCGTTCCTGTTCCTCGGGCCCACCGGCGTGGGCAAGACCGAGCTGACCAAGGCGGTCGCGGAGTTCCTCTTCGACGACGACAGCGCCATGGTGCGGATCGACATGTCGGAGTTCATGGAGAAACACTCCGTGGCGCGGCTGATCGGTGCCCCTCCGGGCTATGTCGGCTACGACGAGGGCGGCGTGCTGACGGAGGCGGTGCGGCGGCGTCCCTACCAGGTGATCCTGTTCGACGAGGTCGAAAAGGCGCATCCGGACGTGTTCAACGTGCTGCTTCAGGTGCTGGACGACGGTGTGTTGACCGACGGACAGGGGCGCACGGTGGACTTCAAGCAGACGCTCATCGTGCTGACCTCGAACCTCGGCGCACAGGCGCTGAGCCAGCTACCGGAGAATGCCGATGCGGCCCAGGCCAAGCGGGACGTGATGGACGCGGTACGCGCCCATTTCCGGCCCGAGTTCCTGAACCGTCTGGACGAGATCATCGTCTTCGACCGGCTCAACCGGGCGAATATGGACGGGATCGTCGATATCCAGATGGGCGGGCTCGCCAAGCGTTTGGCCAAGCGCAACATCACGCTGTCGCTGGATGCGGACGCGCACAAGTGGCTCGCCGATCAGGGCTATGACCCGGTCTATGGCGCGCGTCCTCTCAAGCGCGTGATCCAGAAGGCGTTGCAAGACCCACTCGCAGGGGCGATTTTGTCGGGTGACGTGCTCGATGGGTCCACGGTGCCGGTGACGGCGGGGCCTGATGGGCTGATGATTGGGGATCGGGTGGGAAACTCCCGAAACCCCAAGCCTGATGACGCTGTGGTTCACTAAGGACGCAGGCTCAGGCGGTACGGAAGGGCGGGGGAGACCTCGCCCTTTTTCGTGCCCGCTTGACGGGGTGCGGAAAATGCGAGTAATCACTCCTATCGGATGCGAGTGACCACTCGCATCCCGATGCGCCGTAGGAGGACGCACCATGCCGAGCTTGATCCAGACGTTCCTGAGCGCCCCGCTCGCCCGCCCCGCGATGATCGTGCCGACGCTCATCATGCTTGTGTTCTCGGTCTTCACGCTGACCGCGCCGATGTCACCGGAGCGGCTTGCCCCCACGATCACCTTGGGGATCGTCAATCAGGACGAGGGGCTGACGATGCCGCCCATCAAGATCTCCGAACGCCTGCTGGCGGGGCTGTCCGGGCAGATGCCGTTCCAGACGCGGGCTTTTGAGACGCCCGAGGCTGCCGAGGCCGCTTTGGCGGCGGGCGCGGTGAGCGTCGTCGTGGGCTTTCCGGCGGAATTCTCGACCAAGGCTTTCGCGGGCGAGCAGGCGGCGGTGAACATCGTGACCTCGCCCGCCGTGACCGTGGCCGAGGCGCAACTGGCCGGGCAGCTTGAACGGATGCTGCCTGCCGCGATGTCGGCGGGTGTCGCGTCGATGAAGCTCGCGATGGCGTCGGGTCAGATGCCGACGGGCGCGATGCCGGTGGTGGCCACTGTCACCCGGCTTGGCACGGATGAACCCGCCGCTGCCGCGCAGGCGCCCTTCGTCATGCTCTATACCACGTGGCTTGCCGCCTTCGTGGGGGCGATCATGATGACGCTGTCCACCCGTGCGCGGCCGGATCGGGGCAGGGTGGCGGTGACGCGGACGGTGCTTCCCATCGCGATCATGGGGGTCGCGTCGCTGGTCCTGTCGATCATCGTGGGGGCGACGGTCGGCTGGTCCGTCCTCCTGCCCGTCTGGCTTGCCGTCTGGTCGACGACGCTGGCGCTGACGTGGTTTTTCGTGGGGCTACTTTCGGTTCTGGGCCTGTGGATGATCGCGGTGATCCTGCCCTTGGTATTCTATCAATCCGCCATCGGGGGCGTCATGATGCCCGCCGCCGCCGCGCCCGAATGGCTGACCGCGATCACCGGCTGGGCCGGGCTGGATGCGCTCGGCGCGGCCTACCGGGGTGTGGTGCACGGGATCGCGCTGCCCTATCCGGCGATGTTGATCGCGATCTTTGCAGTCATCGGCCTGGGCCTGATCTGGCTCAGGACGCAAATGCCCGTGCGACACCCCGCCCCGGCACCGACCACCGCATGACCGGACACCCCTACGAGGCCGTCGTCATTGCGGTAGAGAAAGAAGAGGGTCGTATGGCGCCGAAAAAGCGCCTTGCGATCCTCGCCGCGTTGGAGTGTTTCGCCGAGCACGGGTTCGACGGCACCTCGACCAAGATGATCGCGCAGAGGGCGGGGATCGGGGAGGCGACGATCTTTCGCCATTTCCCCTCGAAGCGCGATGTCTTGATGCGGCTCACCCGCCCGGTGGTGCGCCATGTCATCGCGCCGGAAGCGGGCCAGCAGGCGAGCGCCCTTATCGCGCAGTATCCCGATGACCCGAAGCGGTTCCTGCGCGAAACGATCCTCGCGCGGCTCTATTGGATGCGGGCCTATGCGCCGCTGATCCGCATCGTGATGCAGGAGGTTCTGGTGAACCCGGAGCTCCGCGAGATGCTCGCGGCGGAAATCGCGCCGTTCTTCGCGCAGTTGAGCGAGGTGGTCGGAAAATTCGGGGCCGAGACGCCCGCGCAGAAAGAGCGGTTCTTCCGCACGGTCGCGTCGCTTATCGGGGGTTATTTCCTTCATTCCTCGGTCATCGCTGGGGCGCGCGACTGGTCGGACCCGACGGAGGTGGACTACATCCTCGCGGTTCTGTTCGATGGCATCGCCGCCGCCCAGACGCGGCCCTGACGCATCGGAACGCTTTGTCGTTCGGCGCTTCCACGATAGCATTGAGGGCAGGGAGGACGGATCATGCGGAAGATCGACGCGCTGTTGAACGAGTATGGCGAAAGCCATCAGAACCCGACGAACAAGCGGGTGCATTGGATATGTGTGCCGGTCATTTTCTGGTGCGTGGTTGCACTGATCTACGCAATCCCGCCGATTGCCGGGGTGAACCTGCTCTGGCCCGTCGCGATTGCGGCGCTCGTTTACTACGCGATGCTGTCGGTGCCGCTGGCGCTGGGCTTCGTCGCGGTGCTCGCGATATGCTGGGCGCTTATCCAAGTGGCGCTCGCGGCTTCGCCGCTGCCGCTCTGGGCCACGGCGCTGGTGCTCTTTGTGCTTGCGTGGCTCGGCCAGTTCTGGGGTCACAAGGTCGAGGGCAAGAAACCGTCGTTCTTCAAGGACGTGCAGTTCCTGCTCATCGGTCCGGCGTGGCTCATGAGTTTCCTCTACCGCCGCGCGGGGCTGGCCTACTGACACTCTATATATATGCGCTGGTTTCGACTTGTGCCGTTTCGCGTGGCTGTTGCAAGGTCGTGTTAACCAAACGGGCCCTATGACGGAGGCATCATGAGCACTACGTTCTGGATTCTCGAATACCTGTCGCTGGCCTTTGCGCTGGTCGTCGGCCTGGCGATCATTTTGGTCATCGTGCTGTTCTTCGTGGACCGGAGCCAGACACGCGACGCCGTGCGCCGGAATTACCCGGTCATCGGACGATTCAGGTCGCTGTTCACGGAACTGGGCGAATTCTTCCGCCAGTATTTCTTTGCCATGGACCGCGAGGAAATGCCGTTCAACCGCGCGCAGCGCGATTGGGTCTACAGGGCGGCGGCGGGCAAGGACAACACGATTGCCTTCGGTTCGACCCGCAACATCAGCGCGCCGGGGACGACGATCTTTGCCAACGCCGCCTTTCCGCCGCTCGGGTTCCAGTATGCCAAGACAATGCCGCTGCAAATCGGGCCCACCGCGCGGCATCCCTATGATGCGCCCTCGTTCTTCAACATCTCGGGCATGTCCTACGGCGCGCTGTCGCGTCCGGCCGTGCGCGCCCTATCGATGGGGGCAAAGCAGGCGAATGTCTGGTTGAACACGGGCGAAGGCGGGATGGCGCCCTTTCACCTCGAAGGTGGCTGCGATGTCGTCTACCAGATCGGGACGGCGAAATACGGGGTCCGCGACGCCGAGGGCAAGCTGTCGGACGAGAAGCTGAGGCAGGTGGCCGAGCGGCCCGAAGTGAAGATGTTCGAGATCAAGCTTGCCCAGGGGGCCAAACCTGGCAAGGGCGGGATCCTTCCGGCGGCCAAGGTGAACGAAGAGATCGCCGAGATCCGGGGTATCCCTGTGCACACGGCAAGCGAAAGCCCGAACCGCCATGAAGAGATCGACGATTGGGAGGATCTGCTCGACGTGATCGCCCATATCCGCGAGGTGACGGGCAAGCCGGTGGGGATCAAGACAGTCGTGGGCATGGTCGATCCGTTTTCGGACCTCTTCGACGTCATCATGCGGCGTGGGCCGGAGAGCGCGCCGGATTTCATCACCATCGACGGGGGCGAGGGCGGCACCGGGGCCGCGCCCATGCCGCTCATGGACCTCGTCGGCATGCCGATCCGCGAGGCGCTGCCCCGGATCGTGGACCTGCGCGACCAGCGGGGGCTGACCAACCGCATCCGCATGATCGCGTCGGGCAAGATGGTGAATCCCTCGGACGTGGCCTGGGCGATCTGTGCGGGGGCGGATTTTGTCGTCTCGGCGCGGGGCTTCATGTTCTCGCTGGGGTGTATTCAGGCGCTCAAGTGCAACAAGAATACGTGCCCGACCGGGGTGACGACGCATGACCCGCGCCTGCAACGGGGCCTCGATCCGACCGACAAAGCGGTGAAGGTGGCCAAATTCGCCACTGGCATGATCCACGAGGTTGAAACCATCGCCCATAGCGTGGGCGTGGCCGAGCCGCGCCAGATGCGCAGGCGGCATGTGCGGATCGTGCAGGCAGATGGGCGTTCGATCCCTATGAACGAGATTTATCCGAGTTACAGCTCTCGCGCAGTCTCGTGATGAACCTTTATTGGGTTTCGACTCGTTCCTCTTGTTAGATGCTGCCGAAGGATTGGAGGAACGCAATGGGATACAAACCTGATTACACACGCGATGACGTGACGCCGAAATCGCTCTGGCTCAACCGTCGTCAGATTTTCGCAGGGGCCGCCGGGCTCGCCACGGCCTCGATGATGCGGCCCGCGCTCGCGCAGGAGCTGACGCCGAACACGCTCGAAGAGATCACGAACTACAACAACTTCTACGAGTTCGGGACCGGCAAGGAAGACCCGGCCAAATACGCCGATGCCCTGACGATTGACCCTTGGTCGATCGAGGTCGGCGGTCTCGTGGACAACCCTGGCACCTATTCGCTGGCCGATCTGACCGACGGCATGACGATCGAGGAACGCATCTACCGCTTCCGCTGTGTCGAGGCCTGGTCGATGGTGATTCCGTGGAACGGGTTCGAGCTGAACCAGCTTCTGGAAAAGGTCGGTGTTCAGTCCGGCGCCAAGTATGTGGCCTTTGAAACCGCCTATCGCCCCGAGGAAATGCCGGGCGTCCGTTTCCCGGTCGTCGAATGGCCCTATGTGGAAGGGCTGCGTCTCGACGAGGCGATGCACCCGCTCACCATCATGGCCACCGGTATCTATGGCGAGCCGATGCCCAAGCAGAATGGCGCGCCGATCCGTCTGGTCGTTCCGTGGAAGTATGGCTTCAAGTCGATCAAGTCGATCGTGAAGATCAACCTCGTCGAGGAGCAGCCGCCGACCACATGGGAAAAGGCGAACGCGCGGGAATACGGTTTCTACAGCAACGTGAACCCGACCGTGGACCACCCGCGCTGGTCGCAGGCCACGGAACGCGTGATCGGGGCAGGCATCTTCGCCCAGCGGCAAGAGACGCTGATGTTCAATGGCTATGACGAAGTGGCCAGCCTTTACGAAGGCATGGACCTGTCGAAGTTCTTCTGATGGAAATCGCGCGTTCCATAAACGGTGCCCTCCGCAAGGTGCCAGCGTGGCCCCTCTATATCATAGGGGTCATCCCGCCCGCCTGGCTCTTTTACCAGGGCGTCACCGGCAACCTCGGTGTCGATCCGGTCAAGGAGATGGAGCATCAGATCGGCCTTCTGGGTCTTCAGGTGCTCATCGCCACGCTGCTTGTCACGCCGCTGTTCAAACTGACCCGGATCAACCTGGTGAAGTTCCGGCGTGCCATGGGGCTGATCGGCTTCTTCTATATCGTCTGTCACCTCGCGGTCTGGCTGTTTCTCGACGTGCAGATCTGGAGCCAGATCTGGGCCGACATCGTGAAGCGGCCCTATATCACCATCGGCATGGCGGCCTTCGTGCTGCTCATCCCGCTGGCGGTGACCTCGAACGACTGGTCGATGCGCAAGCTGCGCCGGTCTTGGAAGACGGTGCACAAGCTGTTCTACCCGGCCATCATTCTGGGGGGCGTTCATTTCTTCCTGCTGAGGAAAGGCATCCAGCTCGAGCCAGTTCTCTATCTGGCGGGAATCATCCTGCTTCTCGTGCTGCGGCTCCCGTTCATCTGGCGGTGGCGGCAAAGGAATCGGACCACGTCCGTGCGCGAAGCAACGTGAATCGACCGTCCGACTCGCCTCAGAGCCGAGAGTCGGTGCATTGAATCAGTCAAAGCGGGGCCTTCGGGCCCCGTTTTCTGTGGATATCCCCGGGATAAGTCGAAGAGAGCGGCCTGCACACCGCGCGACAAGGCAGGGCAAGCGATGATCCACAAAATTGTCGCGTAAATTTATTAAGTAAATTCAATTTGTTCCGTATGTTCTGCGAAAAAATACGACTTTCTGGAAAAAAGCTCTTGCGGACTCAGACCCCCAGACGTAAATACCCCCTCACCGGCGGCGCTGAGGCGCACAACGGGACGCCAGACGGAACCACGGAGCAGCGCTCTCGCAGGCCAGACGGCAAACATTAGAGGCATTGACGGGCGGCGCGCCGGAAGTTTAGGGCGCACTGGTCTGGTTTTTGTTTCTACGCTCTTTGACATTGCTGGTATCTGAAGAGA
>LULE01000009.1_pt1 | contig 202331 bp, 194 predicted proteins | sample 728231 | NCBI WGS metagenome assembly LULE01 (sample SAMN03860297, study PRJNA289734) | marine metagenome | biome: seawater column; feature: ocean; material: water; isolation source: Red Sea water column Station 192 - depth 10m | place: Saudi Arabia: Red Sea | collected 2011-10-15 | depth 10 m | reverse complement strand
TCTCTTCAGATACCAGCAATGTCAAAGAGCGTAGAAACAAAAACCAGACCAGTGCGCCCTAAACTTCCGGCGCGCCGCCCGTCAATGCCTCTAATGTTTTGTCCGCCGCGTTGGTCTGGCTTGTTGCCGTCGCCCCGTTTTGCGTCCCGGTGCAGCGTGTTGCTGCGTCCGGTGAAGGGGCTTTTACGGATACCTGCTGGGGTCCGCAAGCGTTTCTTTTCGGTTTCATCGATTTTTTTCCCATGGCCGCGCTTTTTTCCGCGTCGCACTCACGAAACGCCCTATTTTATTGGCAGATTCTGAAGAGAGCTCTCGGGAATTTTTTGCGAGATCGGGTCCAGAGGCCTGTTCGATGCAGCGCATTCCGGTGTTTGCGGGGCCGGATTTTCGGTGAGTCACCTGCGATTCATCCGATCCTGGCCGACTCGTGGAGGGATTTTCGGGGCAATTGCGTGAAAGGGCCGGGGATTGGCGTCGTGCCAGGGTTTGGATGGGGTCGAATCTGATTCCGGATTCGGTTGGCGCGGCGCCTTTCAGGGACTGTCGAAAAGCGCCCCTATATATAGAGTATGCGAGGGCCCATTCTCGGGGGTGTGCGTGTCGGCCCACCGCAAACGACTCGCCACCAGGCGCGTCCTTTCGGGCGACGGTCGACACCGCTGGAAAAAAGGAGAGCAAACCACGAGCTGATCGGATAGGACCCGGAGCGGGGATCACGACTGCATGTCAGGGGAAGGCGTTGGTGCCCAGGAGAGGACTCGAACCTCCACGACCGTTAAGTCACTGGTACCTGAAACCAGCGCGTCTACCAATTCCGCCACCTGGGCACAGGTGCGTGGAGCCGCGATGTAAGGGGTGTCGTGGAGGGTGTCAACGGGATTCGTGCGCCCGATCGCAGGGTTCTTGCGCCTGCCCTGCCCGCATGGCCCGCGACAGCCGCGCCTCTTGTTCCAATCGCCGTGCAAGGCTATGGAGAACAGGGATTTACACAGGAGATCGGCATGTCGAAACTCGTGACCATCTATGGCGGCTCCGGCTTTCTCGGGCGCTATGTCGCGCGGCGGATGGCCAAGTCCGGGTGGCGTGTGCGCGTCGCGGTGCGGCGGCCGAACGAGGCGCTCTTCGTCAAGCAGTATGGCGCCGTGGGTCAGGTCGCGCCGATCCTGTGCAACATCCGCGACGATGCCTCGGTCGCCTCCGCGATGGCCGGGGCCGATGCGGTGGTGAACTGCGTGGGCACTTTCGACAAGGGCGGCAAGAACAACTTCGACGCCGTGCAGGCCATGGGGGCTGAACGGATCGCGCGTTTGGCCGCTGCGGAGGGGGTCGCGAATCTCGTGCATATCTCGGCCATCGGGGCCGACGCGAATGGTGCGAGCCTTTATGCCCGGTCCAAGGGCAAAGGCGAGGCCGCCGTGCTGTCGCATTTTCCCAATGCGGTGATCCTGCGGCCCTCGGTGATTTTCGGACCCGAAGACGATTTCTTCAACCGCTTCGCGGGGATGTCGCGGATGGGGCCGGTGCTGCCCATCGTGGGCGGCAAGACGCTCTTTCAGCCGGTCTTCGTCGATGACGTGGCCGCCGCCGCCGAAAAGGGTGCCAAAGGCGAAGCGCCCGCCGGTATCTACGAACTCGGCGGGCCGGACGTGCAGAGCTTCCGCGACTTGATGGGCGAGATGCTCGAGGTGATCCAGCGGCGCAAGGTCGTCGTGAACCTGCCCTTCTGGTTCGCTGGCGTCATGGGCAGCGTCTTTGATTTCCTTCACGCCGCAACCGGGCGGCTCGTGACCATGCCCTTGACCAGAGATCAGGTGACATCGCTTCGGTCCGACAACGTCGTGGGCGATGGGACACGGACCTTTGCCGATCTGGGGATCGAACCGACGGCGATGGAGGTCATGCTGCCGCGTTACCTCTGGCGGTTCCGCAAGGATGGGCAATACGCCGACATCACCGCCTCCGCGCGCAACCTGCGCACCTGAGAGAGTCGGACGAGAGAAAGGCCGCTCCATCCGGAGCGGCCTTTGCTTTTGGCGTCAGGTATAGGCGACCCAGAGCAGGATCACGCCAAGGATCAGGCGGTAGACGACATAGGGCGTAAAGCTGACCGACCGGAGCAGGCGCATCATCAGGGTCAGCGCGAGGAGCGCCGCGACAAAGGCCATCGCAGCGGCAATCGCCCCGTCCCTCAGCGCCTGCCAGTCGGCCTCTGCCGCTGCCTCGGCCCCGAGCAGGATCGCCGAGGCCACGATGGTCGGGATCGACATGATCATGGCGAGCCGCGTTCCGTCCTCGCGTTTGTAGCCCAGCGCCCGCGCACCGGTGATCGTCGCGCCCGAGCGCGAGGTGCCGGGGATCAGCGCGACCGCCTGCCACAGCCCCATGATGATCGCATCGCGCAGGGTCCAGTCGCGGTCTTCCTTCACCTGCGGCGATTTCGTGTCGAACCACCAGAGCACGATGCCAAAGACGATCATGGTCCAGCCGATCACCGCGATGGACCTCATCTGGTCGGCCAGGCCGGTCAGGCTAAGGACCGCGCCGAGCAAGATCACCGGCACCGTTGCCACGGCCATGAGAAAGGCGAGCCGCGATCCGGGCGTGTCGATCCGCCCCGTCAGCATCCGGGGTATCCCCGCAACGCCCTCGCGCACATCGGACCAGAAGTAGATCACGACGGCGGCGAGCGTGCCCACGTGGACCGCCACGTCAATGACCTGCCCCTGATCGGGCATCCCCATGAGTCGCGGCAGGAGAATCAGGTGTCCCGACGAGGAAACCGGCAGAAACTCGGTAAGTCCTTGGACCACCGCCAGAATGAAGAGTTGAAAGAAGCTCACGTCGGACCCCGACCCTGTTTTTCTAAGTCGCAGGCTAAACCGTTGAAATCTAGAGGGAAGGGGAAAATTAGGTCAGTATAAGTGTCTTACTTTCGCAATTTTTGGCGTCTCCCATCACGGCTCGCTGCGAATTTCTCGAAACTAGGTCAGCTATTGTGCCTTTTCTTTTTGCGAAACCCTGCTAAACACGCGTCTCGAAAGTTTCGGAGGGACATATGGCCAAGCAACCCATGCTCAAGTTCGTAAGCGTAGGCCGCGACATGCCGGAAAAGCGGGGCGCGGACGTGCGTCGCGAGGATTTCCACGAAATCTACGCCGAATTTGCCGCCGAAAAGGCCAAGGAACAGTCGAGCCGCTGTTCGCAGTGCGGCGTGCCCTATTGCCAGTCGCATTGCCCGCTGCACAACAACATCCCGGACTGGCTGCGGATGACCGCCACAGGCCGCCTGCAAGAGGCCTATCAGATCAGCCAGGAGACCAACACCTTCCCGGAAATCTGCGGCCGCATCTGCCCGCAGGACCGCCTGTGCGAAGGCAACTGCGTGATCGAACAGTCGGGCCACGGCACCGTGACGATCGGCGCGGTCGAGAAATACATCACCGACACAGCTTGGGAAAAGGGCTGGGTCGAGGACATCAAGCCGATGTCGGAACGCGCTGAAAGCGTCGGTATCATCGGGGCCGGCCCCGGTGGGCTTGCCGCCGCCGACCGTCTGCGCCGTGCCGGCGTGCAGGTCACGGTCTATGACCGTTACGACCGCGCGGGTGGCCTCCTGACCTATGGCATCCCCGGCTTCAAGCTGGAAAAAGACGTGGTCATGCGTCGGATCGAGCAGCTTGAAAAGGCTGGGGTGAAATTCGTGCTGAACTGCAACGTGGGCGAGGACCTGACGTTCCAGGCCATTCGCGGCCAGCACGACTCGGTCCTCATCGCCACGGGCGTCTACAAGACGCGCAATCTGGGCGGTCCGGGTGCCGGGTCCAAGGGCATCGTGCGCGCCATCGACTACCTTACCGCATCAAACAGGGCGTCCTTTGGCGACGACGTGCCGGAGCACGAAGACGGCTCGCTGTTCGCCAAGGGCAAGAAGGTCGTTGTCATCGGCGGCGGCGACACCGCGATGGACTGTGTGCGCACCGCGATCCGCCAAGGCGCGACGAGCGTCAAATGCCTCTACCGTCGTGATCGCGCCAACATGCCCGGCTCGCAGCGCGAAGTGCAGAACGCCGAGGAAGAGGGCGTCGAGTTCGTCTGGATGGCCGCGCCCAAGGGCTTTACCGGCGACCCCGTGACCGGCGTGATCGTGCAGCGGATGCGTCTGGGCCAGCCCGACGCCACCGGCCGCCGCTCGCCCGAGCCGATCGAGGGCGCGGAATACAACGAGGACGCCGATCTGGTGATCAAGGCGCTTGGCTTCGAGCCAGAGGAACTCCCGACCCTCTGGGGCGAGCCGGAGCTGCCGGTGACCCGCTGGGGCACGATCAAGGCCGACTTCCGCACCGGGCGCACGGACCTCGAGGACGTCTATGCCGTGGGCGACATCGTGCGCGGCGCTTCCCTCGTCGTCTGGGCGATCAAGGACGGACGCGACGCGGCCGATGCCATGATCAAGGTCTTCGACTCGCAGGCCGCCAGCGTCGCGGCCGAGTGAACGCCCCATGATTCCCGTCCCGGCGGCCATCGCCGGGACCCAGACACCAAGCCAGCCTCCAAGGGTCAGCATCGCTGTCGCGAACGCCGAAGGAGGCCAACCGAACTCAGGAGAGAGCCATGAAAGCCATCGTCGCCGCCAGCCTTGCCGCCATGCTCTTTCCGCTGGCGTCACAGGCGCAGGACATCGCCCCGCCCGCGGGCTGCGAGGCGGTGCTCACCGTTCAGTCGCGCGAATGTTCGGTCACCAACATCTTCACCTGCGAAGGCGACAGCTCGATCTGGGAAGCGACCTATGGCGCCGATGGCATCGACATGCTGGCGCAGTATTCGCCGGACTACATCTGGCTCGACATCGCCTATCCCTGGGACGGATCGCGCGAGACCTTCCTCGAGCCCGCCGAAGATGCGCCGAGCATGGACGAGCTGGCCAAGTCGGGGGTCGATACCTTCCGCTACACGATCCACCGCGTCGCGCCCGACGAGGATCGGTTGCTCACCGTCATCGGCGCCGACCGGCTGACCGGAAGGACCGAAGTCATCGACGGCGTGACGCTCGCCGTGGTCGAGGCCGAGATCCAGATCCTCGACGATACCGGCACCGTCGAATACGCGTCGAAGGGCACGCAATTCCTCGACACCGAGCGCGGCTTTTTCTTCGCGGGCGTGGACAGGGTGCAAGAGCCGGACGGGGCGGAAACCGTCTATGACAACACCCCGGTCGATTTCATCCTGCCCGGCGAGCCGGGCTTTGGCGCCACCGTTCCGACGCGCGACTGCACAGCGCAGGAGATCCGTTTCGAGGAGAGCCGGTGAGTGCCGCGCTCGACATACGCGCCTATCGCGAAGCGCCCGGCCTGATGGTCCATGCGTTCCGCGGGACGAGCGATGCGCTCAACGTGTGCTTCGCGGGAATCGGCCATAGCCGCGAACCGCTTCAGGGTATCGAGTTTGCCCGCACCGCGACGATGGACGGGCGCGACCATGCGCTCTTCATCTCGGACGGCACGCGGAGCTGGTTCAACGCCCCCGGTCTGCTGGAAAACGTCGCCCGGCTGGTCGAGAGCTATGCCACCGAAGTGGGTGCACGGATCGTGCGCACGCTCGGTCATTCCATGGGTGGCTTCATGGCGCTTGTCCTGCCCTCGGTGACGCGGGTGGAGGTGGCCGTCGCCTATGCTCCGCAAGCGAGCGTTCATCCGGACGTGGCGGGTGACGACCTGCGCTGGATGGACTGGCGCAACCGGATCGACGCGCACCGCATCCGCAGCGTGATGGACCACCTCAATGACACGACGCGCTACTATGTGTTTCACGGCAGGCACTGGCGCGAACGGCTTCAGCGCGACCGCTTCGAGGCGCGCGAGAACCTCATGCATATCGTGATCCCCGCGACCGTTCATAACGTGCCGCAGCGGCTGCGCCGCGAAGGGATATTGGAAAAAGTCACGGGGGCCTGTTTCGACGGGCGCCTCACCGCCTTGCGCGAATTGCTCGCGCCGCTCGGAGCCCGGTATCGCACACCGGGTTCCATTGAACCCATCGCCCCCTCCGCCGCCCTGTCGGCGGGTGGGCCCGACGCATCCTTCACGGGGAGAAGACCATGACCAAGTATGATGAAAACTGGGTAGCGGAAGAAGAGGCGAAGCGCGCCTATCTGGCCGAGCACGGCATGTATCGCGACGAGTTCGAGCATAGCTCCTGTGGCGTCGGCCTCGTCGTCGCCATCGACGGGAAAAAGACCCGAAAGGTCGTGGAGGCCGGGATCGACGCGCTGAAGGCGATCTGGCACCGGGGCGCGGTGGACGCGGACGGCAAGACCGGCGACGGCGCAGGCATCCATGTGCAGATCCCGGTCGAATTCTTCTACGATCAGGTCCGCCGCACCGGCCACGAGCCGCGCACGACCGAAATGATCGCCGTCGGCCAGGTGTTCCTGCCCCGCACCAACTTTGGCGCGCAGGAAACCTGCCGGACCATCGTGGAAACCGAAGTGCTGCGGATGGGCTATTACATCTACGGCTGGCGGCACGTGCCCGTGGACATCTCTTGCCTCGGTGAAAAAGCCAACGCGACCCGGCCCGAGATCGAGCAGATCCTCATCTCGAACTCCAAAGGCGTGGACGAAGAGACCTTCGAGCGCGAACTGTACGTCATCCGCCGCCGGATCGAAAAAGCCGCCGCCGCCGCGGGCGTGCGCGAGCTTTACCTTGCCTCGCTGTCCTGCCGGTCGATCATCTACAAGGGCATGATGCTCGCGGAACAGGTCGCGGTGTTCTACCCGGACCTGATGGACGAGCGGTTTGAATCGGCCTTCGCGATCTATCACCAGCGCTATTCGACCAATACCTTCCCCCAGTGGTGGCTTGCCCAGCCGTTCCGCATGCTCGCCCACAACGGCGAGATCAACACGCTCAAGGGCAACCTCAACTGGATGAAATCGCACGAGATCCGCATGGCGTCTGCCGCCTTTGGCGATCTGGCCGAGGACATCAAACCGATCGTGCCGCAGGGGTCGTCGGACTCCGCCGCGCTCGATTCCGTGTTCGAGGTGCTGGTGCGCGCCGGGCGCTCCGCGCCCATGGCGAAAACCATGCTCGTGCCCGAATCCTGGTCCAAGCAGTCGGGAGAAATGCCGAAAGCCTGGCGCGACATGTATTCCTACGCCAACTCTACGATGGAGCCGTGGGATGGCCCCGCGGCCCTTGCCATGACCGACGGTCGCTGGGTCTGCGGCGGTCTCGACCGTAACGGGTTGCGCCCGATGCGTTATGTCGTGACTGGTGACGGCCTGGTCATCGCCGGGTCAGAAGCGGGCATGGTGCCGGTCGACGAATCCACCGTCGTCGAGAAAGGCGCGCTTGGGCCGGGTCAGCTGCTCGCCGTCGACATGAAAGAGGGCAAGCTCTACCACGACGCCGAGATCAAGGACAAACTCGCTGCCAGCCAGCCCTTCGGCGACTGGGTCGAGAAGGTCATCGACGTGGACGAGGCGCTGATGAACGCCGAGGAAACGGCGGTTTTCGGTGGCAACGAATTGCGTCGCCGTCAGGTCGCCGCGGGCTTCACCCTCGAAGAGCTTGAAAACGTGCTCGCGCCCATGGCCGAGGACGCGAAAGAGGCGCTTGCCTCGATGGGTGACGACACGCCGTCCGCCGTGCTGTCGAACGAATACCGTCCGCTGAGCCACTTCTTCCGCCAGAATTTCTCGCAGGTCACCAACCCGCCCATCGACTCGCTTCGCGAGTTCCGGGTGATGAGCCTCAAGACCCGGTTCGGCAACTTGAAGAACGTGCTCGATGAGAACGGCAGCCAGACCGAGATCCTCGTTCTGGAAAGCCCCTTTGTCGGCAACGCGCAGTTCGACGAGCTGGTGCGCCGCTTCAACGCGCAGATGGTCGAGATCGACTGCACCTTCCCGGCGGATGCCGGCGAGAACGCGCTGCGCGACGGGCTGACCCGAATCCGCGAAGAAGTCGAGGAAGCCGTGCGCTCGGGCGCCGGCCATATCGTCCTGTCGGACATGAAGCAGTCGGAAACCCGCGTGGGTATGCCGATGATCCTCGCCACCTCGGCCGTCCATAGCTGGCTGGTGCGCAAGGGTCTGCGGACGTTTACTTCCGTCAACGTGCGGTCGGCGGAATGTATCGACCCGCATTATTTTGCCGTGCTCGTCGCCGCCGGGGCCACCGTGGTCAACGCCTACCTCGCCGAGGATTCGCTCGCGGATCGCATCGACCGCGGCCTGCTCGACATGACGCTCACCGAAGCCGTTCACAACTACCGCGAAGCCATCGACCAAGGTCTGCTCAAGATCATGGCCAAGATGGGTATCTCGGTCATCTCGTCCTATCGCGGCGGTCTGAACTTCGAGGCCGTGGGCCTGTCGCGCGCCATGGTGAACGAATACTTCCCGGGCATGACCTCGCGCATCTCCGGCATCGGTGTCGGGGGCATCCAGCGCAAGGTCGTGGAAATCCATGCCAAGGGCTGGAAACAGGGTCAGGACATCCTGCCCATCGGCGGGTTCTACAAGGCCCGCAAGGGCGGCGAGACCCACGCCTGGGGCGCACAGACGATGCACCTGTTGCAATCGGCCTGTGACCGCGCGTCCTACGAGATGTGGAAACAGTATTCGGCCCGGATGCAGGCGAACCCGCCGATCCACCTGCGCGACATGCTCGACATCAAGCCGCTGGGCGAGCCGATCCCGATCGAGGAAGTGGAATCGATCACCGCGATCCGCAAACGCTTCGTCACCCCCGGCATGTCGCTGGGCGCCCTGTCGCCCGAGGCGCACAAGACGCTGAACGTCGCGATGAACCGGATCGGGGCAAAGTCCGACTCGGGTGAGGGCGGCGAGGACCCGGCGCACTTCGTGCCCGAGGCCAATGGTGACAACCCGTCGGCGAAGATCAAGCAGGTGGCGTCGGGCCGTTTCGGCGTGACTGCCGAATACCTGAACCAGTGCGAAGAGCTCGAGATCAAGGTGGCGCAGGGTGCCAAGCCCGGCGAGGGCGGTCAGCTGCCCGGCATGAAGGTCACCGACCTCATCGCCCGTCTGCGCCATTCGACCAAGGGCGTGACGCTGATCTCGCCGCCGCCGCACCACGACATCTACTCGATCGAAGACCTCGCGCAGCTGATCTATGACCTCAAGCAGATCAACCCGCGCTGCAAGGTGACGGTGAAGCTGGTGGCGTCCTCGGGCGTCGGCACCATCGCCGCCGGTGTCGCCAAGGCCAAGGCCGACGTGATCCTCATCTCGGGCCACAACGGCGGCACGGGGGCCTCGCCCGCTACCTCGATCAAATTCGCGGGTCTGCCGTGGGAAATGGGCCTGACCGAGGCGCATCAGGTGCTCGCCATGAACAATCTGCGCTCGCGGGTGACCCTGCGCACCGACGGTGGCCTGCGCACGGGGCGTGACATCGTCATGGCCGCGATGATGGGGGCCGAGGAGTTCGGCATCGGCACCGCCGCGCTCATCGCCATGGGCTGCATCATGGTGCGTCAGTGTCAGTCGAACACCTGTCCGGTGGGTGTCTGCACACAGGACGAGGCGCTTCGTGGCAAGTTCACGGGGAACGCGGACAAGGTGGTGAACCTCATCACCTTCTATGCGCAGGAAGTCCGTGAAATCCTCGCCCGGATCGGAGCGCGCTCCATCGCCGACGTGATCGGTCGCGCGGATCTGCTGTCGCAGGTGTCGCGTGGCTCGGCCCACCTCGACGACCTCGACCTCAACCCGCTGCTCATCAGTGTGGATGGCGTCGGGCGCGACACCTACAACCGGGATCGCGAACGCAATGCCGTGCCCGATACGCTCGATGCGGAAATCGTGAAGGACGCCCAGCGCTTCCTCAACGACGGCGAGAAGATGCAGCTTCAGTATGCGGTGCGCAACACCCACCGCACCATCGGCACGCGGACCTCGTCGCACATCGTTCGCAACTTCGGGATGCGCAACAAGCTCCAGCCCGACCACCTGACGGTCAAGCTGTCCGGGTCCGCCGGTCAGTCGCTCGGCGCCTTTGCAGCACCTGGGCTCAAGATCGAAGTTTCGGGTGACGCCAACGACTATGTCGGCAAGGGCCTGTCGGGTGGCACCATCGTGGTGCGTCCGCCGATGGCCTCACCGCTTGTCGCTGCCGAGAACACGATCATCGGGAACACCGTGCTTTACGGCGCGACCGACGGTTACCTCTTTGCCGCCGGTCGGGCGGGCGAACGCTTCGCCGTCCGCAACTCCGGCGCGCGCGTCGTGATCGAGGGCTGCGGGACCAACGGTTGCGAATACATGACCGGCGGCGTGGCGGTGATCCTCGGGTCCATCGGCGCGAACTTCGGCGCGGGCATGACCGGCGGTATGGCCTATCTTTACGACCCGGATGCGGTGGCCGAAGACTTCATGAACATAGAGACCCTCGTGACCTGCGCGGTGACCGTGGAGCATTGGGAAACCGAACTGCGCGGCCTGATCGAACGCCACGTGGCCGAGACGGGCAGCCGCAAAGCCGCCGAGATCCTGAGGCATTGGGACATCGAGAAGGACAACTTCCTTCAGGTCTGCCCCAAGGAGATGCTCGCCCATCTCGCAGCACCGCTTTCGATGGAAAAGGGTGCGATCCCGGCGGAATGATCCGCCACACGACAAGACAGGCGAACGGGCGGGGAATTTCCCCGCCCGAATTGTTTTGGCCAGCATGTGTGAAACAACTCTACCCACCGGGCGTCATGGTGCCGCCATGTAGAACAACAGATGAAATTTCGCGCCTCAATCGCGCCACATTTTCGACACCTTTCTGGAACATTTACCGAATCATGCTAGTTTCCCCCTATGAACAGGGGGAAACATGCTCGCCAAAGTTGCTGAAACTTCACAGTTTTTTCTCCGCGTCACGACAGGATTGACGCTCGGCACCATCATGGGTGGTATCCTCGCGACGGCATTGCCGATCTATATCTGAGCGGTTTGCCCTGACACCCGGTCGCAGACAGACCCAAGCCCTGCTTGACCGAAATCGGGCTGCATGGTCATTGGGACCATGGCGCGGGCAAAGACCAAAGGCACTTCCAAGACACGCATCCGGCCAGGGCGCTGGTTGATCCGGTTCATCGGGCGGTGGCTCCGGCGCATCGCGCTGACGCTGGTCGCGCTGATCTGTCTGGGCGTGTCGCTCTATACGTTCGTCAATCCGCCCACGACCTTCTACCAGATGAGCGAAAGCATCCGTCTGGGCGGTATCGACCGCGACTGGGTGCCGATCGAGGATATGGCGCCCGTGATGGCGCGTTCGGTCGTCGCGGCGGAGGACGCGAATTTTTGCCTGCACTGGGGCTTTGACATGGCGGCGATCCGGCAGGTCATCGAGGCGGGCGAAAATCGCGGGGCCTCGACGTTGTCGCAGCAGGTCGTGAAAAACGTGTTTCTCTGGCACGGTCGCACCTACACCCGCAAGGCGCTCGAGGGGCTGATCACTCCGGCGATGGAACTGGTGTGGAGCAAGCGGCGCATCGTCGAGGTCTATCTGAACGTGGTCGAATTCGACGAGGGCGTCTTTGGCGCCGAGGCCGCCGCGCAGCATTACTTCGGCGTTTCCTCCCGCGACCTGACCGCGACGCAGGCTGCGCTGCTGGCCGCTGTCCTGCCCGATCCCAAGGGGCGCGACGCGAGCCGGCCCTCGTCCTTCATGCAGCGCCGGTCGGCAAGTATCCGCGACGGGGCCGAGACAATCCGCGTAGACGGGCGCTCTGATTGCTTCGAGGATTGAAAGCCCCCTGTTTCCCGTGCATTACGGGTCTCACATCCCAAACAGTGCGACCCGATGATCCGTCTCTACCATTCACCTCTGTCTCCGTTCTGCCGCAAGGTGCGCCTCGTGCTCGCCGAAAAGCGGCTGGAAGTGGAACTGGTGGAAGAGCGGTACTGGGAAAAATCGGTCGAATTCATGCGTCGCAATCCGGCGGGCAAGGTCCCGGTGCTGCGCATCGACAACCGGACCCTGACCGAAAGCGCGCCGATCTGCGAATACCTCGACGAACGCTACGGCGACCCCAAGCTGATCCCCTCGAACATCGACGCTCGGTATGAGGTGCGGCGGCTCATCGCGTGGTTCGACGACAAGTTCCACAACGAGGTCACATCGAACTTGCTCTACGAGCGGGTGAACAAGAAACTGACCGGCGCGGGCTATCCCGACAGCACGCGGATCAAGGCGGGGTCGAAGGCGATCAAGTATCACCTCGACTACATGGGCTGGCTTCTGGACCAGCGGCGCTGGCTTGCCGGGGACCACATGACGCTGGCCGATTTCGCCGCCGCCGCGCATCTGTCGTCGCTCGACTACATCTCGGACGTCGACTGGAACCGGAACGGCAACGTGCGCGAATGGTATGCCAAGATCAAATCGCGCCCGGCCTTCCGGTCGCTGCTAGCAGATCAGGTTCCCAGCTTTCCGCCGCCGCCGCATTACGCCGACCTCGACTTCTGAGACGGAACGCGGGACGGTGACCGCGCATGGGCATCTATGACACGATAAAGGAGCGGGCGCTGGCCGAAGGGTTTTCGGCCATGGGCGTGATGCGCCCTGACGCGCTCCCGGAACTCCCGGACCGGCTGGCCACCTTTGTCGACGCCGGTCGGCACGGCGACATGGGATGGATGGCCGAACGGATGAACTGGCGCGGCAATCCGGCGGCGCTTTGGCCAGAGGCGAAATCCGTCATCATGCTGGCCGAGGTCTACACGCCCGATCACGACCCGATGGAAGTCGTGGGCCAGCCCGATCGGGGCGCGATCTCGGTCTATGCCCAGAACCGCGACTACCACGACGTCGTGAAGAAACGGCTGAAACGGCTCGGTCGCTGGCTCATCGAAGAGGCCGCGCGACAGGGCGACACGGCGGAGATCAAGGTCTTTGTCGATACGGCCCCCGTGATGGAAAAGCCGCTCGCGCAGGCGGCCGGGCTCGGCTGGCAGGGCAAGCACACGAACCTTCTGTCCCGCGATCTGGGGAACTGGTTCTTCCTGGGCGCGATCTTCACGACGCTCGATTTGCCGGTGGATGAACCCGGGCGGGAAAACTGCGGCTCTTGCACCGCCTGTCTCGACGTCTGCCCGACCGACGCCTTTCCCGCGCCGTTCCAGCTGGATGCCCGGCGTTGCATTTCCTACCTGACCATCGAGCACAAGGGACCGGTGGACGAGGCGCTGCGCCCGCTTCTGGGCAACCGCATTTACGGCTGTGACGATTGCCTGGCCGTGTGCCCCTGGAACAAGTTCGCAGCGACAGCGCGCGAGGCCAGGTACGAAGCGCGCGCAGATCTCGTCGCGCCGGAGCTTGCGCAGCTCGCGGCACTGGACGACGCCGGGTTCCGGGCGCAGTTCTCGGGCTCGCCGATCAAACGGATCGGGCGGGCGCGGTTTCTGCGCAACGTCTGCTACGCCATGGGCAATTCGGGCGATCCCGGCCACCTGCCCCGGCTGGAGGCACTCGCGCTCGACCCCGATCCCGTGCTGGCCGACGCGGCAGCATGGGCCGTCCGCATGATCGACCGCGCGAGGGTTTGAACCAAGCCTCGCCTGCGGCGCAACCAACGGCCCTTTTCCCGTGCTCACCCGGCCTGCGAGGAGCACGTAGCGGTCGCCCCTTGGTCAGCTTACCGGAGCATGCATGTGGTAGGCATCGACGGCGGCGTTCACACCAAGGGCCGCCTCTTGCAGCGCATAGGGGCCGATACGGGAATACCCGACCCTATAGGTCACGCCCATCCTTTCGGCGCCCTCCGAGAAGGACACCGTGACATCGAGGCCTTTCGCGGCAAAGGCGCGACGCAAGAGGCGCTCGACCTCGGCGCGCGATACGCCGTCCGCCTGCGCTTGGGCCCAGTCCACCTGTGCCACGATGCGAACGCCCTCTGCCCCGCCCTTGTCGAAGGCGCGCAGGTTTTCCTCGGTCACGCCCAAGGGGCGAAGGTTCGGGTTCTTGGTCACGGCGAACCAGCCAAGGCTCGCCACCGTGGGCAAGACGATGAGCGCAAGCAGGCCGAGGATATAGAGGATACTGAAACGGTTCTTCATGGTGCCCTCGAAAATTCGGCCGGATCAGACCCCGGCCTCGCCCAACCTGCGCCAAAGGCCCTCAAGAACCGTCAAGATTTTCGGGCAAATTGTTCCCTACTGCGTTAACCTTCCGCCAAGCGAGAGGAACGCGCATGCAGAAGCACCGCATTTACACGATGGCCTTCGGATCGGTCTATCCGGCCTATGTCTCCAAGGCCGAACGCAAGGGGCGCACGCAGGAAGAGGTACACGAGATCATCCGCTGGCTCACGGGTTACGACGAGGCGGGCCTTGCCAAGGTGATCGAGGACAGGACGAACTTCGAGACATTCTTCGACAAGGCGCCCGCGATGAATCCCGACCGGCGGCTGATCAAGGGCGTGGTTTGCGGCATCCGCGTGGAAGAGATCGAAGATCCGTTGATGCAGGAAATCCGCTATCTGGACAAGCTCATCGACGAACTGGCCAGGGGCAAGGCGATGGAGAAAATCCTGCGCAAGCCATAAAAAACGGCGCCGCAAAGCGGCGCCGTTTCGCGAAGACCCGACGATCTTACGACCGCACCAGCGCCTCGTAGGCCGCCGCGATGTCGAGCGTGAGCTTGCCGACCTCGAAGGTATAGTCGCCGATCTGGCCCACGGGGGTCACTTCGGCCGCCGACCCGGTGAGCCAGCACTGTTCGAAACCTTCCATCTCTTCCGGCATGATATGGCGTTCGTGGACGGTGATGCCCATGTCGCGCAGCATCGCGATGACGGTCTGACGGGTCAGGCCGTTGAGGATCGCATCGGGGATCGGCGTGTGAACCTCGCCGTCCTTGACGAAGAACACGTTGGCCCCGGTCGCCTCGGCCACGTAGCCGCGATAGTCGTAGAAGAGCGCATCGGAGCAGCCTTTGGCCTCGGCCGCGTGTTTCGACATGGTGCAGATCATGTAAAGACCGGCAGCCTTCGCGGCTGTCGGGATCGTCTCCGGCGAGGGGCGTTTCCACTTGGAAATGTCGAGCTTCGCGCCCTTGGTTTTCGCGTCGCCGTAGTAGTTGCCCCATTCCCAGGCCGTCACGAACATGCGCACCGGGTTCCTGGACGACGAGACACCCATATCCTCGCCCGCGCCCCGGAAGGCGACGACGCGCACATAGGCGTTGTCCCAGCCGTTCGCCTCGAGCACCTCGTATTTCGCGGCGTTGATCTGCTCCACGGTATAGGGGATCTTCATGTCGAGCAGATCACCCGAACGCAAAAGCCGCGCCGAATGTTCGTCGCTCTTGAAGATCTTGCCGTTGTAGCAGCGCTCGCCCTCGAAGACAGAGGAGGCATAGTGCAGCGCGTGGGACAATACATGCACCTTCGCATCCCGCCAGTCGACGAGTGTGCCGTCGGCCCAGATCTTGCCATCGCGATCATCATATGCAGCCATGTGAACCTCCATCCGTCCCGGTGAGCCCCGACGACGATTTTTCCGAATGTTGCGTAGGTTGGGTCCGAACCGGACATTAAATTGCGCCAAACCTGCGACTCGCTAACATTTGGGCCTAGTAAAGTCAACAAGGCTGACGTAAATTGCCCAACGAGACATCACTTTGAAAACAAGGAGGGGCGTATGGACGACCGACGCGGACCTTCACTTCTGTTCCTTACGGACGAGCAGCTCAAAAAGGGGATCGAGGCGATGTTCTTCGCCTATCGCGGCTTTACCGCGGATCCCGACCGTATTCTCGAAAAATACGGTTATGGCCGCGCGCATCACCGGGCGATCCATTTCATCCACCGTGCGCCGGGGACGACCGTGAACAACCTGCTTGCGATACTGGGTGTCACGAAGCAGTCGCTGAACCGGGTGCTCAGGACGCTGGTCGAGGACGGGCTGGTGGACAGCCGCGTGGGCAACCGGGACAAACGCGAACGGCACCTCCACCTCACCGAAAAGGGACAGGGGCTCGAAGCCGAACTGTCCGACGCCCAGCGCGCCCGGATGCGGCAGGCCTACCGCGAGGCCGGGCCGGACGCCGTGCAGGGGTTCCGCCAGGTGCTCGAAGCGATGATGGACCCGGACATGCGGCGGCATTTCTCGACGCTGAAAGAGCCAGACTGATGCCCGTCTTGCCCGACACCCCGCCCCATCTGCTGCTCGCCGTGCCACATGAAGAGACGCGCAAGCTGCTCCGCACATGGCTGTCCCGGCAGGGCTTTCTCGTGACCACGGCCCGGGATGGCGATCACGCGATGCGCCTCATGTCGGGGCTGGATTTCGACATCGCGGTTGCGGACGTGGAGGCAGGGCAGATCACCTTCGATGGGCCACAGGTCACCTTGGGCGGCACGGGCGACGCATCCGTCCCGAAACCCGTGGACGGCGCGCAGCTTACGCAGATGATCAACACGATCCTTGATCGCGCCCCGCGACCTGAGCCGGAAAAACCCAAGGATCTGCGTTTCGGACCCTTTGCCTACGACGTGGCCGCGGGCACGCTGACGCAGAACGGCGAACGAGTGAAACTGACCGCGACCGAGGTCAAGCTCATGCGCGCGCTAACCGCGACGCCCAACCACCCGATCACGCGGGCGGAACTCATGGACGAGATGGGCGAAACGGAACCGGGCAGTCGCGCGGTGGACGTGCAGATCACGCGCCTGCGCCGCAAGCTCGAGGCCGATCCCAAGATGGCCAAGTATCTGCAGACTGTGCGCGGCACGGGTTACGTGCTGATGGTGGACTGACCGAAGCGGTCAGTCCTCGTTGATATCCCTGTGAAACGTCTGGACCTGCCCTTTGCGCACGCCGAAGGCTGCCCGCAGGATGACCCACGCGGCCACTGACACAACCGCAAAGATCACCAGCGACCATGCGAGCGAAAAGCCAAGCCCCAGCGCGACGAGCACGCCAACGACCGCCGCGCCCAGTGCGAAGCCGACAAAGATAAAGCCGGGGAGAAAGAGTTCGAGGATTGCGAGGACAAGCGCCGCCGCGATCCAGACCCACCAGATGTCCCACAGCGCCATCATCCGCGCCCTTTCAGCATGCCGAAGGCGTTCTTGAAGGCATCGACCGCATCGGCGGGCAAGAGGATCGTCTGGCTGCCCTGCCCGTCACCGACCTTGGCCAGCGCCTCGACCTGTTTCAGCGCCACCTGGTACTGCGCCGCCTCCAGCCCGTTCTCGGCAATCGCGCGAGCAACGACCTCGGTCGCATAGGCCTCGGCATCCGCCTGAATGCGACGCGCTTTCGCGGTCTGCTCGGCGGCGTAAAGATCCGCATCGGCCTGAAGCTCCACCGCCCGCTTGCGCCCCTCGGCCTCTGTCACCTGCGCGCGCCGGGCCCGTTCGGCGTTAAGCTGTTGCAGCATCGCGGACCGGGTCTGTTGATCGAGGTTCACGTCGAGGATTTCGGCGCGCGTCACCTCGATCCCCCAGTTGTCGACCGCTTCCGCGACCTGTTGCTTGATCCGTGCGATCAGCTGCTGGCGGTTGGACTGCACGTCGTCGAGGTCCATCATCCCGATTTCGCTCCGCACGATCCCGGCCACCGTGGTGGCAATCGCCGCGTCGATGTCGCGGATACGGTAGACGGTCTTTTCTGGCTCCAGTATCCGGTAGAACACGCTGGTTTCGACCTGCACGAGCACGTTGTCGCGCGTGATCGCGTCCTGTGAATTGGTCGGAAGCTGGCGTTCGAGGATCGAAATCCGGTGCCGCACCCGGTCGAGGAAGGGGATGATGAAGTTGATCCCAGGCCCGAGCACCGATTGCAGGCGACCGAAGCGTTCGACCACGAATTTCTCGGATTGCGGGACGATCCGCACACCCAGGAAGATCGAGATAATGATGAAGGCCGCGATCAGGAGCAGAACGAAGTTCGACCCGATGAATTGCGCGAAAATGTCTTCGGGTTGCAAGACGCACCCTCCCTATGAAATGCCTGTCCGCTTTATAGATAGGCGGGAATTCCGCTCAACCCAAGAGCGCATCGCAGGCATCGCGCACCCGCTCGCGCAGGGGCGGCACTACATCCGGGCGAGCAAGCCAGTCGTAGGGGTCCATGAGCGCGAACCGCTGGCCCTCGTCGCCCAGAACCAGCCCCGCCTCGGCCCCCTCGGGCAGCATCGCGACAAAGGCGTGAAACACCCCGTAGCGTTTGGACCAGATCAGCGCCTCACGGCCCAGCACCAGACCCAGTTCTTCGCGCAGTTCCCGCAGCACGCAATCCTCCGGCGTCTCTCCCGGCTCCAGTGCCCCGCCGGGCAGATCCCAGAGACCGGGCCAGGGAATAAGAGGGTCATCGTCGCGCTGGATTGTCACGATCTGCGGACCGACGAAGAGAACAATCTTTGCACCGGGCAATCGCATATGGCAGTCTCACTTGTGAATCCGTGCCCGCGCCGCAACCAACAGGATACCGCGATGATCCCCCATATCACCGGACTGCACCACGTCACAGCCTTCGCCGGTCCCGCGGCAGAGAACAACGCTTTCTTCGTGGACAGGCTGGGCCTCAGGCGCGTGAAGGTCACGGTGAACTTCGACAATCCGGAGGTCTATCATCTCTATTACGGCGATGCCTATGGCACGCCCGGGACCGTGATGACCCATTTCCCCTCGCGCAAATGGAAACCCGGCCAGCGCGGCGCGGGCGAGGTGGCGGTGACCGCGTTTTCCGTGCCAAAGGGATCGCTCGACTGGTGGCAGGACCGCGTCGGCGGGACACTTGGCCATACGTTCAACGAGGCGCGGCTATATTTCAACGGGCCGGACAGCGAAACGCTGGCGCTGGTCGAGACGGACGATCCGCGTCGGGGGTGGAACGCGCTGCCCGAGGATGTGGCGATCCGGGGGTTCCACTCGGTCGCGCTCAAAGTGCGTGATCCGCTGCCGACCATCGAGCTTCTCACCGCCATGGGATTTCGCTCGATCGGGACCGAGGACCGTCGCACCCGGATGGTCATGGACGGTCCCGCCGGGGTCGTGGACGTGATCGGCGCGACGGAAGAAATCCGGGCGGAGGAAGGCGCTGGATCGGTGCATCACATCGCCTTTGCCACGCCCGACGACGACACGCAGGCCGAGGTGCGGCAAGCGGTCATCGACCATGGCCTCACCCCGACCGAGGTGCGGGATCGGGACTATTTCCATTCGATCTACTTCCGCGAACCGGGCGGAGTGCTCTTCGAGGTGGCGACCTGCGACATCGGCTTTGCTGTGGACGAACCTGCGGATGCCTTGGGCGAGGTCCTGAAACTGCCCGAACAGCACCGGCACCTGCGCCCCGACTTGCGACGCGCGCTCGCGCCGTTGCCGGGTCTGGATATGGCCGGCTAGAACGGCACCTTCGACTTGAAGCTCTGCATCACGCCCCCGTCCGGGTGGCGAAAGCGCAGCGTTTCGGCATGCAGCATCATGCGCGGGAAATCGAGCGCGGGGCCGCTCGCATAGAACGGATCGCCCAGAATGGGGTGGCCCAGTTCCAGCATATGGACCCGCAACTGATGCGACCGCCCGGTGTGGGGGGTCAGCCGCATCCGCGTCGTGCCCTCCTCACGCTTCATCACCCGCCAGTCGGTCAGCGCCGGTTTGCCGTTCTCGTGGTCCACATGTTGCAGCGGACGATTGGGCCAATCGACGATCAGCGGCAGGTCGATGGTGCCGCTGTCGCTCTCAACCTCGCCCCAGACGCGGGCCACATAGGTCTTTTTCGTCAGCCGCTTTTCGAATTGCAGTCCGAGATGGCGCTGGGCATGAGGCGCGAGCGCAAAGACCATGACGCCCGAGGTGTCGCGGTCGAGCCGATGGACGAGCAGCGCCATGGGATAGGCCGCCAGTACCCGCGCCATAAGGCAATCCGCGAGATGTTCGCCTTTCCCCGGCACGCTCAGTAATCCCGCCGGTTTATCCACGATCAGGACCTCGTGGTCCTCGTGCAGGATCACCAGCGGGTCGGTCGGCGGGTCATATTCGGTGAGCGTCGGGGTGATCGAGGTCATGCGCGGGATGTGGCAGAGGCGAGGCTTCGCTTCAAGCCTGCGCACTAACTCTTCGCCGGAAGATCACCCGCCACGAGCCGCAGCGCGAGAACCGCAAAGACCACCGCCGACACGCGGTTCATCAGCCGCCCCCTGGCGATCCGTGCCCCCGCAACACCGGCGAGCACCCCGTAGCCGGAGGTGATGGCGAAGCCCGTCACGGTGAACAAAGCGCCGAGCGTCAGCATCTGGAGCGTCACGTTCCCAGCCTCGGGCCGGGTGAATTGCGGGAGGAAGGCGAGGATGAAGAGCGCCACCTTGGGGTTGAGTGCGTTGGTCACGAAGCCCCGCGCAATCGCGCGCCGTGCCGATGCCGCGCCACGTCCGGGTTCCGGCGCAGGGGCGACCCATGTCTTCCACGCGAGATAGATCAGGTAGGCCGCACCGAGATACGTGATCGCCGCGAACAGCCTCGGTTCAGCCTCGAGAAGTGCCGACAGGCCGAAAGTGGCAAGAAGCGTGTGAAGCAACGCACCCAGTGCTACCCCCAAGGCCGCGGCAACACCTGCCTTCGGCCCGCCCGACGCCCCCGAGGCGGTGGCGAACATCACATCGGCACCGGGTGTCAGGTTCAGAACGATCCCGGCGCCCAGAAAAGCCGCCAGTGTCGCCGCGTCCAATCCAAATATCATTCGCGCGGCTCCTGCGGCTCATGATCTGGGATGGCGTAGTAGTCGCCCTTGTAGGCCGTAAAGATATGCCGGAAGGACGTGATCCCGGTATCCCCGTCCACCGCGCCCAGCGCGACGCCGATCTCGTCCGAAGTCGTCCCATCCGGGCCGATCTCCTGCCAGAAGAGGAACGATCCGCAGGTCGGGCAGAAGCCGCGCCGTGCCGTGTCGCTCGCCTGATACCAACGAACTTCGCCGGTGATCGCGATATCGGCCACGTCCACCTCGACCGAGGCCCAGACATGGCCGGACTGCTTGCGGCACTGGTTGCAATGGCAGGCACCGGGACGGCGCGCTTCGCCCCGCACGTCGAACCTGATCGCACCGCAAAGGCAGGACCCTTTCATGACAGACGCTCCTTCATCCAGTTTGCAACCTCGCGCGTCGCAGGGACGGCCTGCGGAATCGCCTTGGCGATGGATAGGAAGCCATGCACCTGCCCCTCCCACGGCGCCAGCGTGACCTCGACGCCCGCCGCGCGCAAGGCGTCGGCATAGGCGGTGCCATCGTCCCAGAGCGGATCATGCCCGCAATGAAGGATGAACGCGGGGGGCTGTCCGGCGAGATGGTCAGAGAAGAGCGGGGAAAAGCGCGGATCGGTGCGCGAATGACCTTCGGGCAGGTAGTCCGACAGGAAGCGGTCGATCCGAAGCCGCGGCAGAAGCGGCTGATCCGCCAGCGACGCCATCGAGCGCGAAGTGAGCCGCCCGTCCACCGCCGGGTATAGCATCACCTGCGCCGCGGGAAGCGGATCGCCCGCCGCCACGAGATCGCTCATCAGGACCGCAGTCAGATTTCCCCCGGCGCTGTCGCCGCCGACCACAAGCCGCGCGGGATCGACCTCGATCCCGGCCTCTCTCGCCACGAGCGCGCGGTAGAGCGCGAGAATGTCATCCGGTGCTGCCGGGAATTTCCGTTCCGGGGCAAGCGGGTAGTCATAGGACAACACGCGAAACCCCGACATCTCGCACAGCCGCCCGCAGAGCCCGTCATGGCTCGCGATGCTGCCCTGTATCCAGCCGCCGCCGTGCAGGAACAGCAGGAGCGGCACATCCTCGACCGCTCCCTGCGCACGATACAGCCGCGCCGTGCGCCCAGTCGGCATCACCATGTCCCGCGTGGTGACCGTGGTCGGGCGCGGCACGTCGAAGCGGGCCGTCAGCTGTTCGAGCTGCGCCCGGCTTTCTGCCACCGAGAGCATGACATTGGGATCACGCACGAGCTGGACGAGGTCACTCGCCGCCTGCGCGCTCACGTCGATCTGCCGCCCGTCCACCACCGCGCGCCGGATAAAGGGCGCGGCTAGTCCCTCGGGCATCAGAACCTTGGCAAGCCCCCAGAGCGTTTGAATTTTCGACATGATCCCCCCTGACGCTGGCACCTGCCCATCATGCGCCTCGCGCGCGGGCGTTCAATGGCGGTGCCGGGTAACGCTGGGTCATCCCCGGGCAAAGACCTCGTCCAGCAGCGCGCCCAGTGCCTCGGCATCCTCGGCAGTGAATGCGTCGGGCTGGTCGCTGTCGATGTCGAAGACCCCGATGACCTCGCCCGCCGCGTTTCGCACCGGCAGCACCAGCTCGCTCCGGGTCGAGGCCGCGCAGGCGATGTGGCCGGGAAAGGCCTCGACATCCGGCACGAGCTGCACCTCGCCGGTCCGCGCCGCCGCCCCACAGACGCCCCTGTCAAAGGGGATCGTGAGGCAGCCGTGCCCGCCTTGATAGGGCCCGATCTTGAGCATCCCGGGCGCCGTCACGCGGTAGAATCCGGTCCAGTCGAAGCGATCGTCGAAATGATGGACCTCGCAGGCGACCGTGGCCATCAGGGCGACGGCGTCGGTTTCACCCTCGGTAAGCGCGAGGATACGTTGTCGGAGTTCCAGGTAGTCCATGTCGGCTCTCGCGTATTCTTTGAAAAGAGGACAGATCAGGGGCGTTCGATCGCGATGGCCGTGCCCTCGCCCCCGCCGATGCAGATCGCCGCGACCCCGCGTTTGAGCCCGCGTTTTTCCAGCGCATTGAGCAGCGTCACCATGATCCGCGCGCCGGAGGCCCCGATGGGGTGGCCCAGCGCGCAGGCGCCACCGTTCACGTTCACGATCTCGCGCGAGAGGCCCATTTCCTGCATGAAGGCCATGGGGACGACCGCAAAGGCCTCGTTCACCTCCCACAGGTCCACGTCCGCCTTGTCCCAGCCAAGACGCGCGAGCAGCTTCCGCGCGGCGGGCACGGGGGCAGTGGGGAAGAGGGCCGGGGCCTGCGCATGCGACGCATGGCCCAGCACCCGCGCGCGGATGTTGAGACCGGCTTTCACGGCAGCCGTTTCCGACGCCATAAGAAGCGCCGCCGCCCCGTCAGAGATGGACGAGGCATTGGCGGCGGTCACGGTGCCATCCTTGCGAAAGGCGGGCTTTAGCTGAGGGATCTTGTCGGGCCGGGCGCTGGCGGGTTGCTCGTCGGAAATGACCACCGTTTCGCCCTTGCGCGAGGCCACCGTCACCGGCGCGATCTCGCCCTCGAAAGCGCCAGAGGACTGCGCCTCGAGCGCGCGGGACAGGGACGCGAGCGCATAGTCGTCCTGCGCCTCGCGGGTGAACTGGAACGCCTCGGCGCAGTCTTCGGCGAAGGTGCCCATCAGACGGCCCTTGTCATAGGCATCCTCGAGGCCATCGAGGAACATGTGGTCGATCACCTGACCATGCCCGATCCGCGCTCCCCCGCGCATCTTCGGCAGCAGGTAAGGCGCGTTCGTCATGCTCTCCATCCCGCCCGCGATCATCACGCCGGTCTGGCCCAACGCAATCTGATCATGGGCGATCATCGCGGCCTTCATCCCCGACCCGCACATCTTGTTCAGCGTGGTCGCAGGCACCTCTTCGCCCAGACCGGCGGCGAAACCGGCCTGCCGCGCTGGCGCTTGCCCTTGGCCGGCGGGGAGGACGCAGCCCATCAGGACCTCTTCGACCTGCGCGGGCGTCGCGCCCGCGTCCACCAGCGCCGCCGCGATCGCCGCGCCGCCAAGCTCGCTCGCGGTCATGTCAGCAAAGACACCCTGAAAGCCCCCCATCGCGGTGCGCGACGCCCCGGTGATCACAACTTTTTCCATTTCATCCTCCCGAATGGCCTGTGCCGGTTACGGGTTGGTAACGAAACCGGGCCTAAGGTCGGGGTCATCAAACCGCCCGCACAGGAGAATGGCAATGGACCTGAAGCAATCGGACCATGGCGATACCCGGATCATCACGGTCAGCGAACCACGGATCGACGCTGCCGTTGCCATCCAGTTCAAGGACCAGATGCGGGAATTGATCGCGGCCGGGCCGGACCGCGTGATCCTCGATCTGTCCAGGGTCGGCTTCATCGACAGCTCGGGCCTGGGCGCCATCGTCGCCTCGATGAAACAGGCGACGGGACCACAGCGCCTGGAACTCGCCGGTCTCACGCGCAACGTCCAGAAGGTGTTTGCCCTGACCCGGATGGACCGGGTCTTCACGATCCATCCCGATGTCTCTTCGATCACGGGGGGGCTTGCGGATGCGGGCTGAACACGTCGCATTCATGGGCCGGGCGAAGGACAGGTCATTCCGAGGGCCCTTGGGCGGCGGCGGGCTGCATGTGTTGTTCCCGGCCACCCAGACATCGGTCCGGCGCGCCCTGTCCACGGCCATGTCCGCGCTGCGCGGGTTCGGCGTCGATGACGACACGCGCGCGACGGCGGAGATCGTTCTGGCCGAGGCGCTGAACAACGTGGTCGAACACGCCTACGAGGATCGCGGGCACGGGATCATCGAACTCGAGGCCTGGCGAGATGGCCGGATCCTGCGGTTTCGCCTGCGCGACGATGGCCTGCCGATGCCGGGGAACGTGATCCCAGAAAGATTGCCTTCCGATATCCTCATCGGCACCGCGGACCTGCCCGAGGGCGGGTTCGGCTGGTCGCTCATCCGCGACCTGACGGTGGATCTGGCCTACCACCGCGACGGCACGCGCAACGAATTGTGCTTTGGCCTGTCCATGTCGCCGGTCTGACGCGAGCCGGGGGCACGCTATGTCCCCTTCCGACGGCCGTGCCACCGAAAGGCAGCGTGAACCGATGCCACGCCCAGCTAAGGTGCACCGCAGCCCGTCGGGACACTTCGGACAACCCCGCCCAAGAGACTTGATTCGTCGGGACATGCCGGTCCCGATTAAGGCGCACGCTCCGAACGCCCGCCGGACCCTGACACAGCCGGCAGGACCGGCAAGCAACGCCTCTCTCATATCGCTTTGAAAATAAGGCTTATTCCGTTAACCAATAAACCCCCAAATGCCCACAAAACGCCCGATTGGTTCCCAATCGCAGACAGAAACCGGATGCATACCGATACTCGTAGCTGCAATGGCTTCCCTCGGTGCCGGGCGTAACAGCCCCCACCCAGTGTCCGGCACCGAGGTTCTTATTCCCGACAGACATGCAAGCGACCACGCCAAGGACCCGGCCTCGGGGCCCGGTGGCCACGGTGGTTCTCAGTTCAACTGGAAGTGCAACGGGTAATGCCCGTTCTCGAAATCCCCGAACAGATCGTCCAGGTCCGGGTGATCCACCGGCTCGCCCGACATATCCTCGACAAGATTCTGTTCCGACACGTAAGCCACGTAGTAGCTTTGGTCGTTCTCGGCCAACAGGTGATAGAACGGCTGATCTTTCGCAGGGCGCGCTTCTTCGGGAATGGACTGATACCATTCCTCGGTGTTCGAAAACGCCGGATCGACGTCAAAGATCACACCACGGAACGGATGCTTCCGATGGCGCACAACCTGACCGAGATGATACTTCGCGTGTGTCTTCAGCATAGCGTAACAGTCCCCACCCCATTAGTAGGGGAAACCAAGGGGGCCTGTCCATCCGAACGGGCGACAATCGAAGGAAACAATCTGTGGACCTCGTCCTGACAGTGATCGAAGTGGTCGCGCCGGTGTTCCTGCTGGCCGCCATCGGCTTCGGCTGGGTGCGGCTCGGGCAGGAATACCGAATCGAGTTTGTCACCAAGCTCGCCATGACCCTTGGCGTGCCCGCGCTGATCTTCGTCGCGCTGATGGAGACCGAGATCGAGCCTGCCGCGCTGACCTCGGTCTCACTCGCCGCCTTTTTCGCCTATCTCGGGCTATCCGTCGTCTTCTGGCTGGTGCTGCGCGTCATGGGGCTGGACATGCGGACCTATCTCGCGCCGCTCATCTTCGGAAACACCGGGAACCTGGGCCTGCCGCTCTGCCTCTTCGCCTTTGGCGAGGCCGGGTTCGCATATGCAGTCGTGGTCTTTGCCGTCATGGCGATCCTCAATTTCACCTTCGGCCTCTGGCTCGTGTCTGGCGGCGCCTCGGTCCTGCGCATCGCGAAGGAGCCGCTGGTGCTCGCCACCCTTCTGGGCGCGCTGTTTCTGATCATGGATTGGGAAACGCCCACTTTCCTCACCAATGCCCTGCGCCTTGTCGGGCAATTGGCGATCCCGCTCATGCTGATCACGCTGGGCGTCGCGATCTCGCGCCTCACGCCCAAGGGTCTGGGCCGCGCCGTCGCGCTGTCGCTGGTCAAGGTCGTGGCCGCCGTCGGCGTGGGCTGGGTCACCGCAAGCCTCTTTGCCCTGCCGCCGGTCGCCTTTGCCGTTCTGGTGGTCGAGGTGGCGACGCCGGTCGCCGTCACCTCCTACCTTCTGGCCGAGAAATACGGCGCGGATTCCGAAAGCGTCGCGGGGCTCGTCGTCACCTCTACCCTCATGTCGGTCGGTGCCCTTCCGCTGATTTTGGCGCTCTTCATCTGACCTCACGATCCCGGCATTTCCAATTCCGCCCAAATCCGCTAGAGTGGCAAAAAAAGAAAAAACACATAGCGAGAGGCAGATGAGCAGAATTCTCCTCGCATTCCTGATGTTGGCCGCGTTGGTGTCGTGCGGTCGCAACTACTCTGCGCCGCAGGATCTGGACAACGCCTGTTCGATCGTCAGCGAGCGCCCCAAATACCTTCGCGCCATGCAGGCGACGGAGCGCAAATGGGGTGTCCCCGTGCCGGTGCAGATGGCGATCATCTATCAGGAATCGAAATTCATCGGTAACAACCGAACCCCCATGAAATACGTTCTGGGCGTTATTCCCATGGGCCGGCAAAGCTCGGCCTATGGTTACGCCCAGGCGCTGGATGGCACATGGTCCGAGTATCAGGATCAGGAAGGCGGGCGTGGCAAGAAGCGGGACAAGATCCAGCACGCGACCGATTTCATGGGCTGGTATATGACCCAGACGACCAAGGAAACCGGCGTGCCGGTGACCGATGCCAAGAACCAGTATCTGGCCTATCACGAGGGTCGGGCGGGCTATAACCGGGGCAGCCACAACAGCAAGGCGTGGCTTCTGACGGTGTCGGACCAGGTGGCGGCGCGCGCCGTGACCTACGACATGCAGCTTCGGTCCTGCGGGAAACGCTAATTCTGGCGGGCTAGATCTGACGGCCCTGAAGCAACTTGGGCAGGTCGCCGGTCAACCCGGCGGCCTCGCGGATGAAGCTGCGGCGCAGGGTCGGCATGGCGTTGATCGCGCCCAGGGCTAGGTCGCGTCCAAGCCGCAGGAAAGGGTTGTCGTTCGAGAACACGCGGTTCGCGATTTCGGTCGCGGCGACCATCTGCGTCACGTCGAAGCGCCGCCATTGCTGGTAGCGTTCGAGCACGTCGAAGCGACCGATATCCTCGCCGCGGCGGCGGGCAAGCGTCAAAACCTCGGCCAGCGCCGCTACGTCCTTCAGCCCCGCGTTCAGCCCCTGTCCGGCAATCGGGTGCATCCCGTGCGCGGCATCGCCCACGAGCGCGACGCGCTCCGCGATGAAGCGTTCGGCGACAGTCAGGTTCAGCGGATAGGTAAAGCGTTCACCTGCAAGAGAAATCTCGCCCAGAAAGTCCCCGAACCTAGGGCGCAGGTGGTCGAGATACTCGGCATCCGGCAGCGCATGAACCCGCGCCGCTTCGGTGGCCGTTTCGGTCCAGACGATGGACGACTGGTGGCCTTCCGGACCTTTGGGCAACGGCAGGATCGCGAGCGGTCCGGGCGGCAGGAAAAACTGATGGGCGGTGCCGTGATGCGGTAGCTCGTGCGAAATGGCGCAGACCAGCGCGGTCTGGCCGTAGTCGTGGCCCCACCGTTTGATCCCGGCGCGCGCGCAGGTGCCCGACCGCCGCCCGTCACAGCCGACGATCAAGGCCGCCCGGATCGTGTCGCCCGTGTCCAGTGTGACGGTGGCGCCCGCCGGGCCTACCTCTTGCGCGACGACCTTGGTCTCGGACAGCAGCGTCACACGCGGATGCGCAGAGACAGCCCCGGCCAGCGCGCGGGACAGGAACCGGTCCTCGACCATGTAGCCCATCGGGCCTTCGTCGATCTCGGCATGATCGAACTCGAGCACGAAGGGACCGACGCCCTGCCCCGGCTTGCCATCGGAAATCTTGATCTCGCGCAGCGGTTCGGCGTGATCGGCGACCGAGGCCCAGACGCCGATCGCCCGGAGCAGCCGTTGCGAGGCGTGCGCCAGCGCATAGCCGCGCCCGTCGAACGCCTCTTCGCCCCGCGCGCCGGCGGGCAGCGCGTCGATCAGGGTCACGGCAAAGCCCGCGTCGCCCAAGGCGAGGGCCAGCGCGGGGCCGTTCAGGCCGCCGCCCACGATGACGATATCGGTGTCCTGTATCATGGCTCATAAATGGGCTGTCGCGGCGGGATTGTCCATGCAGAGCCGGGCGGTTAGCGTTGCGACAAATTGGAGGGTCAGATGGACGACAGGTGGAAAAGCGCGGGCGACATCGGGCGGGGCATCGCGGCGGGCGCGATCGACCCGGTGGCGCTGACCGAAAGCTATCTCGACGCCATCGACACCCATGAGCACGGTCCCCGAATCTATGCGCGCGCCACGCGGGACCGGGCGCTGACCGAGGCGAAGGCGGCGGCGGAGCGGGCGAAATCCGGGCAACGACTTGGGCCGCTCGACGGGGTGCCGGTGAGCTGGAAGGACCTCTTCGACACGGCGGGGGTCGATACAGCAGCAGGTTCCGCGCTCCTCGCGGGCCGGGTGCCGGATACGGACGCCGAAGTCCTGAGAACCGCGACGTTTCAGGGGCTTGTCTGCCTCGGGAAGACGCATATGAGCGAGCTGGCCTTCTCCGGTCTCGGCCTCAACCCCGTGACCGCAACGCCGCCCAACGTCCATGACGCGGGCAATGCGCCCGGCGGATCGTCGTCGGGCGCGGCCACCTCGGTCGCCTTCGGCCTCGCCGCTGCCGGGATCGGGTCGGACACCGGCGGTTCGGTGCGGGTGCCGTCGGCGTGGAACGACCTCGTGGGGCTCAAGACCACCTCGGGCCGCCTGTCGCTCGCGGGTGTCGTGCCACTCGCCGCGCGGTTCGACACGGTCGGCCCGCTGTGTCGGACGGTCGAGGACGCCGCGCTCCTTCTCGCCGCGCTCGAGGGCAAGAAGCCCGTCGATCTGACCGAGCCCAGCCTGACCGGCACCCGCCTGCTCGTCCTCACAAACGCGCTCGAAGGGTGCCGCGACCTGCCCCGCGATGCGTTCGAAAGCGCGGTGGGGCGGCTGATGGACAATGGCGCGACCATCGAACGTGCCGCCATGCCCATGATGGACGAGGCGCAGGCGCTCTCCCCCATCCTTTTCGCGGCCGAGGCCTATGGCACATGGCGCGACACAATCGAGGCGAACCCCGAGGTCATGTTCCCCCCGGTCCTCGAGCGTTTCCGGGGCGGCAAGGCGTTTTCCGGCCCGGACTACGTGGCCGCGTGGCTCACACTCGGCCGTATCCGTGCCCAGTTCGCGCGCGCGGTCGCGGGGTATGACGCCGTTATCCTGCCGACCACGCCCAACACGCCACCGAACGTCGAGCGGCTCATGTCGGACAGCGAGTACTACGTGACCGAGAACCTGCTGACCTTGCACAACACCCGTTTCGGCAACCTGTCGGGCGGTTGTGCGCTGACGCTTCCCACCGGCGTTCCCGGCGCGGGGATCAGCTTCATGGCTCCGGCGATGGGCGAAGAGCGGCTCCTCCGGCTCGGTGCAGCGGCTGAAAGCGCGCTCCGCTAGGGCCGCGAGGGTCCCACGCCTAGGGGCGCCAGACAAAAAAGCCACAATAGACGCCGTTTAACCCCGTGGAATCCGGCGTTTTTCTGGACCGGGCCACACATTCCCGTTATCCTGAACCAAATCGGGGCGTCAACGATCCCGAACTTGAGGCACTGCGAGCAATGACGACGTTCCCTGAGCGATTCCAAGGTCTGCCCGAATACGCGTTCCCGCGTCTTCGGTCCTTGCTTGACGCCCATACGCCGGGCGGGCCCGTGGTGCATCTCACCATCGGGGAGCCAAAGCATGACTTCCCTGATTTCGTTGGGAAAATCATCGCGGACAGCGTCGCGGGCTTCGGGAAATACCCGCCCAACGACGGCACGCCCGAGCTAAGCGCCGCGATCACCGACTGGCTCCACCGGCGCTATCGCCTCACGGTCGATCCCGACACGCAGGTCATGCCGCTCAACGGCACCCGCGAAGGACTGTTCAACGCCGCCGTGGCGCTCTGTCCCGAGGATGTGCGCGGCAAGAAGCCAGTCGTTCTGATCCCGAACCCCTTCTATCAGGTCTACGCTGTAGCCAGCGTCACCGTGGGCGCCGAGCCGGTGTTCGTGCCCGCGACCCGCGAGACCGGGTTCCTGCCGGACTACGCGAGCCTGCCGCCGGAAGTGTTGACCCGCACCGCCATCGCCTATGTCTGTTCGCCCGCGAACCCGCAGGGCGCGGTGGCCGACCGGGATTACTGGGCGAACCTCATCGCGCTGGCCGAGAAATACGATTTCCGCATCTTCGCGGACGAGTGCTACTCCGAGATCTACCGCGACGCGCCGCCCCCCGGCGCGATGGAAGTCGCGGTCGAGGGCGGCGCGGACCCCGAGCGCGTGGTGATCTTTCATTCGCTGTCGAAGCGGTCGAACCTACCGGGCCTCAGGTCGGGCTTTGTCGCCTCCGGTCCCGCCAACATGGCCGCGATCAAGCAGCTGCGCGCCTATGCCGGTGCGCCCTTGCCGCTCCCCATCCAGAACGCCTCGGCGGCGGTCTGGGCCGAAGAGCAGCATGTGACCGTGTCGCGCCAGCTCTATCAGGACAAATACGCCATCGCGGACGAGGTCTTTGCCGATTTCCCCGGCTACCTGCCGCCCGAGGCGGGGTTTTTCCTGTGGCTTCCGGTCGACGACGGCGAGGCCGCCGCAATGAAGCTCTGGACCGAGACCGGCATCCGCGTGCTGCCCGGCGCGTATCTCGCGCGGGATGTGGACGGGGACAATCCCGGCAGAAATTACATAAGAGTGGCGCTTGTCGCCCCGAAAGAAGAGACGCAGCGCGTGCTGACCCAGCTCCGCGACTGCCTCCAACACTGAGGACGAGGTGAACGATGGCATACCAGCTTAGGGAACGGGACCCGATCTTTGACAGCGCGACGCAGATGATGATCGAGCGACGCGGGAAGGAGCTGATCGGGATCGGCCTTGTCGTCATCGCCGCCGCCATCGCGCTGATGATGGGCACCTATTCGCCCGAGGACCCCGGCTGGATGTCCGCCACCGAAGGCCCGGCGCAGAATGCGCTCGGCACGCTGGGCGCAACGCTCGCGGCGCCGCTCGCGATCATTCTGGGGAACGGGGCATGGGGCTTTGCCGCGGTCTTTGCGATCTGGGGCGGGCGCTATATCCTGCATCGGGGCGATGACCGGGTGATGAGCCGGGCGATCTTTGCGCCCATCGCCGTGGCGCTGGCGAGCGTCTATGCCGCGACGCTGGTGCCGCCGGCCAACTGGACCCATACCTTCGGTCTGGGCGGGCTGTTCGGCGACACGGTTCTGGGTGCCGTGCTGAATGTTGTGCCGGGGTCGGCGGGCTTCGGACTCAAGATGATAGCGGTGCTCCTGTTCCTCGCCACGCTCGCCGTCGGGGCCTTTGCCACAGGCTTTACCCGCGATGAACTCGCGCGCATCGGGCGCTTCCTGCTCGTGGGTGTTGTGATGACCTACGTGCAGATCGTGGCGCTCGTTCGGATTGGCGCGCGCGGTGCCGCCTCGGGGGCCAAGGTCGGTTTCCGTGGCGCGGCGCAGGGGGCCGCTGGGATGGCGCAGGGCGTCAAGGAACGCCAAGCCGCGCGGCGCGAGGACAAGACCGCCTGGTCGCAGCAGGCGGAACTTCCCTTGCAGCATCCGCAGGGCCATTACGACGAGCCGATGATCGACGACGACGATCGCTTCGACGCACCCCCGCCGCTTCAGGCCAGCCGCGTGATCCGGGCCGAACCGCCGATGGAACGTCCGACACAACGCGCCCCGCAGCCGCAAGTGGCCCGCGTGGCACAGCCGGTCCAGCAGGACCAACTGCATCGCCCCGCGCCGCAGCCGGTCCCGGTCCCGCCCGCGGCCCCCGCTCCCGTTCGCGCCGCGCAGCCTCAGCCGCAGCCGGCACCGCGCACCGGCCTCCTTGCCCGGATGCCGGGTCTGATGAAGCGGCAGCACGACCCCCAGCCCGAGTTGATCGACAACACCTTCCACGGCGATGTCGCGGATGACGAGGGGAACCCCGACCGGATCTCGGCCAAGATCGCGACGGCGATGAAATCCCGCGCGGCCAAGCTGGGCGGCACCACCTATGCGCCCGCCGAGGAACCTTCGACCACTTCGCAGATGATCGCCCACGCCGCTGCGCGTGCGCGCGACCAGCGCCGCGCCGGGGTCGAGCGCATGGCGCAGAGCTTCCGGTCGCCGCAGATGCGGGCCGAGCCGCCGCTCACGCTGGGGGCCGCCCAAGGGGTCGATGCGCCGATGTTCCAACACCGGGCCGACGCAGAACTGCCGCAGGAACTGGACGAAGACCCCAACATCTTTGCCCGGATTGACGGGGACGCGGGCTACGACGAGACCCACGTGGACTACCAGCTCGAACCGCAGATGCGCGCGTCCATGGCGGCCCCTGCCATGCACCCGGAAAGCCAGCCCACCGCGCAGGACTACATGCCCGAGATGGAGCCGGACTACGGCTACGACGACTGGCACGGCGGTATTGAGCCGGACTACGGCTCTGCCCCGTTCGACGATGCGCCGCAGGCGGTGCAGGCCTATGACGAACCCGCCTATGACGAACAATCGTACGAGGCCGAAGCCTATGACGCGGCGCCCTCTGCCTATGTCCCGGCACAGGTGACGCCCGAGGCGAAGAAGGTGGTTCAGCACCCGCCTAAGAAACCACAGAAACTGTCCACCCGCGCGATTGCCGAGGCGCAGCCGTCGCTCGCCTTCGACGACAGCATGGCGGATTACGAACTGCCGCCGCTCAACCTTCTGACCAATCCGGCGATCATCGAACGGCACCACCTGTCGGACGAGGCGCTCGAGGAAAACGCGCGGATGCTCGAGAATGTGCTGGACGACTACGGCGTCAAGGGCGAGATCGTGAGCGTCCGTCCCGGCCCCGTGGTCACGATGTATGAACTCGAACCCGCGCCGGGCCTCAAGGCCAGTCGCGTCATCGGCCTGGCCGACGACATCGCGCGGTCGATGTCGGCGCTGTCGGCCCGCGTGTCCACCGTTCCGGGCCGCAGCGTGATCGGGATCGAACTGCCGAACGCGAACCGCGAAAAGGTCGTGCTGCGCGAAATCCTCGCTGCCCGTGACTTTGGCGATGCGAACATGAAACTTCCCTTGGCCCTGGGCAAGGACATCGGCGGCGATCCCATCGTCGCGAACCTTGCCAAGATGCCCCACCTTCTGATCGCCGGGACCACGGGGTCGGGGAAATCGGTGGCGATCAACACGATGATCCTGTCGCTTCTCTACCGCCTCACGCCGGAAGAGTGCCGCCTGATCATGATCGACCCCAAGATGCTGGAACTGTCCGTCTATGACGGCATCCCGCACCTTCTGTCCCCCGTCGTGACCGACCCGAAAAAGGCCGTCGTCGCGCTCAAGTGGACCGTGGGCGAGATGGAGGAACGCTACCGCAAGATGTCCAAGATGGGCGTGCGCAACATCGACGGCTACAACAGCCGCGTGGCCGATGCGCAGTCGCGGGGCGAGATGTTCAGCCGGACCGTGCAGACGGGGTTCGACGAGGACACCGGCGAGCCGATCTTCGAGACCGAGGAATTCGCGCCCGAGAAATTGCCCTATATCGTCGTCATCGTGGACGAGATGGCCGACCTCATGATGGTCGCGGGCAAGGAGATCGAGGCCTGTATTCAGCGTCTGGCACAGATGGCGCGGGCCTCGGGCATTCACATCATCATGGCCACGCAGCGTCCGTCGGTCGATGTCATCACCGGCACGATCAAGGCGAACTTCCCCACCCGAATCTCGTTCCAGGTGACGTCCAAGGTCGACAGCCGGACGATCCTTGGCGAACAGGGGGCCGAGCAGCTTCTGGGTATGGGCGACATGCTTTACATGGCCGGCGGCGCACGGATCACCCGTGTGCACGGACCCTTCGTGTCGGATGAGGAGGTCGAGGAAATCGTCTCCTACCTCAAGAGCTACGGCCCCCCCACCTATGTCGGCGGCGTGGTCGAAGGCGTGGACGAAGAGAAAGCCGACGACATCGACGCGGTGCTCGGGCTCAACACAGGTGGCAACACGGGTGGCGAGGATGCGCTTTACGATCAGGCCGTGGCCATCGTGATCAAGGACCGCAAATGCTCGACCTCCTACATCCAGCGCAAACTGGGCATCGGCTATAACAAGGCCGCACGTCTGGTGGAGCAGATGGAAGAACAGGGCCTCGTGTCGCCCGCCAACCACGTGGGCAAGCGCGAAATCCTGGTGCCCGAACAGCAGTAGTCCCGCGGGACGGGGAACAAACCCGCGTTCCCGGCGCGTTACAAACCCGGCCTGTTATCGCATGACAGGCCGGGTTTTGCTTATTTGGACCTGACGGGATGGAACCCCGGAGAATCGGACCTAGATACATCGCATGAACAGACGCCAGTTTACCCTTGCCCTGCCCGCCGTTGCCGCAGCCCTCGCCGCGACAAGCCTGCCTGCCATGGCGCAGCAGCTTCCGCTCAACGACCTGTCGCGCTACCTCAACAGCATCACGACTGCCTCGGCCGAGTTTACCCAGATCAACGCCGATGGTTCGATTTCGACCGGGACGATCCTGATCAAGCGGCCGGGTCGCGCGCGGTTCGAATATGCCGCGCCGGACCGCACGCTGGTGCTGGCATCGGCAGGTCAGCTCGCGATCTTCGACGCAAAGTCGAACACGGGGCCCGAGCAGTATCCGCTGGCGCGCACGCCCTTGAACCTGATCCTCGCACAGAACGTGGACCTTGCCCGCAACGGCATGGTCATTGCGCATCGCTTTGACGGGACCGCGACCATCGTGACGGCGCAGGACCCGGAGCATCCGGAATACGGGAACATCCAGCTCATGTTCACGGCGAACCCGATCCAGTTGCGCCAGTGGGTCATCACCGATGACACCGGGGCGCAGACGACGACCGTGCTGGGCGAGTTGCGTCAGGGCGGCAACCTGCCCGACCGGCAGTTTTCCATCGGGGTCGAAAAGGACCGCCGCAACCTCTGACGCGCGTCAGTCGTCGAGCTTGCGCGCCTCGTCCACGAGCATCACCGGGATGCCCGCCTTGATCGGAAAGGCGAGATGCGCGGATTTCGAAATCAGCTCCTGCCGCTCGGGGTCATACTCGAGCGGCCGTTGGGTGAGAGGACAGACCAGCGCCTCGAGCATGTGACGGTCGAACAGCACCTCGGTCATTGCAGCCTCCTCATTGAAGAGCGGCCCCGCCACCGCCCGAGGCCAGCGCGAATTCCATCAGCGTGACCAGCGTTTCGCGCCGCGTGTCCAGCGTCGGCGCCTCGAGAAGCGCCTGCTTGTCCTCGGGATCGAAGGGGCAGAGCATCGACAGCGAGTTGATGAGAAGTTCATCCTCCGCTTCCTTGAGGCTGCCCCAGTCGGTGCGCAGGTCGGCCACGTCGAAATAGCGCGCGAGCAGGTCGAGAAAGGCGTGGCGATTCATCGCCGGGTCGTGTTCAGCCCTGCCAAGGTCACGCTCGAAGCTGTCCCAGTTCGGCCGCGCGCGGCGATAGGGGGTGAAGCCCTCGATCTCCTGCACGATGCGGAACCGGCTCACGCCGGTCAGCTGGATCATGTAGCGATTGTCGTCGGTTTCGGTAAAGGACGTGATCCGCCCGGCACAGCCGATCTGGTGCAGCCGCTGCCCGGAATCCTCGGCGGGCTGGATCATCCCGATCAACCTCTGTTCGGACTTCAGGGCGTCGTCGAACATCGTGAGGTAACGCGGCTCGAAGATATTTAGCGGCAACCGCCCGCGCGGGAGCACGATGGCCCCCGGCAGGGGAAACAGCGGCAGGGTCTCGGGCAGATCCTTGAGCTTGATCATACGAGGATCAGAGATGACAACTTGCGGCGCCCGGTGAGCGCGATGGGGTCATTGGGCTTCAACGCCTCGAAGATGGTGAAGAGCTGCGCCTTGGCAGCGCCCTCGTTCCATTCGCGGTCCCGCTTGAAAAGCTCGAGCAACTGGTCCACCGCGCCCTGCGTGTCGCCAGAAGCAAGCAGCGCCTGGGCGAGGTCATATCGCGCTTGGTGATTGGCCGGGTCCGCCTCGACCTCTGCACGCAGATCATCGACGGGGCCAGCGTTCGCCGCCTGACGGGCCAGCGCGATTTGAGCGTGGACCGCCTCGATCGCCGGGTCTTTCGACACCTCGACAGGCGCGCCGTTCAGAACCGCCTCGGCCCCGTCGATATCGTCCTTGGCAAGATAGCATTGTGCGAGGCCGGCGTAGGCCGCCGCGCGTTTGTCATCCTCTTCGAGGATCGCGGCATAGGTCTGCGCAGCGTCATCCACGGCACCGGCGGCGAGCATTTCTTCGGCCGCCGCGATCGCCTCTTCCAGCCCATCGGTTTCGCCGGAATCTGCTAGTTTCGCGACGAACTCCTTGATCTGTGAGGGCGGGATCGCGCCCTGGAACCCGTCCACGGGCTGACCGTCGACAAAGGCATAGACGGTCGGGATCGACTGCACCCGCATCTGCGCCGCGATCTGCTGGTTCTCGTCCACGTTGACCTTGACCATCTTTATGCGCCCGCCCATGGCGTTCACGGCCTCTTCCAGCGCCGGACCCAGCGTCTTGCACGGCCCGCACCACGGCGCCCAGAAGTCGACAATCACCGGCACCTCTTTCGAGGCATCGACGACGTCCTCCATGAACGTCATTTCGCTGATTTCCTTGACATGCGCGCCGTGATCGGCGGCTTTCGGTTGTCCCAGTTCAAGCATTTCCGTCATCCTTATCCGTTGCCCCCAATATGGGCGCTTGGTCCTTGGCCGCCAACCCCGGCAACGTGTCGCGCCTTACAGATCGAAGCTCGCGAAGACCGGCACGTGATCCGACGGTTTTTCCCAACCCCGTAGTGGCCGCAGGATTTTCGACGAATGGCCCGCGCTCGCAATGTCGGGCGTCGCCCAGACGTGGTCGAGCCTGCGCCCCTTGTCGGCCGCGTCCCAATCCGGGCTGCGATAGGACCACCAGCTGTAAAGATTACCCTCGGGGATGTCCTGCCGGGTGATGTCGACCCATTTGCCCGCGTCCTGCACTTGGGCCAGCGCCTCGACCTCGATGGGCGTGTGGCTCACCACCTTGAGAAGTTTCTTGTGGTCCCAGACGTCGTCCTCACGGGGCGCGATGTTGAGATCGCCGACGAGGATGGATTTCTCGGGCGCCTCTTCATGGAACCAGTCGCGCATCTCGGCGAGATAATCGAGCTTCTGCCCGAATTTCTCGTTCTTCTCCCGATCCGGCTCGTCGCCGCCCGCCGGGACGTAGAAGTTATGCACGGTGACGCCGTTCTCGAGGGTCGCTGCGACGTGACGCGCATGGCCCAGTTTCGCGAAATCCCGGTCGCCCGCATCGACGATCGGGATCTTCGACAGAATCGCCACGCCGTTGTAGCCCTTTTGCCCCCGGGCGACCAAATGGGTGTAGCCACGGGCGGCGAACACATCGAGCGGGATCTTGTCCACCGGGCTCTTGCACTCCTGCAGACACAGGACATCCGGCGCTTCTTCCGCCAGAAGACGCGAGACGAGATCGGCGCGCAGGCGCACCGAATTGATGTTCCAGGTGGCGAGGGTAAAGGGCATGGGCGTCTCCGTTCTTTCTGCTCGCGCGGACCCTATCATGTGACGGCCCGATGGCCAGTGGCAGGCGCCGGGTTCGGCGGCGGGTCGCCCCGCCCGCCCGCGCAAGGGCCGCGTGAACACAAGGTGGAACATGAGACTGCCAGTCCGCGTTACGACCGCATCGCCTAATTATGAGGCGGAAATGTAACTTTGCTTCAGAGAGGGAGACCATGAAGTTCGAAGCTGGACTGGACGCCATTGCGACTGACGGTGCCCAACGAATCGACGCTTACCCGACGCGCCTGACATCCGCAGAGAAGATAGCCGAGCGGCTCGACCCGGTGCTGTGGTCCGACTGGACCGAATGGGCACCGCTGACCGAAGACGAGGCCCGCCATTACGACGAAAAGGGATACCTCGTCCGCCACGATGTCTTTTCTGACGCGGAACTGGACCTGCTCATTTCGACCGCCGCCAAGCTGCGCGACATGCCCGCGTCCGAGCGTCCGGCCGATTTCGTGACCGAACCGGGCGGGGACGAGGTGCGCACGGTGTTCCGGCTCGATGAACATTCGCGGGTGTTCGCGCGGCTGGCCGCCGACAGCCGCCTGGCCGGGATCGCGGAATTTCTGCTCGACGACCGGGTCTACCTGCACCAGTCACGGCTGAACTACAAACCCGGCTTCAAGGGGAAAGAGTTCTACTGGCATTCCGATTTCGAGACATGGCACGCCGAGGACGGGTTGCCACGTATGCGCGCGGTGTCGGCCTCGGTCCTCTTGACCGACAACTCCCGGCTCAATGGCCCGCTGCTGCTCATCCCCGGATCGCAGAACGAATTCATTGCCTGCATGGGCGAGACCCCCGAGGACAACCACGAACAGTCGCTCAAGGCGCAGGAGGTCGGCGTGCCGCAGCCGTCGACGATCCGACGCATGGCCTCGCACTACGGGCTCGATGCCGCGACCGGTCCCGCCGGCACGGTCGTCTTTTTTGACTGCAACACGCTGCATGGGTCCAACGGGAACATCACGCCGGATCCGCGCTCGAACGCCTTCTTCGTGTTCAATTCCGTGACCAACCGGCCCGTGTCGCCCTTTGCCGCTGCGGCCGCGCGTCCAGGATGGCTCGCCAACCGGGACAAGATACGCCCGATCGACGTCGTAGAAGGACCGATCACGCGGTAAGAACGCCCCGCGCGACAGACGTGGGTAAAACAAAAAAAGGCCCGGCGGTTGCCGGGCCAGTCCAACAGGGAGGATCCCGCGTTATTACCCCAACACGGGAAGGGGAAGTCTTGCCCCGGATCGTCCCGCTTGCCGTTGTTCCGGTTCGCAAATCAATCTTGGCCTAGATCAAGATTAACCCAAATTCGGGACAAAAAGTAGGCCAGATTTCACCCCTGTGGCCGTCAGGCCACAAGGCGGTAGCCGCCGCTTTCCGTCACCAACAGCCGCGCGTTCGACGGGTCCGGCTCGATCTTTTGGCGCAGGCGGTAAATGTGGGTTTCCAGCGTGTGAGTCGTGACGCCCGCGTTATAGCCCCAGACCTCGTGGAGCAACACGTCGCGCGCCACCACGCCTTCCTGTGCGCGGTAGAGAAACTTGAGGATGTTGGTCTCTTTCTCGGTCAGACGGATCTTTTTTTCGTCGTCGGTGATGAGCATCTTCATCGCCGGTTTGAAGGTGTAGGGCCCAAGCTGGAACACCGCGTCTTCGCTTTGTTCATGCTGGCGGAGCTGGGCACGGATGCGAGCCAGCAGGACCGGGAACTTGAACGGCTTCGTCACATAGTCGTTCGCGCCCGCGTCGAGTCCCAGAATCGTGTCGGCGTCGCTGTCATGGCCCGTAAGCATGACGATGGGACATTTCACACCCTGCTTGCGCATCAGCTTGCACAGCTCGCGCCCGTCGGTATCCGGCAGGCCCACGTCGAGGATCACCAGATCATAGATCTGTTCCTTGGCCTTCTGCATGGCGTCGGCACCGTTTCCGGCCTCGAACACCTCGAAATCCTCGGTCATGACCAGTTGCTCGGCCAGAGCTTCGCGGATGTCCTCGTCATCATCGACGAGAAGGATGTTCTTTTGGGTCGCCATCGGTGCCTCCTTTGCTGCTGACACACGACGTGCGCATGGATCACGGCCACGGCAATGTTTGCTGCAAAAGACTCACGCGGTCGTGTCGGGATCATCGCGAATGTTTCACTTTCCCCGCGTGCGCTCTAAGTAGGGGCAAGGAAAGGGACACCATGAGCCTGAAACCCAGCCAGACCGAACTGACCGCCCGCGCCCGCGCCGATCTGCGCATGGGCCTGCCCGTCGTGATCGAGATTGCCGGCACCGCCGCGCTTGTCGTGGCGAGCGAGACGCTGACGCCCGAACGGCTGGCCGACCTTCGCGGGTTCGGGCAAGTTCTGCTCGCCGTTACGCCGCGCCGGGCCGTGACGCTCAAGGCGCGGGCCTATTCCGACAGCGTGGCACGGATCATCGTGCCGGGGGACGAGGGCGTCGCGTGGATAATCGGGGTTGCAGACCCGGCGGACGATCTGCGCAAGCCGATGAAGGGGCCGCTGATGACCGAACGCGGGGGCGACGACCGGATTGCCGCCGCCGCGATCACGCTGGCGAAATCCGCGATGCTCCTGCCGTCGGTCGTCCTGTCCTGCGTGCCAGATGGCATGGCAGTCGCGGTCGAACACGGTCTCACTCGTCTCGACCTGACGCACGCCCCGGTGGTGCCGCCGCTCGCCACGCTGGACGAGGTCATCTCGGCCCGCGTACCGCTCTCGGTGTCCGAGGCGGGGCGGCTCCATATCTACCGTCCCGAAGACGGCGGCGAAGAGCATTACGCAGTCGAGATCGGCCGTCCCGACCGGGATCAGCCTGTGCTCGCCCGACTTCATTCTGCCTGTTTCACCGGCGATCTGCTCGGCTCGCTCAAATGCGACTGCGGCCCGCAGTTGCGCGCGGCGCTGGCGGCCATGGGCGAGAACGGCACCGGGGTGCTCCTCTACCTCAATCAGGAGGGTCGCGGGATCGGCTTGGCCAACAAGATGCGGGCCTATTCGCTACAGGATCAGGGCTTCGACACGGTCGAGGCGAACCACCGGCTCGGCTTCGAGGATGACGAGCGCGATTTCCGCATCGGGTCCGAGATCCTCAAGAAGATGGGCTTTTCCTCGGTCCGGCTCATGACCAACAACCCCGCCAAGGTCGCGATGATGGAGGCGCAGGGCGTCCATGTGACCGAACGGGTGCCTTTGCAGGTCGGGCGCGGAGCGCATAACGCGGCCTACCTCGACACCAAGGCGGCCAAGAGCGGGCACCTGCTGTGACCGACCTGATCGTCACGGGCAATCGCGCGCGGTTCCTGGGGCGGACCTTCCCGGTCGGCATTGGTCGCAACGGCATCACCACGGACAAACGCGAAGGCGACGGGTGCACGCCCGCCGGGGTCTGGCGGCTCATGGAGGGCGGCTATCGCGCCGACCGCACCCCGGAACCGCGCGCGCCTTTTCCGATGTATCCGGTGGGGCCGCGTGACCTGTGGTCCGATGCGTCGGGCACGCCGGAGTATAATCACCTCGTCCGCGCCCCCTATGCGCCGTCGCACGAACGCCTGCGCCGGGCCGATCCGCTTTACGACATCTTCGTCGTGACCGACTGGAACTGGCCTGTCGCGACGGCGGGGAAGGGGTCTGCCATTTTCGTGCATTGCTGGCGCGGGCCGCTGCGGGCCACCGCAGGTTGCCTTGCCTTCCGGCTCGATCACCTGCGCTGGATTCTCGCCCGCTGGACGCCGCGCGACCGCGTGGTGGTAAGACCTCAGACGTAATCGCGTTCGCCGAAAATGGCGGAACCCACACGCACAAAAGTCGCGCCTTGGGCCACGGCGCGTTCAAAGTCGCTGGACATCCCCATAGACAGCTCGGAAATCCCGTTGCGGGCGGCGATTTTGGCAAGCAGGGCAAAGTGCAGCGACGGCTCCTCGTCGACCGGCGGGATACACATGAGCCCCTCGATGGTCAGACCCAGATCGCGACACTCGACAAGGAAGCTGTCCACGTCGGCGGGCAGAACGCCCGCCTTCTGATCCTCTTCCCCGGTGTTCACCTGCACGAAAAGGCGCGGGCAATGGCCCATCTCCTTGGCCAGCCGCGCGATGGTGGCGGCGAGCTTGGGCCGGTCCACCGTTTCGATCACGTCGAAAAGCTCCATCGCCTGCCGCGCCTTGTTGGTCTGGAGAGGCCCGATGAGGTGCAGCTCGACACCCTCATATTTTTTCCGCAGGTCGGGCCATTTGCTCGCCGCTTCCTGCACCTTGTTCTCGCCGAAGCGGCGGTGGCCCTCTTCGAGAACGGCAATCACGCGGTCGAGCGGCTGCACCTTGGACACGGCGACAAGCTTCACCGACCCCGGCGTGCGGCCCACGCGGGTTTCTTCATCCTGAATGCGTTGAATGATGTCGGTCAGCGGCATGTCGTCTCTCCTCTTGGAGTCTCGACAAAACACGCTGGTCCAGAAAAGAAAAGAGCGGGCACTTGGCCCGCTCTTCCCAATCCAAATCCCGTTGGGATTAGAACGCCATCGAGACGCCTGCGTACACGAGGTTCGCACCGCCCTGGACGCCGGCGTAGCCAGCGTTGATCGAGACGCCGCCGCCGAGCGAGTAAGCACCCTGCACGCCGTAGTTCAGACCGTCGTTGATGAACGCGGTGACCGAGTACGGGCCAGTGGCGTAGGTCGCGTCCACGTGCCAGCCGAACACTTTGTTGGTGATGTCGTACTCGACGTCGGCGTTAGCCGAGAACGAGCCGAGCGAAGCCGACACACCAGCCATCACGTTGTGCGAAACACCAGCGTTGGTGGCGTCGAAGCGGTTGTAGCCGTAGCCAACCCACACCGAGTAGTCACCGAAGGTGTAGGTACCTTTGGCGCCGAAGTCGCCCGAGGTGGTGGCGGTGGTAGCACCGGCCGGAGCGTACACGCCGTACACTTCGAGGCCGAAGTTGCCCCAGGTGTTGGTGTAGGTCGCGGTGATGTCCCAGTCGCCGGGGGTCGCGTTCGAGTCATCGGAGTCGTTGTCGTAAGCGACGTCGACTTTACCCCAGGAACCCGACATGTAGATGTTGGAAGCCGGAGCGATGACGGTGGCGGCGGTACCAGCAACACCAGCCGAGGTGGTGTAGTTGGAGATCGTCGCGAAGTCCGCATCGTCCGGATCTTTGACGATGTTGTAGGACGGCGTCACGACGACAACACCGGCGCCCACTTCGAGGCCGTAGTCGGTGGTGGTCATCATGCCAGCGCGGAAGCTGACCGAGTAGTCAACCGAAGCAGCGCCCGAGAACACGTAGGCGACGCCAACGTAGGCGTTACCGGTGAACGACACGTCTGCAGCGGCGAAACCGGCGGTGCCCACCAGCATCGTCGAAGCCAGGAGAATCTTTTTCATTTCGTTTCCCTCGTTTATCTAAAGGTGCACCTCAATTCAGGGGAATCCGAATTGAGTATGCTGTTTCCTCTCTCTTTCCCGGCCTTGATGCAAGCAATGCGAAACCGCCGATTTGATTGTGCCCAGTTCTGGTGCAGACATGTCACACAAAACCTTGAGCCCCTCTTGTCACGGGCGGGACGCGCCGGGCAGGGCTACGGCTTCTCCTCGCGCGGATGCATGGATCACGGGCACATAGATATTGCGAAGATCCCGTCCTGCCCCGCTATGTCTGGCAGGACACGGACCGGGAAAACGCTTGCCGGGGCTTTTTCGCTTGGGTAGTTAGATGCAAACGGACGGTGAGGGGCTCTTCATGCATTATGCGCGCGTAGTGGCGAAAGCGGGACTGGTGGTCAGTCTCATGGCGCTGACGGCCTGCTCGGGCGGGCTGGGCACGGTGCGCGTCGGCAATGCGGCGGGCGAGGCGGTGAACCCCGACGGTCGCCCCGATCGCGGTGTGCGCGGTGAACAGCGCGAAACGATCTGGGATCTTTTCGCGGACCGGGACGACCCGAACACCACCGTCGAGGTGAACAAGTATCTCTGGAACGCCTCGCTCGACGTGCTGTCCTTCATGCCGGTCGAAAGCTCGGATCCCTTCACGGGCGTTCTGGTCTTTGGCTATGGCGTCCCGCCCGGCGGCGGTCAGGCCTATCGCGCCACGGTCCATGTGTCGGACCCGGCGCTCGACGCCCGTGGCCTGCACGTGGCGCTGCAAACGCGCGGCGGACAGTCGGTGTCGTCGGAAACCCAGCATAAGATCGAGGATGCGATCCTCCACCGCGCCCGTCAGCTTCGGGTTCAGGACATCAACCTGTAACCGGCTGGACGGCTTCGCCCTATCAGAATACACGTGCGCCGGGCCAAACGCCCGGCGCTTTTCTTTTTCAAAGGACCGACCATGTCCCGCTACGACGCAAGCTCCATCGAACCCAAGTGGCAGAAGGCTTGGGAGGAGGCAGGCACCTTTGCCGCCACCCGCGACCCGTCGAAGGAAAAGTTCTACGTGCTCGAGATGTTTCCCTATCCCTCAGGGCGCATCCACATGGGGCACGTGCGAAACTACACGATGGGCGACGTGGTTGCGCGCTATAAGCGGAACATGGGTTTTTCCGTGCTGCACCCGATGGGCTGGGACGCCTTCGGGATGCCCGCCGAAAACGCCGCGATGGCGACCGGGGGTCATCCGAAGGACTGGACCTACAAGAACATCGAAGAGATGAAGTCGCAGATGAAGCCGATGGGCTGGTCTCTGGACTGGTCGCGGGAACTTGCGACCTGCGACCCCGAGTATTACGGCCAGCAGCAGGCGCTGTTTCTGGATTTCCTCGAAAAGGGCCTCGTGTATCGCAAGAACGCGGTCGTGAACTGGGACCCGGTCGACATGACCGTGCTTGCCAACGAGCAGGTGATCGACGGCAAGGGCTGGCGCTCGGGTGCCGAGGTCGAGCGGCGCGAGCTGACCCAGTGGTTCTTCAAGATCTCGGATTATTCCGACGAGCTTTTGTCGGCGCTGGACGGGCTGAAGGACTGGCCGGAGAAGGTGCGCCTGATGCAGGCGAACTGGATCGGCAAGTCGCAGGGCCTGCGGTTCGCCTTCGAGCGTGTGGACGGTGGCGACCCGATCGAGGTCTACACCACCCGCCCCGACACACTGATGGGCGCGTCCTTTGTCGGTATCTCTGCCGATCACCCGCTGGCCAAGGAACTGGCCGCTGCGGACCCCAAGATCGCCGAGTTTGCCGCGCTCTGCCGGAAGGGCGGCACCACCGCCGCAGAACTGGAGACAGCCGAAAAGCTGGGGATGGACACGGGCCTGCGCGTGAAGCACCCGCTCGACCCGAACTGGGAGCTTCCGGTCTGGATCGCGAACTTTATCCTTATGGACTACGGCACCGGGGCGATTTTCGGCTCCGCCGCGCATGACCAGCGCGACCTCGATTTCGCGCGGAAATACGGGCTGCCGGTGATCGACACCTTCTTTGACCTCAAAGACCCGAAGCCCGTCGAGAACACCGCTTTCCTGCCGCCGAAGACTGAAAAAGTGAAGTGGGTCAGCCATTTCACGGGGCTCGACGAAGCCACTGGGGAAGAAGCGATTGCCGCGACCGTGGAGTTTGCTGAGAAGGCGGGCTGGGGCACTGGCCACACGCAATACCGCCTGCGCGACTGGGGCCTGAGCCGTCAACGCTACTGGGGTTGCCCGATTCCCGTGGTGCATTGCGACGCCTGCGGCGTGGTGCCGGAGAAGAAGGAAAACCTGCCCGTCGAACTGCCCTATGACGTGAGCTTCGACATTCCCGGCAACCCGCTCGACCGGCATCCGACGTGGCGCGACTGTGCCTGCCCGTCCTGCGGCAAGCCAGCGAAACGCGAAACCGACACGATGGACACCTTCGTCGATTCGTCATGGTATTTCGCCCGCTTCACCGCGCCACGCGCCGACACGCCGACCGTGGCCGAGGACGTGGATTACTGGATGAACGTCGATCAATACATCGGCGGCATCGAGCACGCGATCCTGCACCTGCTCTATTCCCGTTTCTTCGCCCGCGCGATGAACATGACCGGGCATTTGCCCGAAAAATCGCGCGAGCCGTTCAACGCGCTGTTCACCCAAGGCATGGTGACCCACGCGATTTACAAGACGACAAGCGCCGAGGACCGCCCGGTCTACCACTACCCCGAGCAGGTCGAGGCACGGGAAGGCGGCGTGTTCGTGAAGGATACCGGCGAGCAGGTCGAGGTCATCCCCTCGGCCAAGATGTCGAAGTCGAAAAACAATGTGGTCGATCCGCTCGCGATCATCGCGGACTTCGGCGCCGATACCGCGCGCTGGTTCGTCATGTCCGACAGCCCGCCCGAGCGAGACGTGGAATGGACCGCTTCGGGGGCAGAGGGCGCGTCCAAGCACCTGGCCCGCGTCTACCGGATCGTGTCCGACATCGCGGATGCGACTGGCGAGGGCACGGGGGACGACGACCTCCTGCGCGAGATGCACAAGACAATCAAGGCCGTGTCCGAGGGGATCGAGGGCTTTGCCTTCAACACCTCGGTTGCGAAACTCTACGGTTTCACCAACACGCTGCAGAAGTCCCAAGCCGGGGCCGGGGCCAAAAAGACCGCCGCGCGCACCCTCGCGCAGCTCATGTCGCCCATGACCCCGCACCTCGCGGAAGAGCTTTGGTCCATGCTGGGTGGCGAGGGCCTCGTCGCCGATGCGCCCTGGCCGAAACTGGACGAGGCGATGCTGGTGGAGGACACCGTGACGCTGCCGATCCAAGTGAACGGCAAGCGGCGCGACGAGATCACCGTGCCCACCGACATGGACAAGGCCGAGGTCGAAAAGCTGGCGCTGGCGACCGAGGGTGTGCAGCGGGCATTGGACGGCAATCCGCCGAAGAAGGTCATCGTGGTGCCGGGGCGTATTGTGAACGTCGTGGCCTAGGGCCACAGTCGGACCATGAAGCTCAAACCCGCCGAAGCCGCGCGTTACTTCGCGAAACCCGATCCCGACAAGATGGGCGTGCTCATCTACGGGACCGACGCGATGCGCGTGGCTCTCAAACGGCAGGAGTTGATCGAGAACCTTCTGGGTCCGACCTATGAGCAGGACATGCGGCTCACGCGGATGACGGCGGGCGATCTGAAATCCGATCCCACCCGACTCTTGGATGCGATCAAGGAGATCGGGTTTTTCCCCGGTCCCCGCGCGGTCTTTGTCGAGGACATGACCGATCTCGCGGGCAAGGATCTGGGCAAATCGCTGGATGAATGGCAGCCGGGCGATGCTGCTGTGATCATCACGGGCGGGAATATGAAGCCGACCGGGGCGCTTCGGAAATACTTCGAGACACATCCCCGCGCCTATGCGGTGGGCATCTACGACGACCCGCCGACGCGCGAGGAAATTCAGGCGGAACTGGCGAAAAAGGGCCTGACGAACATCGACCGCGAGGCGATGACGGATATCGAGGGGCTATCGCGCACGCTGGACCCCGGCGATTTCCGTCAGACGATGGAGAAACTGTCGCTCTACAAGCTGGGCGACCCGGCCCCGGTGTCCCCCGCCGATGTGCTGGCCTGCGCGCCCGCCACGACGGAAGCCGAGTTGGACGACGTGCTCCACGCGACTGCCGAGGGTCGGGCGGGCGAACTTGGTCCCCTGCTCACCAAGCTCGAAGCACAGGGGCTCGAGCCCGTCCGCCTCGCCATCGCGATGACGATGCACTTCCGCACGCTGCACATGGCGGCCTCGGACCCCGAGGGGCCGGGCAAGGGCATCTTTCGCGCCCGTCCCCCGGTGCATTTCAAGTCCCGCGACCGGATGATCCGGCAGGCCGGGCGCTGGGGCGTGAACAAGCTCGAATCGGCGCTCGACATGATCGTGGACGCCGACCTCACGCTGCGCTCGGCCTCGAAAACGCCCGGCATGGCTCTGATGGAGCGCACGCTCATCCGGCTTGCCTACATGGCCGGGCGCTGAACCCCACGTCACGCTTGCCGATATGCGGTCCCACGGGTTCCCTGAGCCAAAGGGAGGAGCCACCATGTATACCGTTTACGGCAAGACCGACACGCGCGCGTTCCGCGTCCTGTGGATGCTCGAGGAACTGGGCGAGGCCTATGACTTCGTCAAGACCGGGCCACAATCCGAAGACGCCCGCGCCCGCAACCCCTTGGGCAAGGTGCCGGTTCTCGACGTGGACGGCGAGTCCTTCGGCGATTCCGTCGCGATCATGCAGTTTCTCGCGGACAAGCACGGGCGGTTCACGGCACCTGCGGGGACGGTCGCACGGGGCAAGCAGGACGCCGTGACCAACTTCATCAACGACGAGATGGACGCGCTCTTGTGGATGGGCACCCGGCACATGTTCATGCTGCCCGACGAGCAGAAGATGCCCGAGATTCGCGGCCCGCTGAAATGGGAGTTCGCCCGGTCCATCGAACGGCTCGCCGGGTTTCTGGGCGACAAGCCGTTCCTCATGGGCGAGGAGATGACGGTGCCAGATATCCTCGCCACCCACTGCGGCAACTGGGCCTTCGGCGCGAAATACCCAGTCGAACACGAGGGCGTGCTGGCCTATTTCAAACGGATGCGTTCACGGGACGCCTATCAACGGGTCAAAGCGCTGGGTTAATCCCTAGGGTGCGCATTCATGCGCACCTACCCTATCACCTGCCGCGCCGCCGCGAGGCCGGTCGCAAAACAGGCGGTGAGCAGATAACCCCCGGTCGGCGCCTCCCAATCCAGCATTTCGCCGCAGGCAAAGACGCCGGGCACATCGCGCAGGGCGTAGCCGTCGAGCGCCAACGCCGTGATGCCGCCTGCCGAGGAGATCGCCTCGTCCAGCGGGCGCAAGCCTTGATGCGGCACCGGCAGCGCCTTGATCAAATCGGCTAGGGCGCGGCCATCGGGCAAAGGTCGCCCGAACTCCATTAAGAGCGCGAGGCGCACGGGGTCCAGTCGCAGCGCTTTACGCAGATGGGCCGTGACCGTCGCCTTGCCGCGCGGTTTGGCGAGCCGCGTCGCGACCTCGTCGCGCGACCAGTCGGGGCAGAGATCGAGGGTGAGCGGCGCCCCCTCGCGCACTGCCCGCGACACGGCGTAGATGGCTGAGCCTTCCAGCCCACGGGCCGAAACGACGAACTCCCCGCGAATGTCGCTGTCCCCGGCGGTGAGCCGTGCGACCTTGACCGGCTCGCCGAAGTGTTTCGCCATATGGGGCGACCAGTCGACCACAAGCCCGGCGTTCGCGGGCCGGAACGGCGCGATGTCCACGCCGCGCGCCGCAAGCCACGGCACCCAAGCCGCGTCGGACCCGAGCCGCGCCCAGCTCGCCCCGCCCAGCGCGAGGATCACGTGATCGGCACGCACCGCGCGCAGCCCGTCGGGCGTGTCAAAGCGCAGGGCGTCTCCGTCGAACCCGGCCCAGCGCCAGCGGGTGCGGACCTCGACCCCCTCGAGGGCGGCAAGCCATGCGCGGAGCAGCGGCGAGCCTTTCATGCTGACCGGGAACACGCGGCCGGAGGAGCCGGTAAAGACCTCTTGCCCCAGTTCCCGCGACCAGTCCGCGACCGCTTTCGGCCCGAAGCCCGCGACGGCGTCCAGCACCAGCCCCGCGCAGCTTCCGTGAAACTGCGCCTGAAAGGCCGGGAGCGGCTCGTCCTTGGTCAGGTTGAGCCCGCTCTTGCCGGCCATCAGGAATTTCCGCGCCACGGTGGGCTTGCCCTCGCACAGAACCACCCGCAGACCCGCGCGCGCAAGCTCGCCCGCCGCCATCAGCCCGGCAGGCCCGCCCCCGATCACCAGTGCTTGGCAAGTCTCTTCCGTCATCCCACATCCCGTGCATGGAAAGCGCGCCCGAGACAAGTGATCCGATCTGCCCCCTCTGCCTGCGGACGATCCCGGCAGGCGTGCCGCAGTCGCGTCACCACCTGATCCCCCGGCTCAAGGGCGGGCGCGAAACGGTGCTCCTCCACCACATCTGCCACAAGGAAATCCACGCGGCCCTGACCGAGGCCGAGATCGCGCGGGATTACGACACGCCCGAGAAACTGCGCGCCCATCCGAGGATTGCGAAGTTCGCGGCATGGGTGGCCAAGCGCCCGCCCGATTTCGTCTCGCGCACCCCCGGCGGACCGCGCCGCAAACGCTAGGCGGCGGCCTTGCGGTCCTGCCACGCAAGCGCCTGCGCAAGCGCCTCGGTCAGCGGCGTGTGCGTGAAACCGGGGGCAAGTTCCGCCAAGCGACTGCCATCAAGAGCATGTGGCATGGACCAGAGATAGCGCATCTCGAACACCCCGCGCAGGACCGGCATGGCAGGGGTCAGGAGCCGGAGCGGCAGCCAGCGAAACGGTTTGACCGTCACCGGATGACCCAGCGCCATCGCGATTCCGGCGGCGAGGTCATCGCCGGTGAGCGTATAGCCGGGGAACGGCACGTCCTCGTGGTCGGACAGGTCATGCCTCGCCTCGGCAAGCGCGACGGCTGCTCGTGCGGCATCGGGGAGCCAGGCCCAGGCATGGGGCACGTCGGTCAGGCCGGGGTAGCGGATATGACCCTTGGCAACATCGGGGGCGATATAGCTGTCGAACCAGTTCCCGCCCTTGATCGTGTCGATGAAGTCGCCGCAGCGCAGGATGATGAGCTTGGCGCCATGGGCGGTATAGGCGGCCTCGGCCTGTTTGCGCAGCACCGCGAGCGGATTGGTCGCGGTGTGCGGCGTGGAGGTGGTCCACGGCAGGGAATGGCCGGGGCCGTAGACATAGACGTTCCCGGGCAGGATCACATGGGTATCGGTGGCAGCGGCGGCGCGGGCGACATCCTCGTGCAGTGCGACGAGCTGGTCGGCCCAGAGGTGATAGCCGACCGGGTTCCAGCCCATGAGCACCACATCGGCGCCGGTCATGGCGTCGGTGAGGTCGCCGGTCCTGCGGTCGAAATGGCGGACGGTCCAGCCCGCGTCGGCAAAGGCCGTGGCGGCGTGGCGGCCGAATTTGCCGTTGCCGCCGAGGATGAGGATGGTCTGGGTCATGGGGTGCTCCATTCGCTGTCTGCGATGACTATCGCCCCACGCCACGTGTTCAGGAATTGCCCGAAACCGTGGCTCTGCTATTCATGGATGAATGGACAAGACACTCGCGAACATCGACTGGTCGCTCATCCGCGCCTTTCTCGCCGTTGCCGACGAGGGCTCGCTCTCCGCCGCGGCCCGCGTGCTGAACGCGAGCCAACCGACGCTCGGTCGGCAGGTGCGCGAGATCGAGACGGCGCTGGGCGTGGAGCTTTTTCACCGCCACGCCAAGGGGTTGAGCCTGACCGCCACCGGGCAACAGATCTTCCCGGCGGCAAAGGCGATGCGGGACGCGGCCGGCGAGATCGCGATGATCGCGGCAGGCGAGGACATGCGGGCAACCGGAACCGTGAGGATCACCGCAAGCGTGATCGTGGCACATTTCGTGCTGCCCCCGATCCTCGCCCGGCTGCGCGCCGACGAGCCGGGGATCGACATCGACCTCGTCGCGACGGATACGAGCGAGAACCTGCTGTTTCGCGAGGCGGACATCGCGGTGCGCATGTATCGGCCCGAACAGCTCGACGTGGTGACGCGGCATATCTGTGACCTGCCGCTCGGGATCTTTGCCGCGAAAAGCTATCTCGACCGGCGCGGGCGTCCCGAGGCGGTCGATGACATGCTCGCGCATGACTGGGTGGGATATGACCGCTCCGACCTCATGATCCGGGGGATGCGCGAATTGGGCTGGCCGGTGGAGCGCGATTTCTTTGCGACGCGAACGGACGATCAAGCGGGCAACTGGCACCTCGTCGCGGCGGGCTGCGGCATCGGGATTGCGCAGGTGGCCACGGGCCAGTCCGATCCGAGGGTCGAGCGGCTCTTTCCCGAAATGCCGCTTCCCGCCCTGCCCGTCTGGCTGACCGCCCATGAGGCGATGCGCCGGGTCCCGCGGGTCAGCCGGGTCTGGGACGCGCTGGCCCAAGGCATTCCTGCCACCGTGAGAAGCCCCAGCGTTTCTTGACCCTTCCGCCCGGTCAGGATACCCCACCGCGGACAGTCATTCATAAGGACATTGCCCATGAGCATCGGTTCCCTCCTCATCCTCCCCGGCGACGGGATCGGCCCGGAAGTCATGGCCGAAGTGAAGCGCATCATCGACTGGTTCGGCGAGAAGCGCGACCTGACCTTCGACGTGTCCGAGGACCTTGTCGGCGGGGCGGCCTATGACGCGCATGGCACGCCGCTGCATGACGACACGATGGCCAAGGCGCAAGAGGTGGACGCGGTTCTGCTCGGCGCCGTGGGTGGGCCGAAATACGACGTGCTGGATTTCAGCGTGAAGCCGGAGCGTGGTCTTCTGCGTCTGCGCAAGGAGATGGACCTCTTCTCGAACCTGCGCCCGGCCCAGTGCTTCGATGCGCTCGCCGATTTCTCGTCCCTGAAACGCGACGTGATCGCGGGCCTCGACATCATGATCGTGCGCGAACTGACCTCGGGCGTCTATTTCGGCGAGCCGCGCGGGATTTTCACCGAGAACAACGAGCGCGTGGGGATCAACACCCAGCGCTATACCGAGAGCGAGATCGACCGGGTCGCGCGGTCCGCCTTTGAACTCGCCATGAAGCGCGGCAAGCGGCTGTGTTCCATGGAAAAGGCCAACGTGATGGAATCGGGCATCCTGTGGCGCGAGGTCGTCACTGAGGTCGCCAAGGATTATCCCGAGGTCGAGCTGTCGCACATGTATGCCGACGCGGGCGGGATGCAGCTTGCCCGCTGGCCCAAACAGTTCGACGTGATCGTGACCGACAACCTCTTTGGCGATCTGCTGTCCGACGTAGCCGCGATGCTGACCGGGTCGCTGGGGATGCTGCCCTCTGCCAGCCTCGGCCTGCCGATGGCCAATGGCCGTCCCAAGGCGCTTTACGAGCCGGTGCATGGCTCGGCCCCCGACATCGCCGGTCAGGGCAAGGCGAACCCGATCGCCTGTATCCTGTCGTTCTCAATGGCGCTGCGCTATTCCTTCGATCTGGGCGCGGAAGCCGACCGTCTGGAAAAGGCGATCGAGGACGTGCTGGCCGATGGTGTGCGCACCGCCGACCTTCTGGGCCAGGAGGGCGTCACGCCGGTATCGACCAGCGGCATGGGCGACGCGATCCTCGCCAAGCTCGACGCGAGCCTCTGACAGCTACAGGGCGACCTTCCCCGCAGGGAAGACGTGCGGGGCATTAAGGCTATGTAGACAGGGGGAAATGTCCCGCTACCTGCAGGAACGCCCCGAGATGAAACAAGACACCGCGCGGCGACCTCCGCGCGGTTTTTTCATGTCTCGGGAACGCCTTGGCCGCGATCCTCTGCGAAAGGCGCGCGCCGCACCCCGCAGTGACCATCCTTTGCGCAGGCTGCATCATTTCCGGGATCACGCGCAAAGAAGCGCCGGGGCGCGCCCGGCACCGACCGCTGTCGCCGAAGCGGGGTTGAACATTCCGAAAGGTCTGCGCGATATCTGGGGAAGAACGGAGATCCCATGAACCTGTCCGGCCCCCTCTTTGCGCTTCTGGCGTTCGGCATCTACGCGACCCATGACGTCGTGATCAAGTTCCTGGGGAGCACCTATTCCCCGTTCCAGATCATCTTTTTCTCGACGCTGTTCTCGTTCCCCCTTGTCACCTTCATGCTGATGAAGGACGCGACGCCGGGCAACCTGCGCCCCGTGCATCCGTGGTGGACGCTGACGCGGACGCTCTTTGCCTCGGTCACCGGGTTCACAGCCTTCTACGCGTTTTCCGTCCTGCCGCTGGCGCAGGTCTATGTCCTGCTTTTCGCCTCGCCGCTCTTGATCACGCTGTTGTCCATCCCGATCCTGGGCGAACGGGTCGGGCCGCACCGTCTTTTCGCCGTGCTGCTGGGCCTCGCGGGGGTGCTCGTGGTGCTGCGGCCCGGGGCGACGGATTTGACGCTCGGGCACCTCGCCGGGATAACCTCGGCGGTCTGCAACGCGGTGGCGAGCGTCATCGTGCGAAAGATCGGCAAGGACGAGCGGCCGGTGGTGCTGATGCTCTACCCGATGGCCGCGAACTTTCTGATCATGGGGAGCCTCTTGGCCTTCGTCTACGTCCCGATGCCGGTCGAGCATGTGGGGGGCTTCGCGCTCATCGCCGCGATGGGGTTCGTCGCGGGGCTTGTGCTGATCGCGGCCTACAGGAACGGCGACGCAGCGGTCGTCGCGCCGATGCAGTATTCGCAGATCCTCTGGGCCAGTCTCTTTGGCTTTTTCCTGTTCGAGGAATCGGTCGATCGGGCGACGATCATCGGCGCGGGGCTGATCGTTCTGTCCGGGCTTTACATCGTGTTCCGCGAGGCGCGACTGGGGTCGAAATCGCAATCGCCGGTCATCGAAACCAAGTCGCGCGGGGCCACGGCGATCTCGTTCCGCATATCCCCCATCCTCGCGCGCGGGACCTCGCGGGAACCGGCAGAATAACCTCTTGCCAAGGCGCCGCACCTGCACTATCCCACGCGCCACGGTCGGAGCGTAGCTCAGCCTGGTAGAGCACTGTCTTCGGGAGGCAGGGGCCGGAGGTTCGAATCCTCTCGCTCCGACCAATTAAAGCACTGATAAACGGGGCGCCTTCGGGCGCCTTTGTTGTTTGCGAGACAGCGCTCCTTGGTTCGCCCGGCCTGTGCCTGGTCGAACTCCAGCGCGCTCGCCGCTTTTCTTGGATGTCAGGGACTTTAGCGCGCGTTGGTAGACGAGGTGACCCGCGCCCTTATCGCACTGTACCGAAGAGGCACCGGGGATGTGCCCATGGCTCTCGCCGAGTTCGAGGTCCCCTGTTGCTCTACACAGAGGTCCAAGGCGCGCGCCATGCGTCGCAAGGATCGGCGACATGCGCAGGATATTGAAGGTCTATTGCAGCCAATGAAGCCCGAACATCACATATCCCGCCAGGAATAGGGTTTCCGCCACGATCAGGGGGACTGCATATCCGCCCGTGTTCAGAATTGACCTGATGTCGGTTTTCATGCCGACCGCTGATATGGCGGTGACCAGCGACCAGCGCGAGACATCGCTCAAGAACCCGGACAGGTCCTTCGGGACCACCCCGGCCGAGTTCAGAGCCGCGAGACACAAGAAGGCCGCGACAAAACCGGGAAGAAGTGGCGGACGGCGGCCAGAACTGGCGGTTCCAGCCCCAGTGAACCGCAGGATGAACGACAATAACAATACGGTCGGAGCGAGTGTCGCGACGCGCAGGAGCTTCACGGTCGTGGCGGTCTCCCCCGCCTGATCCGACACCGAAAACCCGGCCCCGACAACTTGCGCCACGTCATGGATCGTTGCGCCGAGAAAAAACCCTGTGGAAACCTGGTCCAGCCCTGCAAGGCCGGTGATCACCGGATAGACAACCATCGCAAAGGTGCTGAGGATGGTGACGGCCAATACGGTGAAGGTCAGCCTCTTTTCCGACTGCGCGTCCTGCGGCAAGACCGCAGCGATGGCCATCGCCGCTGAAGCGCCGCAGATCGCAACCGATCCACCAGTCAGGAGTGCAAGCGACCACTCTCGGCCCAAGAGCTTTGCAACCAGCAAAGCGAATAGAATCGTGAAAACAACGCTTGACAGGATCAGAAGAACAAGCGGCGCACCCAGATTCAAAATCAGATCGACGCTCACCCGCACACCGAGGAGGGCCACACCAAATCGCAAGACCGTGCGGGCGGCAAACCCGATGCCCGGCGCGCAACGCCCTTCTTCTGCCAAGAAGTTGAACGCAATTCCGAGCAGCAGCGCCAAGAGCATCGCTGGAGCTCCGTAGTGTTCCGACAGAAATTGCGCCGCTATTGCGATGACAGCGGCGATCAGGACCCCCGGGATCAGGCCTTTGGCCTTCTTGTAGACTTGGCCATGGCTGGTCGAGAACAATTTGAAAAACTCTTGCATCGTGATCTCATTGGGCGCGGCAGGCTGGATGTGCCAACAGGTTCCCGGACACCAGGCGTGGTCGGTTCTTGCTGTCTCATGACGAAGTCAACGAACGACAGCGTGCCGTTGTGCGGGGGCTTTCGTTTCGGGTTTCAGAACATCTCGGAGCTTTGGAGCACATCCCGTCTGGCGTCGTCGCGAAGATCTGGAATGGGCATCCCCGATTCCCTGGCGTTGATCACCCGTCCCCCCGCGGCTCTCGACGCCTAGGCTCAGCGTCCGTGCGCCGCGCTGCACAGTTCCGCTTCAATGTCGGCATCCCTCAGGCAACCGGGCGCCATGCGCTCCAGGACCATCTTGCGCGCGATCCGTGTAAACGCCAGATTTACAGGCGTCGCGACGCCAAACCGTCGACCCAGCAGCACGATTTCTCCGTTGAAATAGTCGGTTTCCGTCGTGCCGGTCCCACGGGTCAAACTTTGCACGGATGACGTACCTACCTCTTCGACCCCGTTTATGGGTGTTTTCTTCATTTCCGCACGCCGTGGGCTATCTGCATCCACATTTTCGACCGTGATCCCCGCGGCCGCATAGGCGGCCTCGGCTTCGGCACGCAGCCGATGATACCATGGACCGTGCTGTGCCTCTGCTCCAAGAGCCGCGCCGAGGATGTTTGAGAGGTTCAGCAGGAGCTTGCCGTATTTTACCTGCATGACATCGGGCCGGAGCGTGCAAATGAAACCGGCTTTCTGCAGTCCGGATGCCAGTGGCCCGAGCACGTCATCGCAACCGGTCGGATAGCGTCCGATGTCGAGCAAGCCCAGTTTCGGTTTTCCGAAAGCGACGACCGTGCCGGGTTCGGTATATTGAGCGGGCATCATCACCGCCATGCCATGGACATTCGGAAAAAATCGCAATGCCATCGGTTCATTGGCCACTCCATTCTGCGCGCAGATGACGGGTTGCCGTTCGACGCCCGCCTCCAGCAAATGTTGCAGCGCCTCCGAGGTATCATTTGTCTTCATCGTCATCAGGATGCAGTCATCTTGGCGCCAGTCGACCTCGCTGGCATCTGCCACCACCGGAAAACGTGCCAGCTCGTCCCCGAGATGCGACACCACCCGGATTCCGCCTTGCCGGGTGATCGCGTCCAGCATACGGCCGCGCGCGATTCCCAGAACCTCGGTTCCGGTCAGGGCCAGCCTGGCAGCGATGGAGCCGCCGATAGCCCCAACTCCATATACTACTACGCGCATTGGATTTCTCTTTCTCTGTGTGGTCTGCGAAGGATGGCAGGCATCGGGGTCCCTTTCTCGGGATAGCGGCCGCGCGGTTGTGGCGCGCGGCCTTCACCGGGTGAGGACTGCCAGTTTTCGGGCAAGTGACGCCAGACGCCGCCTGCTGGACCAGGCAAGCAAGAGGATCGTCGCGCCGTAGATTCCGATGACCAGTGGCGTGTCGAAAAAGGCCGACACATCGCCCCGTGATAGCAGCAGGGTCCGACGGAAATTCTCTTCCATCATCGGCCCGAGAACGAACCCCAGAAGCAAGGGTGGCGCATCCAGACGAAAGAGTCGGGCCAGGTAACCGAAAAGTCCAAAGCCGGCGACCATCAAGATATCGGCCGTCGCAAACCGCACACTGTACACCCCGATGCAGCTGAATACGACAATGCAGGGGAAAAGCACGGTGTAAGGAATCGACAGCACGCGAACCCAAAGCCCGATCATCGGCAAGTTCAGGATAAGCAGCATCAGGTTGCCGATCAGAAAACTGACGATCAGGCTCCAGAAGATGTCGGGGTTCTCGATGGGAAAATTGGGGCCCGGACTGATGCCGTGAAAGATGAGCGCGGCCAAAACGATGGCCATCGTTGAATCCCCCGGAACGCCGAGGCTGAGGGTCGGAATGAACGCTGTCTGGATGGCTGCGTTGTTGGCGGTCTCGGGTCCTGCGACGCCCTCGATCGCGACCTTGCCGAAGTCGTCCAGCGTTTTTGATGAGTTCTTTTCCACCGAGTACGAAATGAAAGAGGCAATCAGGCTACCGGCACCGGGCAGGATCCCCATGACCGAACCGACAGTCATGCCGCGGCCCATAGCGGGGACAGAACGACTCCATTCGTTCCGCGACGGCAGGAAATCCCGCATCCGTATCTTGACGTCCGGCACCCTTGGCGGGGTTGGCGAGGCAAGGTTGCTCAGCACTTCAGGCAGACCGAACAGGCCGATGGCTAATGCCACGATTGGCATCCCGTCATACAGCGACAAGGCCCCGAAGGTGTACCTTTCCACCCCGCTGTTCAGGTCAATGCCGACCATACCGACAAGCAGTCCGATGACCGTCATTGTCAGCGCACGGACCATGCCATAGTTCGCAAAGGCCGATGCGGCGACGATCGCCATAACGATGACCGCGAAATACTCCTGCGCGCCAAAGCTGCGGGCGAATGACGCAAGCGGCATGGACAATGTGGCGAGGATGATCGCGCCTGCGATGCTTCCGAGAAAGGAAGCGATTGTCGAAATGAACAAAGCCACGCCGCCGCGCCCCTGCTGTGTCATCGGATGGCCGTCCAGACAGGTCACAGCCGTGTTCGCCGTCCCCGGCAGGTTGAGCAGAATTGCCGTGGTCGAGCCGACGGACGCGTGGAGACGCCGAAGCTGGGATTGGTGAGCGTCCGCTCGATGGAGATTTTCCGTCGACTGGGCATTTCAGGGCATGTTCGGGATACGACTTTCCGGCGGGATTACGGCCTGTCGATGGTGTACTGCACCACTATCGCGGGGCACTTTCTTGGCCGTATTCCCTATCCCTCGCTTCAGGACGAACAGCCGATCGAAGAGAGCCCTGAAACCAAGTGGCGCTGTTCGCAGATCTTCCTCAACCCGATGCTTGAAGAACGCGTGAAGGCCGAGCCGCTGATCGATATCCGGTATCTGACCACGCTCGAAAGCTTCGAGGATCTGGGCACACATGTCGATGTGACGGTATCGGTTGAAGACGGCACCCGGGAAACGGTCAGAACGCAGTTTCTGATCGGATGTGACGGCGCCGGCAGCAGGGTCCGCCGCCAGCTTGGGATCGGGATGACAGGTCGCGATCAGATCGACCAGTCCGTCGCGATCTTTTTCAAGTCAGCGGCGCTCGCCCGGGATCACGAGAAGGGCGACGCCGATCGCTACTACTTCATCGATGAGAACGGGTGGTGGGGCAACATTTCGGCGATGGACGGCTATGAGCTTTGGCGCCTTACCGTACCCGGCACCGCGGAAACCGCGCCCGACATCGTGGCCAACGCCAGATCGTGGGTGCGCAGGGCGCTGGGAACCGACGATCTTCCGTTCGAGATCATCTCGTCGCTGCCGTGGCGCCGCACCGAACTGACCGCCGATAGCTTTGGCAGGGGGCGCGTGTTCCTGGCCGGAGATTCGGCGCATACCATGTCGCCGACCGGTGGCTTGGGCATGAATACCGGCATGGGTGACGTAAACAACCTTGGCTGGAAACTCGCCGCCGTCCTCAAGGGATGGGGCGGGCCGGCACTTCTGAACAGCTACGAGGTCGAGCGGCGTCCGATTGCTGTCCGCAACTCTGGCGCCTCGACCCACAATTATAACCAGTTGAAATCGGTGCTCGATTGCTCCGGCATTCTCGACGAAACACCCGAAGGCGACGCGGTCCGCGCGCGCGTCGGGTCAGCTATCGTTTCGGCTACGGAAACCGAGTGGGAAACCAAGGGCATTCACCTTGGCTATCGCTACGAGGGGTCTCCGATCCTGTCGCCGGACGGGACCGAACCGGACTCCGACGATTTTCGATGGTACAAGCCTTCGGCCCGCCCCGGTCACCGGGCACCGCATGCCTGGATCAGTGGCGGCCCCCGTGACGGACTGTCCACGCTGGACCTTTTCGGAGATGGTTTTGTCCTGCTGAAATTGGGAGAGACAGCGCCTGACGACGAACCGCTCGCCAAAGCCGCCCGTCGTCGCAATCTGCCGTACAGAACGGTCGCTCTTACCGATCCCCATATTGCCGCGCTCTATGAGTTGCCGCTCGTTCTGGTGCGCCCCGACGGCCACGTAGCCTGGCGGGGGCACGCCTTGCCAGAGACCCCGGACAAGCTTCTCGACATCGTGTCCGGAGGGGCCTGACCCAGCCTGAAGATATGACCGCGCGCCATTTGGATCGCGCGGAACACGACCCGGCACCTTGCCGGTAAACACCAGGAGGAGGACTGTATGAAACTCATGAATTATGCCGGCGGCCTGGCCATTGCGGCCGTCGCACTCGCGGCGGCACCGGCGATGGCCGAGTTCCCCGAACGCGATATCACCGTTGTGATGCCCTTCCCACCAGGCGGAGGCACGGATCTTGTCATGCGCGAGTTCGGCAGACAGGTGCAGGAAGCGGGCGGACCGACGCTGATCATCGACAACCGGCCCGGCGCGGGCGGCACGATCGCGGCGATGTATGCACGGGATGCACAGCCGGATGGCTATACGCTTTTCTTTGGCAATGCTTCGACGCACGCGATCAACCCGTACATCATGTCGACCAAATATGACCCGATCGCGGATTTTGTTCCGGTGCTCGACCTGATGTCCTTTCCCCACGTACTGATGGTTCCCACCAGCAGCAATATCGAGACGGTCGACCAACTGATCGAACTGGCAGGCACCAAGGAAAACGGTCTCAGCTTTGCCACGCAAGGGCTGGGGTCCGGCGGTCAGTTGCTTGGCGAGCAGCTTTGCATGGCCAGCCAAGCCGAGATGGTCGCGATCCCGTTCAAGGGCGGTGGTCCGGCTCTGCTTGAAACGGCAACCGGTCGGACGGACTTCATGTTCACCGGATATGGTCCGGCGCGGTCGTTTGTGAAGGACGGTGACCTCAAGCCGATCGCCGTCACCGGAGCGGAACGGCTGGCCGAACTACCGGACGTCCCGACGATGACCGAACTGGGTTATCCAGAGGTGAACGCAGAATTCTGGTTTGGGTTGTTTGCGCCTGCGGGAACGCCGGACGACGTCGTGGACCGTCTCTACACACTGTTCTCGGATGCGGCCAAAACCCAAGGGGCATCCGATGTGATGCAAAGCATGGCCGCGGCCGTCACCCTGGGGACAGGCGACGAATTGGCTGCACGCGTTCAGGCCGATCTGGAAGTGATGAAGGTGCTGACGGAAGAAATCGGCATCGCGCAGTAACCTGCGGGTCGCAGATCCCGGATTTGGCCGCCGTCCCAATGGGGCGGCGGCCATTTTGCTTTCACGGCAATCGCGCCACGGAAACCGGCGGCATTTTCAGGGAACCGACCTAGGCCTCTTCATCCCGTTCGCGGCAAGAGCACCCTTGGTGCGCCGCACCAGGTCAAGCGCGACGAGTTTCAGAATTACGTTCACCACCTGCAGGCTGGCCGGGTTGACGCCACTCACTGGACGCCGGTTGTGTGTCGAGATTGTGTGCCGATCGACACTCTACGCACCGAAGGGACTGTCATCTATCACGGCAATGCAGCACGACCGGTCCCCGTTCGGCAGACCTCCCGTCACGCGCGAGAGGCTCAGCTCAGGCGACCCGCGGCAAAAGTCGTGGTCTTTCGACGTGCCGGTGTCGCGATCATCGCGCCGCCCAAGATCAGGGGTGCCGCCACCAGAAAAGCCATGCCGGGCAATTCGGAGAAGAAGACCAGACCCGCCACAGCGGCCCAGAGGATGGCGAGGTATTCGAAGGGCGCCAGTGCGGATGCCTCGGCATGGCGGAAGGACAGCGTCATGAGGATATGCGCGACGCCCCCGGCAAGGCCCGCGCCAATGAGAAGCGCAAGCTCGGTCGCATCGGGCCTGACCCAGCCTGCGGGCAGCGTCACCAGCCCGGCCACGGCAGAGACCACGGCGAACCAGAAGGCAATGGCGCCGGCCTTTTCCCCCGCCATCGTCAGGCGCCGCACCTGAATCAGGGCACCCGCCGTCAGCACCGCCGTCGCGAGACCAAGCATCACCCCCAGACCCGCCCCGGCCTGCAACCCGCCCGAAAACGCGGGCAGGCAGAAGGCCGCAGCCCCCGCGAGCCCCAGCGCCACGCCGCTCAGCCGCTTGGGCCCCAGCCTTTCGCCAAGCGTGGCCCAGCCCAGCAACGCGAGAAGGACCGGCGCGAGGTAGGAGAGCATCGTGGCCTCTGCCAGCGGCAGATAGCGCAGGGTGGCGAAGGAGGTGAACATCGCCGTCGCGCCCATCAGGCAGCGGGCGATATGGCCGAAAGGCCGCGTGGTGGCCAGCCCACGGGGGAAATCGCCCGTCCACCACAGGAAAAGGACCAAAGGCAGCAGAGCCCCGGCCGACCGGAAGAAGACCACCTGCCCCAGCGGGACGGCATCGCCGAGCGCCTTGATGCAGGCGGTCATGGCGGCAAAGGCGATGGTCGAGCCGATGCGTAGCGCGATGCCCAGCGGCTCGCCGGTCAGCCTGAAAGCCGGATTGGCCGAGAGTCCCATGATGACCGTTCCCTCCGACGTCAGGCCAGAAAACGGATATGCGGCAGGCCGGTTGCTGTCGAGGGCGCGATGTCGGCCTCCACCCGAAAGACCGCGCGCAGAAGATCGGTGTTCAACACGGTCCCGGGCGTGCCGCTGGCGACGATGCGGCCTTCCTCGAGCACCACGATCCGGTCGCAGAACATGGCGGCAAGGTTCAGGTCGTGCAACGCCACGATGCTCGTCAGGTCGAGGTCTCGCACCATGCGCAGGATCCCGATCTGGTGATGGATGTCGAGATGGTTGGTCGGCTCGTCGAGAAACAGGATGCGCGGGTCCTGCGCGAGGGCACGGGCGATATGCACCCGCTGCTTCTCGCCACCCGAGAGGGTCTGCCAGGGCTGCGCCCGTCGCCCCTCCATCGCGACGCGGTTCAGTGCCGAGGCCACCGCCGCCTCGTCCGCCGGAGTCCAACCCGCAAGGGCCGAGCGATGCGGCGTCCGGCCCAGCCGCACCACGTCGCGGACCGAGACATTGGTGTCCGTCGCCGCACTTTGCTGGACGAAGGCCAGTTGCCGGGCGAGCGCGCGGCGCGGGATGCGGGCGATGTCCTGCCCGTCGATCTCGACCTTGCCCGATTGAGGGCGCTTCAACCCGGCCAGGAGCCGCAGGAGCGAGGATTTTCCCGACCCGTTCGGCCCGATCAGGCCCAGGGTCTCGCCCTGCGCCACGTCGAGCGAGATGTCCGAGACGATGGTCCGGCGGCGAACGCCCCAGGTGAGATTACGCGCGGCGATGGTCATGTCTGTGGCCGCGATCTGTAAAGGATGATGGCGAAGAAGGGCACGCCCACCAAGGCTGTGACGACACCGATGGGAATGGTCTGCTGCGAGACAATCACGCGCGAAGCGATATCGGCCAGAACCATGAATATCGCCCCGACCGCAGCGCAGGCCGGGATGAGCCGCATGTGCATCGGCCCCACGATGTAGCGCGCCGCATGGGGCACCACGAGACCGACAAAGCCGATGGCGCCGACCATGCTGACGATGGTCGCGGTGATCATCGCGGTGACGCCGAAGAGAACGAGACGTATGCGCGCCACCGGCACGCCGAGTGCCGCAGCATCCTCATCTCCGAAGGTGAAAGCGTCGAGCGAACGCGCCATCAGCAGACAGATCACTAGACCCGCCGCCACCACGAGGATGAGGATCTGAAAGTCGGGCCAGCGCACGCCACCGAAGCTGCCCAGGAGCCAGAACATGACGTCGCGCGCCTGCTGGGCATTGCCCGAGGTCGTGACGATGTAGGAGGTCAGGGCATTAAAAAGCTGTGAAGCCGCGACCCCTGCGAGGATCGTGTGATTGGGCCCGCTCGTCGCCCCGTTGGACAGCAGCGCCACCAGCGCAAAGGCTGCAAAGGCCCCCGCGAAGGCGCCCATGGACAACGACAGCCCGCCTGCCCCGATACCGAGCACGATGACCGCCACCGCGCCCGTCGAGGCGCCCGCCGAGACGCCCAGCACAAAGGGTTCGGCCAGCGCGTTGCGCAGGAGCGCCTGCAGGATTGCGCCACAGATTGCGAGGCCCGCGCCCGCCAGCGCCGCGACCAGGGCGCGGCTCAGGCGCAGGTCCCAGACCACGCTCTGCTCGATGCGCGGTATCTCGGCCCCCGTCAGGCCCAGACCGTTCGTCACCGCCAGCACGACGGTGCGCAGGCCGATCACGTAGTCGCCGATCGCGGTTGCCGTGGCGATTGCAAACCCCAGCGCCAGCACCGACAGCGCCAGAAGCAGGGCGAGCCGGCCCGCCCCGCTTTCGGTATCGTCGCGCAGGCTCACGGCAGGTCGAAGGACCGGAGTTGCTCGGCCAGCTGTTCGGCGCCGTAGAGGGTTCGGATGCTCGGGTTCATCGCAGCCCCGCTCATCACCGCGATGTGGCCTGCCTTGACCGCGTCCAGCTGGCTGACCGCCGGATCGGAGGTCAGGAAGGCGATCTTGTTCTCCGCCGTGTCGAGATCCCAACGGTTGCGATCGACCTGCGCCGCGACGAAGACGGTCGGATCGGCGGCCATGATGCCCTCCCATCCCAGCGTCGGCCATTCCGCCTCGGTCTTTACCGCATTGGAGCCGCCGAGCAGGTCGGCGATGTATCCTGACGGTCCATTGCCGCCCCCGAGATAGGCATCATCGGCTGGCGAGGGGCTTGAGAACCAGAAAAGGAACGTCAGGTCGTCGCGTTCCGTAAATTCCTCGCGCAGCGCCGCCTCCCGCGCCTTGAAATCCTCGATCAGCGCCGCGCCCCGATCCGCCACGTCGAAGATGCGCGCCATGTCCTCGATCTCCTTGTAGACGAGATCCATCGACCACAGGTCCTTGCGCACGCCGTAGACCGAGGTCGCGGCGCTGCCGTTCGCGTTTTGCGAGTCCGCCTCGGTCGTGCAGGCACTGGGCGACAGGTAGGTCGGGATACCGAGCGTTTCGAAATCCTCGCGCTTGGCGACCTTGCTGTCCGGCCCCATCAACGTGACAAGCATCGCGGGCACGAAATCGGGCTGCTGCGCCAGCACAGATTCGAGCGTCGGGAATTCGACCGTAATGACCTCGACCGTATCGTTGGCCGGCGCCAGTTCCGGCAGAACGCTGTTTGGCCAGAAGGCGGTGGCGGCCATGCGATCCTCGAGCCCGAGAAGGAGCAGTATCTCGGCGCTGTTCTGACCGAGCGCCACGGCGCGCTCCGGCGCCCTTTCAATGGTCACCTGTTGCCCGCAATTCTCGATGGTCAGCGGATAGGTCGTCTGCTCTGCGAGTGCTACAGAGCATAGAAGAGAGAGGGCGACGCCGCCAAGAATGGCGACCTTCGGGGTGGACATGATCACGATCCCATTTCCGAGTAAAAGAGTCGCCTTTCGCTATCCCTGCGGCCAGCGGAATTCAAGAGTGTTTTACTCGGGAATTACCGCGCGACGGACCCCGGTTGGCGCATCTCTAGGCCAGAGGATGCGCTCTCGTGCGACAAACGCGACGAAATGACCGCCAAGGTTGGGTGAACCGCGCCCTGGCGATCATGCGGCAAAGCGGTGGCGAGCAACCTTCCTCCGCCCAGCCCTGTCACTCGGCGTCGACCCCGTGTCGCCCACGGTCAGTGAGGTCCAAGCCCTGACGACAGCAAAGGCACGATCTGAGCGGCGCGGAACTGGAGCTATCAGATCGCTTCGTTGTCTCGACGGGAGGGCCGGAATAGCCTGTTGCGGTCTCCCCGGTGGATGTGTAGGTAGAATGAGTTATGTTATTACATAGCAAATCTAGAAACCAAGACAGGAGACATCCATGTTGACCTCAGTCGCCAAGAGCCTTGGCATCCTTTCGACTGGCGCGTTGCTCGCCTTTACGCTGCCCGCCGTGTCGCAATCGTCGGACAGCCAAGACCACGCGCATGACCATGCACATGACCACGGGTCCGAAGAGATCGCAAAAGGCTACTTCGAGGACGCCCAGATCCAGACACGCGCGCTGTCCGACTGGCAAGGCGACTGGCAGTCGGTGTTCCCCTATCTGCAGGATGGCACCCTCGCGCCAGTGATGGAACACAAGGCCGAGCATGGCGAAATGACGGCCGAGGAATACACGGCCTACTACATGACCGGTTACGAGACCGACGTGGACCGGATCGTCATCGACGGGGCAAGCGTGACCTTCTATCGGGGCGACGACGCCGTGCAGGCCGACTATGAGAGTGACGGGTATGAGATTCTGACCTACGAGAAGGGAAATCGCGGCGTCCGGTTCATCTTTGAAAAGGTCAACGGCGACGAGGCCGCGCCCGGTTTCATCCAGTTCAGCGACCACAAGATTGCCCCGGCCAAGGCCGATCACTATCACCTTTACTGGGGCGACGACCGGGCCGCAGTGCTCGAAGAGCTGACCAACTGGCCAACCTACTTCCCCGCCGATCTGACAGCGGATCAGATCGTGGATGAGATGCTCGCCCACTGACGACGACGCGTCGCGCATCCTTCAGACAGGCAGACCGGGGGCCGTGCGGTCAGTGATTGACTTTCCGTTCCGCTCCCGGTCTTTTGCCCGCGATGGTTCCCGAACGCCGCGAGGCCGCCGGGATGAAAAGGGAACACGGTGAGGTGTAGCCATCAGGCGCCAACTCCGTGACTGCCCCCGCAACTGTAAGCGGCGAGTGACCTGTCAGACCACTGATCCAGCGGGATCGGGAAGGGACAGCGAGCTGTGACCCGCGAAGTCAGGAGACCTGCCATCGGACGTTAACTTGAACCCGGGCGGGGTGTCCCGGAGGAGGTCGTTATGATCCACGGGAGCCTTCCCGCCAGACATTTTGATCCTTCTTGCCTGCCCCGCCTTTGGCAGAGGCGCGGATGGAAACGACCGAACACGTAATCACAGTCTGCATGCGCTGCATCGACCGGACGGCCAAGACACGGCCCGGGGCGGCACTTGCCCATGTGCTCCGGCACACGGTGCCCCAAGGTTTCCGGATCGCGCAGGCCGATTGCCTTGCCGGATGCGGGCGCACGACCGTTGTCGCCTATTCCGCGCGGGGCAAGGCGACATGGGTGTTCGGCGATCTTGACCAGACCGACCTGCCGGACCTTCTGGCCTTTGCACGGATGTATGCATCATCGCGCGAGGCGTGGTTCCGGGGCCGCGACTGCCCGAAGAAGCTCTGCGACAACACGCTGGCACGTGTGCCGAGGTTCTCGTGATGGCCTGCGCGACAGGTGGCCGGATTGAGGCCATCGGACTGAGCTGGGCGGCGACGCCGGACCAGCCGATCCTCGAGAACGTGAGCTTTTCGCTCGCCGCTGGTCGGTGCATGGGGGTCCTGGGCGCGAATGGCGCGGGCAAGTCCACGCTCCTGCGCCTGCTTTACCGCTACTATCGGCCCGGTGCCGGGAGCGTGCGGCTCGACGGCATCGACCTTGCCACGATGCCCGCGCGACAGGTGGCGCGCCACATCGCAGCCGTGCTTCAGGAGCAGCCGACGGACTTTGCGCTGACCGTGCGCGAGATCGTGGCGCTTGGCCGTGCACCGCATCGCCGGGGGATCGCCAGCGGCGGTGCGCGGGATGCGCAGATCGTCGACGAGGTGCTCGACCGGCTTGACCTGCACGGATTCGCACCGCGTGCTTTCGGCACCCTTTCGGGCGGCGAGAAGCAACGCGTCATGGTCGCACGGGCGCTGGCGCAGGAGCCCGACGTGCTGATCCTCGACGAGCCGACCAACCATCTCGACATCCGCCACCAGCTCGAAGTTCTTCGCCTCGTGCGCAGGCTAGGCGTGACGGTGGTGACGAGCCTGCATGACCTGAACCTTGCGACCACGTTGTGCGACGACGTGCTGATCCTGCACCGGGGCCGTGCCATCGCCTTTGGCCCACCCGAGGTCGCCCTGACTTCCGACACCGTATCGCGCGCCTTTTCCGTGACCGCGCGTCTCGAGCGTCTTCAACCGTCGGACCAACCCCATTTCACATTCCATCTTCCCGAACCCGAAAGGACCTGATCCATGAAACACGCCCTTATGACAACAGCGGCCATGCTGCTGACCGGCCCCGCACTTGCCTTCCCCGTTGCGGTGCAGAGCTGCGACCGTGAGGTGACATTCGAGGCCGCGCCCGAAGCCGCGATTTCCAACGACGTGAACCTGACCGAGATGATGCTCGTGCTTGGCCTTCGCGACCGCATGGTGGGCTACACCGGCATCTCCGGCTGGAAGACGCTGGACGAGGAAATGCGCGAGGGGGTCGAGGAACTGCCCGAGCTGTCCGCGAAATACCCCACGCGCGAGGTGCTGGTCGGCGCGGGGGCCGACTTCTATTTCGCAGGCTGGAACTACGGCATGAAGGTCGGCGGCGAGGTGACACCCGAGAGCCTCGAACCCTTTGGCATTCAGGTCTACGAACTCACCGAATCCTGCACCCATATCATGGACAAGCCCAAGGCGTCGCTTGACGACATGTATAACGACATTGCCAATCTGGGCACCATCTTTGGTGTCGAAGATCGCGCGGCGGCGTTGATCGACGGTTGGAAAACCGAGGTGGCCGAGATGACCGCCGATATCGACACGACAAACCCGATCCGCGCCTTCGTCTATGACAGCGGCGAGGATACCCCTTTCACCGCCGGTCGCTATGCCATGCCGACCGCCCTGATCGAGGCAGCGGGCGGAAAGAATGTCATGGATGGGTTCGAGAAAAGCTGGGCCACGGTCGGCTGGGAAGAGGTCGTGGCCACCGCCCCCGAGGTTATCGTAATCGTCAATTACGGCGAGGTGACGGCGGAGCAGAAGCGCGACTTCATGCTGTCCAATCCCGCCTTTGCGGACATTCCTGCGGTGAGGAACGACAACTTCGTCACGCTGGAATATGTCGAGGCGACGCCCGGCCCGCGCAACATCGCCGCCATCGCGAAGCTCGCAGAAGCCTTCGCCGCCGCACGATGAGCAGAGCCGCGCAGACCACCGACAAAGGCGCCGCGCGCGCCTTTGTCCTCTGGATCGGCTTCGGGGTTGCTGTGCTGATCCTGTCGATCTCGCTCGCCGTGAGCCTTGGGGCCGTACGGGTGCCTCTTGGCACCGTCTGGGGGGTGATCGGGCATCACGTCGTGCCGGGTCTCATTCCCGGCGGTGGATGGACGCCGTCGCATGAAGCGATCGTCTGGCAGCTTCGTCTACCCCGCACGCTGCTCGCCGCGCTCGTCGGAGCTGGTCTCGCGGTCGTCGGGGCGACGCTGCAATCTGTCACCCGCAATCCGCTGGCCGACCCGCATCTTCTGGGCATTTCGTCGGGGGGAGCGTTCGGGGCCATCGTCGCGCTGTTGCACACCGGGCTGATCTTTGGGCTCGCCACCGTTCCGCTCTTTGCCTTTGCCGGTGCGCTGTTCGCCACCGCGCTTGTCCTCATGGTGAGCCGTATCGCCCATGCCACCTCGTCCGACCGGCTGGTGCTGGCCGGGGTCGCGGTGTCGTTCATCGTGATGGCGCTTGCCAATGTGATGATCTTCCTGGGCGATCCACGCGCGACCCATACGGTGGTGTTCTGGATGCTGGGTGGACTTGGCCTCGCCCAATGGCCGCAACTGGTGTTCCCGCTCGTCGTGCTGGTCGGCTGCACGATGTGGTTCCTGTTTCGCGCGCGCGACTTCGACGCGATGACCATCGGGGATGAAACCGCCTCGACGCTGGGCATCCATGTGAACGGGTTTCGGCTGACGGCCTTCGTCATGGGTGCCCTGGTCACCGGGGTGATGGTGGCGTTTTCGGGGATCATCGGCTTCGTCGGGCTGATGGTGCCCCATATCGTGCGCATGGTCGTCGGCGGCGCCAATCGGCGTGTGCTACCCGCCAGCACCCTGACCGGCGCCATCTTTCTCGTCTGGTGCGACATCCTCGCCCGGACCGTGATGGCACCCGAGGACATTCCGATTGGCGTGATCACTGGGCTGATCGGGGGTGTGTTCTTTGTCTGGCTGCTGCGAAAGCGAGGCTGATCAGGGGCGTATCCTGGAGGTTTGAGTGTTTTCGCTCCGACCAAAATGAAAGGGCCCATTGAGGTGCTTAAGACAATGCTCTCTGCTTCATTGAACCTTCACCGGATCAAACGCCAAGACGTCGGCCCATGGTAGCCGTGTCGTGTGCGACCGGGCCCAGTCGGGCCTCGGTGCGCGCGGACCGCGGGTTTGGGTCGCCGGCACGACCAAGTGAGACCGCACTTCTTGTCTGTCCGTAAATAGCCTCCTTCAACCGTCACGAAAATCCATCGGGAATACGCGCCGCAGAGGAGTTATCGTTGCAGGCCACCAAGCGAATTTCCTTGGTAAGGTGTGGACGTTGCGCAGAAGCGACAATGTTGACTCTCAAGTATCACTTTCGTTGACGCGCCGACTTTCTCGCGCGAGTGTGGCGCGGAGTTTTCGACCGCATCACCGTGCGGCGATTCGCAGGGGAATTAGGAAAAATGAAGATTGTTGGCCGCATCCTTCGGGGTGCGTTTCTTTGTGGCGGCGCCTTCGTCGGCCTGACCGGAATTGTTTACGCCGAGGGACCGGGAACGGATGCGTTCGGAAACCGCATCACGAGTTCCAAGTTCGACACCAGAATCCCGACAGGCTTGTTCCATGACATCGCGAGCACGGGAACGTTTCTCGTCTTCGGCGATGACGTTTCTGCCCGGAACGTGTCGCTCGGGGGGCTCGTCTTTCCGTTCTACGGCACGAACTACACGAACCTGACCTTCGCGACGAACGGATACATCTCGACCTCGCCCACGGACGAAGGACCGGACCTGTCGAATGATCCGACCCTGCCGAGCATTCCCAGCACCGGGGGGGGTGCGCGCATCTATTCCTACCACGACGACCTCGTGGGCAACGTCTTCGGTCAGTATTTCGACCAGGCCTCCAGCCCGATCGGTACCGAGACCTTCGTGGCCCAATGGAATGCCCGGCATTTTGGCGGGGCCGGCGCATTCGACGACACGGCCACCATTCGCTACAATGTCATGCTTCTGCGCGACGGCACGATCGTGATGGCCTATGACCGGGTGTCGTCCGAAGCGGGCGGCGGAGCGACCGTCGGCATCCAGAACGAGACCGCGACGGACGGTGTTGCCTACAGCGCGGATGAAGCGGTGCTGGTCGATGGCATGACAGTTGTCGTCTCCGCGCCGGACTCGGATCCGTTCCCGCCTTTGCCCGAGATCGTGCCCGAGACCCCTGCCCCCGGCGTTCCGTTCAGGGGTCTGGCCAACGACCAGCAGATCAGCGGTTCGGAAATCGGCATGATGCAGTCGGGCATCCACGCGAACCTTACGCTCGAGCAGGTCCACAAAGCCTTTGCCATGGGCCAGCCCGACGTGCAGGTGTCTACCAAGGGCAGCGGCGACCTCGGCACCGGCGAGCGGTTCTCGACTTGGGCCAGCATCAGCGCCGTCACCACCACGGGGACCGCGGGTCCGGCGATGACCGGCAACACCCACGGTATCCACGTCGGCGCCGACTTCCTGCTCACCCCGCAACTGGTGGGGGGCCTGTCGTTCGCTTATTCGAAATCGAACCTGCAAACCGGGATGCTGACCACTGCGGCCACGGGTTATACGGTCTCGCCCTACGTGGGCTTCAAGGTCAACGAGAATTTCCTGCTCAAGGCTTCGGCAAACTACACGCGCACGAGCTACGACGACGTGACCATGCCGCTCGGCACCTTCACGACGGCGAGCAACCGCTTCTCCGGCGAACTGACCGCAGAGGGCCGCTTTTCGTTGGGATCCTCGGGGCTCGCCCTCGTCCCGCAGGCGACCGTGTCGGCGGGGAGAGAGGTCTATGACCCCCTGACCGGCATGGGCCTGACGATCCCGGTTCAGCCGTCATGGTTCGTGCGCGGCGAAGCCACCGCGCGGATCGAGAAATCCTTTGCAACCCCCGCGGGACACGGGATGTTCTACGCGCTGGCCGGTGTGGACTACGTGCGGACCAACGGCGACAACTCGATCGCCCTTTTCGCGAGCGCCTACGACAACAGCCGGTTCGGCGGGGTGATCGGTGGCGGCTTTTCGGTTGTCGCTGCCAACGGCATCAACATCGACGCGAGCTTCTCGGGTCGCGGCCTGGGCACCACGAACCGCTCGCTGCAGGGTAACCTCACGTTCGGTCTGAAGTTCTGACATCCCTCACGTCGAGGCGGCGCGACGGCTGAACCACCCCGGCGGTTGCGCAGCCCATCGGAACGGGTGACCGCGAGGATGCCGGCTGGTCACCCTTGGCCAGAGGGCATAACAGGGGCGCGACCTTGCGGCATGATCGCTGGCGCGCAGCTGAACTGCGCCGGTGCGGCGCGGCTGTGTCACGACTTCGGCGCAATCGAACCGTCCTTGGACCGCCGATCCAGATCCATGAAAGCAGCGCCTGCAAGCAGCCTCGGCACTCGGGGCATGGCAAGATGGTTGCACTCTTGGTCAAGTCACGGACGCTCACAGCCAAGCCCCGTGGCGCCCTCGGCCCTATGCTCGTGTGGCAAGGGATCGCGAATCGCAGGAGTTCGACTCTTTTCCGGCTGTCAGGCCGTGCGCGCCGCGGTTGATCTGAGGAGGAGAGACCAGATGACCATGAAAGAAATCGCGTCCGCTGTTGGCGTCGTTCTGACGCTGGGGCTGAGCAGCACGACCGCCGATGCAGAGACAACGCTGACCTTCGCGTCTGCCGCCCCCGCCCCTGCCCCGATCAACCGCGCCTTCGAGGCATGGGCGCAGAAGGTGACCGAGGCGACCGGTGGCGAGGTCACGATCAATGTGGTCGCGGGCGGGACCCTGGGACGCAACGGGCAGCTGCTGGACCGGGTGCAGTCGGGCGTCATCGACATCGCGTGGGATTTCCAGGGCTACTATCCGAACCGCTTTCCGCTGAGTTCGGTCGCGGAACTACCCTTCATCTACGAAACGGCGCTCGAAGGTTCGATTGCCACGCAGACCCTGTTCGACGAAGGCGTGATCTCCGGCGAATACGACGATTTCGTCACCATCGGTCTGTTCGCCTTTCCGAACAATTCGGTGATCCTGTCGCAACCCCTGCCCGAGGACGGGATGCTCACCGGGCTGAAGCTGTCGGCGCAGAATCCGACGATGTATGCCGCGCTCGAGGCGCTTGGCGGGGTGCCTGTCGCGATGGGGATCGGGGATTGGTATCCGGCGATCAGCCGCGGCACGATCGACGGGGCCATCCTCGCCTTCACCGCCGTGCCCGCCTTCCGGTTTCAGGAAGTCACCTCGCATTACTACAAGGCCGCGCTGGGCGGGCACACGGGCTTCACCGTGATGAACCGCGCCGCCTTCGATGCGCTGCCCGAAGAGGCGCGCGAGGCGCTGATGTCGGTGAGCGGTGCCGCCTATGCCGAGCATATGGGCGCGTTCCTCAACGAACAGGCTGCCGCCGGCGAGGGGCTTGCCGGAACCACCGCCCAAGAGATCGTGGAGATCGAAGGCGCGCAGGTCGAGGCCTGGCGAACCGCACTCGAGGGCATCGAGGCCGCCTGGATCGAGGCCGGTCCGGGCACCGCCGACACGGTGGCCGCGATGCGCACTGCGGTCGAGAACGCAGCAGAGTAAGGGACGGAACGGGGGCACATCGGCGCCCCCGACTACATGAGGGCGCAGGCGCATGATCAAACTCTACGGCTATCCCAAATCCACCTGCACGCAGAAGGTCAAACTCTGTCTCTTCGAAAAGACGCTGCCCTTCACCGATCGCCCCGTCGATCTGGCGAAACAGGAACATCTGACGCCCGAATACCTCGCCCTCAATCCGAACGGCGTGGTGCCGACGCTGGTGCACGACGGCGTGGCGATCCACGACAGCTCGGTCATCATGGAATACCTCGACGAGGTGTTTCCCGATGTTCCCATGTCCGGCCGCACGGCGGTCGAACGGGCGCGGGTTCGGGCCTGGCTTCGCTTTTTCGAAGAGGTGCCTACGGTCGCGATCCGCATCCCGAGTTTCGCGAAGGTGCTCTTGAAACCCGTGGAAAAGATGACCCCCGACGAACGCCGCGCCAACAGCGACAAGCGGACGCTGCGCAAGGGGTTCTATCGGTCGATGGAAGACGGGATCAGCGACGCACGGTTCGACGAGGCGGTCGAACGGCTGCGGCTGACCTGCGAGAGGATGGAGGCGACGCTCGCGGACCGTGACTGGCTCGTCGCAGGGCTTCCTGGCGGGTTCGGGATCGCGGACGCCTGCGTGGTGCCGACCTTTGACAGGATGCAGGACCTGGGGCTGGCCCCGGTCTGGCAGGACCTGCCCGGCGTGTCGCACTGGTGGGCGCGGGTGCAGGAACGGGACTGTTTCGCGCGGACATATGTCGACGGAACGCGGCTCGTCGCGGCATGACCGGGCGGGCCCGGCAGGGGTCTGGCGACCCGTGGCAGGCCGAGATCAACCGCACCTTCGGCTTGCGGTTCAACATCACGGGCGACGCTCCGGATCGGCGCGAAGCCGTCGCGAACCGCGTCGACTGGCACCGACGGACACGGACCGCCCATCTGGCCAAGCTCGTGTTCGCCGCGCATCGCACCGCGCAACTGGGCGGGAAGGCGCGCGGATCGAGCGACCCGGTACTCGTCTCGCATCTGACCGAAGGCACCTGCCGCGTCGAGCAGGCGGGGCGCAAGGACCGCGCGACGGCGGGAGACCTTTAACTCATCGACACCGGCCAGCCGTTTCTTATCGAAACCTCCCGCATGGCGACGCGGGCAATCCTGGTTGATCGCCGCGCCATGCGCTGCCACTTTCCCCACTTTGAACGCTATGGCGCCTGTGTGCTGCGCGGGTGCGACCATTCGGGCGAGGTTGCAAGCAATATCGCGAACGATCTATTCGAGGCCGCGCAGGACGGCTCGGACTGGGCTGATCGACTGGTCGACTGCCTGTGCCAGTTTCTCGGCTATGCGATGCCGCGCGACAACCCCCCGGAGGCGGCGGATGTCTGGCTGTGCGCGGCCATGGCGTTTGCCCGTGACAGATTGGGCGACACGGACCTGCGGGCTGGCGATCTTGCCGCGGTCGCCGGGGTGAGCATCCGGCACCTGTACGCGCTCTTCGCGGCCACGGGGCAAACGCCCAAGCGCTGGCTCATGGACGAGCGGCTTGCGGCGGCGGCGCGAGACCTGAGCGATCCCGAAAGTATCTCGCTTCGCATTTCCGATATTGCCGAGGCACAGGGGTTTCGCGACTCCGCGCATCTGAGCACGGCTTTCCGGCGCAGGTTCGGCGTTTCCCCCCGCGCCTACCGGTCGCGGACAGGGGCCGAAACTCCCCCGCAGCGCACACCGGGACAAGCCGATAGCCGAAATTCACAAGATTTCCGGACCGACGACCCCTAGCGTGTTCCCTGCGGCGCCGATGCCACCGGGCCGCAAGAGGGAGGACCACATGACCACTTTGACATCTACCTGGACCGAGGGCGATGGCGCCTGTCCGGCGTCGACGCTGGGACGGGCCTACCGCCCGCTGGAGCACGACGGTTTCTACGACTTCATCGCGAAGGCGCAGGCCGAGGAGCCGGTATTCTTCAGCGAAGCGATCCGCTACTGGGTCGTGACGCGGCGGGCGGACGTTCTGGCCGTGCTAGCCGATCCGGACAGTTTCTCGGCGGCGATCACGCTTGCCCCCGTGCATCCTTTCCCGCCCGAGGTCGTCGCGGCGTTGCGGGACGGCGGTTTCTCGTTCCAACCGACGCTTGTCAATTCCGACGCCTCCGTCCACAGTCGCCTGCGGCCCAAGGCGCAGCGGTTCCTGAATGCCAAGCGCTATGCGACCTATGCCGACCGTATCCGCGCCATCGTGCGCGACCATATCGCCGCAATCGGCGAGGCACCGCGCGTCGATCTGGTGGCCGCGCTGACCTACGAGGTGCCCGCCAAGGTGCTCGCACTGCTCCTGGGCATCGAGGATATTTCGCCCCGGCAGATCAAGGTCTGGGCCGATCACCGGCTGGGCATGACCTTTGGCGTGCTGGAAGGCGACGAACTGGCCGAGGCCGCCCGACAGCTTCTCGATTACTGGAAATACTGCGAGCGGCTGGTGGCGGACCGGCAGGACAATCCGCGCGACGATTACGCCTCGATGCTGCTTGACCTGCGCGGCGGGGACGACGGGGTGCTCACGATCACCGATGTGGTCGGGCTCGTCTTTGGCGTCATGGTCGCGGGCCACGAGACGACCACGAACGCCGCCGGCAACCTGATCCACGCGCTGCTGACGGACCGGGATCAATGGGAACGGCTCAAGGCCGATCCGACGCTCATCCCCAACGCGGTCGAAGAGGGGCTTCGTCACTCGTCCTCCGTCGTGAACTGGCGGCGGCGCACGACCCGACCCGTGACCGTCGGCGGCGTCGATATTCCCGAGGGCGCGAATGTTCTGATCTCACTCGCGGGCGCGAACAACGATCCCGAGGTCTTCGAGAACCCGCGCAGCTTCGACGTGGGGCGTGAGAACGTGAAGGACCATGTGGCTTTTGGAAAGGGACGGCATTTCTGCCTGGGCGCACCGCTCGCGCGGCTGGAGATCACGATCATCCTCGAGGAACTGCTCGCGGCCTTTCCCGACATGACGCTCGCCCCCGGCTTCCAACCGGCGTGGGTGCCGACCGTTACCTTCCGTGGGCCGCTGTCGCTCGAGGTGCTACCGCGCGGGGGCGCAATGACCACGGGGGAACCCGCATGAAGATCGCGTTTCTTGCCGCCGGCGGACAGCGGTTCGATGTCGAGGCACATCCCGGTGCCACCTTGATGGAGATCGCGACCGGCGCGGGGGTGCCCGGTATCACCGGGGAATGTGGCGGCTCGATGGCCTGCGGCACCTGTCACTGCAAGCTGACCGATGAAAGCTATGTACTTGTCGGCCCGCCCGGAGACGATGAAGCCTCGATGCTCGAATTTTCAGAGACCGAACCCACCGAAACCTCGCGCCTGTCCTGCCAGGTCGCATTGACCGAGGCCCATGACGGTCTCGTCGTCCACGTCCCACCGTGGAGCTGACCACCACCACGCCGGGACGCCGGTAGTCCGACGCACTACCGGACAAGTTCCGTCGCGCGGAGGTGCCAGACAAGGCTGCGGCCATTTTGCCAGAGTGACCCCAAGACAGGGAGGAGTCCGATATGGCGGAAATGGCCGGGCCGAGATCGCTTGAGAACGCGAAGGACTGGATACTTGGGAAACTCGAGGCACGGGTTCATCCCTTCGCCTTGACAGATGTCGACCGGACCCGCGCGGTGATCGAGAGCCTAACGGGGCTTGATGGCGCGACATGGGCCGCGGCCTGGGCCGGTCAGGGCGATGCCTATGCGAAACAGGCCGAGGCGGCAGAAGCCAGGGGCGACACCGCCGCCGCGCGCGACAACTGGTACCAGGCCTACGGCTTTTACTTCCTTGGCCGCTTCCCCTGCCCCAACCATCCCGACAAGCTCGCGAGCTATGAAAAAGAGGTCACGGCCTATCAGTCGTTCGGCAAATACGCCACGCCTGCGATCGAGGTCGTCACCCTGCCCTTCGACGGGCGCGAAGGTGAGGGGCGCGAGATCACCTTCTACGTCCGCCTGCCCGAGGGCATCGACTCCCCGCCCGCCATCGTCATGTGGGGCGGCGTCGATGCGTGGAAAGAGGAAATGACCATCCTGACCGAGGGGCTGGCGGCACGCGGTTTCGCCACGGTCGCGCTCGACAACGTGGGCACTGGGCAATCGCCCATCAAAGCGGGGCCGGACGGGGAACGCCAGTTCCTGCCCGTCCTCGACTGGGTCGAGACCTGCGGCCGGTTCGACGCAACCCGCATCGCCATCGTGGGCCGGTCCTTCGGTGGCCACTGGGCCACGAAACTGGCCCATCTCATGCCCGAGAGGTTCCGCGCGGCGGTCAACTGGGGCGGCGGCGTGCATTACATGTTCCAGCCCGACTGGATCGAGAAATCACGTTATCCGGACAGCTACCTCATGGAGCTGGTCGAGACCCGCTCGCGGATGCTCGGGGCGACGAACGACGCGGAATATATCGAGGGCTTCAAGGTGCTGTCGCTTCTGGATCAGGGGCTTCTGGACCAGCCCTGCGCGCCGCTCCTGCTCATCAACGGCAAGAACGACACGCAATGTCCCGTCGCGGATATCGAGCTTCTGACCGAACACGGCGACCCGAAATCGGTGCGCCTCTTTCCCGGACGCGGGCACATGGGGTTCGGCCCCGGCACCGTGGACACGATCATCGACTGGCTCAAGGCCCGTCTCGCCTGAACCGCTTTCCCGAAGGAAGAAATCCATGGCCAACTGGCAGGAAATGATGCCCAGCACACGGGCCTATCTGATGGACAAGGTGCTTTATGAATTGCACCACAAGCCGGACCATCTGGAGGCCTACACTACCGACGCTGACGCCTATCTCGCGCGGTTCGGTCTGCCCGATGACCTCGCCACAGCGATCAGATCGAACGACGTGGCGGGCATGTATCTCACGGGCGTGAACCCCTATCTGCTGCGCGCCCATTGCATCGGGGTCAAGATCCCCGAGGCCGAAAGCCTCGCCGCGCTGCGCCGTCTTCTGGACCACGAGGATTACAACGATGGCTGAGATCACCGGCATCTACACGGCGTCGCACACGCCCGTCATGCTCAATTTCCCGGACAACATTCCCGCCGCCCTGAAGGACGAAATCTTCGCGGCCTACAAGGCGATGGGCGACGATTTCATGGCCGGAAAGCCGGACGCGCTGATCGTTCTGTCGAACGACCACCTGCACAACTTCTTTCTCGACAACTTCCCGGCCTACTGCATCGGTTGCGCGGAAAGTTACGAAAGCCCGATCGAGCATTGGCTGCATGCCAAACGGCGCACCATTGCGGGCGATCAGGCGTTCGGCTCCTACCTCCTGCAAAACGCGCTTGAGGCCGAGTTCGACCCGTCCTTCTCGATGGAAATGGTGCTTGATCACGGCTCGCTCACGCCGCTCGAACTGGCGGGCGTGGACCCGGACCTGCCCATCGTGCCGGTGCTGATCAACTGCGTGCAACCGCCGATGCCGACCATGCGCAGGAGCTATAATCTGGGCAAGTTCCTGGGTCAGGCGATTGCGGATTACGACGGCGTCGAAAGGGTCGCGATCCTCGCCACCGGCGGGATCAGCCACGACATCGCGACGCCCCGGATGGGGATGGTGAACGAAGTGTTCGACGAGACGTTCTTGTCCCACATGGAAAGCGGCGACGTGGACGCGACGATCCGATACGCCACCGATTTCGTCCATACGGCAGGGAACGGTTGTGAGGAAATCCGCATGTGGATGGCGGCAATGGGGGCCGCGAACGGCGCGGCGTTCGAGCGGACCTACTACAAGGCCGTGAACGACTGGTATACGGGGATCGGCATCGGCCGATTCCGGGTGTCGTGATGGCCGCCTTCGGTAGCGCGCTCATCATCGGTGGCGGGATCGCGGGCATGTCGGCGGCCCTGTCGCTGAACGAGGCCGGGGTCAAGGTCCGGCTCATCGACCGGGACGCCCAATGGGGCGTGTCGGGCGCCGGGATCACCATAACGGGGCCGACCCTGCGGGTGATGAAGCGCCTGGGCATTCTCGATGACGTGCTGAAGGCCGGCTGGACCTCGGACGACATCCGCGCCTGCGATGCCGAGGGCAACGTGCTGGCCGAAATCGAGGGCCGCACTTCTGGCGGCGATGGCATCCCCGGCGCGGGTGGTATCATGCGCCCGACGCTGCATCGGCTTCTGGCCCAGCGCGTGCGCGACGAGGGGATCGAGGTGTCTCTTGGACTGACCGTCGAGGCCCTGTCGGACGGCAGCCCGAAGACGGTCGACTTTTCCGATGGGAGGCAGGCCACTTATGACCTTGTCGTGGCGGCGGATGGCATATTCTCGGACACCCGCAAGGCGCTGTTTCCCGAAGTGGAGGGGCCGAAATACGTGGGTCAGGTCTGCTGGCGTCTGATGGCCCCGCGTCATCCGGGCATCGACCGGCGCACCTATTTCCTGGGCGGGCCGATGAAGATCGGGATGAACCCGGTATCGCCCGACGAGATGTATATGTTCCTTCTGGAGCCGGTGGAGACCGTCGAATGGATCCCCGACGACGAACTGTCGGACCGGCTCGCACGGCTCATGGAGGGTTATGGGGGCATCGTGGCCGATGTGCGCGCGGGGCTGACGCCCGACAGCAACATCGTCGCCCGTCCCCTCGAGACCGTTGTCTGCCCCGCGCCGTGGTATCGTGACGGCGTGGTCCTGATCGGGGACGCGGCCCATGCCACGACGCCGCAACTCGCGTCGGGTGCCGGTATGGCGATGGAGGACGGCGTGGTGCTGGGCGAATGTGCCGCCACCGCCGCGACACCCAAAGAGGCGCTCGACGCTTTCATGAAGCGGCGGTTCGACCGCTGCGCCTTTGTCGTGGACAAATCCCTGACGCTTGGCCGCCTGGAAAAGGCAGGCTCTTCGCCCATCGACCAGATCCGGGTCGTGGAAGAGGCGCTCGCCCAACTGAACCAGCCCTATTGAGGACCCGATGTTCCTGACCGTAAACGACCACACCCTGCACGCGACCGTCGCGGGCGACCCCGACGCCCCGGTCTTGGTGCTGCTTCATTCGCTGGGCACCGAAGCCGCGCTCTGGGACGCGCAGGTGGCGAGGTTCAGCGCCACGCACCGGGTCATCTGCCCCGAGTTCCGCGGCCATGGGGCGAGCGAGGAAGGCCGGACCCCCTACAGCTGCGACACGCTCGCGTCGGACGTGCTGGACATGCTGGATCAGCTCGGCGTGGACGACTTCACGCTGGCGGGCTGTTCGCTGGGCGGCGTCGTGGCGCAACTCGTCGCCGCCGAGGCCGGGACACGCGTCACGGGGCTCGCCCTTTTCGACAGTTACGTCGCGAGCCTTGATCCGCAGATGTGGCGGGACCGGGCGGCGAGAATCCGGTCGGACGGCCTTGCCGCGATTGCCAATGGCGTGCTGGATATATGGATGACCCAAGCCGACCGCAGCACGCCCGAGGGCAAGGGGTTGGCCCGCATCCTCGCCCGCGCGTCGGACGAGGGCTACGCCGCCGCCAGCGACGCGCTGGCCAATGCCGATTGCCGGGCGGCCGACGCGCAAGTAACCGCCCCCACCATCGTGGCCTATGGGACCGAGGACAAGGCCGCCCCGCGCGCGGCGTCCGAGGCGCTGGCCGCCGCCATCGCAGGCGCCCGCCTGCGCCCCATCGACGGTGCGGCGCATCTGCCGCTTCTGCACTATCCCGAGGCTTCATCGGCCATACTGAACGAACTGACCTGACTCCGCCCCTCGGGGCGGGCACCATCATGGGAGGAAGAGGGTCGTGGACACAACGCAACTGAAACACATGCCGCAGGGAGAGCACAGGGTGGCAACGGTCATGCCGTAGACGACAGCACTGCGGCGCATCGCACTGAACGCAGAGCAAGGCACCCGCTATCTTGCCGCGGCAGGTGTGGTGATGATCGTTCTGATCGCGTTCCTGACGCTTTTCGACGTCGGGCTGAGGTCGATCTTTTCCACGACAATCCGTGGCCTGAACGAAATCCTGATCCTGTCGCTCGGCGTCGCGATCGCGGCCTGCCTGCCGTCGGGCGCGGCGCGCGCGGTGCACATATCGCTCGATCTCGTCACCGCCCGCCTGCCCGGTCACGCAGCGCGGGCGCTGGCGCTCATGGGAACGGTGCTTCTGACCCTGTTCCTGCTGCTCGTCGGGATTAAGGTCTTTCAACTCGCCGCGACCTATGACCAACGCGACCAAGCGTCGATCATCCTGGGCTGGCAGATCGCGCCCTTCTACTATGCCATGTCCACGCTTCTGCTGCTCTGTGTTCCGATCCAGATCATACACGCAGTTCAGGCGGGAGCCGGAATCATGCGCTCCGACCGGGGCTGGTGGCGTCCCTTGGAGTTCCTGCCGGCGCTCGCGATCCTCGTCGTCGCGGGGCTGGTCTGTTTCGATGCGCTCGACCTCTTGCCGGTCTACGACTGGTTCCGGTCATTGCAGGCTGGTGTCGCGGCACTGGTGTTCTTTGCGGTGATGTGGGGGCTCATGGTGCTGGGCGTTCCGCTCGCCGCGTCCATGGGGATCGTGGGGTTCCTGGGCATCGCGATCCTGCTGGCGGTCGGTCCTGCCGGAACGGTTGTCGGCAGCGAGGCGGGCAAGTTCTTCACCAGCGAGACGCTGGCGGTCCTGCCGCTCTTCCTGCTCATGGGCAGCTTTGCCTCGGTGGCCGGACTGTCGGCAGACATCTACCGCTTCGCCAACGAGCTGATGCGCCCGATGCGCGGGGCACTGGCCCATGCGACCATTGCGGGCTGCGCGGGCTTTGGCGCGCTCACGGGATCTTCGCTGGCGACCGCCGCCACCTTTGGCAAGGTGGCCCTGCCCGAGATGCAAAGCCGCAACTACGATCAGGCGCTCGCCACCGGCAGCGTCGCGGCGGGCGGCACCTTGGGCAGCCTCGTGCCCCCCTCGACCGCGCTCATCCTTTTCGCGCTCCTCTCCGAGCAATCCATCGGCCGGCTCTTTGTGGCCGCGATGATCCCCGCCGCGCTGGCCATCGCGCTCTATCTCGTCGCCATCAAGGTGTTGCTCACGCTGCGCCCCGGTCTTGCGCCGGAAGGATCGCCCATCGACCCCAAGGCGCTCTTCGCCGCTGCGAAAGGCTGCATCGGGGCGGTCGTCCTCTTCGGCGCGGTGATCGGCGGCATCTACACCGGTATCGTCACGGATACGGAGGCCGCCTCGGTCGGTGCGGTGGGCGCGTTCCTGTTTGCGCTCTTTCGGGGGCGTCTGGGAGGCGGGCAGCTCTGGACCGTCATGGCGGAAACCACCACCACAATAGCGCTCATCTACACGCTGATTTTCGGAGCGGTGACATTCTCGTTCCTCATCGCCTTTACCCAGGTGCCGGCGATGCTGTCGGGCTGGATCATGGGAATGGACATGGGTCCCTATGGTGTCGTCGCCCTGCTCGTCCTTGTCTACCTCATGCTTGGCATGGTGATGGACAGCTACGCGATGATGTTGATCACGGTGCCGATCTTTCTGCCGCTCGTCACGCAGATGGGATTCGACCCGATCTGGTGGGGCGTGGTCACGGTGATCTGCGTCGAGATGGGGATGATCACGCCGCCCTTCGGCATGAACATCTTCATGCTCTCGTCCATCGCCAAGAACGTCCACATCTCGACGATCTATCGCGGCGTCGCGCCTTTCGTCCTCGTCGACCTGATCAAGGTCGGTGCGCTGATCGCCTTTCCGGCTCTCGCGCTCTGGCTGCCGAGCCATATGTGAGCTGCATAGGGAACAAGACCGTGGGCATGTGCCCGGATCGGACCGGTTGGGACCTAGTTCAGCGATCCGCCGCGCTCTGCCCGCCCGGCCTGAAACACGTGATGTTCCCGGTATTTCGCCGGGGGCATCCCGAACTCGGCCTTGAACTGGCGCGAGAAATGCGCGGCCTCGTTGAACCCCCATTCGAAGGCGATGGTCGAAACCGGTTTGTGCGACAGGTTCGCATTGGCCAGATCGGACGCGATCCGCGACAGGCGGCGCTTCCAGATGTGGCGCATGAGCGTCGATCCCGTGCCGCTGAACACCGCGTGGACCTGCCGCACCGACAGCCCCACCTCGCTCGCGATGCGCGCACAATCGAGATCCGGGTCGGCGAGGTTGCGCAGGATCGCCTCGTGAATGCGTTGGAGCGTCTGCTCGTTCGATCCGATGACAGCCGGATCAATCGGCTTGCTGGTCACCATGGACACGGCAAGCAGATTGGCCAGACATCCGGCCAGCCGCTGCATGGGACGGTCCTGAATGTCCCATTCCATGCCGAACATCTCGTCGATCATGGTCTTGCAGGTATACCCCATCCCGCGGTCACATTCGAGCGCGGTGGCCGTGTAAAGCTCGCGCTCCGGAAAGATCTCCTGCCAGAAATGCGAGTCGAGATAGATCGACCGTGTCCTGATGTCATCGGTTTCGATTTCGAACGGCTGCGTCGTGTCGATGAAGAAAATCTGGTTCGGCGTGATCACGGCTTCGCGCCCGCCCTGCCGGACGCAGGCGTGCCCCTCGATCTGATGCGAGACAAGGAACGACCGGCCCTGCCGCGACGATTTTCCCGCTTTCAAACGGGTCGAATGTGGGGTGAAACTGATATCGGCGAGCCGCACATGCGGGGACACGTAGGTTTTGCGGATCTCACCGTCATAACTGCGCGCGCCATCGGACCTCAGGTCGAAGCGCGTGCGCAGAAGCCCGTTCATCTGGCGCTCGAAAGACGCGCCAGACGCCCGCACCACCGGCGTGCTCATATCGTTCATTTCTCCTCCCTCACCCCAGTCCTCACCATGGGGTTTCGCGAGTCTAGGGCACATGGTTTCATGCGTCCAGTGACTCGGGGATCACGCAAACCACCTCAGGAGACAAGATGACCGACCTGTGCATCATGGTCGCGCCGAACGGTGCGCGGCGGACCAAGGCAGACCACCCCGCCGTTCCGATATCGCCCGAGGATCTGGCGACCACCGCCCGCGCCTGCCAAGACGCCGGAGCGGGCGCGATCCACCTGCATGTGCGCGACAGCGCCGAGCGCCATTCGCTGGATGCGGACCGGTATCGGGCGGCTATCGCGGCGGTTGCGGCAGCGGCCCCGGGCCTAGCCGTGCAGACGACGACCGAGGCGGCAGGCGTCTTTTCTCTCGCCCAGCAGGTCGCGAGCGTCGAGGCGCTGAACCCCGCCTGCGTGTCGTTTTCGATCAGGGAACTCATGCGCGAAGGCCATGACGCAGCGGACCGCTTTCTCGCTGGTGCCGCGGCGCGCGGAACGGCGATCCAGTTCATCCTCTACGATCCCCAGGACATCGCCCTTTTCGCCGCTCTCCACCGCGACAACGCGCTGCATTTACGCGATACGCCTCGAGTAATCGTGGTCGCCGGACGCTATGCCGTGACCCAGAATTCCGACATCGCGGATTACGAGGCGCTTCATGCCGCTTTGAAATCCGAGCGGCTCACCGACGAGGCGATCTGGATGACCTGCGCTTTCGGAACCGGAGAAATGGCCTGTCTTGCCCGGACGATCGACGATGGCGGCCACGTGCGTGTGGGTTTCGAGAACGCCATCGTGGATGCGACCGGAACCCCCGCGCGGGACAATGCCGAGCGGGTTGCGAAGGTCGCCGACCTGGCACGGGCATGCGGTCGGCGGCTAACCGACGGGGACGGCGCACGCGCAATCCTCGGGGCGACGACCGCCGCTCCGCTGCTTTGAACGCAGGCCGACGCAAGAACGCCGGCAGGCACGCGGGTTTCCATGGCTCGGCCCGTTGTTATTCAGACGGCGAGTTCAGCGACGGAGCTTGCGGCCTCGACCGCCTCGAGGCTCGCCAGCATGTCACTGGTCCGAGCGGCACCATGGCGCGGCTCGGCCTGTCCCCGGAACTTGGCGGACGCAATCACCGGATCATAGCCGCCAAATCGAGGATCGGCGGCCAGCCGGTCGTTCGCCGCAGACAGAACGCGCCCATCGGCCAGCGCGATCTCGACCTCGGCCCCGATGCGGCCCTCGGGCAAGGGGGCGACGGTCGCGCGGTCGGTCAGGCGTTGACCCACCGCCCAGCCCTCGGCCCCGCGCAGATAGGCGTCGGGTTGCACCGACCCGGTTTGCAGGGCGATGGAGACAGGAAAGGTATAGCTGAAGATCGCGTCACAATGGGGGAATGCGCGCGGGGCAAAGGGTTTGTTGCAGAAATTGCCCATCCGCGCGGCGGGCACGCGAACGGTCAGCCGCTCGATGGTCGCGGGGTCGAAGTCATGCGCCTCGTAAAGCGCCAGTGCCGCCTCGATTCCGTTGTGCGTGGCCATGCAGGACGAATACCGCTTGAAATGCGCCTCGGCGAAATAGGCGCTCCCGAGGGCCTCGCCCAGAACCTCGGGCCGTGAACAGCCCGCCGTATAGGTCGCGAAGAACCCGAACCGCGCGCCCAGCGGGTCGGTCATCCCGACCCATCCCGCTCGGGCCAGTTCCACCGCCGTCAGCGCATTGCGCGCGGCCGTTCCCTGCGACAGCTTGAACCCCATCGCGCCGTCGTAGAGATCTTGGATCGTATGCGAAATCTGCGCCACGGTCAGCCCGATGGCGTGGATCGTCTGGTCCCGGTCCAGACCATAAAGCCGCGCCGCCGCCAGTGCCGCGCCGGGGGCCGAGTAGACCGACGAACCGTCCCAGCCCTGCCCGAAATCGAGCCCCGAGGCGATGAGCAGGCGGGCGGCGAGGTCGTCGCCCACCACGATCGCCGCCAGCAGCTCGGCCCCGGAGGCACCGACGTGATCGGCAGCGGCCAGCGCCGTGGGGATCGTGGTCCCGGCATGGTGCGAGGGGATCAGCTCGTCGTGATACCGGACCGTCATCACCTCGTAGTCGAAAGACCGGGCAAAGACCGCGTTGACCATGGCGGCATTGATCGCGGGCAGTCGATGGGGTGTGCCGATGACCCGCGCCTGCCCCGCCCCGCCCTGCGCCAGCATCAGGTCGAGGAGCCCCGCGTTACCGTCGGCCCTGATCCCCCCCAGCGCGCAGCCGACGACATCGGTGAGCCGGGCCTTGGCGGCCTCCAATGCCTCTCGCGGCAGGTCCTCGGGCCGGACGGACAGCGCGTGGTCGACAAGCGCAGTCAACGCCGGCCGCAGATCGACTGGCGCGGTCACTTCTCTTGCGCCCGTGAATGCAGGATTTCGCCCAGGATGCGGCCCCGGAACTCGGCAAACTCGTGCAGGCTCTTGGTCGCGATCTGGTCGCGCGGGAACGGCAGGTCGATCTCGACCGTGTCGATCACCGAGGCGGGCGAATTGGCCAGCACGACCACGCGGTCCGAGAGATAGACTGCCTCGTCGATGTCATGGGTCACGAGCACGACGCAGATGCCGAGCCTGTCGCGCAGCTCGAGCACCAGATCCTCGAGCTCGAACCGCGTCTGCGCATCGACCGAGGCAAAAGGCTCGTCCATCACGAGGATACGCGCGTCATAGGCCAGCGCACGGGCGATGGCGACGCGCTGCTGCATCCCGCCCGACAGTTGCCAGGGGTATTTCTCGGCCGCATCGCTCAGACCCACGGTCGCGAGCACCTCGCGCGCCTTGGCCTCGCGCTTGGCCTTTGACACGCCGCGGCCCTTGAGCGGCAGAGCCACGTTCTTGAGCGCATTCATCCACGGCAGGAGCGACCGGCTGTAATCCTGAAAAACGACCGCGATTTCCTCGGGCGGCGCGACGACGGTGCGCCCCACGACGCGGACCTCGCCCGCCGTAGGACGCAGAAGGCCCGACAGGCAGCGCAGCAATGTGGTCTTGCCGACCCCCGAAGGGCCAACGATGCAGACGAATTCCCCGGGGTTCACGGTGACGTTCAGGCCCTTGAGCACCGTCTTGGCAAAAGCGCCGGCGCGGTAAGTGACCTCGACCTCGCGCGCTTCGAGCGCCGGGGTGGCCGGGGTCGCGTCTGCGGCGGTGCGAGTCAGGGATTTGGTCACGGTGTTCATCGGTTTTTCCTTTGTCATGTCATCATCCGCGCCGGGCCTGGGCCGAGCTTTCGCGGTGCCATCTCAAGGCAAAGTGTTCGAAGATCTCGAAAAGGCGGCTCAGCAGGTATCCGAGCAGCCCGACCAGAATGGTCCCCGCCCATGTCTCGGCCACCGCGAAGTTCCGGCCCGATTGCAGGATGTAATAGCCCAGCCCGCTGTCGGCGCCGTAGATTTCGCTCACCACCATGACGATCACGCCGATGGCCAGCGCGGTGCGCACACCCGGCACGATCTGCGGCAGGGCGGCGGGCAGCACCATGTCGAGCACATGGGTGCGTTTCGACAGACGGTAAGACTTCGAGAAATCGGTCAGTGCCGTGTCGATCCCCTTGACCCCGTCGATGGTGTTGAGAAGCACCGGCCAGACGCAGGCGAAACTGATCGACCAGATCTTGGGCAGGGCGCCGATGCCCAGCGCGCCGATGATCAGCGGAACCAGCGCAACCTGCGGCACCGACCGGATGAACTGAAGGTAGGGGTTCACGGCGTCGCGCAGGCGTTGCGACGATCCGAGGATCACACCTGCCACCACGCCCACCACGATGGCAATGGCCAGCCCGGCGGCGAGGTTGGTCAGGGAAAAGGCCGCGTAGGACAGAAGCGGCCCCTCGGTGATGTCGCGGACCCCGACCGAGACGATCTCGGCGAGCGGCGGAAAGTAGAGCGAGGTCGACCCGGCGGAGGCCAGCCACCACAGCACGATAAGCGCGACGGGCAGCCAGGCTTCGGCAAGGATGCCCAGAAATCGGTTGGTCAGTTTCATCAGGCCGTCTCCCCACGGACGGACGGGTGCCAGGCGAGCACGTAACGCTCGATCGCGGCAAAGGCTTGGTTCAGCGTCAGACCCAGAAAGCCCGACACGATGACATAGGCGATGACTTCCGCGGAGGCCCCGTCGATCCGCGCGATGGCGATTTCGTAACCGATACCCGGCACGGACGAGAGCACTTCGACCCCGATGGACAGGAGCACCGACAGCGCGGTCGAAATGCGCAGACCGGTCATGATGAAAGGCAGCGCGTTGGGCAGCGCGACCTCGAAGAACTTGACCCGCCCGCCGATGCCGTAGGACAGCGTCATGTCCTCGATCGTCGGTTCGACCCGGCGTGCGCCGTAGATCGACTGCACGAGGATCGGCCAGAGCGCGGCCAGCACCACCATGATGAGCTTCATCTTGAAGCTCGCGCCGAACAGCAGGACCAGCACCGGCATGAGCGCGATGATTGGCCAAGACCGGAACAGGTCGACGAGAAACCGCGTGGCGCGATAGACACGCGGGTTCGCCCCGATGATCAACCCGAGAGGGATTCCGATGACTGCCGCGATACACAGGCCCAGAAAGGCCGATGCGAGCGTCAGCTGCAGCGCGCTCCAGAACCGCGCCTCGAAAGGAAGCTCGATCAGGCGGGAAAAGACGTCGAGCGGCAGGGGCAGCAGATCGCGACCCATGGTTCCCGACATCGCGGCCAGTTGCCAAAGGGCGAGGAGTCCCGCGCCCACCAGAACCTGACTGATGAATTTTCGATTGTCGAACACTGGAACCCTCCCAAATCCCGGTCAGGCATCGCCCGGCACGGGACCGGGCGATGGCTTGGCACGTTCAGCGCGACGCTTTCGCGTCGGTCATTCGGCGCGGGGCGCCTGCGGCGCGATGAGCTTTTCCATGTCCGGCGCCGTGTCGAGCCAGCCGTATTCGACCATGGCATGCCCCACCTTTTCCAGCGCACCCGCGTTGATCTGGGGCGTGAAGGTGCTGATCGGACGGTTTGCGATGAATTCGGGATCGAGTTTGGTGTATTTGCGGTCGATGTCGCGCACCCGCTCCGGATTGGCGTTGGCATATTCCTCGGCCTCGGTCATCGCGGCAATGAAGGCGTCGACGATGTCGGGGTTGTTGGCCACATATTCGCTCCCGGCCGCAAAGGACACAGATGGCAGGCCGTCCATGTAGAGCGACACCGATTCCTCGACCTTCACGTAGCCCCCCTGAATGGCAGCCGACATATAGGGATCAAGCGCATAGATCGCGTCCACCGTGCCCTTGTCATTCGCGGTCACCATGGCCGGGGGCGGCAGCTCGACGAAGGTCAGGCTGTCGATGTCCATTCCCTTGTCCGCCGCCGACATCAGGAGCGCGAGGTGCGGCTGGTTGTTCAGGCTGGTGATGCCGATCTTCTTGCCGGCCAGATCGGTCACATCGTCGATCCCGCTGTCCGCCGGCGCGATCAAGGCGGCGGTGGCCACCGTGCCCTTCTGCGACATCATGTTGCCCATGACCAGTTGCACAGGCAGGCCCTTGGCCGAGGCGTTCATGACGGCGAGACCCGAGGTCAGCGCGAACTCCGCCTGCCCGGTGATCAGCTGCGGCATCATCGCATCGGGCGGGCCGCCGGGAATGATCTCGGCCTTGAGCCCGTGTTTTTCGAAGATGCCCTCTTCCTGGGCGAGCCAGAGCGGCTCAAAGGCGGTGGGGGCGTTGATGACCCGGATTTCGGTAAGGTCCTGCGCGGCGAGCGGCAGGGTCATCGCCATGACGGCAACCCCGCTCATCATGGCGCGCGTTATCAGTGACCGGCGTGTGAAGCTGTTCATTTCCAATCCTCCCTGGGTGCGCGACCCACACCGCCCCTCCTGGCGACATGGGTCAATCTGCCGCACCATTCCGCGCCAGAACCGGCATCCGAGCAACAGATTTGACCCTTATCTAAGATATAACCCAGAACGTATAGGCGACCTGCTCCGCTCGTTCGGTCTTGCACCTCACTTTCTACCCCAGTGATAACTTGAGCGTTATGTCATTCATAGCAGCCAACTGCGTTGCTCGCGCTGCGTTCTGCGGCCCACCCTGCCCGAAAGACATGACGGTTCGGGAGGTGCTAATGTCGATCCAGTTTCCCCAGACGCCCGGTTTCACCGGCGTCAACAAACCCATGCGCATGGAAATCGACCTGTTCGAACTCGAAGTCGAGGGCGTCATTCCAGAGGCGATCAATGGCGCGATGTATCGCTGCGGCCCGGACCCGCAGCTCCCACCCCGGCTGGGCGACGATATCTTCATCAATGGCGACGGGCAGGTTTCGGGCTTCTACTTCTCGGATGGCCACGTTGATTTCCGCCTGCGCTACGTGCGGACCGAAAAATTCGAACTGGAACGCGCCGCGCGCAAGGCGCTGTTCGGGGCCTATCGCAACCCGTTCACCGACGATCCCAGTGTCGCCGGGCGCGACCGGACCACGGCCAATACCGCGCTGATGTGGAACGCCGGGCGGCTTTATGCGCTGAAGGAGGACGGGCGCCCCTACGAGGTGAACCCGATGACGCTCGAGACGATCGGGCGCAACGATTTCGGCGGCGCGATGGCCTCGCGCACCTTTACCGCCCATGTGAAATACGACCCCGAAACCCATGACGTGATCTGGCATGGCTATGCCGCCGATGGCGAGGCGACGAATGCCATTGCCTATGGCACCATTGCACCGGACGGCACGCTCGTGTCCGAGCAGCGCTTCACCGCGCCCTACGCCAGCATGATCCATGACTTCGCCTTCACCGAGACCTACATTCTGTTTCCCATCATGCCGGTGACATCAGACCCGGAGCGACTGGCCGCCGGTGGGTCGCATTGGGCCTGGGACGGAACGAAACCGACCTACGTGGGTATTGTGCCGCGAAATGGCGCGTCCGAGGACATCCGCTATTTCAAGGGTCCCGCCCGCTGGTCGTTCCACACGCTCAACGCCTATGAGGACGGCGACCGGATCCATCTCGACCTCACTGTGTCCGAGCGCGTCGGCTTTCCCGACATTCCGATCCTCGACGGTTCGCCCTTCGATCCGGAAAAAGGACGGTCGCTGCTCACGCGGTGGACGTTCGACATGTCCTCAAACGACGCGAGCTTCAGCGAAACGGTGCTCTGGGATCATCCGGCGGATTTCTTCGAGATGGACCCACGCGTGGCCGGACGGCCCTATCGACACGGCTTCATGGCAGCCAAGGAAAAGGACATGGTCTTCAACATGATAGGCCATATCGACCACGCGACCGGAGAAACCCGCGCCTACCACGCAGGCGCCGGGGCGTCGGTGCAGGAACCCGTGTTCGTGCCCCGATCGGCGGAGGCGCCCGAGGGCGACGGCTATCTCCTCGCGGTGGTGAACCACAGGGCCGAGAACCGGGCGGAGGTGGTCATCCTCGACACCGACGACATTACCGCCGGTCCTGTCGCGCGGGTGCATGTGCCGATGCCGCTGCGCATGACGTTCCACTCGGAATTCGTGCCGCAGGCAGAACTTGAAACCGCCGCCGCGCTTTAACCGACCGGACGGGCAATCAGGCTGGACATGGGCGGCTCTGCCCTGTCCCGCCGTGCCCGCGCCGACCGCGCAAAGGCCTCTCGCGCCTCCGCAGCAAAATGGCCCGCGACCCGCGCACAAGTGGCGCGGGGCTGGTAGACCTGTCGAAACTCCATCGCCGGAAGCTCGACGAGCTGGACGAGTTTGCCCGATTTCACGTCGTCCTCGACGACATAGTGAAACATGCTGCCCACGTGGCCCGACAGGATCAGCTCCCGGATGATCGGGGCATCGCGCACCTCGCAGGCGACCGAGTAGCGGTCGATCCCAGCCTGCATCAGGCATTTGTCGATGACCCGAAAGAAGTGGCTGTTCCGTTTGGGCAGGATCAACGGCAGGTCGCGCAGCGCCTCGGGATTCTTCTGGAATTCGAGCACGCTGGGATGATCGGCGGGGGCAAAGATACCGTGCGGCTCGGTATGGACGACCTCGCTCGCAAACTCCGCCGTTTCCCCATGGCCGAGGAAATAGGCGATGTCCACCTCGCGGTCCCGGATCTGCTGCACCACGGTCTCGAACGACCCCAGTTCCACGCCGAGTTCGACATCGGGGTTGCCGCGCATGAATTCGACCACAACGGGCCGCAGCCACTGCATCATGATCGGCAATTGCGTCCAGACCTTGAGCTGCGTGCGCGACTGCCGGCGCAATCCGCGGGGCAGTTCCGAGGCGAGCTTCTCGGCATTGTCCAGAAGTTGAAGCGCCCTGTCGTAGAGGTTTCGCCCCTCTTCGGTCAGCACGCAGGATGTACCTCGACGCCGTTCGAGCACGACGCAGCCGACCTGCGCCTCCAGCGACCTGATGTGGTTCGAGACAGCAGGCTGGGTGATCCCCAGACGATCTGCGCCCGCCACAAAGCTGCCGGCATCGACAACCGCGACGAACACCTCCAGCTGCCGGAAGGTGGTGTGAAGCATGATGCCTCCCTAACATCATATTTCGCTTATATCCCTGATAGCCACAAACTGCGTTGCTCGCAATCGCCCGGGAGACAATTCTCCGGGGAGTGATAACCAAGGCTGATATCAATGCAGGTCGAAACCACCGATGGCGTAACGCTCTCCGTCACAGTAACCGGCGACGACACCGCCCCGGCGCTGGTCTTTGCAAACCCGCTGGGCACCGATCAGCGGTTTTGGGAGGCGCAGGCCGCCAGCTTTCCCGATCGCCGCGTGATCCGCTTTGACCATGCCGGGACCGGTGGGTCCACCGAACGCAGCGCGACGGCGACCCTGCCCCGCACTGCGCTGGATGTAATCGACATTCTGGATGCGCTCGAGGTCGAGACCGCCGACTATGTCGGCCTGTCCTTGGGCGGGCTGGTGGGCATGGAACTGGGGGCCGCGCATGGAGACCGGTTGGGGCGGCTGGTGCTGGCCCATACCACGCCGCACATCCCGCTTGTCAACATGTGGAACGGCCGCATCGCACAGGCCAAGGCCGAGGGGCTGGCGAATATCGCGCCCCCGACGCTTGCCCGCTGGTTGCCAGACGGTTTTGCCGATGACCGGCCCGACGACTACGCCCGACTTGTGACCATGTTCACCGAGACGCCGGTCAAGGGCTATGTCGCTTGCTGCACCCTGCTGCGCGACAGCGATATGCGCGGCGCGCTGGCCTCGATCCGCAACGAGACCCTGATCCTTCAGGGCGCGCTGGATCAAGCGGTGCCCGCCGCCGTGGCGCAGTCGATGGCCGAGGCGATCCCCGACGCGCATCTCGTCACGCTGCCGGACGCCGCGCATCTGTCCAATATCGAACGGCCCGAGGCATTCAACGCCGCCTTGCGCCAGTTCCTGACCACCGGCGCCTGACGCGCCACCGAAGTTCCACGTCATTCCAGGGAGGAAACACAATGTTTGACGACAACGACCTTGACCTTTCCATGCCACCGCTGGAGGTGCCCGAGCTGAAGCTGGAGTTCGCCTTCCGCATCAAGATCCTGTTCAAGGACCGGCACTTCTTTACCGGACCCAAAGGGCGTCGTGCCTTTGTCCAGCCCTTCGGCGGGGTGGTCGAGGGACCGCTGCTGAACGGCAAGGTCGTGCCGCTGTCGGGGGCTGATTGGGCACAGAACGGGCAGCTCAACGCGCACTACATGCTCGAAGCCGACGACGGCACGCTCATCTACCTCAACAACCTTGGCTATCTCTATCGCACCGATGGCGAGGTGACCGATCCCAAGAACCCGTTGTGGAGCAAGGATGTCCCTTCCTACTTCCGCCTGACGCCCTATTTCGACTGCCCCACCGGGCCGCACGACTGGCTCGCGCGGCATGTGGTCGTGGGCACCGGTCAGCGCCACGACGACCCGGATCACACGATGTTCCACTACTGGGTGGTGCGCTGATCTGTCAGGCGGATTGGAGCCCATCGGTTCATGCGCCTTCGATGGCACATGGTCCGGGCGTCACGTCGCCGCGCGCATTCGCCACTCAGCAAAGGAAAGGGCGGTCTCGCACCGCCCTTTCCCGTTCCTTGACGAGTCCCGTCAGGGCCGGATGACCCTGTTGAGCTTGGCCAGTGCGACCTCGGGGTCCTCGCGGTAGGAGATCGCCTCCTGATAGACGCCATCCTTGTCAAAGAGCAGCACGCTCGCGGAATGGTCCATCGTGTAGCCCCCATCCTCGAGGGGGACTTTCGCAGCATAGACGTAGAATGACTTGATCGCTTTCTGGATCTCGGCGGGGTCCCCGGTCACGCCGGTCACGCCCGGCACCCAGCCGACATAGTCGCCCAGCACATCTTGCGTGTCGCGCTCGGGGTCGACGGTGACGAAGAAGACGCGGATGTCTTCGCCCTTGTCCGCCAGGTCCTCTTTCCAGCCGTAGACATCGCCCAGGGTTGTCGGGCAAACCTCGGGGCAATGGGTGAAGCCGAAGAAGACCGCCGAGGGCGCGCCCTTGAGCGTCGCTTCGGTGAACGCCGCGCCGTCAGTCGTCGCGAGGACATAGTCGCCATGGCCCATCCGGTCGGACACATTCGTCTCGAACATGGGGACGACGTAGGTGATCGCGCTCCAGGCCACGAGGGCGACGAGCGCCGCCCCCGTGAGACCCCAGCGAATGATGTTCGCCGTCCGCATCAGTGCTGCCCGTGCCCATTCCCGTGGCCCTCGGCGTTCGGTGCGCCGATGGCGAGCGGCAGGGTGACATCGCCCGCCTTCTCGAAGGTCAGGGTCACATCGACCGTCTCGCCCTCGACGAGCGGCCGGGCGAGGTCCATGAACATGACGTGGTAGCCACCGGGTTTCAGCGTCACCGTTTCACCTGCCGGGAGGACGAGGCCGTCGGCAAGTTCACGCATCCGCATCACGTCGCCGTCCATGGCCATCTCGTGGATCTCCATCCGGCCCGCGACGGCAGAGCTTGCACCGATCAGGCGGTCGTCGCTGTCGCCTGCATTGGTGATGGTCATGAAGCCGCCCGCGACCGGCGCGTTGGGCAGGGTCGCGCGCGAAAACGCGCCCTCGATGGTCAGATCGCCCAGAGTGACCGTGGCGTCCGTGGCGGGCACCTCCATCGCCGCGCCATGAGTGTGACCGTGGCCGTGATCGCCTCCCGAAGAGGCAACGACGGCCAGCGTCGGGGCTGGCTCGCCCTCTTCGCCCGCGGCGGCTGACCATGCAATGCTGCCCTCGTCGCAGATCTGCGTCACCGGCACGACAAGCGTTCCCGGCGCGACATTCGGGCCGACCGACGCACGGAGGGTGAACTCGTCATACCATGCGTCCTCGAGGTGCCCACCGGACCACGTCACCTCGCGCACGCCCTCGGTCATCTCGGTCCCGTGGTTGTCGAAGGGTGTTTCATAGGCGCCAATGGTGGTCGCAAGCTCCCAACCGGGTTTCGGCATGGGCTTTGCCGCATAGATCCCTTCGGGAAGGGTCACGGTGACGGTGTGCGTCGCCGAACCGTCACAGCCATGCGGCACCCGCAGGGTGAGCTTGGTCGTGCTGCCAGCGGCCACGTTCTGCTGTTCGATGGTCACATGCGCCTGGGCAACGGTCGCGGTCATCGCTAGCCCGATCGCGGGCGCGAGGGTTTTCAGGAATTTGGACATTTGGTTCTCCACAAGAGGTCACGCGGCAAAGGTGCCGCAGGATCGCGCCGGACTGGCGCCAGTCTGAAAGGATGTTTCAGACGGCTTGTGGGGGTGCGCGGGGCTGCGAGGCGCCCGCGATGTGCTGATGGCCACGGATCAGATGGTCGCCCTTGGGCACGTCCGCGTGCAGCACGGCAGGCGTGACCATGGCGACATGCTCGCAGGACGGCGCGGTCGGGAGCTTGTGGCAAAACGGGCAGGCATGGTCATGCGCGACCCCGTCGTCGCCGCAGAGGTCGGCGAGCGTGGCCCCCATGACGGCGAGCGTCGCGGCCCGTGCCGTCTCGTCGAGGTCCGGTGCCATCTGGGCCGAGGATACAAGGCTCGAGGCCGCGAGCAGCGCGACGACGACCAGCATCTGGGCCTTGAAGAGGAGGGTCCGAACCATGGCGGTGTCTTACCCTTGCATCCACGACAACGAAAAGGACAAAAGGTCGCAGCTATTCCGGGCCCGCCGGACAATGACAGCGGAAGCACGGTGGCCCGAGGACCTGCCCGCAAGCGACCGTCCGAGGCAACGCGCCAACTGAAACCGCTGCATCGGGCGGAAGCTCGCGCAATCCCGTGAAAACGAGACTTGGGGGCATCGAGTTTCTTGACCTTACCGGCAGGGAACGAAACAACGAGGCCAGACAACGCCCGCGAACCCAAGCCCCATCGGGAGACGCCATGAAATTCCGCTTTCCAATCGTCATCATTGACGAGGACTTCCGCTCCGAGAACACTTCGGGCCTCGGCATCCGTGCCCTGGCTTCGGCCATCGAGGCTGAGGGGTTCGAGGTGCTCGGCGCGACGAGCTATGGCGACCTGAGCCAGTTCGCGCAGCAGCAAAGCCGTGCCTCGGCTTTCGTCCTGTCCATCGACGACGAGGAGTTCACCCCCGGTCCCGACATGGACCCGGCGGTCGAGAACCTGCGCTCGTTCATCGAGGAAGTGCGCTGGAAGAACGCCGATGTGCCGATCTTCCTGCATGGCGAGACGAAAACCTCGCGCCACCTGCCCAACTCGATCCTGCGCGAGCTGCACGGGTTCATCCATATGTTCGAGGATACGCCGGACTTCGTAGCCAAGCACATCATTCGCGAAGCCAAGAGCTATCTCGAATATATCCAGCCGCCGTTCTTCAAGGCGCTGCTCGATTATGCCGAGGACGGCTCCTATTCGTGGCATTGCCCGGGCCATTCCGGCGGCGTCGCGTTCCTCAAATCCCCCATCGGGCAGATGTATCACCAGTTCTACGGTGAAAACATGCTGCGCGCGGACGTCTGCAACGCGGTCGAGGAGCTGGGCCAGCTTCTGGACCACAACGGCGCCATCGGCGAATCGGAAAAGAACGCGGCGCGGATCTTCAACGCCGATCACTGTTTCTTTGTGACGAACGGCACCTCGACCTCCAACAAGATGGTCTGGCACCACACCGTCGCCCCCGGTGACGTGGTCGTGGTGGACCGCAACTGTCACAAGTCGATCCTACATTCGATCATCATGACCGGCGCGATCCCGGTTTTCCTCAAGCCCACGCGCAACCACTGGGGCATCATCGGCCCGATCCAGCGGTCCGAGTTCGAGCCCGAGGCGATCAAGGCCAAGATCCGGGCGAATCCGCTGCTCGAAGGCTATGACGCCGAGGCGGTGAAGCCGCGCGTGATGACCCTGACGCAGTCGACCTATGACGGGGTGCTCTACAACACCGAGGTCATCAAGGAGATGCTCGACGGCTATGTCGAGAACCTGCATTTCGACGAGGCATGGCTGCCTCACGCCGCGTTCCACCCGTTCTACGGCACCTATCACGCGATGGGGCGCAAGCGCGGGCGGACCAAGCATTCGGTGACCTACGCGACGCAATCGGTGCACAAGCTGCTCGCCGGGATTTCGCAGGCCTCGCACGTCCTTGTGCAGGACAGCGAGGAGACCAAGCTCGACCGGCATCTCTTCAACGAGAGCTATCTCATGCACACCTCGACCAGCCCGCAGTATTCGATCATCGCGTCCTGCGATGTTGCAGCTGCGATGATGGAGCCGCCGGGGGGCACCGCGCTTGTCGAAGAAAGCCTCGACGAAGCGCTCGATTTCCGCCGGGCGATGCGCAAGGTAGACGAGGAATACGGCAACGACTGGTGGTTTCAGGTCTGGGGACCGGATGACCTCTCCGAAGAGGGGATCGGGCGCGCCAAGGACTGGGAGCTCAAGAAGACCGACAGCGAAGGTGTGGAATCCACCGGCGAGGATGCGTGGCACGGCTTTGGCGACATGGCGCGCGGGTTCAACATGCTGGACCCGATCAAGGCGACGATCATCACGCCTGGTCTCAACATCGACGGGCGGTTCGAGGAAACCGGGATTCCGGCCTCGATCGTGTCGAAATACCTGGCCGAGCATGGCGTGGTGGTCGAAAAAACCGGGCTTTATTCGTTCTTCATCATGTTCACCATCGGCATCACCAAGGGCCGCTGGAACACGCTTCTTGCCGCGCTTCAGCAGTTCAAGGACGACTACGACCGCAACCAGCCGCTCTGGCGGGTCATGCCGGATTTCTGCGCCGCGCAGCCGCGGTATGAAAAGATGGGGCTCAATGACCTCTGCCAGCACGTCCATGCGCTTTACGCCAAATACGACGTGGCGCGGCTGACGACCGAGATCTACACCTCGGACCACCATCCCGCGATGACGCCCTCCGAGGCGTTTTCCTTCATCGCACGTCGCAAGACGGAACGTGTGCCGGTGGACGAATTGGAGGGGCGGATCACGACGAGCCTCGTCACACCCTATCCGCCGGGGATTCCCCTGCTCGTGCCCGGCGAGGTGTTCAACACCAAGATCGTGGAATACCTCAACTTCAACCGGCAGTTCGCCAAGGAATGCCCCGGCTTCGAGACGGATATCCATGGCCTCGTCATTGAAACCGGCGAGGACGGCGTGACCCGGTATTTCGCGGATTGCGTGGCGGAATGAAAAACCCGCCGGGGACGATACGACCCCGGCGGTTTCCTGACGTCAGACGTAGCGGTTCACGATGTTTTCGAGGATTTCCTGACGGCCCGAACGCGGCTGGGGATTGATCCCTTCAGCTTCGACCCGGGCGGCCACGGTGACGAGGTCAGCCCCCAGCATCGACTGCGCCTCAGGCGTCTGCCAGCCCGAATAACGCTCCTTGCGCATGTCCTCGAGCACCCCGTCCTCGAGCATTTTCGCCGCCGCTTTCAGGCCCCGGGCGCAGGTGTCCATACCGCCCGCGTGGGCCGCGACCAGATCGACGGGGTCGAGCGACTGACGCCGGATCTTGGCGTCGAAGTTGGTGCCGCCCTGCGTGAAACCGCCTGCCTTGAGAATCTCGTAATAGGCCAGCGCCACTTCTGGCACGTTGTTGGGAAACTGGTCGGTGTCCCAGCCGGATTGATAGTCGTTCCGGTTCATGTCGATGGACCCGAGGATGCCCAGCTCCCGCGCCAATGCCAGTTCATGTTCGAAGCTGTGGCCGGCGAGGATCGCGTGGCCCTGTTCGATGTTCATCTTGACCTCGTTCTCCAGCCCGAAGCGTTTGAGGAACCCGTAGACCGTCGCCACGTCATAATCATACTGGTGCTTTGACGGTTCCTGCGGTTTCGGTTCGACGAGGATCTGGCCCTTGAAGCCGATCTTGTGCTTGTAGTCGACGACCATCGACAGGAAGCGGCCCATGTGGTCGAGCTCCTGCCCCATATCGGTGTTGAGCAGGGTCTCGTAGCCCTCGCGCCCGCCCCAGAGGACGTAGTTTTCGCCGCCCAGACGATGCGTGGCGTCGAGGCAGAGCTTCACGGTCGCCGCCGACCACGCATAAACATCCGGGTCCGGGTTGGTCGAGGCGCCGGACATGAAGCGGCGGTGCGAGAACATGTTGGCAGTGCCCCAAAGCAGCTTGGTGCGTGAGGTGGCCATCTTTTCCTCGAAGAGGTCGATGATCGCCTCGAAATTCTTGCGGCTCTCGGCAAACGTCGCGCCTTCGGGCCGGATGTCGGCATCGTGCCAGCAGAAATAGGGCGCGTTCAGGATTTCGAAGAGCTGAAAGGCGGCGTCGGCCTTGGCCTTGGCGGCCTCCATCGAGTCGGAAAACCAGGGGCGGTCGAAGGTGCGGCCACCGAAGGGATCGCCGCCTTCCCACGCGAAGCTGTGCCAATAGGCAACGGCGAAGCGCAGGTGATCCTCCATCCGCTTGCCAAGGACGATCTCGTCCGGGTCGTAGTGCCGGAACGCGAGTTCGCTTGAGTTAGGGTCGAATTTCAGGGGCGCGATGCCGTCGAAATATCCGTTCATGGGTGATCTCCTTCAGGGGGCATGTCTGATGCCGCGCCATGGGGCGGCGGCAGGTTGTCCTTGACGTAGATGGTGGGCAAAATCGCGGGTTCGGGCGCAGGCGGGCGCCGGTCGGCAAGGTCACGCAGGCGGGCGACGGTCTGCCGGATTTCTTCCTCCGGGCGCTGGTCGATGATGACGTCGATCAGACCCTGTTCCAGCGCAATCCGGCTGTGCGGCACAAGCTCGTGCAGGATGACCATGGGGCGCGTCTCCCGCCCGTCCAGCGCACGGATAAGGCCCGCGTTGCCCGCGCCCATGGAATAGATCGCCGTGATCTCGGGATGACGGTCCAGCGCGTCCGACAGCTTGGTCTCGACCAGATCGGGGCGGTCCTGCCCTTCGATCACGTCGAGCAGGGTGTGATCCCCCAGCACTTCAGCCAGGCCGGCAAGCCGGTCGCCATGGTCGCGGGCCGTCCGTGCGCCAAGGATCGGCAGCACCACGGCGGGCCGGGTCAGATGGGCAAGCCGGATCATCCGCGCGGCGGTGCGCCCGGCGATGTCGTTGGCGATGCCGATGTAGCCATCCCTGTGATCGGGTCCGAGGTCCGAGACGAGCGTGATCACCGGAACGCCCGCCCCGCGCAGGCGCTGGACGGCCTCGACCACCTCGGATGCATCAATCGCCACGACGGCCACACCGTCGAGCATATCAGGGTCTAATCCGGCCAAAGTCTCGGACAGCAAAGCGGGATCGAAGGCCGGGCTGGTGACGACTTGCAGATCGAACCGTTCGGGCAGGAGACGCTCGCGCTGGGCCTCGATCACGTCTCGCATGTGTCCGAAAAAGGCATTGGTGCCCTCTGGCAGAACCATCACGAAGCGATAAGTGCGGCTTTGCGACAGGTTCGCTGCGGCTACATTGCGGACATAGCCCAGCGCGGCCACCGACGCCTCGACCCGCGCCAGCGACTTGGCCGCGACATTGCCGCGCCGGTTCACGACGCGGTCGGCGGTGGCATAGCTCACCCCGGCGTGGCGCGCCACGTCGGACAATGTCGGCTGTCGATTGACCATGCGGTCCTCCCGAGCCGGACCATGGCGAGCGTCCATGACGCCGTCAAATCAATTTTGATAGACGTATATCATTTTGTTCGAACCCGACTTGCAAAGCGGCGGATTTCCCGCGACTTTGGGCGAGCCTGATGGCAGGGACGCAAAATGAACTCGATGGACCGCAAACTCGACGATGCCGCGCGCGCGGCCTGGCTGGCTTATGTGGGCGGGCGCAAGCAGGATGAGATCGCGCAGATCATGGGCATCTCTCGACAGTCGGCCCAAAGACTCGTGTCCCAGGCCCAGGCGGCGGGGCTGGTGAAGGTGTCCATCGACCACCCCATTTCGCGCTGCATGTTCTTGGCCGAAGAGCTGCGCCGGACCTATGGGATCGACTTTGCCGAGGTCGTCCCGTCGCTGGGCACCCCGGCAGACAGCAACCTTGCCGTCGCCACCGCCACCGGGGCGCGGATCGAACGCTGGCTGGATGAAGCAGCGCCGCAGATCATCGGGCTGGGCACCGGGCGGACCCTGCGGGCGGCGATCGAATGTCTGCCGCATATCGACTGCGCCCAGCATCGCGTGGTGTCGCTGACCGGAAACATCGCGCCCGACGGTTCGACCGCGCATTATAACGTGCTCTTCACAATCACGGACAAAGTAACCGCCTCGACCTATCCCATGCCGATGCCGGTCATCTCGGCTTCGCCCGAGGAACGCGCGGCGGTGCTGGGGCAAAAGACGCTGGCGACCGCGCGGGATCTGGCGGAAAAGACCGACGTCCGCTTTGTGGGTGTGGGGTCGATCACGCGCGACGCGCCGTTGTTTCTGGACGGCTTCATCGAGCGCGCCGATCAGGAGCGGCTGGTGGAAAAGGGCGCGGTCGGCGAGATTGTCGGCTGGGTGTTTGACGCCGAGGGGCGTCTCGTGGACGATGTGATCAACCAGCGGGTCAGTTCCGCACCTCTCGAGGTCAACACGGCCACACCGATCATCGCGAGCGCCAATGGACCGGACAAGGTTGCGGCGATTCGCGGTGCCATGGTGGGCCAGTTGATCAACGGCCTGATCACGGACGAAGATACTGCGCTAGCGCTAACGGCCTGAGCGCCGTCGAAATAATCGAACGAATCGAGTATCTTGAGGGAAATCGCTGCTGTGCAGCGACGAATATCCGTTGACGAGTCTCGGTTGAGTTTGAATAAATGCTCACGAGCCTAGCAATTGCTCAAACCTTTGGGAGGATACAATGACCCTTACGTTCCGCGCCCTCATGGGCGCAACAGCGCTTTCCGCCGTGGCCATGGCCGCCCAAGCGCAGGACACGACGCTGACCATCGCCACCGTGAACAACGGCGACATGATCCGGATGCAGGAGCTTGCCGGTGCCTTCACCGAGGAAACCGGCATCGCGCTGGAATGGGTGACGCTGGAAGAAAACGTGCTGCGCCAGCGCGTGACGCAAGACATCGCCACCAACGGTGGCCAGTTTGACGTGATGACCATCGGCACCTACGAGGCGCCGATCTGGGGCGCGCAGGATTGGCTCGTGTCGCTCAATGACCTGCCCGCCGAATATGACGTGGACGACCTGCTTCCCGCGATCCGGAACGGCCTGACGGTGGACGGCGAACTCTATGCCGCGCCCTTCTACGGCGAATCCTCGATGGTGATGTATCGCACCGACCTGATGGAGGCGGCCGGGCTCGAAATGCCCGATGCCCCGACCTGGGACTTCATCAAGGAAGCCGCAGCGGCAATGACCGACAAGGAGAACGAGGTCTACGGCATCTGCCTGCGCGGCAAGGCGGGCTGGGGCGAGAACATGGCCTTCCTCACCGCGATGTCCAACTCCTATGGTGCGCGCTGGTTCGATGAAAACTGGCAGCCGCAGTTCAACACCGACGCCTGGAAAGCCACGCTCACCGATTACCTCGACCTGATGAACAACTACGGCCCGCCCGGCGCGTCGTCGAACGGCTTCAACGAAAACCTCGCACTGTTCCAGCAGGGCAAATGCGGCATGTGGATCGACGCGACCGTCGCCGCCTCATTCGTTTCCAATCCGACGGATTCGACCGTTGCGGATCAGGTCGGCTATGCGCTGGCTCCCGACAACGGCCTTGGCCCGCGCGGCAACTGGCTCTGGGCTTGGAACCTTGCCGTTCCGGCCGGTTCGGATGACGTGGATGCCGCCAAGCAGTTCATCGCCTGGGCAACGTCCAAGGATTACACCGCGCTCGTGGCCGAGAACGAAGGCTGGGCCAACGTGCCTCCGGGCACCCGCACCTCGCTTTACGAGAACCAGGAGTATCTGGACGCGGCACCCTTTGCGCAGATGACGCTCGAGTCGATCAACGCGGCTGACCCGACGCAGCCGACCGTGGACCCGGTGCCCTATACCGGCGTTCAGTTTGTCGCGATCCCCGAGTTCCAGTCGATCGGCACCGCTGTCGGTCAGGCGTTCTCGGCGGCGCTGGCCGGTCAGATGAGCGCTGAGGATGCGCTGGCCCAGGCGCAGGCGCTTACCGAGCGCGAAATGAAGCGCGCGGGCTACATCCAGTAATTCCTCCCGGAGGGGCCGGCGTCACGCTGGCCCCGCCATCTCACCCGGCAGGTCTGTGGCAATCACCCGCACGCGTCTTGCGCGGATGATTCCCTCATACCTGGGAGAAGGGGCCTGAGGCATGGCGACGAAAGCATCACGCACAGCGGCACGGGCGATGATTTCGCCATCGGTGATCCTGCTCTTGGGGTGGATGATCATTCCGCTCGGGCTCACGCTTTATTTCTCGGTCTTGCGCTACAATCTGCTGATGCCGGGGCCGACGCCCTTTGTCGGGATCGAGAACTACGAGTTCTTCATCACGAACCCTGCCTTCACGACATCGCTCATCAACACGCTGCTTCTGGTGCTGGGCGTGCTCGTCATCACGGTGATCGGGGGCATCCTGCTCGCGCTGCTCCTGAACCTCGACATGTGGGGGCAGGGGATCGTGCGGGTTCTGGTCATCGCGCCGTTCTTTGTCATGCCGACGGTGAGCGCGCTGGTGTGGAAAAACATGTTCATGAACCCGGTGAACGGGCTCTTCGCCTACATCGCCAAGGCGCTGGGCTTGCAACCCTTCGATTTCCTCGCACAGGCGCCGCTCGCGTCGATCATCGGGATCGTGAGCTGGCAGTGGCTGCCGTTTGCGACGCTCATTCTGCTGACGGCGATCCAGTCGCTCGACAGCGAACAGCTTGAGGCCGCCGAGATGGACGGGGCGGGTGCCTTCAGCCGGTTCTTCTATATCACGCTGCCGCACCTGAGCCGGGCGATTACCGTGGTGATCCTGATCCAGACCATCTTCCTGCTGTCGGTCTTTGCCGAGATCCTCGTCACCACGAACGGCGGGCCGGGGAATGCGTCCACGAACCTCACCTACCTGATCTACAAGGAAAGCCTCCTGTCCTACGACGTGGGATCGGGCTCCGCCGGTGGCGTCGTCGCCATCATCCTCGCCAACATCGTTGCGATCTTCCTGATGCGGATGATCGGCAAGAACCTCGACGCCTGAGGAGGGGATCACATGGCACGCGCAGTCACCACCCAGCGGAAAACGATCAACACCGTCATCGCCTGGATCGTCGGGTTCCTGATCTTCTTCCCGATCCTCTGGATCTTCATCCTGTCCTTCCACACCGAAGGCGACGCGATCAAGCACCCGTTCGAAGTGCTGACATCGCGCTGGACGTTCGAAAGCTATGCGACGGTGCAGGAGCGGTCGAATTACTTCCGCCACTTCTGGAACTCGGTTGTGATCTCGGTCGGCTCGACCGTCATCGGCTTGATCATCGCGGTGCCCAGCGCCTGGGCGATGGCCTTCGTGCCTGGCCGTCGCACCAAGGACGTGCTGATGTGGATGCTCTCGACCAAGATGCTGCCGCCCGTGGGCGTGCTGCTGCCCATCTACCTGATCTGCCAGAACCTTGGCCTGCTCGATACCCGGGTGGCGCTCGTCTTTATCCTGATGATGATCAACCTGCCGATCATCATCTGGATGCTCTACACCTACTTCCGCGAAATTCCGGGCGAGATCCTGGAAGCGGCGCGCATGGACGGGGCGTCGCTTCGCAACGAAGTGATCTATGTGCTCCTGCCGATGGCGGTGCCTGGGATCGCGTCAACGCTGCTCCTCAATATCATCCTCGCGTGGAACGAGGCGTTCTGGACCCTGACGCTGACGGCGGCCAAGGCCGCGCCGCTCACCGCCTTCATCGCGAGCTATTCCAGCCCCGAGGGTCTTTTCTACGCGAAACTCTCGGCCGCTTCGATCATGGCCATCGCGCCGATCCTCATCATGGGCTGGTTCAGCCAGAAACAACTCGTCCGCGGCCTGACGTTCGGCGCGGTGAAATAAGGGGAAAACCAATGGGACGCATCACGCTTGACAAAGTGACCAAGGCGTTCGGCGAAGTGGAGGTGATCCCGCCGCTGGACCTGACCATCGAGGACGGGGAGTTCGTGGTCTTTGTCGGCCCGTCAGGTTGCGGAAAATCGACCCTACTCCGGCTTATTGCGGGGTTGGAGGACGTGACCTCGGGTGAAATTCGCATCGACAGCAAGCCAGCGACACATCTGCCGCCCGCCAAGCGCGGTCTCGCCATGGTGTTCCAGTCCTACGCGCTTTACCCGCATATGACGGTGCGCAAGAATATTGCCTTCCCGATGAAAATGGCCGGTGTGCCCGAGGACGAACAGAAGCGCCGGATCGACGCGGCGGCGTCGGCGCTGAACCTGACCGATTACCTCGAACGGCGTCCGGGGCAGCTCTCGGGCGGGCAGCGCCAACGCGTCGCCATTGGCCGGGCCATCGTGCGCGAACCGGCGGCATTCCTTTTTGACGAGCCGCTCTCGAACCTCGACGCGGCGTTGCGCGTGGGGATGCGGCTCGAAATTTCCGAACTGCACAAGCGGCTCGAAACCACGATGATCTACGTGACCCACGATCAGGTCGAAGCAATGACCATGGCCGACAAGATCGTGGTGCTCCAGAAGGGCGTGATCGAACAGGTCGGCGCTCCGCTCGAGCTATACAACGCGCCGAGGAACAAGTTCGTGGCCGGCTTCATCGGCTCGCCGAAGATGAACCTGATCGAGGGGGCCGAGGCGACCAAGCATGACGCGCAGACCATCGGCGTGCGGCCCGAGCACCTCGTCGCCTCGACAACCGAAGGCGACTGGAAGGGCAAGGTGGTCGTGTCCGAGCACCTTGGATCCGACACTTTTCTCCATGTCGAGGGCACTGGACTGGCCGAGTTGATGACCGTGCGTGTCGGTGGCGAGTTCAACGTGAACCATGGCGATACCGTCTACCTCACGCCCATGGCCGACAAGATCCACCGCTTCGACGCGCAAGGTCTGCGCATCGCATGAAACGTCTGGAGGGCAAACGCGCGCTCATAGCGGGCGCTGCCCGCGGCATCGGGCTAGCCTTTGCGCGCGCCTATGCCGCCGAGGGCGCGCGTGTCGCGATTGCCGACATTGATTTGGACCGGGCACGCGCGGAAGCGGCGGGAATCGACGGCGCGATTGCCGTGCATCTGGACGTGATGGATCAGGCGAGCATCGACGCGAGCGTGGCGGACACAGTGGCGAAATTGGGCGGCATCGACATCCTGATCAACAACGCCGCGATCTTTACCGCCGCGCCGATTGCCGAGATCACGCGCGCCGATTTCGACAGGGTGTTCGCGATCAACGTCGCAGGTGTCCTGTTCACCCTGCAGGCGGTCGCGCTGCACATGATCGACAGGGGCGAGGGCGGCAAGATCATCAACATGGCGTCGCAGGCCGGGCGGCGGGGCGAGGCGCTGGTCGGGGTCTACTGCGCGTCGAAAGCCGCGGTGATCAGCCTGACGCAATCCGCCGGACTCAATCTCATCGAGCACGGGATCAACGTGAACGCCATCGCGCCCGGTGTGGTTGATGGAGAACATTGGGACGGCGTGGACGCGTTCTTCGCCCGATATGAGAACAAGCCCCTCGGCCAGAAGAAACGGGAGGTCGGCGCCGCCGTGCCCTTTGGCCGGATGGGGACTGCCGAGGACCTTGTCGGCATGGCGATCTTTCTCGCGACCGACGAGGCGAAATACATCGTCGCCCAGACGTATAACGTCGATGGCGGCAATTGGATGAGCTAAGAACATGGCGACAAAACTGTCTCTAACCAACCTTGAAACGCTGTCCGCCAAGGTGTCGGTGCCGTCCTACGCCCGCGAAGACCTGTCAGCCGGCATCCTGCATTTCGGCGTCGGCAATTTCCACCGCGCGCATCAGGCGATGTACCTGGACCGGCTGTTCAACGACGGCCGAGACCACGACTGGGCGCTCATTGGCGCGGGCGTGTTCGAGGGCGAGCAGAAGGGCCGCGCGGTGCTCCAGGCGCAGGACTGGCTCACCACGCTGGTCGAGCAGGAAGCGGACCGGAGCGAGGCGCGGGTGCTGGGGTCGATGATAGATTTCATTGAGCCGGCCAATGCTGAAGCGATCATCGCCCGCATGGCCGAGCCGGACATTCGGATCGTGTCATTGACGATTACCGAGGGCGGTTATTTCCTCGACGCGCAGGATCGGTTTGATCCGAGCCATCCTGCGATCCAGGCAGATGGGGCGAATCCCCGCGAACCTAAGACCGTATTCGGTTTGATCCTCGCCGGGCTGCGTCGCCGCAAGGACGCGGGCGTGCCACCCTTCACCGTGATGTGCTGCGACAACATCCCGCACAACGGCGCGGTGACGAAAAACGCCCTGGTGGGACTGGCCCGGCTGTCGGACGTTGATTTCGCCCGCTGGGTCGAGGACAGCGTCGCCTTTCCCAATGCGATGGTGGACCGGATCACGCCCGCGACGACCGACCGCGAACGCCAGATCGCGGCGGATCAATTCGGGGTCGAGGATGGCTGGCCGGTGTTTTGCGAAGGCTTCACGCAATGGGTGCTCGAGGACGATTTTCCCTTGGGTAGACCCTCAATCGAAACAGTTGGCGCGCAGTTCGTGTCCGATGTGGCGCCCTTCGAGCTGATGAAGCTGCGGATCCTGAACGGGGGGCACGCGACCATTGCCTATCCCGGCGGCCTGATGGGTATTCACTACGTCCACGAGGCGATGGAACATCCGCTGATCCGCGCCTTCCTGCGCAAGCTGGAAGAAACCGAGATCGTGCCCATGGTGCCGCCCGTGCCCGACACCGACCGGAACGCCTATTTCGATTTGATCGAAAGCCGGTTTTCCAATCCCAAGATCGGGGACACGATCCGTCGGCTATGCCTTGACGGGTCGAACCGGCAGCCGAAGTTCATCGTGCCGGTCATCCGTGATGCGATTGCGCAGGGGGCGTCCATTGACGGCCTTGCGCTCGAGTCCGCCCTGTGGTGCCGCTATTGCGCAGGGACCGATGACGCCGGTAACGTGATCGAGCCGAACGATCCCAACTGGGACAGTCTGGTTGAGGTGGCGCTCAAGGCAAAGGACCGGCCCGAAGCCTGGCTCGAAATGGAGACGATTTACGGCGACGTGGGACGGAATGCCGATTTCCGTGCTGCCTTTTCCAAATGGCTGACCATGCTTTGGACCGATGGGACCGCCAAAGTGCTGGAGCATTACCTAAGGGCTTAGAGGATGTTCGACCACGATCCCAAGCTGGTCATCTTCGATTGCGACGGCGTGCTGGTGGACAGCGAGCCGATCTCGCTTGCCGTGATGATCGAGGCGCTCAAGGCACATGGCTGCGAGCTGTCCGAGGAGGACGGTTACCGGCATCTTCTGGGGCGGTCGCTGACAAGCAACGCGGAATGGCTCAGGTCCGAGCGCGGTTTCGCGATGAGCCCCACGCTCTTGTCCGACATGCGCGCGCGGCTCTTTGCACGCTTTCGAGCCGAGTTAGAGCCTGTTTCGAATGCTGACCTGGTGCTGAAGGCGCTCGATGTCCCGATGTGCGTAGCCTCGTCCAGCAACCTCGACCGGGTGCGGTTATCCCTCACCGTCACCGGGCTGTCCTATCATTTCGAACCGCATGTCTTCTCGGCCCAGATGGTCGAGCGGGGCAAGCCCGCGCCGGATCTGTTCCGACATGCCGCGCGCGCCATGGGCGTCGCACCCGAGGATTGCCTCGTCGTCGAGGACAGCCCCTCGGGTATCCAGGCGGCGCGAGCGGCGGGCATGCGGGTGATCGGGTTCGTCGGCGGGTCCCACGCCGGTCCGGCACATCTACGTTCCGCCGTGACAGCCGCCGCGCCCGATGCCATCATCGACGACATGACGGACATGCTCGACCTTCTCCCGCTGCGGGTCTGACAGGATGGCACCCTCTCGCCCCTGCATCTGTGCCGTGGACGTCGGAACCCGCTCGGCCCGCGCTGCGCTGTTCGACCTCGGGGGCGCGATGGGGCCACGCGAGGTCGAGCCCTTCGCCCTTGCCAGCCGGGGCGAAACCCACGGCACCTACCGCGCCGATGACATCTGGAACGCGGTCGCAAAAGTCGTGCGACGCACCGCGCATGGTCTGGAGGACGGACATATCGTCGGGCTTGCCTTCGACGCCACCTGTTCGCTGGTTCTTTCAGGCGCGCAGGGCGGGCGGCTTGAAATCGAGCCTGCTGGACAGGACACCATCGCGTGGTTCGACCGGCGTGCGACGGCCGAGGCCCGGATTTGTTCTAACGCCGGAGGTCCGTCGCTCGATCTGTTCGGGGGCGTCATGTCCCCTGAGATGCAGGTTCCCAAACTTCTGTGGCTCAAGAACCGTCACCCCGAGCTTTGGTCGCAGCTCGCCCGCGCCGAGGATCTGGTCGATCACCTTGTAAGCCGCGCTGTCGGTTTTCCGGTGCGGGGCACCGCGTCATTGGCGGCGAAATGGCCGTTCCTGCCCGGCCAGGGTGGCTGGGACGAGGTGTTCCTCGACCGTGTCGGCCTGCCTGACCTTCGCAGCCGTGCCGCGCTGCCCGCAACCGGGCTTGCGGTCGGAACCAGCGCCGGGACACTTTGTAGCGAGGGCGCCGAAGCGCTGGGTCTACCGGCCGGGATCCCCGTCGCGAGTGGCATGATCGACGGCTATGCCGGTGCGCTTGGCTGCATCGCGCTCGACCCCGATGCAATCGCGCTGGTCGCCGGCACCTCGGTCAGCGTTCTCGCCGCAGCGTCAGTGAGCAATTCCCGCGAGACCTGGTGGGGGCCTTTCGAGGACGTGCTTGCACCGGGCACGCAGACGCTCGAAGCTGGCCTGTCGGATGCCGGTTCCTTGCTGGATCAGGTGATCGCACAGGGATCGGAACGGGGAAATGCGCGGTCGAGCCACGCGCAGCTTCTGTCGCGCGTCGCGGAACTGCACCGCGACATCGGCCATGCGCTTGGCGCCGACATTCACATCCTGCCCGGAGAGCGTGGCTTGCGGGGGGTGCAGAAGGTGACGCCGCTTGGCGCGGTCGTGCATGGGCTGCCCGCGCAGCTCGATCCCGACGCTCTCGCGGCCTTTTACTGGCGGATGGCTGGATCGCTTGCACTGTCCATCGACGAATTGGTGGCAGGAACCGCACCAGAGCGCACCATCGCCGCAGTGGGCGGGCTGATGCGCAGCCACCTGTTCACCCAGATCGTGGCCGACGCGACCGAGCGCGACGTGCTGGTTACGGAAACGGTCGATGGCGTCCTGTTGGGCACCGCGATGGCCGGCGCAGTTGCGACCGGGGCTTTCACGAACCTGGCCGAAGCCGCACGCACGATGGCGCCGGACCTGCGCCGCACCAACCCCGAGCCAGCCGGGGTTGCGCAGGCGCGCCGGGACAAATCCATCCGGGCGCGCATGGCAAGGCACCGCGCCGAGATCGCCGGTGTGTGATCAGGCGCGCAGGAAACGAAGCGTGGATTCAACGATGTTGTCGACCATCTGCTTCTGACCCTCGTCGGTGAACAACTCCGGGCCGAACTTGGTGGAAAAGCTCGGGCGGTTCGCCACGTTGTAAAAACACTGGGCCTGGATCTGCCAATGCAGAAAAACGGGGTCGATCTCCTGCCGGAACACGCCCTCTTGCTGACCCATGGAAAGCACGCGCTGCAATCGGCGCATCGAGGTCAGGTTCAGGTCGCGAATGAACTCGGACTTCTTGAGGTAATTCGCGTGGTTCACGTTCTCGTTCATCACCATACGAATGAGGTCGGGGTTCGAACGGTGATGATCGAAGATGAAGCGCACGAGCGCCTCCATCGCCTCTTCGGCCTTCATGTGGTCGATGTCGAGGTCGGATTCCCCGGCCCGCACACGCGCATAGGCGCTCTCGAGCGCGGCAAGGTATAGACCGTCCTTGTCACCGAAGTAGTAGTAGATCATCCGCTTTGAAGTTTTGGTCTTTGCGGCGATCTCGTCGATCCGCGCACCCGCAAGGCCGTTCTCGGCAAATTCCGCCATCGCGACCATGAGAATGTCGTGTTTGACCCCTTCGGCGTCCTGCTTCCAGGATTTTCGCAGCTTTTCGTCCTTCATGCCCGTTGTCGCTCTTTCAACAGTTTGCTCGCCCTCTTGGCGAAAACGTTAACATGGGAGGTCGCAATCGCAAGTCTCATTTTCTTGGCGAATTGGAGATAATTTATTGCGATCAATATGTTAGCTCGACCCATTCGCGAAGCGTAAACGGGCGACCTTTGAACGTTAACAAAGGGTTAACGGACAAACTGGTGAGTTCACGCTCCTACTCACCTGAACGCTTAGCTCAGAAACAAGTTCCCGAATGGAGTGATCTTTATGTCGCAATCGACGCCCAGATTGGGCCTGCCGTTCATTCAATCGGCCCAGGCGCAGAAACACGTCACCCATAACGAAGCCCTCCGGGCGCTCGACGCGATCGTGCAACTGGCCATTACCGAGTTCGGCCGGACCGCTCCGCCGTCCTCCCCCACCGAGGGAGAGATCTACGGTATCGGGACCGGCGCCGCCGGTGACTGGTCCGGGCGCGATGGCCAGATCGCGATGCGGTTCGACAGCGGCTGGGATTACCTGACTCCGCGCGCAGGCTGGATCGCGGTCGAGGCTGGAACCGGCGCGCTTCATATCCACGACGGAACGGACTGGACCCCGCAATCGGTCGATTTCGACAACCTCGCGGGGGTCGGGATCAACGCGACCGCCGACGGCACGAACCGGCTCGCCGTATCTTCCCCCGCGACGCTTCTCACACACGAGGGGGCCGGGCATCAGGTCAAGGTCAACAAGGCATCGTCGACTGACACCGCGTCGCTCCTGTTCCAGTCGAACTGGTCGGGTCGGGCCGAAATGGGTCTTGCCGGCAACGATGCCTTCTCGATCAAGGTCAGCGCAGACGGGGCGTCCTGGGACGAGGTGCTGGCGGCTTCACCGGGAACGAGCGTGATCACCACGGCCAACATGGTGGGCACGGTTTCCGCATCGCCCGGTGTCGGTGACGCGGTGATCGAGACCGGCAGCGGTGCGAACGGCAGCTACACCAAACTCGCCGATGGCACGTTGATCTGCGCGGTCGCCGGTTTCCCGACCGCAAGTGGCGCGGCGGCGACATGGACGCTTCCTGCGAGCTTTGCGACCGCCAGCTATGCCGTGACTGCCAGCGTCACCGGGACCACGCCCGCCGTCATCACGCTCGATGCGCCCACGACCGGGTGGGTCGATGTGCATTCCTTCGACCTCGCGGGAGCAGATACCGCCACGCCCATCGTGAACCTTATCGCCGTAGGCCGCTGGTTCTGACCAAATCGCCACGGCGGCGCGGGAAAATCGTCACAACCGACTGACGCTTGGGGGAAATCCGTGCTATGCGCCGCCAACCTACGGAGGCGCGCATGGCGAAAACGATCCACATCCTGAACGGACCCAACCTGAACTTGCTGGGCAAACGGCAGCCCGAGATCTATGGCGCCGAAACGCTCGCGGACGTCGAAGCGAATTGTGCCCGTCTGGGCGCCGAGCTGGGCCTGACCACGGCCTTGTTCCAGTCGAATTTCGAGGGCGGCATCGTCGAGATGGTCCATCGCGCGCGGGACGAGGCGCAGGGGATCATCATCAACCCGGCCGCCTACACCCACACCTCCGTCGCCATTCTCGACGCGCTCAACACCTTCGAGGGCCCGGTGATCGAGGTCCACATCTCGAACGTCCACAAGCGCGAGGCGTTTCGGCATCACTCCTATGTCTCGCTGCGCGCGGACGGCGTGATCGCGGGGCTGGGTATTCAGGGCTACGAGCTGGCACTCCGTCGGATGGCGACGCTGCTCGCATGACCGACCGCTACGCTGTTCTGGGCAATCCCCTGAGCCATACGAAATCGCCCTTCATCCACGGCGCGTTTGCCCGCCAATTCGGTGAGGACATGAGCTACGAGGCGATCGAGACCCCGTTGCAGGACTTCGCCGCCACGGTCGCCACGTTTCGCGACGCGGGCGGTTTGGGGGTCAATGTGACCGTGCCGTTCAAGGTCGAAGCCTTCGAGCTCGCCGATCTTCCGCTCGAGGCCGCGCAGATCTGCGGGGCATCCAATGCGCTGAAGTTCGAGGGGGGCAAAATCCTGGCCGAGAACTTCGACGGCGTCGGACTGGTGCGCGACATCGCGGGAAATCTTGGCGTGCCGCTCGCCGGAGCGCGCGTGCTGATCGCAGGTGCCGGTGGTGCGACTCGCGGCGCTGTCGCGCCCTTTCTGGACGCGGGGGTCGAGAGCATCACCATCGTCAATCGCACCGTGGGCAAGGGCGAGGCGATCCGTGACCGACTGTCGGGCCGTGGCCGCATCGACGCGGTAAGCTATGAGTCCGTCTCGGGCTTCTACGACATCGTGCTGAATTCGACGACCACCAGTCTGACGGGTGCCAAACCGCCCCTGCCGGAGTCCGTGTTCGAGGGCGCGCGGCTCGCCTATGACCTCGTTTATGGCAAGGGACTGACGCCGTTTCTGGCCGAGGCGCAAGCGCGGGGGGCGCAGGTCGCGGATGGCGTGGGCATGCTCGTCGAGCAGGCCGCCGAAGCCTTCGACTGGTGGCGCGGCAAGCGGCCGGACACAGCTCCGGTCATCGAGACGCTGACAATTCCGCTGGAATAGAGCCTATATTGCGCGTCAGAGCGTCGCGCCTGCCTTGATTTCCATCGCTGCCTCAGAACGCGATCCTTTCACACCAAGCGCACCGTAAAGCGTGACCACATGGCCGATGACGATCAGGGCGGGACCGGGCAACTGGGCCTCGCGGACCTTGGCTTCGATATCTGTCAGCGTGCCCGTGATCACACGCTGGTCGAGCCGCGTGCCATTATCGATCACCGCGACCGGCATATCGTGATCGACGCCCTGTGACAGCGCCGCTGCGGTAACCGCACCGATGGCATTGAGGCCCATGTAGACCACAACCGTCTGTCCTTTCTGGGCATAGCGCGTCCAGTCATGGTCGATCACGCCGCCCGCCCCATGCGCGGTGATGAAGACGCAGCTCTGCGCATGATCCCGGTGGGTCAGCGGAATGCCCGCCGCCGCGCCACAGCCGGCGGCCGCGGTAATTCCCGGCACGACCTCGACCGGGATACCGTGTGCGGCGACGTCCTCGAGCTCCTCGCCACCACGACCAAAGATGAAGGGATCGCCGCCTTTCAGCCGAAGGACACGTTCGCCGCGCTTTGCCCGGTCGATCATGAGATCGGTGATTTCGCGCTGGGTCAGAGTATGTTCGTTCGGTTTCTTTCCGACATAAATGCGCTCCGCGTCACGCCGCACGAGGTCGATAATCCCGTCGCCCACGAGCCGGTCATAGAGCACCACATCGGCATGTTGCATCATGCGCAGCGCCTTGAAGGTCAGGAGGTCCGGGTCACCCGGCCCTGCCCCGACAAGCCAGACCTCGCCGCGTTTGAGGTCGGTATCCTCGCCCCGCGCGAGTTCCGCGATCAGGCGCTCTTCGGCCAGACCCTCCTCACCCGCCAGGAATGCATCGCCCACCGGCCCCTCGATCAGGTTTTCCCAAAACCGCCTCCGGTTGCGCCCGTTGGGCACGGCTTCGTAGATCCGACCCCGGAAATCGGCGAGGAACCGCGCGAGGCGGCCATAGGCGGCGGGCAGCATCGCCTCCATCCGCGCGCGCAGGATACGGGCGATGACGGGCGCGGCCCCGCCGGTGGAAATCGCGATGGTGATCGGGTCACGTTCGACGATGGAGGGCGTGATGAAATCGCAGAGGTGCTTTTCATCGGCCACGTTGACGAGCGCGCCCGCGGCCTTGGCCCAGGCGTGCAGGTTCTCGTCCCGCTCGGGTTCTTCCGACGCGCCATAGGCGACGAGGCAGTCGGCGAAGTCGGCCTCGACCGGCAGTCGCGGCTCGTGCGTCAGGTTCTCGTGCCCGAAGAAGGCGCGGACCTCGTCGCCCGGGTCAGGATCGAAAACGGTCACTAATGCACCGCAATTCAGCGCCCGTTCGACCCGGCGCGCCGCGACGGTGGTGCCACCGTCGACCACCACACGCTTGCCCGCCACTTCGAGAAAGATGGGGAGAAAATCCATGTCCGATCCCTTTTCACGTCCAGCATCCGTGTCCCGCAGAGCGGACCCCATGTCAAATGCGCGAAACACTATGTTTGTTGGCCCTACACGGCTGCCGCAATGCAGCGTATCATGGCGGACATGAACATCCAGCGCCCCTTCACGCCCGACAATCCCCATCCCTTCGCGCCCTACGTCGCGATCCTTGGCCGTGGCAAGACGAAAAGCCGCCCGCTGACCTTTGACGAGGCGCGGGATGCCATGGCGATGATCCTGCGCGGCGAGGCGCTGCCAGAGCAGATCGGTGCATTCCTCATGCTGCTTCGGCTGAAGGAAGAAGAGCCCGAGGAAATCGCGGGCTTTGTCGCCGGTGCCCGCGCTGCGATGGACCGGCCCGCGCTGCCCGCTGTGGACATCGACTGGTCGAGCTACGCTGGCAAGCGTGTGCAACTGCCCTGGTTCATCCTGTCCATCCTCGCGCTGGTCGGCACCGGGCTGCGCGTGGTGGTGCATGGGTCCGAAGAACATACGCCGGGGCGGGTCTATACGAACCGGGTGTTAGCGCATTACGGCCTGCCGATAGCGGACAGCTTCGACACGGCGGCGCGGCAGGTCGAGACGCATGGCCTGACCTATCTGCCGCTCCACGTCATGTCGCCCATGCTGCGCGATCTGATCGAACTGAAGCCGGTGCTTGGCCTGCGTTCGCCGGTGAACAGCTTTACCCGGTTGCTCAATCCCTTTGACGCGCCGACGGTCATGCAAGGGATTTTCCACCGCGGGTTCCTCGACATTCACTCTGGTGCCGCTCAGATCCTCGGCATCCCGAACATGGCAGTGTTTCGCGGCGATGGCGGCGAGATCGAGATGCGGCCGAACAAGCCCTGCCCGGTCTGGACGACGCATGGGGCCGCCGACCCGGTGATCGAGACATGGCCCGCAACGCTCGACGATGGCCACGCGCCCGCAGACGAGGTGATGGACATCGCGCGGCTCGAGCATGTCTGGGCGGATGCGGATCACGACGCCTATGCGGTGAAATCGGTGGTGGGCACGATGGCCGTGGCGCTGCGCACGATGGGCAAGGCCGACACGCCGCAGGCGGCGTGGAAGATGGCCGAGGGTATTTGGGCGGCACGGGACCGCTCAAGACTGCCGCTGACCTGAGCGCGACGCACATTCCGCGAGCGGCTGGATAAATTTACCGTAAGGTCAAAAGCCATTTTCCGCCGACCGTTACGCAAGAGTCTTTGGACTGTCACGAAACGCGCCTAGCGTTCGGATATGACAGTCGGAGGACACCCCATGAACAGTCTCAACATCAGCCGCCGCGCGTTCCTGACCGGGACGGCGGGCGCGACATTTGTCGCCATGCACCCGTTCTCGCTCCGCGCCCAAGGGGCGCAGGCGCATCTCAGGATCATGGAGACGACGGACCTGCACGTGCACGTCTATCCCTATGATTATTACAGCGACCAGCCGATCGACACCGTGGGCCTGTCGCGCACCGCCGCGCGGATTGCCGAGGTGCGAGCCGAGGCTACCAATGCGCTCCTGCTCGACAACGGGGATTTCCTGCAGGGCAACCCGATGGGCGACTACATCGCCTATGAGCGCGGGATGAAAGAGGGCGACATGCACCCGGTCATCGCCGCGATGAACACGGTGGGCTTCGATGCCTCGACGCTTGGGAACCACGAGTTCAACTACGGGCTCGATTTCCTGACCAAGTCGCTGGCGGGCGCGGCCTTCCCGGTGGTCTGCGCAAATGTGGTCACGGAAATGGGCGCAACGCCTCGCGAGGACAAGACGCTGGTGCCGCCCTATGTGATCCTCGACCGCGAGGTGACGCTGGGCGACGGAACGACCGCGCCGATCCGTGTGGGCATCATCGGCTTCGTGCCGCCGCAGATCATGACGTGGGATCGCCAGCATCTGGACGGGTCGGTGCAGGCGCGCGACATCGTGACGACCGCCGAGGCCTGGGTGCCGCAGATCAAGGAAGAGGGCGCGGATGTGATCATCGCGCTGTCGCATTCCGGCATCGGGTCGGCCCAGCGAGAAGAGATGATGGAGAACGCATCGGTCCCGCTCGCCGCCGTTGACGGGATCGACGCGTTGATGACCGGGCACAGCCACCTCGTGTTCCCCTCGCCGGACTACGCGGGTTACGACATGGTAAATGCGGACAAGGGTCTCATCCACGGCAAACCCGCCGTCATGGGCGGGTTCTGGGGGTCGCACATGGGGCTTATCGACCTCATGCTGGAGCGGACGGCGGACGGCTGGACCGTGCTTATGGCCGAGGCGGAAGCGCGTCCGATTTTCGAGCGGGGCGAGGATAGGTCGATCACGCCGCTGGTCGAGGACGTGCCTGAGGTGCTGGCCGCGGTCGAGACCGAACATCAGGCGACGCTCGACTACGTGCGGCGGGCGGTGGGCGAGACGTCGGCACCACTCCAAAGCTACTTTGCCCTCGTGGCAGATGATCCGAGCGTGCAGATCGTGTCCAATGCGCAAACCTGGTACATTGAGCAGATGATGCAGGGCACGGAGTGGGAGGGGCTTCCGATCCTGTCCGCCGCCGCGCCCTTCAAGGCCGGTGGTCGCGGGGGGCCGGAGTATTACACGGACGTGCCAACAGGTCCCGTGGCGATCAAGAACGTGGCAGACCTGTATCTCTATCCCAACACCGTGCGCGCGGTGAAGATCAACGGCGCGCAGCTCAAGGGTTGGCTCGAACGCTCGGCGGGGATGTTCAACCAGATCACGCCCGGCGAGGCCGATCAGGTACTGCTGAGTCCCGATTTCCCGTCCTACAATTTCGACGTGATGGACGGTGTGACCTATCAGATCGACCTGTCACAGCCCGCGATGTTCGACAAGGACGGGAATGTCGTGGCCGAGGATGCGAACCGGATCGTGAACCTCATGTACGACGGTGCGCCGGTGACGAACGAAATGGAGTTCGTGGTCGCGACGAACAATTACCGTGCGGGCGGGGGCGGGTCGTTCCCCGGCGCGATGGGCGACACGATCATCTTCGAGGGGCCCGACACCAACCGCGACGTGATCGTGCGCTACATTGTCGATCAGGGAACGATCAACCCGAGCGCGGATGCGAACTGGACCTTTGCCCCGATGGAGGGGACCACGGTGCTGTTCGACACCGGACCGAAGGCGGCGGATTACGTGGCGGACGTGAAGGGTGTGAGCATCGAGCCGGCGGGGGAAGGCCCGGACGGTTTCGCGCGGTTCCGGATCACGCTTTAGGTTTCGCCGCAGACGGCGTCTGCGACGACCGGCTGGAGGTGCTCTGCCCCTCCAGACCTCCCCGAGGTATTTTTGAAGCAGTGAAGAAGTCAGGGCGGGTTAGAGCCTATTTTTGCTTCTCAAGGAAGGCGAGCAGCGCGCCCTCCCCCGATGCAAGGCCGGGCAGGCGTTCGGGTTTGGGCAGCTTTGCTTCTTCACCAACAAGCTCGATGACCGCCGGGTGGATGTAGCTCTTGCGGGCGATGGTCGGCGTGTTCTGGAGCCGCTCGGCGGCGGCCTCGGACACCGATTTGATCGTCTCGGCCCCGTCTTCGGTCACGGCACGAAAGGCGGCGAGAGTGCCCGCCCAGGTGCGGAAGGTCTTGGCGGTAACGCCCTCGACACCCGCAGCCTCGGCGAGATAGGCGTTGAGTGCGGAGGAGGTTATGCCGCGTTTCGTGCCCTCGTCATCCACCCAGCCGATCAGTTCCGCGCCGGGCAGGTCGCGGGACGCCGTCAGCGCCTTCATCAGCCGCTTGTCGGTCACGGCGACACGGGCGTTCTTGCCCCCCTTGGCGGTGAAAACCACTTCCATTTCGCCCTTGCGGTTCTTCAGATGCTGGCGGCGCAGCGTTACCGCACCGTAGGAGCCATTGTCACGGGTATAGGTCTTGTCGCCCACGCGAATGGCAAGTTTGTCGATCATGGCGAGCGCGGTGGCTAGGGCGAACTCGCGATCCCCCACGTCGCCCGCAAGATCGCGGGATACGCGGCGTCGGATGGTAGGCAGGCAGCGGCCAAAGGCGGCGAGGTCGGAGAATTTCGTAAGCGCACGCGCCTCGGACCAGTCGGGGTGGTAGCGGTATTGCTTGCGTTCGCGCACGTCGTATCCGGTCGCCATGAGGTGGCCGTTTTCGCGGGGCGTCATCCAGACGTCAACGTAAGCGGGCGGAATCGCCATCGCTTCGAGCCGTTTGCGTTCGGCCCCCCGTTCGATGGTCGTGCCGTCCGCGGCGGTATAGGTGAAGCCGCGCCCATGCCGTTTTCGGGTGATGCCCGGTCGGCTGTCGGGGTAGTAGACGAGGCCCGCGACCATGACTCAGGTCTTCCGCACTTCCGAGGTCAGCTTGAGCACCCCGTCGCCGTCGTCCTGTTCGATGTAGAGTGCGGGGTCGTCGTCCGATCCGTTGCGCGTGACTTCGGAGCCCTGCAGTTTGCGCGTGATCTTTTGGGTATATCGCTTTTCGACACGGCCTTTGGCGGTGCCGTTGCCCCAATCCCATTCAACCTTGTCGCCCACCGTGATGCTCATCGCGCGCTCCTCCACATCGGTAGAGGCAGAACGCGAAATGAGCGAGGCGGGTTCCAGAGGTGAGACTACCGCTTTCCCTTCATCGCGGCAGAGAGCGCCGCGCCCAGCGCGTTGTTGCCAGCGTCCTTGGACGGCTGCGGTCGCTTCCCGCTCGGCTTCGGCTGCGGTTTGCGCGGTCCGCGATCGGGGCGGGTATCAGACGGCGCGGCCTGTTTCGGCTGCGTGCCCGCGTCCTTGCGCATGGACAGGCCGATCCGTTTGCGCGGCACATCGACCTCGGTCACCGTGACGCGGACGACGTCGCCAGCTTTCACGACCTCATGCGGGTCTTTCACGAAACGGTCGGCCAGTTGGCTGATGTGGACAAGGCCGTCCTGATGCACGCCGATGTCCACGAAAGCACCGAAAGCGGCAACGTTAGTCACTGTTCCTTCAAGCTTCATGCCAGGCTTCAGGTCCTTGATATCCTCGATGCCGTCCGCGAAGCTTGCCGTCTTGAACTCGGGGCGCGGGTCGCGGCCGGGCTTTTCAAGCTCGGCCAGGATGTCGCGCACCGTGGGCAGGCCGAAGGTGTCGGTGACGAAATCCTCGGGCTTCAGGCCCTTCAGCGCCGCGCCGTTCCCCATGATCTGCCGCAGATCGCGCCCGCAGGAGGCGACGATCTTGCGCGCGACGTCATAGGCTTCGGGGTGCACCGACGAAGCGTCGAGCGGTTCGTCGCCGCCGGTGATCCGCAGGAAGCCCGCCGCCTGCTCGAACGCCTTGGGACCCAGCCCCGCGACCTTGAGCAGCGCCTTGCGGGAGGGGAAGGCACCGGTGGCGTCACGGTGGGCGACGATGGCCTCGGCAAGGCGCTGACCCAGACCGGCGACATGGGCGAGGAGCGGCGCGGAGGCGGTGTTGAGGTCCACGCCCACCGCGTTCACGGCATCCTCGACGACACCATCAAGCGCACGCGACAGGCGGGTTTGGTCCACGTCGTGCTGATACTGGCCAACGCCGATGGATTTGGGTTCGATCTTCACCAGTTCAGCCAGCGGGTCCTGCAAACGGCGGGCGATGGAAACCGCGCCGCGCAGGCTCACATCGAGGTCCGGAAACTCCCGCGCGGCCAGTTCCGAGGCGGAATAGACACTTGCGCCGGCCTCGCTCACCACCACCTTAGTCGGTTTCGGACCCTCCGGCAGCAGCTTGATCGTGTGGGCCACGAGGCGTTCGGTTTCGCGGCTTGCGGTGCCGTTGCCAATCGCGATCAGCTCGATTCCGTGCTTGCGAATAAGTTCGATGATCTTGGCCTCGGACCCGCGAATATCGTTCTTGGGCTGGAAGGGATAGATCGTCGCAGTGTCGAGCACCTTGCCGGTCGCATCGACCACAGCGCATTTCACGCCCGTGCGGATACCGGGGTCGAGGCCCAGGGTCGGGCGCGCTCCAGCAGGCGCGGCGAGCAACAGGTCGCGCAGGTTACGGGCAAAGACCGTGATCGCGTCCTCGTGCGCACGGCGGCGCAGGTCGGCGAGCAGATCCATATACATCGTGAGCGACAGTTTCACGCGCCAGATGCGGGCGGCGGCATTGCGCAGCCAAATGTCGCCGGGGGCGTCGCCGGCGATCCCGATCTCATGCGCGACGATGCCCGTCGCTTTGTCCGCGCCGGTTTCGGGATCGGGGGCGATGTTGATCGTGACGACCTCTTCTTTCGCCGCGCGCAGGATCGCAAGCGCGCGGTGGCCGGGAATATCCGCCCAACGCTCGCGGTGATCGAAGTAGTCCGAGAATTTGGCGCCCTCGGCTTCCTTGCCGGTGATCACCTTTGCCGTGATCAGCGCCTCGCGGTGCATGAAGTCGCGCAGGCGGCCAAGAAGGTCGGCGTTCTCCGCCATCGACTCGGCGAGGATTTCATAGGCGCCGTCGAGCGCATCCTTGGTCGTCGCGACCTCGCCCTTGACGAACCCCTGCGCCAGCGCCTCGGGATCGGCGCGGCGGTCGTCCATGATGGCGGCCAGCAGCGGCTCCAGCCCGTTTTCCCGCGCAATCATGGCGCGGGTCCGGCGCTTGGGTTTGTAGGGCAGGTAAATGTCCTCGAGCGTCGCTTTCGTCTCGGCCCCGGCGATGGAGCGGGCGAGGTCGTCGGTCAGCTTGCCCTGCTCCTTGATCGAATTGAGGATGGTCGCCCGCCGCGCCTCGAGCTCGCGCAGGTAGGCCAAGCGGTCGGCCAGCGTGCGCAGCTGCGTATCGTCAAGCCCGCCGGTGACCTCTTTCCGATAGCGCGCCACGAAAGGGACCGTCGCGCCCTCGTCCAGCAGCTTGACGGCGGCGGCAACCTGGCCCGCGCCCGCTGAAATCTCGGTCGCGATCGTCTGGTGGATGCGGGTGTCAACGGCGGTCATCGGCGGCTCCTCCTTGTTCAGACCGGGGTGATAGCCGGGCCGGAAGGTGCCGCCAAGAGGCAAGGTTGCAACAGCGGAATTGCCCCGTATCAGACCCTGTTTCAGCCCGCCTTCACACTCGCCGTCACATAGTTCACCGACAGATCGCGCGACGAGATCGACCACGACCAGAGCACCGGGTTGAACACGAAACCCTTCTTGTCGACCATGCGCAGACCGGCCCGGGTGATCAGGCTTTCCAGCTCGTCTGGCGTGATGAACTTGTTCCAGTCGTGGGTGCCCTTGGGTAGCCAGCGCATGACGTGCTCGGCACCCACGATGGCCACCATGAAGCTCTTGGGATTCCGGTTGATGGTCGAGCAACACATGATCCCGCCGGGTTTCAGGAGATCGTGACAGGCGGTCAGGTAGCCAAGGGGGTCGGACACGTGCTCGACCACCTCCATGTTGAGAACCGCATCGAACTGTTCGCCCGATGCGGCCAGTGCCTCGGCCGTCGTGTGGCGGTAGTCGATGGTCAGACCGGACTGCTCGGCGTGCACCTGCGCCACGGGAATGTTGCGCTCGGCCGCATCTGCACCCACGACCGTGGCCCCAAGCCGCGCCATGGGTTCAGACAAAAGCCCACCGCCACAGCCGATGTCGAGGATGCGCAGACCCTCGAACGGCTTGTCGGCGGTCAGGTCGCGCCCATGTTCGGCGGCAATCTGGCTCACGATGTAATCGAGCCGCACCGGGTTCATCATGTGGAGCGGCTTGAATTTCCCGGTCGGGTCCCACCATTCGGCGGCCATGGCTTCGAACTTGGCGACTTCGGCCGGATCGACTGTCGTTTCCGCTGACGTCATGTTACTCTCTTTCTTCATGGCGGGGCGTGTGGTTGCCCCCTATATAGGGTTCCGATGGAGCAGGCCGCAGGAAAAAACACCGCAGGTGGGAAATTGTATCCGCCGATCGAGCCCTTTGACCGAAGGATGCTCGATGTCGGTGACGGCCATACCATCTATGTCGAACAATGCGGCGCGAGGGACGGCATTCCCGTCGTCGTGCTGCATGGGGGCCCCGGTGGCGGATGCTCTCCTGCCATGCGGCGGTTCTTCGATCCCGAGAAATATCGCATCATCCTTTTCGATCAGCGCGGTTGCGGTCGCTCGCGGCCCCACGCCAGCGTGACGGCCAACACGACCTGGCACCTCGTCCGCGACATCGAGCTTATCCGGGATACGTTCGGCATCGACCGCTGGATCGTCTTTGGCGGAAGCTGGGGCGCGACGCTGGCGCTCGTATATGCCCAGGCACACCCGGATCGCGCGGCCTGGCTCGTGCTGCGCGGCGTGTTCCTTGCCACCGAGCGCGAGTTCCAGTGGTTCTACGGGGGTGGTGCCGGGCAATTCTGGCCCGACCTCTGGGCGCGTTTTGTGGGTCCGATCCCCGAAGGCGAGCGCGGCGATCTGATCGAGGCCTATCATCACCGGCTCTTTTCCGGCGACCGCGGCGAAGAGCTGCGCCATGCCCGCATCTGGGCCTCGTGGGAAAACGCGCTCGCGAGCATCGAGAACGACGGGGCGATGATCGACAGCCCGGCGGACTATGCCTTGGCCTTTGCGCGGCTCGAAAACCATTACTTCGTGAACCGCGCGTTCCTGTCGGAAGATCAGCAGATCCTGTCCAACATGCGGCGCATCGCCCATGTGCCGGGCACCATCGTGCAAGGTCGCCATGACATGATCTGCCCGCCCGAGGCGGCGTGGTCGCTGCATCAGGCTTGGCCCACAAGCGAGTTTCGGATGATTCCGCGCGCCGGACATGCGGTCAGCGAGCCGGGCATCGCGGCAGAGCTTGTGCGCACGACGGACAAGCTTGCCCGGCAGCGGAGCACCTTGGGCCTATGAGGATGGACCTGTGACACCGATCCGCGACCAGGCACCCTTTTGGGACGGCACAGCCGCGAAATACATTCGCCGACCTGTTGGCGACGTGGCGGCCTATGAGCACAAGGTCGCGGTGACGCAAGGGTTTCTGCGGCCCGACATGCGGGTGCTGGAAATCGGCTGCGGGTCCGGCAATACGGCGCGGCGTCATGCGCCGCTTGTGGCCGAGTATCTGGCCACCGATCTGTCGGGCGAGATGATCCGACTGGGCAAGGCCGAGGGTCCGATCCCGCCCAACATGCGATTCGAACAAGGCAACTTCGACGAAATGACGCTAACAGACGGCAGTTTTGACGCCGTGCTCGCCTTGTCGCTGTTGCATCTGGTCCCCGACCCCGCCGCCACGATTGCCAAGATTGCGCGGGTGCTCACCCCTGGCGGGGTCTTTGTCAGTTCGTCGGCGATGGTGGGCGAGGTCTGGCTGGCCCGGTTGCTGCTCCCGCTTGGCCAGTTGATCGGCAAGGCACCCCATGTCGCGATGCTGAAGCGGGCCAGCTTTCGTCAGATGATCCGCGACGCCGGCTTCGAGATCCTTGTGGACGAGACACCCGGGTCGAAGATGACGCTCTTCATTGTGGCTCGGAAACTCTAGGGCAGCATGGCCTCGAGCGTGGCGAGTGTATCGGCCTCAGCCACCGGTTTGTCCCAGCGGATGCGCGAAATCCGGGGAAAGCGCATGGCGATGCCGGATTTATGCCGGGTCGAGCGATTGAGGCCCTCGAAGGCGACTTCAACCACGAGATCGGGCGAGAGCGAGCGCACCGGGCCGTAGCGTTCGATGGTGTTCTGGCGCACGAATTTGTCGAGCCGCTTGAGTTCCTCGTCGGTGAAACCGGAATAGGCCTTGCCGACCGGGACCAGACGATCCCCCTCCCACACTCCGAAAGTGAAGTCGGAATAGAACCCCGACCGTTTGCCGTGCCCGCGCTGGGCATAGAGCAGGACGGCGTCCACGATCATCGGATCGCGCTTCCATTTGAACCACGGTCCACGCGGTCTTCCAGCAGAGTAGACACTATTCTTGCGCTTCAGCATGACGCCTTCGATCACCGGAGACGGCGGATCGCCCCGCAGCGCGGCAAGGTCATCCCATGTCTCGAAGGGAAGCAGCGGCGAGGCGTCGAAGCGGTAGGGGTCGAGCGTCACAACAGCCGCGTCCAGCCGCGCACGGCGGTCGTCAAAGGGCAGATCGCGCAGGTCCGCACCCTCCCACAGAAGCACGTCATAGAGCCGCAGGGCGGCGGGATGGGATTTCAGCAGCGCCTTGCCAGCCGTCTTCCGATTAAGCCGCTTTTGCAGGTCACCGAAGGGCGCGACCTCGCCCTCGCGCCGGACGATGAGTTCACCGTCCAGCGTCCCGGTGAAATCCATCCGCTCGACGATATCGGGGAAAGCGGCGGAAATATCCTCACCCGTGCGGGAATAGAGCCGCTTTTCGGCTCCATCAGCGGCGGCCTGCACCCGGATTCCGTCCCATTTCCACTCGGCCACATAGTCACCGGGATCGAGCGCGCGCAGACCATCCAGGTCCTGGGGCGTGGACAGCATCACGGGGCGGAACGGGGCCTTGATCGTCGGTTCGGGCTTCGGTCCGCCTGCGAGCCACCCAAAGAGCTGGGCGTAGGGCGGTTTGAACCCGGCCCAGAGTTCCAGAATGTCATCGAGCGGCACATCGCCCGTATTGGCAAGCGCGGTCAGTGCCAGCCGGGCCGACACGCCCACGCGCATCCCGCCGGTCATCAGCTTGAGCAGCGCGAGCCGCTCGGACGGGTCGAGCGCGTCGAGCCAGTCGGCGATCAGGCGCGGCGTGTCGGATTTCGAGGCCTTGTTCAGCGTCTCGACAACCTCGCACAGCGGGACATCGCGCGTGGTGCCTTGGCCGGGCCAGATCAGCGCAATGGTTTCAGCCAGATCGCCGACATAGTGGTAGGACATGGTGAATAATTCCACGTCCACCCGTTCGGACACCAGTGCGCGCAGGAGTGCAGGCTTGGCCCCGGCGAAGTCGAGTTCCCCGGTCAGCGACGCCAAAGCATAGCCCCGATCCGGGTCGGGAGCGTCGCGCAAATACGTCTCTAACAAGGCCAATTTCGCGTTTCTACCGGGGGTGAACGCGAGTCTTTCGAGGAGGGCGGCGTAACGCTTCATTCCGGCTCGTCCTCGTATCCAACCAGATGCAGGGGCCGCGCGCGGCGTTGGTCGAGTTCGGCCCAGCGCATCAGCGCGTCGTCGCGCCCATGGGTGATCCAGAACTCCGCCGGGTTCAACTCGCGGATCGTGCCCGTGAGGTCCGGCCAATCCACATGGTCCGAGATGATCAGCGGAAGCTCCACCCCACGCTGTCGCGCCCGCGCCCGGATCTGCATCCAGCCGCTCGCAAATCCGATCACCGGATCGACGAACCGCTGCACCCAGGGCGAGGCAAAGGCGGAGGGGGGCGAGATCACGATAGCGTCACGCAGCCCCTTCGCCTCGGCCTTGTCCATCGTGGCGGGACGCAGATCGCCCAGCGGCACGCCCTGTTCGATGTGGTAGTCACAGAGCCGTTGCAGGGCGCCATGAACATAGATCGGCGCGTCCCAGCCAGCCTCGCGGAGTAGCATGATCACCCGCTGCGCCTTGCCCAGCGCATAGGCGCCGATCAGATGCGGACGGTCGGGAAAGTTGCGGACCGAAGCGATGAGCTTGGCGATTTCCTCGGACGGTCTGGGATGTTTGAACACCGGCAGGGCAAAGGTCGCCTCGGTGATGAACAGATCGCAGGGCACGGGCTCGAAGGGCGCGCAGGCCGGATTCGCTACGCGGGAGTAATCGCCCGACACAACGGCGCGTAGTCCGCCGTGTTCGAGCCTGATTTGACAGCTGCCCATCACATGTCCCGCCGGATGAAAGCTGACGCGGACCCCGTTCACCTCCACCGGATCGCCCGTCCCCACCTGCCGCTCGCCAGCGAAATCCGCGCCATAGCGGATCGCCATGATGTCGAGCGTCTGGGGCGACGCCATGACCGCCCCATGCCCCGACCGCGCATGGTCGGCATGCCCATGCGTCACCAGCGCCCGCGCCACGGGCCGCATCGGGTCGATGTAGAAATCGCCGGGCGGGCAATAAAGCCCCTCGGGCCGCGGGGTAAGGAGGTCTTCGAAACGCGGGTTCATCTGGCTTTCACTTTGTCATCGCTCCTCAACGCACCGCCATTCGCGCACGTTCCAGCCTACCCGATACGCGGCCGAAAGTGCTGAAGCCCAATTTCCCTTGCAGACTCACGCCGACCGGCCTATATCCCCGTCAACAGCGAGAGCGCTGGGGTCCAAACCCAGTGCTCCACCGGATGATACCGACGGGCCGCTGGCCCGTTTTTTTATGCCTGATCGGTCCCTGACCGGAAGGCCCCGAAAGGAACCCATGAACGACCTCGTCGCCAAGACCGCCATCGACCGCCGGATCGCAGATATCGTGCGCCCGGTGATCGAGGATATGGGGTATGAGCTTGTCCGGCTGCGGCTGATGGGCTCGACCAAGTCGAACACGCTTCAGATCATGGCCGACAAGCCCGAGGGCGGGATCGAGGTCGACGATCTGTCCGACATCACCACCGCCGTGGGCGCGACGCTGGACGTCGAGGACCCGATCGAGGGCGAATATACGCTCGAAGTGTCCTCGCCCGGTATCGACCGCCCGCTGACACGCTACAAGGACTTCGACGCCTGGAACGGCTGGCTTGCCAAGATCGAGACCTCGGAACTGATCGACGGGCGCAAGCGGTTCAAGGGCACGCTCGCGGGCACCGAGGACGGCGAGGTGCTGATCGAGCTAGAGGGCGAGGAGGGCGGCGAGCCTGTCACCATCGGGCTGACCTTCGACCTTCTGGCGGACGCGAAACTCGTCCTCACGGACGACCTGATTGCCGAGATGCTCAAGGCCCGCAAGGACGCCGGGCTGATCGACGAAACCCAGTACGATGAAATCCAGACGGACGAAGGGTCCGAGGAGGAATAACGATGGCCATTACCTCTGCAAACCAGCTTGAGCTTCTCCAGACGGCCGAAGCCGTTGCGCGCGAGAAGATGATCGACCCCGGTCTGGTCATCGAAGCGATGGAAGAAAGCCTCGCCCGTGCCGCGAAGAGCCGCTACGGAGCCGAGATGGACATCCGCGTGAAGATCGACCGCAAGACGGGCCGCGCAACCTTTACCCGCGTGCGCACCGTGGTCGACGAAGAGGTTTTGGAAAACTATCAGGCCGAGTTCACCGCCGAGCAGGCCAAGCCTTATTTCGAACCCGCCGCGCCGGGGCGCGAGCAATACTGGGTGCGCGAAGGCGAGATGATCGACACCAAGACTGCCGGTGGCCCGCAGATCGGCGACGAGTTCCGCGAAACCGTGCCGCCCGTGGACATGGGCCGGATCGCCGCGCAGTCGGCCAAGCAGGTCATCCTGCAGAAGGTCCGCGAAGCCGAGCGCGATCGCCAGTATGAAGAGTTCAAGGATCGTGCGGGCACCATCATCAACGGTGTCGTCAAGCGCGAGGAATACGGCAACGTCATCGTGGACGTGGGCGCCGGCGAGGCGATCCTGCGCCGCAACGAAAAGATTGGCCGCGAAGCCTATCGTCCGAACGACCGCATCCGCTGCTACGTGAAAGACGTGCGCCGCGAGACCCGCGGTCCGCAGATCTTCCTGTCGCGCACCGCGCCGGAGTTCATGGCGGAACTGTTCAAGATGGAAGTGCCGGAAATCTATGACGGGATCATCGAGATCAAGGCTGTCGCCCGTGACCCGGGTTCACGCGCCAAGATCGCCGTGGTGTCCTATGACGGCTCGATCGACCCCGTGGGCGCCTGCGTCGGTATGCGCGGCTCGCGCGTGCAGGCCGTGGTGAACGAGCTTCAGGGCGAGAAGATCGACATCATTCCGTGGAACGAAGACGTTCCCACCTTCCTCGTCAACGCGCTGCAACCGGCCGAAGTGTCGAAGGTGGTTCTGGACGAGGATGCGGGCAAGATCGAGGTCGTGGTGCCGGACGAGCAACTGTCGCTCGCCATCGGTCGTCGCGGTCAGAACGTGCGTCTTGCCAGCCAGCTTACCAACCTCGACATCGACATTCTGACCGAGGAAGAGGAATCCAAGCGTCGCCAGGCCGAGTTCGCGGAGCGCACCAAGCTCTTCATGGACACGCTGGATCTGGACGAGTTCTTCGCCCAGCTGCTGGTGTCCGAGGGCTTCACCAACCTCGAAGAGGTCGCCTATGTCGAGCTTGACGAGCTGCTTGTCATCGACGGCGTCGACGAAGGCACCGCGCAGGAGCTTCAGGCGCGGGCACGCGACTACATCGAAGAACAGAACCGCAAGGCACTGGAAAACGCCCGCGAGATGGGCGTTCAGGACAGCCTCGTGAACTTCGAGGGTCTGACGCCGCAGATGATCGAGGCGCTGGCCAAGGACGGCGTCTTTACGCTCGAGGATTTCGCGACCTGCGCCGACTGGGAACTGGCCGGTGGCTGGACCACCGAGAACGGCGAGCGGCACAAGGACGACGGTGTGCTCGAACCCTTTGACGTGGACCTGAACGAAGCCCAGAACATGATCATGACCGCCCGGATCCAGCTTGGCTGGGTCGATCCCGCCGATCTCGCGACCGAGGAAGAGGGCGACGACGACGAAGCTGCAACCGAGGAGGCCGAGGCCTGATCTCAGGCCTCGGGAACGGGCGCATGACGCGCGGCGGTCAGGAAAAGGAACGGGGCGAGCCGGAACGCCGGTGCATCGCCACGGGCGAGGTGGGACCCAAGGAGGGTCTCGTCCGGCTCGTGGTGAGCCCCGAGGGCGTGATCTTTCCCGATCTTCTGGAAAAACTGCCCGGTCGCGGGCTGTGGATCACCGCGACGCCTGACGCCTTTGCCACCGCGCGCAAGCGTGGCGGGTTCCATCGCGGGGCGAAATCGCCCGTGAAGGTGCCCGACGATCTTGAAATAGTGGTCGAGCAGGGACTTGCGGATCGCACGATCCACCTTATCTCTTTGGCTCGGAAAGCAGGCGGTGCCGTGGCCGGATTTGAGAAGGTCAAGGATTGGCTCGCCAAGGAACAGGCCCGAGTCCTCATTCAGGCGAGTGACGGATCGGACCGTGGAAAGACGAAGCTCCGCCCCCCGCCCGGCCGTGACAGCTTTATCGGCTGTCTGACCGCAAATGAATTGGGTTTGGCTTTCGGACGTGAACATGTGATACATGGCGCTCTCGCGGCTGGCGGACTCACGAAACGTGTAGTAGAGGAAGCCGCAAAGCTCTCGGGCATGCGCGGAATGAACGACGGCGGGACCGCCCGTCGGAAAGGTTTGAAGACTAGATGAGCGATACGGACGGTAAAAAACCTCTTGGCCTTCGTGGTGGCGGACCCCGCTCGGGTTCGGTGAAGCAGAGCTTCAGCCACGGGCGGACCAAGAACGTGGTGGTCGAGACAAAACGCAAGCGCGTTGTCGTGCCCAAACCGGGTGCGGCTGGTGGTGCTGGCGGTGGCTCGTCCCCCGCGACCGATCCGTCGAAACGCCCTGCCGGGATTTCGGATGCGGAACTCGAACGCCGGATGAAGGCGCTCGCCGCCGCCCGTGCGAACGAGGCGGAAGAGGCGCGTCAGCGCGAGGCCGACGAAAAGGCCCGCGAAGAGGACCGCGAGCGTCGTCGGCAGGAAGCCGAAGAGAAAGCGCGCGAAGAACAGGAACGCGCCGAAGCCGCCGCGAAAAAGGCGGAAGAGGACGAAAAGCGTCGTCGCGAAAAGGAAGAGGCCAAGAACAAGCCGAAGCCTGCCGAGGCCCCGGCCGATCCGGCCGCCGCCCAGGCCGCCGAGGCCCGCGGGACCAAGACCGGTCCGCGCAAACCCGACCGCGAACGCGCGCCGACCCCGGCTGCCGACGACCGCAACGCCCGCAGCAAAGGCGCGCGTGACGACAACCGCCGTGCCGGTAAGCTGACCGTGAACCAGGCGCTGACCGGTGGCGAAGGCGGGCGTCAGCGCTCGGTCGCCGCGATGAAGCGCAAGCAGGAACGCATGCGCCAGAAGGCGATGGGTGGCGGTGACAGCCGCGAGAAGGTCGTGCGCGACGTTCAGGTGCCCGAGGCCATCGTGGTGCAGGAGCTCGCCTATCGTATGGCCGAGCGTGTTGCGGATGTCGTGAAATCGCTCATGAACATGGGCCTGATGGTCACGCAGAACCAGACCATCGACCAGGACACCGCGGAGCTCATCATCGAGGAATTCGGCCACAACATCGTCCGCGTGTCGGACAGTGACGTGGAACAGGTCATCGACACCGTCGACGACAAGCCCGAAGACCTCGTGAACCGTCCGCCGGTCGTCACGATCATGGGTCACGTCGACCACGGCAAGACCTCGCTTCTCGACGCGATCCGCCATGCCAAGGTGACCGCGGGCGAGGCTGGCGGGATCACGCAGCATATCGGCGCCTATCAGGTCAAGACGGACTCGGGCGCGGTGCTGACGTTCCTCGATACCCCCGGCCACGCGGCGTTCACGTCGATGCGGGCGCGCGGTGCCCAGGTGACGGACATCGTCGTTCTGGTCGTGGCGGCCGACGACTCGGTCATGCCGCAGACGATCGAGGCGATCAACCACGCGAAAGCGGCCAAGGTGCCGATGATCGTGGCGATCAACAAGATGGACAAGCCCGCCGCAGACGCCCAGCGCGTGCGCACGGAACTGCTCCAGCATGAAGTGATCGTGGAAGCCATGTCCGGCGAAGTGCAGGACGTCGAAGTGTCGGCCCACACGGGTCAGGGGCTCGACAACCTGCTCGAGGCCATCGCGCTGCAGTCCGAAATCCTCGAACTCAAGGCGAACCCGAAACGGGCCGCTCTGGGCGCGGTGATCGAGGCACAGCTCGACGTTGGCCGGGGTCCGGTCGCCACCGTGCTCGTGCAGAACGGCACCCTGAAGCAGGGCGACATCTTCGTCGTCGGCGAACAGTGGGGCAAGGTCCGCGCGATGGAGAACGACCATGGCGAACGTGTGAAAGAAGCTGGCCCCTCGGTGCCGGTCGAGGTGCTCGGCCTTAACGGCACGCCGGAGGCCGGTGACGTTCTGAACGTGGTGGAAACGGAAGCGCAGGCGCGCGAGATCGCCGAGTATCGCCATCAGGCCGCCAAAGACAAACGCGCCGCCGCCGGTGCCGCGACGACGCTGGAACAGATGATGGCCAAGGCAAAGGCGGACGAGAACGTCGCCGAGCTGCCGATCCTCGTCAAAGCGGACGTGCAGGGCTCGGCCGAAGCCATCGTTCAGGCGATGGAAAAGATCGGCAACGACGAGGTGCGCGTGCGCGTGCTGCACTATGGTGTGGGCGCGATCACGGAAACCGACGTGGGCCTCGCGGAAGCCTCCGGCGCGCCGGTCATCGGCTTCAACGTCCGTGCCAATGCCTCGGCCCGCCAGTCGGCCAACCAGAAGGGCGTGGAAATCCGCTACTACAGCGTAATCTACGACCTCGTGGACGACGTGAAAGCGGCGGCCTCGGGTCTGCTGTCCGCCGAAGTGCGCGAAAAGTTCATCGGTTACGCCGAGATCAAGGAAGTCTTCAAGGTGTCGAACGTCGGCAAGGTCGCCGGTTGTCTCGTCACCGAAGGCGTCGCGCGCCGCTCTGCCGGTGTGCGCCTCCTGCGCGACAACGTGGTCATCCACGAAGGCACGCTCAAGACGCTCAAGCGCTTCAAGGACGAGGTGTCGGAAGTCATCTCGGGTCAGGAATGCGGTATGGCCTTCGAGAACTACGACGACATCCGTCCGAAGGACGTCATCGAGATCTTCGAACGGGAAGAGGTCGAGCGCACGCTCGATTGATCCGGGTTAGGATTCTGGATTTGGAAAGGGCGGCTTTCGAGTCGCCCTTTTTCTTTGGGTGGAAAGGTATTGCAAGCGGGCTGCCGCCCTGCGCGCAACAGAACTTGGGGGGATTAATCCCCCCAAACCCCCCAATCCAAGGGGCTGTCTGCCCCTTGGAGAACCCCGAGCATATTGACCGGAAAAGTGAAAGGGTCAGAGCATATCCCGCATCATCGCGACGAGCGGGATGTCGGCGGGGGGCATGGGGTAGTCTCGCATGTCGGCGACGCGCACCCATTTGAGGGTCTGGCCTTCCTTGGGCTGTGGCGTGCCCTGCCATTTGCGGCAGACGAAGACCGGCATGAGGAGATGGAACTTCTCGTAGGCGTGCGAGGCGAAGGTCAGGGGCGCGAGGCAGGATTGCCAGGTGTCGATCCCCAGCTCCTCCTTCAGTTCACGGATGAGAGCGTGCTCGGGCGTTTCGCCCTCCTCCACCTTGCCGCCCGGAAACTCCCAAAGGCCTGCCATGGATTTCCCCTCGGGCCGCTGCGCGAGCAGGACGCGCCCGTCGGGATCGACGAGCGCGACGGCGGAGACAAGGACGACCTTGGTCATATGGCTTTTCCTTGATAGCGATCCCGGACGGAAAACGGGTGCCCACTTTTCCTGTGATCGCTCAAGACCGATAATCCGCGTTGATCTGAATGTAGGCGTGAGTCAGGTCGCAGGTCCACACGGTCGCTTCGCCTTTGCCAAGACCGAGATCCACGCCAATCACGATTTCCTCGTTCAGCATGTAATCAGCACCCTGTTCCTCGCGATACTCCGGTGAGACCCAGCCCTTTTCCGCAACGAGGATATCCCCGAAGCGGATCGACAGCTTGTCCCGGTCGGCGGCGGCCCCGGATTTGCCGATAGCGGCGACGATGCGGCCCCAGTTCGGGTCCTCACCCGCGATGGCGGTCTTCACCAGCGGCGAATTCGCAATGGACATGGCGTGGGTGCGCGCGTCCTTAAGGGATTTCGCGCCGGTGATGCGGATTTCGACGAACTTGGTGGCCCCCTCGCCGTCGCGGATCACCTGATGGGCGAGGTCCATCATCACGGCGCGCAGACCGGCTTCGAACCGGTCACATTCGGGCTTCACGTCGACGCCCGAAGCGCCGGTTGCGGCCAGGACCAGCGTGTCGGAGGTCGAGGTGTCCGAGTCCACGGTGATCGAGTTGAACGTCTCGTCGATGAGGCCCGACAGGAATGCCTGCAGCACCGGTTGCTCGACCTTGGCGTCGGTGAAGATGTAGACGAGCATCGTGGCCATGTCGGGGGCGATCATGCCCGAACCCTTGGCGATGCCTGCGATTTTCACCGTGCCACCCTCGACCTCGACCTCGACCGTCGATCCCTTGGGGAAAGTGTCGGTGGTCATGATCGCGCGGGCGGCAAACTCGATGCCTGCGGGGTCGAGCGCCTCGGTCAACTCGCCGATCTTGGCGGTGATCCGGTCGTAGGGCAGACGCTCGCCGATCACGCCGGTTGAGGCGGTATAGACCCTATTCTCGGTAACGCCGGTCGCCTGCGCCACGGCTTTGGAAATCTCGGCCACCGCGTTTTCGCCGGAGGAGCCGGTAAAGGCGTTGGAATTGCCCGAGTTCACGATGATCGCGGCACCACCGTCCGAGGGCGAGCCCATCTTGGCCTGGCAATCGAGCACGTTGGCCGACCGCGTGGCCGAACGTGTGTAGACGCCCGCAATCGAGGTGCCCGGATCGCAGAGCGCCATCATGACGTCATAGCGCCCGGCATAACGGACGCCCGCCTGCACGGCGGCAAAGCGGACTCCGTCGATGACGGGGAGTTTGGGGAAGCCGTCCTTGGGCGCGAGCGGCGCCACCTTGTGCTTGTGGTTGCGGGCCGCGGCCAGTTCCGCCTTCAGCGCCTTCAGCTTTTTCTTCAGCTTTTTCTTGCCCATCTGCGGCTTCCCCTTGTCAGGCGTTACTCAAAGATCATCATTCAAAGATCGACGGGTCGGAGATCACCGACGGCGGGATATCGGTCACATCCGCACGGTCGATGGTCGCCTCTTCCATCAGTTTCGCGATGGCATCCTCGACCGCCGAGGTCTGAAGTTCCGCGATGATTTCCTCGCGCACTTCGTCCAGCGCCGGCGCACCCTTTTCGCGCACTTCGTTGAGCTTGATCACATGCCAGCCGAACTGGGTCTGGACCGGGTCGGACACCGCGCCCGCCTCCATATCGGCGACGGCGGTTTCGAATTCCGGCACCATCATGCCCGCCGAAAACCAGCCCAGATCGCCACCGTTCGGACCCGAGGGGCCGGTCGAGAACTCTTTCGCCAGCGCCGCGAAATCGGCGTCCTCGGCACGGGCCTGTTCAGCGATGTTCGCTGCTTCCTCTTCGGTTTCCACGAGGATATGCGACGCGTTCCATTCGTCCGTTGGCTCGGCATCGGCGAATTTCTCGTCATAAGCCGCCTGGATGGCCTCTTCGGTCGCGGCATCCGAGATGACGCTTTCGATCTGTTCGGCGGCGACGAGCATCCGCTTGGTGTTGTCGAGCTCGACCTGCACCCGGTCCGAAACCTCGTCGATGGCCTGGCTCAGGAGCGTCTGCTGAATGAGCTGGTCGATCAGCCCGCCGAACAGCACCTCGTCGGGAAGCTGCTGATATTGTTGCGGAAGTTCGCCACGGGCCGCGATGATGTGACCCAGTGTGATGGATTCGCCATTCACGGTCGCGATTATGGTGTCGACGTTCACATCGACGGCTTCCGCGGTTTCGGTCGCGGACGTCATTTCCTCTCCAGCGGGCGCGTCGGTCGCCGGCGCTTCGGTCGTGTCCTGCGCCCAGGTCGGCAGGGCGAGCGAGACCGAAAGGAGCGTCGCCGCGAAAATCGAGGTGCGGGTGGGGATATGGGTCATAAGACCTCCTCTTTTGTGGTCGGCAGCATCGCCGGCCAGTGTCCTGTTCTGTCCGGCAACCTGGCCGAACGGGTGCCGGATACCCCGGCGTCGTTGACTATCCGGGCCTCGGGGCCTACATCGCTAGGGTTCCCGTGGGGCCGGTTTCGTGCCCTTGATATGGGGCCTCGCGCGGCGCGGCAAGAACCCCGGCGAGATCAAGAGAATGTCAGGCGCCCTATGGCGCATCGAGCGGAGTGGATATGCTGGGTTTTGGAACGATCGCCAAAAAGGTCTTTGGCACGCCGAATGACCGCAAGATCAAGGCGGCACGCCCGCTGGTAGAGCAGATCAACGCGCTCGAGGATGAATTCAAGGCGCTGTCCGACGAGGGCCTGATCGCAAAGACTGCCGAGTTCAAGGAGCGTCTCGAAAAGGGCGAAACGCTGGACGCGCTGCTACCGGAGGCATTTGCCAACTGCCGAGAGGGTGCGCGCCGGGCGCTGGGACTGCGCGCCTTTGACACGCAGCTCATGGGCGGGATTTTCCTGCATCAGGGCAATATCGCCGAGATGAAGACGGGCGAGGGCAAGACGCTGGTCGCGACCTTCCCGGCCTATCTGAACGCGCTGACCGGCAAGGGCGTGCATATCGTCACGGTGAACGATTACCTCGCGAAACGCGACGCGGACTGGATGTCCAAGGTCTATGCCCAACTGGGTCTGACCACCGGCGTCGTCTATCCACAGCAGCCGGACGGCGAGAAAAAAGGTGCCTACGCCGCCGACATCACCTATGCGACGAACAACGAGCTGGGCTTCGATTACCTGCGCGACAACATGAAATCGTCCATCGAAGACATGCACCAGCGCAAGCATCACTTCGCCATCGTGGACGAGGTCGACTCGATCCTCATCGACGAGGCGCGCACGCCGCTGATCATCTCGGGCCCGTCGCAGGACAAATCCGAGCTTTACGTGGCGATCAACGCGGTGATCCCGGAACTGACCGACGAGCATTTCACGCTGGACGAAAAGGCGCGCTCGGCCACATTCACCGACGAGGGCAACGATTTCCTCGAGGATCGCCTGCGCGCCCTTGGCATCCTGCCCGAGGGCCAGACGCTTTACGACCCGGAATCCACGACCATCGTTCACCACGTGAACCAGGGTCTCAGGGCACATAAACTCTTCCAGAAGGACAAGGACTACATCGTTCGCGGCAACGACGTCGTGCTGATCGACGAATTCACCGGCCGCATGATGGCCGGGCGGCGGCTGTCCGACGGCCTGCACCAGGCGATCGAGGCCAAGGAAGGCGTGGCGATCCAGCCCGAGAACGTGACGCTCGCCTCGGTGACCTTCCAGAACTACTTCCGGCTTTATGAAAAGCTCTCGGGCATGACCGGCACGGCGCTGACCGAGGCCGAGGAGTTCGACGAGATCTACAAGCTGGGGGTGGTCGAGGTGCCGACGAACCGCCCCATCGCGCGGGTGGACGAACACGACGCAGTTTACCGCACGACGGAAGAGAAATTCGCGGCGATCATCGAAGAGGTGATCAAGGCCAACAAGAAGGGCCAGCCGGTGCTCGTCGGTACCACCTCGATCGAGAAGTCCGAGGTGCTGGCCAATATCCTTACGAAAGAGGGCATCCCGCATAACGTCCTGAACGCCCGTCAGCACGAACAGGAAGCCAAGATCATTGCGGAAGCGGGCCGTCTGGGCGCGGTGACCATCGCGACGAACATGGCCGGGCGGGGCACCGATATTCAGCTTGGCGGCAACGTCGAGATGAAGGTGCAGGACGCGCTGGACGCGAACCCCGACGCCGACCCCGAGGCGCTGCGCGCGCAGGCCGAGGCCGAGGTCGCCGATGAAAAGGCCAAGGTGCTCGAGGCCGGCGGTCTCTATGTCCTCGCCACCGAACGTCACGAAAGCCGCCGGATCGACAACCAGCTTCGCGGTCGTTCTGGCCGTCAGGGCGATCCTGGCCGCTCGTCGTTCTTCCTGTCGCTCGAGGATGACCTCATGCGCATCTTCGGGTCCGAACGTCTGGACAAGGTGCTGTCGGGGCTGGGCATGAAGGAAGGCGAGGCGATCATCCACCCCTGGGTGAACAAATCCCTCGAACGCGCACAGGCCAAGGTCGAGGGGCGCAACTTCGACATCCGCAAGCAGCTTCTCAAGTTCGACGACGTCATGAACGATCAGCGCAAGGTCATCTTTGGCCAGCGGCGCGAGATCATGGAGACCGCGGACCTGTCCGAGGTGACGCAGGACATGCGCCATCAGGTGATCGAGGACCTCGTCACCGAACACATGCCGCCGCGCACCTATGCCGATCAGTGGAACCTCAAGGGTCTCTATGCCAAGAGCATCGAGGTGCTGAACGCCGATCTTCCGATCCTCACATGGGGCGAGGAAGAGGGCGTCGACAACGACATCATGCGCGAACGCATGGAGGAAGCGACCGACAAGCAGATGGCCGAAAAGACCGAAGCCTTCGGTCCCGACACCATGCGCTCGATCGAAAAGCAGATTCTGCTCCAGACCATCGACGCGAAATGGCGCGAACACCTGCTCACGCTCGAACACCTGCGCTCGGTTGTGGGGTTCCGTGGCTATGCCCAGCGCGATCCGCTCAACGAATACAAGACCGAGGCGTTCCAGCTGTTCGAAGGGATGCTCGACGGGCTGCGCGCCGACGTGACACAGAAGCTGGGCCAAGTGCGCCCGATGACGGAAGAGGAGCGGCAGGCGATGCTGGCGCAGATGCAGCAGCAGCAGGCCGCCATGGCCGCCGCTGCGGAACAGGCGCAGGCCTCTGGCCCCTCGGAACCCGGCGAGGCGCGCGAGGGCTTTGACGAGAACGACCCCTCGACCTGGGGCAACCCGTCGCGCAACGACCAGTGCCCCTGCGGATCGGGCAAGAAGTTCAAGCACTGCCACGGGGCGGTCTAGGACGCCCACGGCAACGGTCGCGGGGTCCAGTCGGCCCCGCGATACTGTTTCCAGCCTGCGCAGAATCGCCCGGATCAGGTCACTTTTTATCCATCCTGTGGGCTTATTGATCGGTCAGCCTGTGTGAAACGCGGGTAAGGGACCGTCATCATGCTTAAAAAAATCTCCGAGTTTTCGACGAAGCTGGACAAGAAACGGGTCTACACGGCTGTCGGGGCGCTGGTCGTCGCGCTGGCTGCTGGCCACGTCATGCAGCGCACCACGGCAAAGGGGCCGGACCTGCCGCCGCAGCAGGCCGCAGCGACGGCAGCTTCTTCCGTGCCTGCGCCGATGGTGGCGAGCCTGACGGGGGACGCCGCCGCGCCGGAGCTGGCCGCCAAGGGCCTCTCCAGCGGAGAATCCGCTGCTGCGCCCGAAGAACCGGCGTTGGCAGTCGCGCTGGCCGACTCCGGCGTTGCACCGCAGAACCCGGCGGCGATCACCACCCTGACCGAGGCGCCCACCGAGGCACCCTTTGTGGAGCAGGACCTGGCCGCGCCCACGACCGACATTGCCGCCGAGGTCACGCCCGAGGCCGAGGTGACCCTTGCGGCCGCCGACGCCGTTACTGACCCGATGGCGCTCGACCTCGATCTCGATTTCGAAACCAAGGAACCCGAGGCAACGGTTGAAGCCCCCCTCGACACCATCGAGGTGACGCGCGCGGACAAGATGGATGCCCTGAGCGGTGTGCCCGAGGACGTGATCGACCTCGATCCGCCCGCCGCGCTGCCTGTTTCCGAGGCCGTGACTACCGATGATTGTGCCGTGCAGCTCACCCACGACGCCGCCCCAGGTGCGCTCGTCACGCTGGGTTTCACCGCGCCCTGCGATCCCGGCGCGACCGTGGAATTCGTCCACGCCGGTCTGCGCTTCACCGAGGTGCTCGATGACATGGGCGCCGTGACGATCAGCGTTCCTGCCTTCGCTTCGCCCGCCGTGATCGAGGCGACGTTCAAGGGCGAAAGCCACACGACCACCACCACCAGCCTGCCCGACCTTGCCCAATACGACCGCGTCGCGCTCGTCTGGCAGGGTGGCACCGGGCTGCAACTGCACGCGCTGGAAAACGGCGCGGGCTACGGCGACGCGGGCCATGTCTGGGCCGAGGCGCCGAAATCGCCCGAGGTCGCGGTCAACGGCGAGGGCGGTTTCCTGACGCTGCTCGGCTCGGCCTCCGGTGGCTATGCGGCGGACGTCTATACCTATCCGGTATCGCTGATGGCCGCGCCCGCCATCTCGATCGAGACGCAGGTGTCCGAGGACACCTGTGGCACGAAGATCAGCGGCCATTACCTGCGCTCCGGCGCGGCGGACGGCCTGACCGACGTCGAGGTGGGCATGGCGGTGCCCGATTGCGACGCCATCGGTGAATATCTGGTGTTGAAAAACCTGCCCCAAGAGCTGACTATCGCCCGCAACTAAGGCGGCGATCGGGTCGGGGGCATAAACGATGAACAGGCTTCGTGCGGCAGTCTCTGCCGCACTTTTCATTGCAGCGGGCGCGACCGGCGCCTTTGCTCAGGACGTCACGCTCACCTCGCGCGACGGATCGGTCGAAATTTCGGGCTATCTCCTGGGGTTCGACGGCGAGTTCTACCGCATCGACACGGATTACGGGGTGCTCACCGTCGACGGCTCCGGCGTGAACTGCGACGGGCCGGGCTGCCCGAACCTGACCGCCTATACCGCCGACATCGTGATCTCCGGGGCAGAGGCGCCCGGATCCGTGCTCCTGCCCGCATTGATCGAGGGCTTCGGGCTGGCCGAGGGCTATGCCGTCAAACGCGAGGAAGTGCCGGGTGTGGGCCTGCTCTACACGCTCTACGAGGCCGAGGGCACGACCCCCTCGGCCCGCTTCACCCTGCGGCTCGCCACTTCGCAAGAAGGCTTTGCCGACCTGATCACCGAGGCGGCCGACCTCACGCTGTCGCTGCGCGAACCCACGCGACAGGAACGCCTGATGGCACGGGACGCAGGTTTGGGCGACATTGCCGCCGTGCGCCAAGGTCGCGTCATCGCGCTCGACGCGCTGGTGCCCATCGTGAACCCGGACAATCCGGTGCGCCAACTCGACCTCGACACGCTCGCAACGCTTTACGAAGGCGGCCTCACGCGCTGGGCCGAGGTGGGGGGCGAGGATGCGCCGGTGACGCTCTACCTGCGCGATCCCGAGGCCGGGTTTGGCTTGGTGTTTGACCGTCAGGTGGTCCAACCGCATGGGGGAACGCTGTCCGAACGAGTCCTCAAGAAGGCGTCGAATGACGGCGTGACGCTGGCCGTCGAAGAGGATCCCTTTGGGCTCGGGATCGCGAGTCTGTCGTCGCATGGCATGACCGAAGTCGTCACGCTGACCGGCAACTGCGCCTTCGAGGTCGCCGCGACCCAGCTATCGGTCAAGGCGGGCGACTATCCCCTCGCCTCGCCCATCTTCCTGTTCCAGCCCGCGATCCGCCTGCCCAAGATCGGGCGTGATTTCCTGCGCTACCTGCGCACGGACAGCGCCCAGCGCGTGGTTCAGCGCGTCGGCCTTGTCGATCAGGGGATTAGCGAGGTGCCGCTGTCAGCGCAGGGGACGCGACTGGCCAATGCCATCGCGCAGGCCGGGCCAGAGGTGCCGTTAACTGAATTGCAGCGGCTCGTGGCGCTGATGACCGATACGCGGCGCCTGACGCTTACCTACCGGTTCGAGGGTGGTTCCACCGCGCTCGACGCGACGTCACGGTCGAACGCGGGCCTGCTGGCGGATGCGCTCGAGGCAGGAATGTTCGACGGGCGGACGCTGGTCTTTGTCGGGTTTTCGGACGGGCAGGGCGATGCGGGTCTGAACAAACGCCTCGCCCAGCGTCGTGCGGAAGCGGTGCGCGCGGCGGTGCTCGATGTCGCGGAAACCTATGATCCGGATCGCACCGAGATCTTGATCGACGCCTTTGGCGAGGCGCTGCCGATGGCCTGCGACGACACCGACTGGGGGCGCCAGATCAACCGGCGGGTCGAGGTCTGGGTCAGATAGGACGGGGCCCGACCCCAGTCTACAGGAAGCCGTCCGACCGGAAACTCACCTCGCGTTCACGTCCGATGATCAGGTGGTCATGCAGCGCGATGTCCATCGCCTCGGCCGCGTCGCGGATGCGGGCGGTCATGGTGATATCTTCCTGCGAGGGCGTCGGATCGCCGGACGGGTGATTGTGAACAAGGATCAGCGCCGAGGCATTCAGCTCCAGCGCCCGTTTGACCACCTCGCGCGGATAGACCGGCACATGGTTCACGGTGCCGCGCGCCTGTTCCTCGTCCCCGATCAGCACGTTCTTCCGGTCCAGGTAGAGCACGCGGAACTGCTCCGTCTCCCGGTGCGCCATGGTGGTGCGGCAGTAATCGAGAAGCGCGTCCCAGCTTGAAATGAGCGGTCGGTGCATCACGCGGGCGCGCGACAGCCGATGCGCCGCCGCCTCGACGATTTTCAACTCCTGCACCACGGTCTCGCCAACGCCGGAGATTTCCAGCAGCCGGGCGGCAGGGGCCGACAACACGCCGTTGAAATCCCCGAACCGGTCGATGAGCGCGCGCGCCAGTGGTTTGACGTCCTGCCGGGGGATCGCACGAAACAGCACAAGCTCCAGCAGCTCATAGTCCGGCATCGCCGCGGCACCCCCGGCCATGAAGCGATCGCGCAGCCGCCGCCGATGATCCTTGATGTATGAGGGCTGTTTGCCCACCCCGACAGGCGTCGCCTCGTCCAAGTCGAAGAGGCGCAGGGTCTGTTCACCAAAGGAAAAGGCAGGCTGGGTCATGAAACCGAGCCTGCCCCGAGTCTGGTTGACGAAGCGTTAACGCCCGAGCGGCGTCAGCCCTTCATCCCGTCCCAGAAGTTCTTGACCTTCGAGAAGAAGGTCGAGCTTTCCGGGTTGTTCTCTTCCGACAGCTTTTCGAACTCTTTGAGGAGGTCTTTCTGCTTCGAGGTCAGGTTCACCGGCGTTTCGACCGCCAGCTCGATGAACATGTCGCCATGCCCACCGCCGCGCAGCGCCGGCATCCCCTTGCCGCGCAGGCGCATCTGACGGCCCGATTGGCTGCCCGCCGGGATTTTCACCCGAGAGCGACCGCCGTCGATGGTCGGCACCTCGATATCCCCGCCCAGCGCTGCCGAGCTCATGCTCACCGGCACCCGGCAATGCAGGCTCACGCCGTCGCGTTCGAAGAGCGCATGTTCGGTGACCTGGATAAAGATATACAGATCGCCCGACGGCCCGCCGCGCAAGCCGGCCTCACCCTCACCGGCCAGCCGGATACGGGTGCCGGTTTCGACGCCCGCCGGGATGTTCACCGAGAGCGCGCGCTCTTTCTCGACCCGGCCCGCACCACCGCAGGATTTGCAGGGATTCTTGATCATCTGGCCCATGCCATTGCAGGTCGGGCAGGTCCGTTCGACGGTAAAGAAGCCCTGCTGCGCCCGCACCTTGCCCATGCCCGAACAGGTCGGGCAGGTAACGGGTTCGGCGCCGCTTTCGGCCCCGGTGCCCGAGCAGGTCGCGCAGGCGACCGAGGTCGGCACGTTGATCGTCTTTTGCAGACCCTTGTAAGCCTCTTCCAGCGTCACGCGCAGATTGTAGCGCAGGTCCGAGCCACGGGTCGCGCGCGAGCGTTGCCCGCCGCCGCGACCACCCATGAAATCGCCGAACAGGTCGTCGAACACATCGGAAAAGGCGGAAGCGAAGTCGCCCTGCTGGCCATAGCCCTGACCGGGCCGCGGCCCGCCACCCATGCCGCCCTCAAAGGCCGCATGGCCGAAGCGGTCGTAGGCCGCCTTCTTGTCGGCGTCCTTGAGCACGTCGTAAGCCTCGTTCACCTCTTTGAACATGGCTTCGGCGTCGGGTTTATCGGCGTTGCGGTCGGGGTGAAGCTCTTTCGCCTTGGCGCGATAGGCCTTCTTGATCTCCTCGGGCGAGGCGCCCTTGGAGGTCCCCAGAACCTCGTAATAATCGCGTTTTGACATTCGGTCAGTCCCCCTTTGGGAACGCGCAGGGCCGGCCCGGTTAGACGGACCGGCCCCACGTCGTCACGTTGGCTTACGACCGCTTGTCGTTGTCGAGGTCCTCGAAGTCGGCATCGACGATGTCATCGTCCATGTCCGCCGACCGCGGGCCTGCGTCCGCGTCGCCGTCCTCGTCGGCCTGCGAGGCCTTGTAGATGGCTTCGCCCAGCTTCATCGAGGCTTCGGTCACGTTCTGGATGCCCGATTTGATCTTGTCGGCGTTGTCGCCTTCAAGCTCGTCCTTGAGCGCCGCGATGGCCAGCTCGATCGCCTCGACCGTGGTCGGATCGACCTTGTCGCCATGTTCCTCGATCGCCTTCTCGGTCGAATGGATGAGGCTTTCGGCCTGGTTCTTGGCTTCGACGAGTTCACGGCGCTGCTTGTCGGCATCCGCATTTTCCTCGGCGTCGCGCACCATGCGGTCGATGTCCTCGTCCGAAAGACCGCCGGAGGCCTGGATCGTGATCCGGTGCTCTTTCCCGGTGCCCTTGTCCTTGGCCTGAACCGACACGATGCCGTTGGCGTCGATGTCGAAGGTCACTTCGATCTGCGGCATGCCACGCGGCGCGGGCGGGATGTCTTCCAGATTGAACTGGCCGAGCATCTTGTTGTCCGCCGCCATTTCCCGCTCGCCCTGGAAGACGCGGATGGTCACCGCGTTCTGGTTGTCCTCGGCGGTCGAGAAGACCTGCGACTTTTTCGTCGGGATCGTCGTGTTGCGGTCGATCAGGCGGGTGAACACGCCACCCAGCGTTTCGATACCGAGCGACAGCGGGGTCACGTCGAGAAGGACCACGTCCTTCACGTCACCCTGCAGAACACCGGCCTGAATGGCGGCGCCCATGGCGACGACTTCGTCCGGGTTCACACCCTTGTGCGGCTCTTTCCCGAAGAACTTGGTCACCTCTTCGATGACTTTCGGCATACGGGTCTGACCACCGACGAGGATGACCTCGTCGATCTCGTCTTTCGAGACACCGGCGTCCTTCAGAGCCGCCTGACAGGGTTTGAGCGAGTTCTTGATCAGGTCACCGACGAGGCTTTCGAGCTTCGCACGGGTCAGCTTCATCACCATGTGCAGCGGCTGACCGTCCGACCCCATCGAGATGAAGGGCTGGTTGATCTCGGTCTGGCTGGCCGAGGACAGTTCGATCTTGGCTTTTTCGGCAGCTTCCTTGAGCCGCTGAAGCGCCATCTTGTCCTTGGTCAGGTCGACGTTGTTCTCTTTCTTGAACTCGTCGGCGAGGTAATTGACGATGCGCATGTCAAAGTCTTCGCCGCCCAGGAACGTGTCCCCGTTGGTCGATTTCACTTCGAACAGACCGTCGTCGATCTCGAGGATCGTGACGTCGAACGTGCCGCCGCCAAGGTCATAGACCGCGATGGTTTTCGCTTCTTTCTTGTCGAGACCATAGGCGAGCGCCGCGGCGGTCGGTTCGTTGATGATGCGCAGCACTTCGAGACCGGCGATCTTGCCGGCGTCCTTGGTCGCCTGACGCTGGGCGTCGTTAAAATAGGCGGGCACCGTGATGACGGCCTGATCCACCTTTTCGCCCAGATAGCTTTCGGCGGTCTCTTTCATCTTGCCCAAGATGAAGGCCGAGATCTGCGACGGAGAATATTTCTCGCCCTGGGCTTCGACCCAGGCGTCACCGTTGCCGCCATCGACGATGGCGTAGGGGACGAGTTTCTTGTCCTTTTCGACGGCCGGATCGCCGACGCGGCGCCCGATCAGGCGCTTGACCGCAAAGACCGTGTTGTCGGGGTTGGTGACAGCCTGACGTTTCGCCGACTGACCGACGAGGCGTTCCCCGTCCTTGAAGGCGACGATGGACGGCGTGGTCCGCGCCCCTTCGGAGTTTTCGATGACCCGCGGCTGCGAGCCGTCCATGATGGCGACGCAGGAGTTGGTGGTCCCCAGGTCGATACCAATGACTTTACCCATGCTCATATTCCTCTCGTTTGGCGATGTCTTGGGCTTCGGCCCCAATGGGCACCTTCGCCCGATCCCATAGGTTGAGCCGGCCGAAGATCGTTTGGTGATCCCCACCCGGCGTCTGGGCGTATATAAGGAGGGGAAATGGGGCCTGCAAGGCGTTGAAAACGGCGTTTTCGCCCGAAAAATCGAGTCATTTTCAGGGTTTCGGTGATGAATGGTAAATCAGCCCCTCTGGACGTCGGCGGTGCGACGCTCTGGTCCGGGTTCCTTGACCGGGACGCGCAGGAAACCATGGTCGCGGCGCTGCGCGAGGTTGTGGCCAGCGCCCCTCTGTTTTCGCCCGAAACCCGGTTAGGCAAACCGATGTCGGTGCGGATGACCAGCGCCGGGCGCTATGGCTGGTATTCGGACCGAAGCCACGGTTATCGCTACGAAACTCGCCACCCGGCGGGTGTGGACTGGCCGCCGATCCCGCGCCCGGTGCTGGATGTCTGGGCCACGGTCGCGCCCGAGGCGCGGCTGCCCGACGCCTGCCTCGTGAATTTTTATGGCGAGGGGGCGCGCATGGGGCTGCATCAGGACCGGGACGAGGCGGATTTCACCCAGCCGGTCGTGTCGATCTCGCTGGGCGACGAGGGACTGTTTCGCATCGGGGGGACGGAACGGGGCGGGCCGACGCAATCCGTCTGGCTGCGCTCCGGCGACGTTCTGGTGCTGGGCGGCGCGGCGCGGCTGGCCCATCACGGCGTGGACCGGATCAAGTTCGGCTCTTCCACGCTCCTGCGCGAAGGCGGGCGGATCAACCTGACGCTGCGCGTGGTCGATTAATTCCCGATGAACCCCTCGATGGTGCAGCAGCCCGAAAAGCTCACGTCATCGCCGTTGCCACGCCGGATGAAATCGACGCGGAAGCCATAGGTGCGGTCGGTCATCCCGTCGGTGCAGGCCTCGCGGCTGACAAAGCCGATCATGTCGTCGCTGGCAAAGCCGCCACGCGGACTGATCGCGGTTTCGATGATCGGATAACGGCCAAAGGTCATCATGCCGGTGTCCGCACCGGGGTCCTCGAACTCGATCTGGTCGTCGTAGATCGACATGAACCAGAAGGGCTCGGTCCCGAGGCAGGACATCGGCGTGGGCAGCGTGGCCGTGCCGCCCTGACCGGAACGCTCGCGCAGGAAACGGGCGGAAATCCAACCTGTCCGCTCCTCGTAATTCACCCGGGCCCAAGTGGTGTCGTCGTTGAACGCCGTGACCTCGATCCCCTGCTGGAAGAACGGGTAATCCCCGATGATCTCGGACGAGGCCGAGGGTTCGGCGCGCACGTTGAGCCGGTCGGTATCGGCCACCCCGATCACGTCATAAAGCGCGGGCAGAGTTTGCGCCAATGCGGCACCGGGCAGGAACGCCAGAAGGAACAGGATCAGCTTCATCCGCGCGCGCCCCAAGACAGCGAGGCATGTTTGCGCGTGTAGCTTTCACCCATGAAGCCGATGATCAGCAGGACGCAGGACACGATCAGCGGGTAATGCCAGTTGGAATAATGCGGGTTGTAGTTGATGAACATGAAGCCCCGCGCCTGGTCGATGATGTGGAAGAGCGGGTTCCAAGTGAACATGACGAGGATGTTCCAGGGCACGGTGTTGGCCACGAACATCTTGCCCGAGGCGATCATGTTGGCGCGCGAATAGATCGTCGATCCGATGCTCGCAACGCCTGGCATCCAAGGCTTGATGGCGTAGAAGCACAGCCCGATCGCGCAGCCCGAGAACCAGGCGAGGAAGATCATCCCGAAAACGCCCGACATGTCGTAAATCTCGACCGGGGTGAAGGCGATGTCGTAGAGGAACACGACAATCACCACGGACAGCAACTGGATATAAAGCGCCGAAAGCGCGTGGCTCATGATCGAGATGAAGGTGGACATGGGCGCATGTTGCATCATTGGACTCGCCGCGCCCTCGGCCCCGACGATGGACCCCATGCTCTTGATCTGGGTCATGTAGATGAAGATGCCCGACATGATGTAGAGCAGGAAATCGCCCCGGATCTGCGAGGACCGCATCCCCATGATGGCAAACATGAGATAGAAGACCGCAACCAGCATCATGGTCTGGGCCACGTTGATGAACAGGCCCATCAGCGCGTTTGTGTGGCTCTTGCGAAGGTCATGGACGGCGGCGTGGTAGATCAGTTCGAAGATCCGAACCGCCTTCGACACACCGCTTTCCGATCTGGGCACGTTAAACATGAGGCGTCCTTGCCTGCTCAATGTGGCTTTTTCGCAGGAATTCTTGCCGATCCCTTGACGTGGCAGCATATAGGATGCTGAGTTTTTATCAATAACGACGGGGGCATCCCGCGGAAGGATCAGCGGTGGATTACGAAAAGCTCATGGGCGTGATGCGCAGGCTCGCCATCGAGGCCGGTCACAAGATCATGGAGATCTATGAGGCCGAGGATTTCGAGGTGAAGTCGAAGTCCGACTCGAGCCCGGTGACCGAAGCCGACGAAGCCGCCGACGCGCTGATCTCGGCCGGTCTGCGCGAGGCGTTTCCGGGCATCGCCCTCGTGACCGAAGAACAGGCGGACACGCACGGCGAAACCGCGACGGAGTTCCTGATCGTCGATCCGCTCGACGGCACGAAGGAGTTCGTGAACCGACGCGGCGATTTCACCGTGAACATCGCCTATGTGAAGGACGGCGTGCCGCTGCGCGGGGTGGTCTATGCGCCCGCCCGCGAGCGTATGTTCTACACGATGGAAGACGGCAGCGCGGTGGAAGAGGTGGGGTCGTTCGACGTGGACCGGCCCGGCAGGATCACCCCGATCTGCGTTAATTCCGAACCTGACAACGGCGCGCTCATGGTCGTCGCCTCGAAAAGCCACCGCGATCAGGCGACGGATGACTACATCGCCAAATATGCGGTCAAGGACATGAAGAGCGCCGGATCTTCGCTCAAGTTCTGCCTTGTCGCGACTGGCGAGGCCGACATCTATCCCCGCGTCGGGCGGACGATGGAGTGGGACACGGCAGCAGGCCACGCGGTGCTGATCGGCGCAGGCGGCAAGGTGGTGCGCTTTGACGACCACGAGCCGCTGACCTACGGCAAGGCGGATTTCGCGAACCCCTTCTTCATCGCCTATGCGCCGGATGTCGATCTGAAGCCCGCCTGATGACGATCCCGACCGTCACGGTCGTCATCGTCAGCCGGGGGCGTCCCGCGCTTCTCCGGCGGGCGGTGCTCGGGGTCTCTCAGCTTTGGTATCCCGCCTTCGAGGTGGTGGTGGTCGCGGATGCGCGCGGTGTCGCCGCGCTTGCCGACTGGCAGGACCGGATCACGGTTCTGGGCTTCGACACCCCCAATATTTCCGAGGCGCGAAACATCGGGCTCGCCCACGCGGCGGGCGAGGTCGTGGCGTTCATCGACGACGACGCGGTGCCCGAACCCACATGGCTCGGCCATCTCATCCCCGGCTTCGTCGATCCTGCCGTGGTGCAGGCGGGCGGCTTCGTGCGCGGGCGCAACGGGCTGTCGTTCCAGTGGCGCGCGCAGGCCGTGAATGGCATGGGTCGGACCCTGCCGCTCGACATTCCGCATGAACGCGGCTTCGTCGCGGCCCCGCCCGAGGGCTACGCGGTCAAGACCGAGGGCACCAACATGGCCTTTCGCCGTGACACGCTTGCCGCCATCGGCGGTTTCGATCCGGCGTTTCGTTTTTACTACGACGAGACCGACGTGAACCTGCGGCTCCACCCTGGCAAGACGCTCATCGTGCCCCGGGCACAGGTGCATCACGGGGTCGGCCCGTCCGGGCAGCGCGGCGGGCAGCGGCAGGTCATCGACCTGACTGAAATCGGCGCCTCGACCGCCGTCTTCCTGCGCAAACACGCATCGGGCGGCGATCCGGCACCGCACCGTGACGAGCAGCGCAAGCGGCTCATCGGCCAGATGGTCGAGGGGCGGATCGAACCGCGCGACGTGGCCCGGCTTCTCGCGACCTATGACGCGGGCTTTGCCGAAGGGCAGGCGCGGCCCATCGCGGCCCTCCCTCCGATCCCGCCGGCTACGAAGCCGTTCCGGCCCATGCCGCAATCCGGCAACCGGGGCCACGACATGATCGCCGGGCGCCTCTGGGCCACCGACCGCCTGCGCGCCCATGCCCGCCGGTCGGTTGCGCGGGGCAAGGTCGCCACGGTCTTGCGCCTGTCCCCCACGGCGCTGCCACATCACCTGCGATTTCACCCCGACGGGTTCTGGGACCAGCGCGGCGGGCTCTTTGGTCCGTCTGACCGCGATCAGCCGCGGTTCCGCTGGACGAGCTTCGGCGAGAGATTGCTGGAAGAAAAGGCACGTATTGCGAAATTGCGCGATTCATAAGCATATCGACCCGAATAACGGCGTCCTTCCGGCGTCCCGTGCAAAGCGTCCGGCGCCGAAACCCGCCGTGTTTTCGTTGACATGTGAGTCTGCTACGCACGTACGAGCGAATTGAAAGAGGGTGGTTTACATGACCAACAAAGTGACGAAGGCGATTTTCCCCGTGGCCGGTCTTGGCACCAGGTTCCTGCCAGCGACCAAGTCCATCCCCAAGGAAATCATGACTCTCGTCGACCGTCCGCTGATCCAGTATGCCATCGACGAGGCGCGCGCCGCCGGGATCGAGGAGTTCATCTTTGTGACCTCGCGCGGCAAAGGGTCGCTCGAGGATTACTTCGACCGCGCACCGATCCTCGAAGAGGACCTCAAGGCCAAGGGCAAGGACGAGCTGCTCGACATTCTCAACGCGACGAACATGCCTTCGGGCGCCATCGCCTATGTCCGACAGGCCAAAGCGCTGGGGCTCGGCCACGCGATCTACTGCGCGAGCCGTCTGGTGGGCGACGAACCCTTCGCGGTCATCCTGCCCGATGACGTGATTGCGTCCGAGGGCAAGTCTTGCCTTCAGCAGATGGTCGAGGCCTACGAGGAAACCGGCGGGTCCATGGTGGCCTGCATGGAGGTGCCCGAGAACAAGGCATCCGCCTATGGTATCCTCGACGTGGACAGCGAAGAGGGGCGTCTGGCCAAGGTCAAGGCGATGGTCGAAAAGCCCGCGCCGGGCACGCAGCCCTCGAACCTGGCCGTGATCGGCCGCTATATCCTGACGCCGGACGTGCTCAAGAACCTCGGCGGGTTCAAGAAGGGCGCGGGCGGTGAAATCCAGCTGACCGACGCCATTGCCGACGAGATCACCCAGGGTCGAAACGTGCATGGATACCGTTTCGACGGCACCCGTTATGACTGCGGGTCCAAGGCAGGGTATCTTCAGGCGACCGTGGCCTTTGGCCTCGAACGCCCGGAACTGCGCGACGAGCTCATGGTGTTCCTTCAGGACGTGGTCGGCGTCAAGATGGCGGCCGAGTAACGCCGCTTGAAAAAACCGACCGCGCGCCTTCTCGACCTGTCGCGGCTCGTCTCGCGGGCCGGGCGGGGGCGTCACACCGGCATCGACCGGGTCGAGGCTGCCTATCTCTCGGCGCTTCTGGCCGACGACATCCCGCTCTTCGCGCTGGTGCGCTCACCCATCGGCCTCACGCTTTACGACCGGCGCGGGGTCGAGGCGCTGGCGGATCGGCTCGTCGGGGGCGCCGACTGGGGTCGCCCGCATCCGCTGGCGTATCTTTTCAGGCGCGTGTCGCCGATCCGACGCCGGGTTCTGTCCGACATCTACCGGCTTTGCGTTGCGCGCTGTCGCAGCGGACGCGGTCTGGGCCGCATGATCGGCAAGTCCATCGCACCGGGCTTTGTCTGGGTGGCGGTCGGCCACAGCAACCTGCGCCGCGAGACCTTTGATGGGGTCCGGGCCTCGGGCGGGCGCAGCGCGGTGATGATCCACGACACGATCCCGCTCGACCGGCCCGAGGTGCAGACCGACACCGCCGCTGCGCGGTTTTCCGACAGGATCACTCTGGTGTCGCGCCACGCGGACCTCGTGATCCACACCGCGGATGCCACCCGCGCGACGACAGAGCACTGGCTTGCCAAGGCGGGCAGAGTGCCCCCGGGTCTCACGGCCCATCTGGGCATCGTGCCGCCACCGGTAGTGCAAGGCGATGTGCCGCCCGATCTGCGCGACCTCGGGACATTCTTTCTCTTCCTTGGCACGCTGGAACCCCGCAAGAACCTGCCGCTTCTCCTCGATACATGGGCCGAACTGTCGCGCCGCCTTCCCGAAGTCGAAGTGCCCAAGCTGGTGCTGGTCGGCGCGCTGGGCTGGCTTTCGGACGACGACCGCGCGCGGATCGCGCAAGGACAGGCCCATGTCATTACCGCCGGCCAGATCTCCGACGGCGCAGTCGGCGCGCTCCTGTCACAGGCGCGCGCGTTGCTCATGCCATCCCTCATCGAGGGCTTCGGCCTGCCGCCCGGCGAGGCGCTCGCGCTGGGTTGCCCCGTGGTCCTGTCGGACCTTGCCGTGTTTAGGGAAGTCTTTGGAAACAATCCCGTTTACCTCGACCCAACTGACTTGTATCTTTGGGCGGCGGAAATACAGGCCATTGCACAGGAAAAAAACCGTAGAAAGCTCACTGATGTGGCGCTTCCCACGTGGAAGGATCACTTCAAGACTGTCTTAAAGGTTTTGTGATACAGGGATTTGGGCCGCCGCTGCACGGAAGGGGCGTTATTGGGCATCCTGCGGACATACCGGCTTCGGCTGCTGCGCAAGCGGTGGCGCATACGCGCGTTTCGCAAACGCCGGGACCTGAAGCCCGTTGTCAATCGGACCGAAACAATCAAGTCCCGCGATATCCTCGTTTTCTGCACGCTGCGAAATGAAAAGGTGCGGCTGCCCTACTTCCTCAAGTATTACCGCGACATGGGCGTCGGGCATTTCTTTTTCGTCGATAACGACAGCGACGATGGCACCCGTGAATACCTTGCCGACCAGCCCGATGTTTCACTGTGGAGCACAAAGGCCAGCTATAAACGGTCGCGCTTCGGGATGGACTGGCTCAACTGGCTCTTGCGCCGCTATGCGCATGGGCACTGGTGCCTGACGATCGACCCCGACGAATTCCTTGTCTACCCCTTCTGCGACACCCGCAAGCTGCGTGCGCTGACCGACTGGCTCGACGCCTCGTCGATCAAGAGCTTCGGGGCCATGCTGCTCGACATGTATCCCAAGGGACCGATGGGGGCGCAGCCCTACGCTCCGGGGCAGGACCCGTTCGAGATCGCGAACTGGTTCGACGCGGGCAACTACATGATCGAGAAAAACAAGAAGTTCGGGAACCTCTGGATTCAGGGCGGCCCCCGTGCGCGGATGTTCTTTCCCGACAATCCCGCCCGGGCGCCCGCGCTGAACAAGGTACCGCTCGTGAAATGGTCGCGCGGCTATGCCTATGTCTCGTCCACCCACAACCTGCTGCCGCGCGGGCTGAACCTCGTTTACGACGAGTGGGGCGGGGAAAAGGCGTCCGGTTGCCTGCTTCATGCGAAATTCCTCGACACCTTCGCGGCCAAGGCGGCGGAGGAGCTTGACCGCAAACAACACTATGCAGCGAGCCATGAATACAAGGCTTATGCCACGCGGCTGTCGGACGACCCGGACCTGTGGTGCAAGTGGTCCGAGAAATACATCAACTGGCGGCAGCTCGAAATTCTCGGGATCATGTCCAAGGGCAACTGGGCATGAGCGTCGGTTTCGCGATGCTGGTCCACGAGGCGCTGCACCGCGCCGCCGAAGTCGCGCGCCATCTTGCTCGCAACGACTGCCCGGTGGTGATCCACGTCGACAAGAAGGTGCCGCGCCGCAAGCAGGCGGAATTCGTGGCGAGCCTGTCCGACCTCAAGAACGTGAAATTCTGCCGCCGCTACAGTTGCGAATGGGGCCGCTGGTCGCTGGTCGAGGCATCGCAGGCCGCGACCGAGATGGTGCTCAAGGATTTCCCCGAGGTCCGGCACGTGTTCCTGATCTCGGGCTCCTGCCTGCCGCTGCGCCCGATCGAGGAGCTCAAGGACTACCTCGCCGAACGCCCGATGACGAATTTCATAGAAAGCGTGACGACCGAGGATGTGCCCTGGACCGTCGGCGGGCTCGACATCGAACGCTTTGTCCTGCGCTTCCCGTTTTCGTGGAAGAACCAGCGCCGGGCCTTTGACTGGTATGTGCGGTTCCAGCGCCGGATCGGGTTCAAACGCCGTATCCCCGAGGGACTCGTGCCCCACCTTGGCAGCCAGTGGTGGTGTCTCACGCGCCAGACCCTGACCGCGATCCTCGAGGACCCCGATCGCGCCACCTACGACCGCTATTTCAGACGGGTCTGGATTCCCGACGAAAGCTATTTCCAGACGCTCGTCAGGCTCTATTCCACCAATATCGAAAGCCGCTCGCTGACCCTGTCCAAGTTCGACTTCCAGGGCAAACCGCATATCTTCTACGATGACCACATGCAGCTTCTGCGGCGGTCGGACTGTTTCGTCGCGCGCAAGATCTGGCCGCACGCGGACAAGCTCTACAACGGGTTCCTGTCCGACGACGCCTCGATCTTTACCGGGGCGGAACCGAACCCGTCCAAGATCGACCGGATTTTCTCGAAGGCGGTCGAACGGCGGACCAAGGGGCGGCGCGGGCTTTACATGCAGTCGCGGTTTCCGAACGAGAACTGGGAAAACGGCCTGACCTCGTCGAACTATTCGATCTTCGAGGGGTTCACAGAGCTGTTCGAAGACTTCGAGGAATGGCTTGGCCGCGTCACCGGGTGCCGGGTTCACGGTCATCTCTACGCCCCGGAGCGGGTCGAGTTTGCCGGGCGGCAGGCGGTCTTTGCCGGTGCGCTGACCGACAGCCCCGACTTGCGCGACTACAACCCGCGCGCCTTTCTCACCAACCTGATCTGGAACACGCGCGGCGAACGGCAAGCCTTCATGTTCGGGCCTCGCGACAACCAGGACATATCCTGGGACGTGGCCAAGGACCCGAATGCGCAGATCAGCGTGATCTCGGGGGCCTGGGCGGTGCAGCTGTTCTACTCCAACGCGAATTTCTCGGACATCCGGCGCGAGGCGGCCAAGCTACAGCGGATCGAGGCGGAGCATCTCGAGGTGCTGCGCTCCGTCTGGACCAAGGCCCGCGTGCGGATCTGGACGCTGGCCGATTTCATCGAGAACCCGATGGAGCCGCTCCAGACCGTGATCGACGAAATCGGCGCGCGGCAGGCCAACCGCCTGACCGAAGCACCGCGGATGAAGTCGCTCGACGGGTTCGGGCAGTTCCTCCAGAATCTCAAGAACCAAGGGATGCAGCCGCATCTGATGGGCGATTTCCCGGTGGGGACCACCGCCCAGTCCGAACGGCGCAAACCCGGCAAACCCTATCTGGTGAAGTGATGGCCCGGCCTTTCGACTACTTTGTGATCTTTGCGGAAATGCGGACGGGGTCGAATTTCCTCGAATCGAACCTCGACCAGTTTCCCGGCCTGAAATGCTACGGCGAAGCGTTCAATCCGTGGTTCATGGTGGACCAGCAGACAGACGAGCTCTTTGGCGTGACGATGGCGGAACGCGATGGCGATCCGATGAGGCTGATCAAAGTTCTGCAGGAAAACACAGACGGCATCCCCGGCTTTCGCCTGTTTCACAACCACGACCGCCGCGTGATCGACCATGCGCTCGCCGATCCGCGCTGCGGCAAGGTGATCCTCAATCGCAATCAGGTCGACGCCTATGTGTCCAAGCAGATCGCGTGGAACACGGACCAGTGGAAGCTGGGCGATCACACCGAAAAGGTGCCCGGAAAGATGAAGTTCCACGCCAAGGACTTCAAATTCCGCTACCACACGCTCAAGGATTACCAGCGCGACCTGCATCGGCGTTTGCAGGCCGCCGGACAGACCGCGTTCTACATCGACTATGCCGACCTGACGGACATCAGGATCATCAACGGGCTCGCGCGCTATCTGGGCGAAACGACCGAGCTTGACCATGCCAACCGGTCCTTCAAGAAGCAGAACCCGGAACCGCTCGCGGAGAAGGTGATCAATTTCGAGGAGCTGGTGAGGACGGTCGAGGAAATCGACAAATACGACATCGACGAGATCCCGAATTTCGAACCGGTCCGGGGGGCGCGTGTCCGCCATTACGTCACCGCCGCCAAGGCGCCGCTCGCGTTCCTGCCCACGCCGGGTGGGCCGGAGGACGAGATCATCCAGTGGCTCGCCGACATCGACGGCGTGAAACGCGAAAGCCTGCGCGACGGCATGACGCAAAAGGACATGCGCCAGTGGAAAAACCACAACAAGGGCCACCGCAGCTTTACCGTGCTACGCCACCCGGTTGCGCGCGCACACCACGTGTTTTGCACCTACGTGCTGAACGAGGGGCCCAAGACGGATTGGGAGCTTCGCCATGGGCTGATCGAGAAATATGGCCTGCCGATCCCTTGGGACACGCCCATCGGGCCGGATTACGACCGCGCCCAGCACCGGCAGGCGTTCCTGCATTTCCTGAACTTCGTGGCCGGAACGGTGGGCGGATCGTCAAACCACCCGGTCGAGATGATCTGGGCGACGCAGGACAACCTGTTGCGCGGGACGGCCGAGTTCGTGTCCCCCGACCATGTGCTCCGGGAGGAGCAGATGGCGACCGGCCTTGCCCTCATCGCGATGGAGGTGGGGGTGGAGCCGCCGGAACTGACCCCAGCCGAACCGGACGGGCCCCATGCGCTCAGGGACATCTACGACGACGAGATCGAGAAAGCCGTGCGGGCGGCCTATGCCCGCGATTACATGGCATTCGGATTTCCGCGCTGGGATCGCACCGGGGCGTGATCCGGGCACCCAAGGGTCACGCGGCGCGGGTCGCGTGGTCCTCGGTCAGGATGGTGTGCAACGTTTCCGGGTCCGTATTGGCGCGCAGTTTCGCCATGACACCGGGATCGCGCATGGTGCGGGAAACGAGCGCGAGCGCCTTGAGGTGTTCGACGCCCGAGCCATCGGGGGCGAAAAGCGCAAAGACGAGGTCCACGGGTTGCCGATCGACCGAGTCGAAATCCACCGGTTTTTCGATCCTGAGGAAAGCGCCCACCACATGGTCGAGACCGGGCATCCGCGCATGGGGCAGGGCGATGCCGTGCCCCACGCCGGTCGGGCCGAGGTTCTCACGCTCCTGCAGCGCGGCAAAGGCGGCGGCGGCGTCCAGTCCATAGGTCCCGGCGACGATGTCGCCCAGATCCTGGAACAAACGCTTCTTGCTGGAAACGTTCGCGACCACCTTGACGGCGGCAGGCCGAAGGATACTCGAAAGCTGCATTAGTCCCACTGTTCGCCCGGCCTGCGCTCGATGCCTCTACTTGGCCGCGCCGGGATCAATCCAACCGATATTACCATCTTCCCGACGATAAACCACGTTCACGCCGTTCGACTTTTCATTCCGGAAGACGAGCACGGGCGCATGGGCCAGTTCCATCTGCATCACGGCCTCACCCACGGACAGCGACGGAATCCGCGTCTCCATCTCGGCGATGATCATCGGCTCCATGCTGTCGGGCTCGATCTCATCGGCCCCGTCTTCCGAGGCGAGGATATACGAGGAACCCCCGATGACTTCAACCGGGTCGACACGCGACTGGTGATGGTTCTTGAGGCGGCGCTTGTAGCGGCGCAACTGCTTCTCCATCTTCTCGGCGCATTGGTCGAAAGCGGCATAGATCTCGGTCGCGCGGCCCGTCGCCTGTGCGGTCAGGCCGGTGGACAGGTGGACCACGGTTTCGCAGATGAACTCATGCGCGGCTTTCGAAAAGGTGACCTGCGCATCCGTCGGTCGTTCGGCGTATTTCTGGACCACTCCCCCCAATTCGTCCTTCACATGGACTTGCAGCGCATCGCCGATGTCGATCTGTTTGCCGCTGATCTGGTATTGCATGAGGGTCTCCTTCTTTGTTGGGAGGGGTTCGAAAAAGATGCAGGGTGCCACCCCGGCCAAGGCCAAGAAATGCGCGCGATTTCATTGGTCTATGGAAATCGTGTGGCCCGAAATCCTCGGGACCGGCCCATGCGGCGCGCGCTGCGGCGCGGCATGAAAGAGATGGCGCATCGTCGTGCATCCTCTTCATTCAGCGCCGTTATTTTCGCGTTGTCAATTCTCACCCGCGTGGGCGGCTCAATGAGCGAAAATGTCGATCTCCGGCCAGCCGGCGAGGTCGAGTTTCGCCCTCGTCGGCAGGAAATCGAAACAGGCCTGCGCGATGTCCATGCGCCCTTCCCGCTCCAGCCGGCCATTCAGCTTCTCGCGCAGGCGGTGCAGATACAGCACATCCGACGCGGCGTAATCGAGCTGCGCCTCGGTCAGTTCGGCGGCCCCCCAGTCCGATTGCTGCTGCATCTTGGAGATGTCGATGCGCAGAAGTTCCTCGCAAAGATTCTTGAGCCCATGCCGGTCGGTATAGGTGCGCACGAGCTTGGAGGCGATCTTGGTGCAGTAAACCGGCGCGGTCAGCACGCCAAAGGCATTGAGCAGCGCGGCGATATCGAATCGCCCGTAGTGAAACAGCTTCAGAACCTCCGGGTCGGCCAGCATCCGGGTCAGGTTCGGCGCCTCGGTCTGGCCGCGTTCGATCTGCACCACATGGGCGTGACCGTCGCCGCCCGAAAGCTGCACGACACACAACCGGTCACGATGCGGGTTGAGCCCCATGGTCTCGCAGTCAATCGCGACCAGCTTGCCCAGGTCGAGCCCGTCGGGCAGGTCGCGCTTGTGAAAATGATTGGCCATGGAGGTCTCCCGTCAGTCGAGTTCGTCGAATTTCGTGCGCATTTCGCGCAGGACCGGAAGGACCGCGCGCACCTTGTCATGGCCGATCGAGCGCACCACGTCGCCGATGATCGGGGTGATCGCCGTCAGCGCGGCATCGCGCGCCTTGCGGCCGGCGGGCGAGATCGTGACCTGTTTGCGCCGCGCGTCGTCCCAGTCCGGGTGCACATGGATATGCCCGGCCCATTCGAGTTTGTTCAATGTATTGGTCATCGCGCCACGCGTGACGTGGAACGACTTGGCCAGTTGGGCCGGGCTTTTCGCCTCGCCCGCGCGGGCGAGGTGGTTGAGCACCGAGAAATGCGACAGCTCCATCCCCTTGGGCAGCGCCTTGGACAGCGCGGTTCGGGCCAGTTGATCGGCCATGAACATCTCGCTGAACAGCGCGACCGAGAGGGAATCGGTGGTCGAATCGGTCATTGCGGCGGCTCAAACTCTCGGTCGTGAAAAAGGCTGGGTATGCGTCGCCGCGATCTATCCACGTCCGCGAGGTCGAGATCAACCAGATGAACACCGGTTTCCGTCCCGGCATCGAGGATGACCTCGCCCCAAGGCGCGATGGCGAGCGAATGACCGTAAGTCGCCCGTTTCGGGGTATTCTGTCCTGTCTGCGCGGGGGCGAGGACGAAACAGCAGGTCTCGATGGCACGGGCGCGCAAGAGAACCTCCCAATGCGCCGGCCCGGTGCCGGTGGAAAAGGCGGCGGGCACCGTGAGGACCTGCGCCCCGGCCTGCGCGAGCGCGCGGTAAAGATGCGGAAAGCGCAGGTCGTAGCAGACCGTCATCCCGATGGCGCCCAGAGCCGTGCGGGCCAGGACCGCGCGATCGCCGGGCCGGTAGCCCGCGCTTTCGCGGTAGCTCTCGGTCTCGGACACATCCACGTCGAACATGTGGATCTTGTCATAGCGCGCGACGATCTCGCCCGAAGGCGAGATCAGGAAGGACCGGTTGGCAAAGCGCCCATCCGCATCGTCGGTCTTGAGCGCGAGCGACCCGATGAGGACGTGAAGACCCAGGGCAGCCGCATCTTCGCGCAGCGCGGCCAGCGTCGGATCGTCCGCTTCGTGGCGCAGCACCTCCCGTTGCCGGGTCCGGCTGGTCGAGACACAGTTCGTGACCTCGGGCGTCAGCGCGATCTCGGCCCCGGCCTCTGCTGCCGCCTGCAACGCCGCGCGGGTCGTGACGAGGTTCGCCTCGGGGTCATCGCCCGAGCAAAGCTGGATCAGAGCTGCCCGCATCAGGCGGCAAGCATGGGGTCGAGCTTGCCGCTCCGATCGAGATCGTAAAGGTCGTCGCAGCCGCCGACGTGGGTTTCGCCAATCCAGATCTGCGGAACGGTATGGCGCCCGCTCTTTTGCATCATTTCCTGGCGTTTCTCCGGGTCATGGCCCACGTCGATTTCGTCGAAGGCGACGCCCTTCTTGGTCAGGAGCCGTTTGGCCGCATGGCAGAAGCCGCATAGCTGGGTGGTGTAGATGGTGACGGGTTGCATCGTGCATTCCTTTCGGGGTCTGCCACCTATCTAAGCATCCCGCACGACCCGTGCCAATGTGACGATGCAGACGCGAACGGCCCCGGCCTCCCGCGCTGCTTCCGTGGCCGCCGCCAGCGTCGCGCCCGAGGTCATCACGTCATCCACGATCAGAACGCTGCGTCCGGCCAGCCTGGCGCCGCGTTTCGGGTGCGGACGGATCGCGCCCTCGACATGGGCGAACCGTTGATCGAGCGTCTTGCCCTCCTGCGTTTCACCCCCGGTGATCCGCATGAGAGCACGGGTGTCCACGGTCAGCCCGGTGACGCGGCCCAGCGCCCGCGCGATTTCCGCCGCTTGGTTGTAGCGCCTGCGAAACATGCGCGTCCAATGAGCGGGGACGGGCACGATCACCATGTCCTCGGACAGGATCGGCGCCGCCGCCCGCGCCATCCAGCCCGCCGCCGGCACCGCGATATCGGGCCGGTCCGCGTGTTTCAGCGCGAGCACCATGCGCCGACCGTTGCCCTTGTAGATCAGCGCCGTGCGGCCCCGGTCCCAGGGCCGGGCGATGGCCATGCATTCGTCGCAGCGATCCGCATGTCCGTCGCTTTCCCCCGGCAGGGGCGCGCCGCATTGGTCGCAGACATGGCCCGACACGAATTGTGTGTCCCGCCAGCACGGCGCGCAGAGCCCGCCGTCGCCATCGACCGCCTCGCCGCAATTGGCGCATTGCGCGGGATAGACGGCCGCGACGAGACCCCGTGTCGCAGCCCTGGCCAAACCCATTCCCGGCGATTGCATATTCCGCACCTCCATCTATGGTCCCGCGGCATGACGCGCCTGACCGATCCCGACCGCCTGACCCTGATCCGCGCCCGCGCGACGGCGGACGGCATGTTCCTGCAAGAGGCAGCAGCCTTCGAGATCGAGGATCGCCTGAACGAGGTTAACAGGAGGTTTACGTCTGCCGCCGTCGTGACCGGTTTTCCTGATGTCTGGGGGCGGATCTTTCCGGAGGCGAAGATCGTCGCCGATACCGACGTGCTCGATCTGGAACCCGGTGCGCATAACCTCGTCATCCACGGGTTGTCGCTTCATTGGGCCAATGACCCCGTGGGCCAGATCATCCAGTGCTACCGCGCCTTGAAGCCCGACGGCTTTTTTCTCGGCGTTGCCTTCGGTGGCCAGACCCTGTCCGAGCTGCGCGCGGTGCTGGCCGACGCCGAGGTTGCACGCACCGGCGGTCTATCCCCCCGCGTGCTGCCCATGGGTGAGATTCGCGATCTTGGCGCGCTCCTCCAACGGGCAGGCTTTTCGCTGCCCGCTGCCGATGCCGCGCCTCGGACGGTGACTTACCGCGATGCCCTCGCGCTCATGCACGACCTGCGCGCGATGGGCGAGGGGAACGCGATGGTGAACCGCGCGGGGTTCACGACGCGCGACTATTTCGCCGACGTCGCCGCACGCTATGCGAGCGGTTTTCCGGCGGAACAGGGTCGCATAGCCGCGACGTTCGAGATGATCTTTCTCGCCGGATGGGCACCGCATGAAAGCCAGCAGAAGCCGCTCCGCCCCGGTTCGGCGGCGGCACGGTTGGCAGAGGCGCTGGGCACCGATGAAACCAAACTCCCGCGCGAGCCGTAGACACCGGGACATCAAGGGACCGACATGCTGAAGCCAGAAAACCACCCCGCCATTCCCGCGCCCAAGATCGGCGTGCTCTTTGCCAACCTGGGCACGCCCGACAACTACGACTACTGGTCGATGCGGCGGTATCTGAGCGAATTTCTGTCCGACCCGCGGGTCATCGACCTGCCGAAATGGAAATGGCAGCCGATCCTGCAGGGGATCATCCTGTCGTTCCGGCCCTTCACCTCGGGCAAGAACTACAAGTCGATCTGGAATCACGAGGCGGGGGAAAGCCCGCTCATGACGATCACCAAGGCGCAGACGGCGGCGATGGCCGAGAGCCTGCACGGCCTTTTCGGTGACCGGGTCATGGTCGATTTCTGCATGCGCTACGGCAACCCTTCGACCGCGTCCAAAGTCCGCGCGATGGTCGAGGCCGGGTGCCGGCAGATCCTCTTCTTCCCGCTCTACCCGCAGTATTCCGCAACCACGACGGCGACCGCGAACGACAAGTTCTTTGCGGCGCTCGCGGATGAACGCTGGCAGCCTGCCGTGCGCACCGTGCCCGCCTATTTCGACCGGGGCGATTACATCGAGGCGCTCGCGCAGTCCGTCCTGCGGGTCTATCCGACCGAGGCCGACGCGCCCGAACGGCTCATCTGCTCCTACCACGGGATGCCGATGCGATACCTCCACGACGGCGACCCCTACCATTGCCAGTGCCACAAGACGACGCGGCTCCTGGCCGAGCGTCTGGGCTGGACACCGGGGCGGATCGTGACGACGTTCCAGTCGATCTTCGGCCGCGATGAATGGCTCAAGCCCTATACCGTGGTCGAGGTCGCGCGACTGGCCAAGGAAGAGGGCATTTGCAGCATCGCCGTCATGGCGCCCGCGTTTTCCGCCGACTGCATCGAAACGCTTGAGGAGGTGGACGGGGAAATCCGCGAGGCGTTCGAACACGCGGGGGGCGAGAGCTTTACCTATATCCCCTGCCTCAACGACGACGCGGCGCATATTCAGGCGCTCACCAATGTGGTGGCCGAGAACCTGCGCGGGTGGATCGACTAGTTCCGCCTAGAACGACCAATGCGCACGGCAGGTGGCGAGGATCGCGTCGCCTGCACCGGGCGCATCGGCCTTGATCGAATTGAGCTGGATGAACCAGTAGAGATAGGCGGCGAAATCCGGCGTCTCGGCCTCGGCGCGGCGAAACGCCTCGTCCACACCCAGCGCCGCGACATTCGGCATGACGTGATGGAAATCGGATTTCGCGAACAGCACTGCGGGCTTTTGAAAGAAATAGCCGGACAACGCGGCGGTGGAGTTCATCGTCACGACGAGGTCGCAGGTCCGGAGCGCCTCTTCCATCCCGCCTGTCTGGAGCGTCACGCGGGGATCGGCCTTGGCAATCGCGGTGACGGCGGTAATCTCGTCCTCAGAATAGGCCTCGCCCGGATGGAGCCCCAGCAGAATACGCCGGTCCCCGGCCTGCGCCTGCACCGCGCCGATCATCTCGAGCGGCGACATGGTCTGGAAAGATCGGTGCTCAAGGAGTCGCCCTTGCAGCGGAACATAGATCAATCCGAGCTTCTCGGCCCGTTCCGGCAGCTTGCGGAAAATCCACTTCCGCCAGTCGCCAAACCACTTTCGGGCCTTAACAGGGTCTATTTCAGCCGGATCAAAAGCTCGGTGCGCCACGGCGAACTCCCACCGCTCGGCCACATTTTCGATCCGCCAGAAGGGGTAGTAATAGGCCTTGCGCATGGTCAGCGCCTTTTCGTGGAACGGCTCGTCCATCAGGAACATGGAGTAGCCGTTTCTCGCGCCCGACTTCATCCGTTCCTCAAAGCTGTTCTTGCGCAACTCGACACGAAAATCCTCGGCCTCGAAGGCCTCGGTCATCACGCGCACGAAGCCGAAAGTCCCCGCCTGCGCCGAGGCGAGCATGTTGGGGTCGAGATAAATGCGCAGGATGCGGGGTTCGGCCATAGCGGGAAGCTACGCGGCGCTCGTTCCAAGGTGAAGTGGTTGTCGGAGCGAAACCGGGGGGCCATATAGCTATCCGACCGAAGGAGGCATTATGGCAGACAGTGAATTTCCCGGCTGGCACGGCACAACGATCATCGGCGTGCGCAAGGGTGGCGAAGTGGTCGTCGCGGGCGACGGGCAGGTGAGCCTGGGCCAGACCGTGATCAAGGGCAGCGCGCGCAAGGTGCGCAGGTTGTCCCCCGGCGGCTATGACATCGTGGCCGGTTTCGCGGGATCGACGGCGGATGCCTTTACGCTGCTTGAACGGTTGGAGGCCAAGCTCGAGGCGACGCCGGGGCAGCTTGCCCGCGCGAGCGTCGAACTGGCCAAGGACTGGCGGACAGACAAATACCTCCAGAAGCTCGAAGCGATGCTGATCGTCACCGACGGCGCGGACCTGTTCGTGATCACCGGGGCGGGCGACGTTCTGGAACCCGAACATGACGTGACCGCGATCGGGTCGGGCGGCAACTTTGCCCTCGCCGCCGCCCGCGCCATGATGGACACGGACAAGGACGCCGAAACCGTCGCGCGGTCGGCCATGGCCATCGCCGCCGACATCTGCGTTTACACCAACGGCAATCTGACCATTGAAAAGATTAAGAAATAAGAGGCGGACATGACCGACCTGACCCCCCGCGAGATCGTGAGCGAGCTCGACCGTTTCATCATCGGCCAGAAGGACGCCAAGCGTGCCGTGGCCGTGGCCCTGCGCAACCGCTGGCGGCGCAAGCAGCTGTCCGATGACCTGCGCGACGAGGTGTATCCCAAGAACATCCTGATGATCGGCCCGACCGGCGTGGGCAAGACCGAGATTTCGCGGCGGCTGGCGAAACTCGCCCGTGCGCCCTTTCTCAAGGTCGAGGCGACCAAGTTCACCGAGGTCGGCTATGTCGGCCGCGACGTGGAACAGATCGTGCGCGATCTCGTGGACAGCGCCATCGTCACCACACGCGACTACATGCGCGAGGACGTGAAGTCCGCCGCCGAACGCAACGCCGAGGAGCGAGTGATCGAGGCCGTGGCGGGCGAGGGCGCCCGCGAGCAGACGCGCGAGATGTTCCGGCGGAAACTGAGGTCGGGCGAGCTTGATGACACGGTCATCGAACTGGACGTGGCCGATACGGGCGGCGGGATGCCGATGTTCGACATTCCCGGTCAGCCCGGCATGAACATGGGGATGATGAACCTGTCCGATATGTTCGGCAAAGCCTTTGGCCAGCGCACGGTGCGCAAGAAGATGACCGTGGCGGAAAGCTACGACGTGCTTCTGGGGGAAGAGGCCGACAAGCTGCTTGATGACGAGGTGGTGAAGAAAGCCGCGCTCGAAGCGGTCGAACAGAACGGCATCGTGTTCATCGACGAGATCGACAAGGTCTGCGCCCGTGCCGATGTGCGCGGCGGAGATGTGTCCCGTGAAGGCGTGCAGCGTGACCTGCTCCCGCTGATCGAGGGCACGACGGTCTCGACCAAGCACGGGCCGGTGAAGACCGACCATATCCTGTTCATCGCATCAGGTGCCTTTCACATCGCGAAGCCTTCGGACCTTTTGCCCGAACTTCAGGGCCGCCTGCCGATCCGCGTGGAACTGCGCGCGCTGACGGAAGAGGATTTCGTGCGCATCCTGACCGAGACGGACAATGCGCTGACCTTGCAATACACCGCCCTCATGGGCACCGAGAATGTTGAGGTGAGCTTCACCGATGACGGCATCGCGGCGCTTGCCCGGATCGCCGCCGAGGTGAACACGACCGTCGAGAACATCGGCGCTCGCCGGCTTTACACAGTGATCGAGCGGGTTTTTGAGGAGCTGTCTTTCGTGGCCCCGGACAAGTCGGGCGAAAAGGTCACTGTCGATGCGGCTTTCGTCGAGGCGAACCTCGGCGAGCTGATGGCGAAGTCGGATGTCAGCCGCTACATGCTTTAACGGCTGCGTCTGAGATAGACGTAGTAGGCCCCGCGCCCCCCGTGTTTCAGGTGCGATTCCGTGATCTGGAGCACATGGGGGGCGAGCGGCGGCAGGTTCAGCCAATGCGGCACCTGGTGACGCAACACGCCCAGCCGTTCGGGGATCGGTCCTGTCGCTTCCCGCGACTTTCCCTTGCCTGTGATGACGAGCACCAGCCGGCGTCCATCGGCCACGCTTTCCATGATGAAACGGATCAGAACCGGATGCGCCTGTGCCATCGTCATTCCATGCAGGTCGATCCGCGCCTCGGGCGTGAGCTTGCCCTTCTTCATCTTGCCGAACCGCTTCTTGTCCATCGCGACGGGAGCCTTGGCGACCTCGTTCTCGATTGCTGGCCTGAGATCGTTGGGCGGCGGCATGGCGGTCGCCGCCTGACCCACCCGGAACCGGTCGAGCGGCGGTTTCGGCCTGGGCCGGGGCTTGGTCTCATCGGGCGCGAGCGCCTCGGGCATCGCCGGTTTCGCCGGATGCATCGGCGTGGTCCGTTCGGCCACGCGGTCCCATAGCTCACGCTCCTCGGGGGACAGGTTGCGAGGTTTGCGGGCCATCAGTCTTCGGGCACGAGCGCATAGGCCCGCTGGATCGGGAGCAGCACGAACATCCGGCCCGGGTCCTTGATCATGCCCGCCTCGCGCCCGGCGTCGTCGCCCGTGCCCCAGAAGATATCGGCGCGCTGCGCCCCCTTGATCCGCGACCCCACGTCCTGCGCCACCATCAGACGGTTGAAGGGCTGCGCCCCGCCCTTTTCCATCCAGACCGGCGCGCCGAGCGGCGTATAGACCGGATCGACGGCCAGCGTGCGCTGGGCGGTGATCGACCGGTTCATTGCGCCAACCGGGCCACGATGGGCGGGAAGATGGGCAATCTCAGTAAAGAAAACGTAGGACGGGTTATGCGACAGAAGATCGCGCCCCTCGGTCGGGTTGGCGCGCACCCAGTTCTTGATGACCGCGGCGGAGACCTGATGGATGTTGTAAATCCCGCGCCGGACCAGTTCGTCGCCCAGCGACTGGAACGGCTGGCCGTTCGAGCCGCCGAACCCCAGCCGCAGCACCGAGCCGTCTTGGAGGCGGATACGACCGGACCCCTGAATTTGCAGGAATTGCAGGTCCACCGGGTCCTCGACCCATGCCAGCTCCAGCCCCCGCCCGGCCAGAACCCCGTCTTCTTCGATCTGTTTTCGGGTGTAATTCGCGGTGCCTGCGGCGATCTCGGGCGGGCGGGCATAGACGGGAACGGTGTAGCGGCCCGAGCGATATTCGCTCCCCGCCAGCTCCGGTTCGAAATAGGCGGTGAACAGCCCCGGTTGGCCGTCCTCGATCAGCACCGGACGAAAGAACAGCTCAAAGAAACTGCGGGCCGATCCGGGATAATCCTGTGCCAAAGTGCAGATCGGCAGCCATTGCGGATCGTCGAGCAACTGGCAGGTCTCGATGAAGGCATCCATCGCCGCCACATGATCGTCCTCCGCCCAGCCGACCAGCGCCTCGAAGGGCACGATCCGCATCTGGGCCTCATCCAGCGACGCCAGAGCGGGCAAGGAAAACGCGGCCCCCATCAGGGCCGCGCCAATCGCGAGACAGGAGCGGAAGCCCGCCATGTCAGCCCGCCCTCTCAACCACCTGTGGCGACCAGCGTCCAGTTCGGATTGTCGGACCCCATCACACGGGCAAAGGTCCAGACGTCCTTCTGTTTCTTGGCCTCTTTCGGGTTGCCCTCGACGATCTCGCCTGACTTGTCGCGCACGACCGAGTTCAGTTCGCCCACGAAACGAATGGTAATCTCGCCTTCGCGGGTGGCGTCGTCGAATTCGGCTTCCACGAGTTTCATCTCGCGCACACCAAGAAAGGTCGCGTCGATCTTGAGCCCGCGCGCTTCACGCTCTTCGACCACGGCCGCGAAACTCTCGTAGACGTCATCCGAGAGGAACGGCTTGATCTTGGCCATATCGCCGTTCTCGAAAGCCATGAGGATCATCTCGTAGGCGCCACGCGCCCCGGTGAGGAACTCGCCCACCGCGAAACTCGGCTCGGCGGTCTTCATCTTGCCCAGCGCCTCGACGCTCGCAGGATCGTCGGTGTGATCCGAAATGTCATGGTCCGGTCCACCTTCGATCACTTCGAATTTACCGCGGTTCGTCACCCGTTCCGTCTCGGTCCGGGTCACAACGGGCTTTTCAAAGCCCTCTCGGGTGCCAAGCACGTCGCGCAGACGCAGGATCAGAAAGATCGCAATGGCGGCAAGAACGATCAACTGGATGATCGGAGAAGACATGGGCACCTCGTTTTCCGTGTCGCGGTTTGAAACCCGCAGGATTGGAACATATGTAGGCGCTGGGTGTTGCCAAGTCCACTGGCGCACATTTACGTGCGTCCGTTCGGCCCGAGAGGAAAGCAAATGCCGCTGCTTCTGTTGTTCATCGCGATCCCGCTGATCGAGATCGGCCTGTTCATTCAGGTCGGTGGGCTCATCGGCCTGTGGCCGACGCTCCTCATTGTTCTGGTGACGGCGATCATCGGCTCCTATCTCGTGAAACAGCAGGGGCTCCAGGCGCTCAACCAGGTGGCCGACAGCTTCAACAGGTTGCGCAATCCCGCCGAACCCATGGCGCATGGCGCCATGATCCTGCTCGCAGGCGCGCTATTGCTGACGCCCGGGTTCTTTACCGACACGGTCGGTTTCCTGCTCCTTGTGCCGGGCATCCGGTCCTGGGCGTTTCGCGAGCTTCGCAAGCGGGTGAACGTGCAGTCGAGCTTCACCGTTCACGGCAACATGGGAGGACGCGACTTCCACGCCGGTCCCACGCGCGACGACAGCGTGATCGACGGCGAGTTCGAGGATGTCACGCAGGACAAACGCCCGACGCATCAGGTTCCCAAGGGTCCGTCAGGCTGGACCAAACACTGACAGTTTGTGATCGGCGAGGTAGATCCTGAGCCAGGGCGTGAACCGCTCGGGGTGTTCTGCGACCTCGGTTTCCAGCGCGGCCAGTCCGATCCAGCGCACCCCGTCGACCTCGTCCGGGTTCAAATGCAGGGTAGGGCGATGATCCGTCGTCACGAGAAACAGATCGACCACCTCGTGTTCGATCATGCCGCCCCCGACCTCGGCGCGGTATTCGATCTGGTCCTTCCACACGGGCGACACGCCGGTGATGCCCAGCTCCTCGTCCAACCGGCGATTTGCGCAGTCGACCGGCGCCTCGTCCCAGCGCGGATGGGTGCAACAGGTGTTCGCCCATAGCCCCGGTGTGTGATATTTTCCCGCCGCCCGCTGCTGGATCAGGATTTCGTCCTCATGGACGAGAAACACCGACACCGCACGGTGCCTGAGGCCCTCGGTATGAGCAGTCAGTTTCTCGACTGGCGTGAGCGTGCCGTCGACCCATGTGGGGATCATGTCTTTCATGGCGCTGCTGATACCCGCAGCGCCCGATCTTGGGAAGGCTCGAATAAACCGGTCCAAAGGGTGTCGGGGCGTTGAGGCTCGCCTGTGTTCCTGATAAAAAACCGCGACCTTTGAATTTTGGGAGTTACAAAATGGCTGATGAAGCGCAAGCCCCGACGGGCGCCGTCGCACAACCGGGCGCAGGGCAGGGGATCGTCATGCGCATCCTCGGGCAATACATCCGTGACATGTCCTTCGAGAACATTCTCGTGCAGAAGGGCGTTCAGGGCGAAATCCAGCCCGACCTCACGGTCGAGGTGGCGCTGGACGCGAAGAAGCGGACGGTCGAGAACCAGTATGAGGTGCTCACGAAATACAAGGTGACCTCCAAGGCCAAGGATTCGGGCGCGCAACTGTTCATCCTCGAACTGGAATACGCCGGGCTCTTTCACATCGAGAACGTGCCGGAAGACCAGATGCACCCCTTCCTGCTGATCGAATGTCCCCGGCAGCTGTTCCCCTTCGCGCGCCGGATCGTCTCGGACATCACGCGCGACGGTGGTTTCCCGCCAGTGAACCTCGACAACGTGGATTTCGTCGCGATCTACCGCAACGAAGTGGCGCGTCGGCAGCAGGCACAGGCCGCGCAGGCGCAGCCGAACTGATCGGTCTGGATCAGGCGATATGAACGCGGTCCCTTGGGGCCGCGTTTTGTTTTTGTGGGGTGAGTGAAGGGGCGTCAAGGATTCCGGGATTCCAGAATTCTAGAATCCTGGAATCTTGCAGGTATCTGATATCCTTACGGAAAATCTGCGTCGGTTAGCGGAAGGTGTTAATTCGGGGCGAATTTCTTCCAGATCGCCTTGTCGCCGAGCTTCTCGACAAAGGCGTCATGGGCGGCGCGCTCCTCGTCGGTGATCCGGGAGGCGAGCGCCTTGGGTCGCGGGCGCGGGCGCCATGTCTCATCCGGCACCTTCGCCTCGGTCTGTTTCTCGCCGCCGCCCAGAACGAGGTCCGGCTGACGCCCGCCGATCAGCTCCAGATAAACATCGGCCAGAATTTCGCTGTCGAGCAGCGCCCCGTGCAGGGTGCGGTGCGCGTTGTCGATTCCATAGCGGCGGCACAGCGCGTCGAGCGAATTGCCCGCACCGGGGAATTTCTTGCGCGCGATGAGCAGCGTGTCGATCGCCCGTTCCATGGGGATCTGCGGCTTGTTGCACCAGCCCAGTTCGGCATTCAGGAACGGCACGTCGAAGCCCGCGTTGTGGATGACCAGTTTGTCGGTGCCGATGAAGTCGAGGAAATCCTGCGCGATCTCCTTGAAGGTCGGAAAATCCTTCAGGAACTCGGCGGACAACCCATGCACCGCGAACGCCCCCTCGGGCATGTCGCGTTCGGGATTGATATACTGATGATAAGTCCGGCCCGTCGGCATGTGGTTGATCAGCTCGACGCAGCCGATCTCGACCATGCGGTCCCCGGTCTTGGGGTCGAAACCCGTCGTCTCGGTGTCCATCACGATCTCACGCATTCATCTTGCTCCTTATGTCGGCAAGGACAGACTGCACCCCGGCCCGCGCCCCGTCCATGGTCAGGGTTTCGATCACGTAATCGGCCTGCGCCCTTTTTTCGGCATCCGGCATCTGTTTCGACAGGATCGTCGCGAAGGTCGCCTCGTCCATCGTGCCCCGCGCAAGCACCCGTTCGCGTTGCACCTCGGGCGGGGCCGAGACGACGACCACCGCATCGACCAGATTGCGCCCGCTGCCCTCGAGCAGAAGCGGGATATCGAGCAGCACGATGTCAGCGTCCGTCTCCGCCAGAAACGCCGTCCGGTCGGCGGCGACGAGGGGGTGAACGATGGACTCAATCTGCTTGAGCGCACCAGGATCTGCCGCAATCCACGCCTTGAGGCGCGGACGACTGACCGCACCATCCTCGATTACATCGGGGTTCGCCGCGCGCATCGGCTCGACCGCCGCGCCGCCCGGCGCGTAAAGCCGATGCACCGCCGCGTCCGCGTCCCAGATCGCGACGCCTTCCTCCGCGAACATCTGCGCGGTGGTGGATTTGCCCATGCCGATGGAGCCGGTCAGGCCGATGACGAAACTCATGCGATGGCCGCCTGTCGTGCCGCGTCGTCCAGGGGTGGGCGCACGCCGAACCAGCGTTCAAAGCTCGGCGCCGCCTGACACAGGAGCATCCCGACCCCATCGGCGAGGTAGGCGCCATAGGTCGCGGCCTGCCGCAGGAACCTTGTGTCCGGCGGGTCGATAACCAGATCGCTGGCCGCCGCACCGGGCATGAGACCATCCATAGGCACGCGAAACTCCGAAGCACCCGCCGACCCGAGCGGTGTTGCGTTCACCACGAGCATCGCCCCGTCCGAGATGTTGCCAGCCTTGAGCCAGTCATGAACCTCGATGCGGGTGCCGAACTCGGACCGCAGGTTGTCGGCACGGGGGCGGGTGCGCGCAGTGAGGCGGATCTGTTCCACGCCGACCTCAAGCAGCGCCGCGATCACCACCCGCGCGGCGCGACCCGATCCGAACACGGCAGCCGGCCCCGCCTTGGGGTTCCAGCCCGGCACGGATTGGCGCAGGTTTTCGACGAACCCGTACCCATCTGTATTGTCGGCGTGGATCTTGCCGTCCTTGCGAAAGATGATCGTATTCGCGGCGGACATGAGCGCGGCGCGATCGGTAATGATGTCCGCGTGGTCCAGAACGCGCTTCTGGTAGGTCGCGCTCACATGCAGCCCGGCGAAGCCTGCCTTGGGCAGGGCCGCGATGACCTCGCCGATATCATCCCCTTCGACCTCGAGCGGAAGGTAGCGCCCAGCGGTGCCCGTCGCCCAGAGCCAGTAGTCGAAGAGGGCGGGCAGGCGGCTCGTCTCGCCGGGGGCGAGCAGGATGGCGGCGACCGGAGGCCCGGAACGGTTCATGTCGGCAAATCTCCCCTCACGATGAGATAGGAGATGAGTTCGGTCAGCGGCAACCCCAGAACGTTGAAGTAATCGCCCGCGACCTGGGTAAAGAGGCGAACGCCCTCTTCCTCGAGCTTGTAGGCCCCGACCGAATGACGGATGCTCTCCCAGTTCCGGGTGACGTAATCGTCTATGTAGGCCGACGACAGCACCCGCATCTGCATCCGCACAACTCCGACGTGCCGCCAGACCGGCTCGCCGTCGTGATAGATCACGGCGGCAGACAGCAGCCTGTGCGTCTTGCCCGATAGCGCTGCGAGTTGGTCGCGCGCCATATCGGGCGTCTCCGGTTTGGTCAGGATCACGCGATCCAGTTCCGCGATCTGATCGCAACCAAGGGTCAGCGCATCCAGGTGTTTCATCCCGACCTTGCGCGCCTTGTATTCGGCCAGCGCGTCGGCCACGTCGCGGGGCGAGGCCTCTTCCGCCGCCAGACCGGCCCGGATCGCCTCTTCATCGACTCGCGCGACCTGAACCTCGTGGGCGATGCCCGCGTTGGTCAGAAGCTGCGATCGGATCTGGGAGCCGGACGCAAGGATGAGGCGCATGTGGGGAACCTTGTGGAAAGTCTCGTTATGTTCCGACTTATGCGATTGTGGGTGAAGGGGTGTAAATCCCGGGTTCGGCACAACCCGCGGGTTTCTGCCCATTTCGCGCCGGGTCGCTCAACACGGGACAAGCAAATTTCGGGGTCCGGGGGGCAAGATTCCCCCCTGTGCTTTATGCCCGCGGTTATCAACAGGTTGATTTCCGATTAAGTCACTGAAATACATTGTGTTTTCCGGGTGAACTCGCGAAATAAGCGCGTTTGTCCTCTGCAGGTTATCCGCGTGGATAAGCATCGGGACAACCTCGTAATCCCCAGTATCCACAGGGCCTACATACCTACTAAAACCTTTTCTCTTTCTTTTCTTTATTAAGAAAGAAGGATGATCAACGGTTAACGGGAAACCTTGCAAAGAAGCCGGAGAACCCTGTTTTGATTGACTCGCGGGATGCTTGCCCCTATATCCCGCCGCCAAGGGGCCGTCCGGCCCACCTGTTTCCCATTTCATGACATGACCAAGCGACAGGGTCGCTTTGTCCATTGGTGACTTCCATGACCGAACGCCTGAACCTTGCCGATCTCAAGGCACAAAGTCCCAAGGACCTCCTTGCCCTCGCCGAGGAGCTGGAGATCGAGAATGCCTCGACCATGCGCAAGGGCGAGATGATGTTCCAGATCCTTCAGGCAAGGGCCGAGGATGGATGGGACATTGGTGGGGATGGCGTGCTCGAGGTGCTGCAGGACGGCTTTGGTTTCCTGCGCTCGCCCGAGGCGAACTATCTGCCCGGTCCCGACGACATCTACATGTCGCCCGACATGATCCGGAAGCATTCGCTGCGCACCGGCGACACGGTCGAGGGCGTCATCGCGGCGCCGGGCGAGAACGAGAACTACTTCGCCATCACCGAGGTCGAGAAGATCAACTTCACCGATCCCGAGATTGCACGGCACAAGGTCGCCTTCGACAACCTGACTCCGCTGCATCCCGACGAGCGTCTCAAGATGGAACTGGACGATCCGACGGTCAAGGACCGCTCGGCGCGGATCATCGACCTCGTGGCGCCTATCGGCAAAGGCCAGCGGTCGCTGATCGTCGCGCCGCCGCGGACCGGTAAGACCGTGCTGATGCAGAACATCGCGCATTCGATCTCGGTCAATCACCCCGAGGTCTACCTGATCGTGCTGCTCATCGACGAGCGGCCCGAGGAAGTGACCGACATGAAGCGGTCGGTGAAGGGCGAGGTCGTCGCCTCGACCTTTGACGAACCGGCCTCGCGTCACGTGGCGGTGTCGGAAATGGTCATTGAAAAAGCCAAGCGCCTCGTCGAACACAAGCGCGACGTGGTCATCCTGCTCGACTCGATCACCCGCCTGGGCCGGGCGTTCAACACCGTGGTGCCGTCGTCGGGCAAAGTTCTCACCGGTGGTGTGGACGCCAACGCGCTCCAGCGCCCCAAGCGGTTCTTTGGTGCCGCGCGGAATATCGAAGAGGGCGGATCGCTGACCATCATCGCGACGGCGCTTATCGATACGGGATCGCGGATGGACGAAGTCATCTTCGAAGAATTCAAGGGCACGGGTAACTCGGAACTGGTGCTGGATCGCAAGGTGTCCGACAAGCGGATCTTCCCGGCCATCGACATCCTCAAGTCCGGCACCCGGAAAGAGGAACTGCTGGTCGATCCGAAAGACCTGCAAAAGACCTATGTCCTGCGCCGCATCCTGAACCCGATGGGCACGACAGACGCCATCGAGTTCCTGATCTCGAAACTCAAACAGACCAAGTCGAACGGCGAGTTCTTCGACTCGATGAATGCCTGATTTCTGTTTTAAAACAGAAGGTTAGATATGGATACGATCTTTGCTCTGGCCTCGGCACGGGGTAAGGCTGGCGTCGCGGTGGTCCGGATTTCCGGGCCATCTGCTTTTGTGGCCGGTCGCGTGATTGCGGGGTCGTTGCCGGAACCGCGGAAGTCTGCCTTGCGCGTGCTGCGTGGCGCCACTGGACCTATCGACGAGGCGCTTGTCCTGTCGTTTGAGGCGGGGCACAGCTTTACCGGCGAGGACGTGGTCGAGTTCCAGGTGCATGGGTCAGTGGCTGTCGCCAACGCGCTGCTGTCCGAGCTTGGCGGCCAGCCTGATCTGCGGCTGGCCGAACCTGGTGAATTCACCCGCCGTGCGCTTGAGAACGAACGTCTCGATCTGGCGCAGGTTGAAGGGCTGGCAGACCTGATCGAATCCGAGACCGAGGCACAGCGGGTTCAGGCCCTGCGCGTTTTGTCTGGCGTGCTGGGTCAGAAGGCCGAGGCCTGGCGGACCGATCTGATCCGGGCGGCGGCGCTGCTCGAGGCGACGATAGACTTCGCCGACGAGGATGTGCCGGTGGACGTGTCGCCCGAGGTGCTTGACCTGATCGACCGGACGATGGCGTCGCTGGAGAGTGAAGTTGCCGGATCGCGAATTTCCGAACGCATCCGCGACGGCTTTGAGGTGGCAATCGTGGGTGCGCCCAACGCTGGTAAGTCGACCTTGCTCAATGCTCTTGCGGGGCGCGAGGCGGCGATTACCTCCGAGGTCGCCGGCACGACACGGGACGTGATCGAGGTGCGGATGGAGCTTGCCGGTCTGCCAGTCACAATGCTCGACACGGCGGGTCTGCGCGAGACGGATGATGTGGTGGAACGGCTCGGGGTGGAGAGGGCGCGGACCCGGGCCCTTGCCGCCGATCTTCGCATATTCCTGCTGTCCAGCGAGCCGCTGGATTTTGATCCGCTCGACGGGGATATCGTTGTCGAGGGCAAAGCGGACATCACGGGGCGAGGCATCTCGGGCAAAACGGGCGAGGGCATCGACTACCTTGTCGAGCAGGTCGCGGCGGTTCTGTCGGAACGTGCGAGCCATGCCGGAACGGCGATCCGCGCCCGGCATCGTTTCGCCATGACTCACGCGCGTGAGGCTTTGGAAACCGCTCGAATCGAGGTACAGAGCGGGTCCGAACGAAGCGAGCTGGCGGCCGAAGAATTATGGTCCGCCATCCGCGCACTTGATTCGCTGGTCGGGCGGGTCGATGTAGAGATGATCCTCGACGAGATTTTCGCCAGCTTCTGTCTGGGCAAATAACCGGCTGGGCAGGTGGGGCGCGGCTTTAACCATGGGAGTGTTTCACGTGAAACATTCATTCGATGTCATCGTGGTCGGCGGCGGCCATGCAGGTGCGGACGCCGCTTTGGCGTCCGCTCGTGTTGGTGCGCGGACCGCTCTGGTGACGCTGAAGCGCGGTGATCTGGGCGTCATGTCGTGCAACCCAGCGATTGGCGGACTTGGCAAGGGGCACCTCGTGCGCGAAGTCGATGCGCTGGATGGGGCCATGGGACGCGCTGCGGATATGGCGGGGATACAGTTCCGGCTGCTCAATCGGTCCAAGGGTCCGGCGGTGCAGGGGCCACGGGCGCAGGCCGACCGAAAGCTCTATCGCGCAGCAATGGCGCAGATTGTGGCCGAGGCCGAGAACCTGACCATCGTTGAAGGCGAGGCAACCGAGTTGCTCATGTCCGGGAACAGCGTGACCGGCCTCCGGCTGGCCGATGGCTCGGATTTGACCGCGTACGCGGTGGTTCTGACAACGGGGACCTTTCTCCGTGGCATCATCCATATCGGGGATCGCCATTTTTCGGGCGGCCGCATGGGCGACAAGCCGTCGGTCAAACTCGCCGAGCAGATCGACGGATTTGGCCTGCCGCTTGGTCGGTTGAAGACCGGCACGCCGCCGCGGCTGGATGGCAAGACGATCAACTGGGATATTCTGGACGAACAGCCCGGCGACGATGAGCCGGAAGTTTTCTCGTTCCTCAACAAGGTGCCGGCCGCGCGGCAGGTGTCTTGCGGGATCACCCATACCAACGAAAAGACGCACGAGATTATCACGGCCAATCTCTCGCGGTCGGCGATGTATGGGGGCCATATCGACGGGGTTGGCCCGCGTTACTGCCCGTCGATCGAGGACAAGGTCGTGCGGTTCGCCGACAAGACGTCGCACCAGGTGTTCCTGGAGCCGGAAGGGTTGGACGACGACACGGTTTATCCCAACGGGATCTCGACGTCGCTCCCTGAGGATGTGCAAGAGGCCTATGTCCGGTCTATCAGAGGGCTTGAGGACGTGCGGATTCTTCAGCCGGGTTATGCGATCGAGTATGATTACGTTGATCCCCGCGCGCTTCGTCAAACGCTCGAGGTGCGCGATGTGCCGGGCCTATATCTTGCGGGCCAGATCAACGGGACCACAGGATATGAAGAAGCAGCTGCACAGGGGACCGTTGCGGGTTTCAATGCCGCGTTGGCGTCTCTGGGTCGCGATCCGCTGATTTTTTCGCGCTCCTCTTCATATATCGGCGTGATGATCGACGACCTGATCACGCGTGGCGTGACGGAGCCCTATCGCATGTTCACGTCTCGTGCAGAGTTCCGTTTGTCCCTTCGGGCTGACAATGCAGACCAGCGGCTGACCCCCATCGGAATCGAGATCGGGGCAGTATCGGAGCGGCGGCGTCGGGCCTTCGAACACAAGATGGAACGCCTGGCCCAGGCGACCGAGGCGCTGTCGGCAAGGACCTATACGCCGCAGCAGGTGAACGCGGTTGGTGGTCAAGTGCGGGAGGACGGAACGCGCCGGTCGGCTTATGATCTGCTCTCGATTCCGGGCATGACGTTCGCCCGCGTTTCGCAGCTTGATGATAGCTTCTCGGAGATTGATTCCGAAACGCGGGCTCAGGTGTCGAAGGACGCGCTTTACGCCAAGTATATCGAGCGTCAGAAGCGCGAAGTCGAGGCGATGCAACGGGACGAGGGTCAGGCGATCCCGGAGGGATTCGATTACTCTTCGCTCGATGGGCTGACCAAGGAGCTTCAGGGAAAACTGAATCGCGTCCGCCCGGCCACTTTGGCGCAGGCCGGTCGGATTGAGGGTATGACCCCCGCCGCCCTGACTTTGATCCTCGCCAAAGTTCGGCAATCGGCGCGGGTCCGCACGGCATGACGGCAACGGCCTTTGCGGCGCAGACGAATGTTTCACGTGAAACATTGGATCGGCTGACCATCTACGCAGAGCTCCTGCGAAAGTGGAATCCCAAGATCAACCTGGTTGCGAAGTCCACGCTGCCCGAAGTCTGGAGCCGGCATTTTCTGGACTCCGCGCAGGTGCTGGAGATCGCAGGGCAGGGGCGCCGCTGGGTCGATATCGGAACCGGGGGCGGCTTTCCCGGCGTGGTGGTGGCGATTCTTGCAATGGAGGTGCGCCCCGACCTGACAGTGACGTGCATCGAATCGGATGGGCGCAAGGCTGCCTTTCTGCGCACCGTCTTGCGTGAGACCGGGGTCGACGGGTCCGTCATTGCTAGCCGCATTGAAGAGGTCGAGCCTCAAGGTGCCGATATCTTGTCTGCCAGGGCGCTCGCACCGCTAGATGTGCTTCTCTCCTACGCCTCGCGACATCTGAAGCCTGATGGGGAGGCGCTGTTCCTCAAAGGTGCAGACCACGAAAAGGAGCTGTCGGAAGCCCTTGAAACGTGGTCCTTCCGGGCAGATAAGATCGTAAGCAAGACGAACCCCGAAGCGGTGGTTCTGAAAATCGGAGGCATCGAGCGTGGCTAATCCCAAGATCATCGCGGTTACAAACCAGAAGGGTGGTGTGGGCAAGACCACGACCGCGATCAACCTGTCGGCGGCACTGGCGGCGGGAGGTCGGCGGGTGCTGATCGTGGACCTCGACCCGCAGGGAAACGCATCGACCGGGCTAGGAATCGAGGCCTCTACACGTGGTTTGACGACCTATGACTTGTTGATCGAAGAAGTTCCGCTTCAAGATGTAGTGGTCGAAACCGAGGTGCCGGGCGTCGTGATTGCCCCGGCCACGACCGATCTTTCCTCGGCCGATATCGAGCTGGTGGCGAACGAGAAACGCTCGCACCTGCTGCATGATTCGCTGCGCTCGCCCGAGGTTGATCGGCTCGCGCTCGATTACGTGATCATTGATTGCCCGCCCTCGCTCAACCTGCTGACGGTGAACGCGCTTGTTGCGGCCCATTCCGTGCTGATCCCGCTTCAGTCCGAGTTCTTTGCGCTTGAGGGCCTGTCGCAACTCATGCTGACCATCCGCGATGTGCGGGAGGCCGCAAATCCGAACCTGCGGATCGAGGGCGTCGTTCTGACCATGCATGACACGCGCAACAACCTGGCCCAACAGGTCGAAGCGGACGCACGCGAAACGCTTGGTGAACTTGTGTTCAAGACAGTGGTGCCGCGCAACGTGCGGGTCAGCGAAGCGCCGTCCTTTGCGATGCCCGTCATTCAATACGACCCGCTGTCGAAAGGCAGCCAAGCCTATATGGCACTCGCAGAAGAACTCGTCGCGAAGGCGGGGTAAGGAGGCAGAGATGGCGACACCGCCGAAGAATCGTGGTCTGGGGCGTGGTTTGTCCGCGCTGATGGCCGATGTGCAGACCGAACCGGCCAAGACGGCCTCGGAGCAGCCCGCGCGCAAGCCTGACATGATGATCCCGATCGGGCACATCAAGGCGAACCCGAAGCAGCCACGGCGGCAGTTTTCGCAGGAGGCGCTCGACGAATTGACCGCTTCGGTCAAGGAGAAGGGGATCATCCAGCCGCTGATTGTCCGGCATCATCCGAACGAAGAGGGTGTGTTCGAGATCGTCGCGGGCGAACGCCGTTGGCGCGCGGCGCAGGCCGCGCGGCTGCACGAGGTTCCGGCAATTGTCCGCAGCTATTCCGAGCGCGAAGCCTACGAAATCGCGATCATCGAGAACATCCAGCGCGCCGATCTCAATGCGGTGGAAGAGGCCGCGGGCTACAAGCAGTTGATGGATCAGTTCGGTCACACACAAGAACAGCTATCGGAAGCTCTGGGGAAATCCCGCTCGCATCTTGCGAACATGATGCGGCTTCTGAACCTTCCGGGCGAAGTGCTTGATTACGTGCGGGACGGTCGGCTGTCGGCGGGTGCCGCGCGGGCGATGATCACGGCGGAGGACCCGTTGGCGCTGGCCAAGGCGGCGGTGGCCAAGGGGATGTCGGTGCGCGAGATCGAGAAGCTCGCCAAGGGTGGGGAGCCAAAGAAAAGCGCGGCGCGTCCGGCGACCTACAAGACCAAGGATGCCGATACCGTGGCGCTCGAGGGCGATCTGTCCGCGACACTCGGGATGCGGGTAACCATCGACCACAAGACGGGCGACGAGGGCGGGTCGATCACGATCAGCTACAAGACGCTCGAGGAGCTTGACGACCTCTGCGCCAAGCTGGGTGGCGGTGCCTAGTCGGGCAGCAGCGCGGTAATCACCGCGTTGAGCACAGCGCGGCCTTCGGGGGTCGCAATCAGGTGGCCTTGTTCTTCGTGGACGAGGCCATTTTCTTTGAGGTTGGCGATTTCTTTTGAATCCAAAGGCTTACCGAGGAGAGATTCGTAGCGGGCGAAATCCGTTCCTCTCGTCGTCCTGAGCGACATCATCAGGTATTCTGACGCGTGGTCTTTACGAGAAAGCGCAGTTTCGCCGGCGCTTCCGGAGCCGCTTTTGACCATCTGGAGCCACTTCGCAGGGCCAAGCTCGGTCCAGGTCTCGTGACGCACGCCGTTCCGGGTGATCCGACCGTGTGCGCCGGGACCGATGCCAAGGTAATCGCCGCCCATCCAGTAAATCAGGTTGTGACGCGATTCCTGCCCGGGCCGCGCGTGGTTCGACACCTCGTAGGCGGGGAGACCGGCGTTGGTCGTGATCTCCTGCGTCAGGAAATACATATCGGCGGCAAGGTCTTCGTCCGGCAATCCCCGCAGCTTGCCACGGGACGCGCGGTCGCCAAAGGCGGTGCCGTCCTCGACGGTGAGCTGGTAGAGCGACAGGTGATCTGGTTCGAAGCTGATCGCGCGGGTCAGTTCGGCCTGCCAGTCGGCGAGGCTCTGATCCTGACGCGCGTAGATGAGGTCGAAATTCACTCGGTCAAAGGTGCTGCGGGCGACGTCAAGGGCGCCCAAGGCTTGCTCGACATTGTGCAGCCGTCCGAGCGCCTTCAGGTCGCGGTTGTTCAACGCCTGAAAACCCATCGACACGCGGTTCACGCCAGCGTCACGATAACCCGCGAACCGGGCGGCCTCGACCGACGAAGGGTTCGCCTCCAGCGTGATCTCGATGTCGTTGGCCGGAGTCCAATGGGAAAGCGTGGTCTCAAGGATCGCGCCGACGAGGCGCGGTTCCATGAGCGAGGGCGTTCCTCCGCCGAAATAGACGGAGTTGAGCAGCCGGTCGGGGGTGTCGGCGGCGACGCGGTCAAGCTCGGACAGATAGGCGCGCAGCCAGTCCTCCTGGTCGATAGAGGCCGAGATATGGCTGTTGAAGTCGCAGTAGGGGCACTTGGCGGCGCAGAAGGGCCAATGGACGTAGAGACCGAAGCCGCCGTGCCGCCAATCCTCGACAGGTTCAGCCAAAACAGCCCTCGACCAGTTTGGCAAAGGCGACGGCGCGGTGGCTCATGTCGTGTTTTTTGGCCGGGTCCATCTCGCCGAACGTCACGTCGAAGCCGTCGGGGATGAACATGGGGTCATAACCAAAGCCCTGTTCGCCGCGCGGTGGCCAGGTCAGGCGACCGGAAACCTGCCCGTCAAAGATCTCGTCATGCCCATCGGGCCAGGCGAGGCAGAGCGTGCAGTTGAAGGATGCCCTGCGCGGTTCAGGGGCCTTATCAGTCTCTAGCAAAGCCCAAGTCTTTTCCATGGCCCTGCTAAAATCGCGCCCGTTCGGCGTTTCGGCCCAGTCTGCGGTATAGACGCCGGGGGCACCGTTCAAGGCATCGACCATCAGGCCGCTGTCATCAGACAGGGCGGGCAGGCCGGATTCCTTGGCGGCGAAATGCGCCTTGATCCGGGCGTTGCCGGCAAAGGTATCCTCGGTCTCGGCGGGTTCGGGCAGGCCAAGATCACCCGCCGACACGACGGACACGCCAAAGGGTTCGACGAGCGCGGCAATCTCGCGCAGCTTGCCTTTGTTGTGGCTGGCGATGACCAGCTTGTCGCCCGTGAACCTGCGCATCAGGCGATGGCCGCCTTCTGGGCCGCGACGAGATCGAGCACGCCTTTCTCGGCAAGCCCCATGAGGTCATCCATCTGGGCGCGCGAGAAGGTCGAGCCCTCGGCGCTCATCTGCACTTCGATCAGACGGCCGGTGCCTGTCATCACGAAATTGCCGTCCACGCCGGCCTCGGAATCCTCGGGGTAATCGAGGTCGAGCACGGCCTGACCTGCGTAAATGCCGCAGGATACCGCGGCAACGGGATCGACGAGGGGATCAGTCTTGATATCGCCCGCCTTCATAAGCTTGTTCACGGCCAGACGCAGCGCCACCCAGCCGCCGGTGATCGACGCGCAGCGGGTGCCGCCGTCGGCCTGAATCACGTCGCAGTCCACGGTGATCTGGCGTTCGCCAAGCGCCTGACGATCCACGCCCGCGCGCAGAGAACGACCAATAAGCCTTTGAATTTCAACGGTTCTTCCGCCCTGTTTGCCGGTAGCCGCCTCGCGACGCATCCGCGAGGACGTGGACCGGGGCAACATCCCGTATTCCGCCGTCACCCAGCCCATGCCGGTGTTGCGCAGAAACGGCGGCACGCGCTCTTCGAGCGAGGCGGTGCACAGCACATGCGTATCCCCGATCTTGATCATGCAGGAGCCTTCGGCATGCTTCGTGACCCCCGTTTCAATTGAAATCGGGCGCATTTGATCTACATTCCGGCCTGACGGGCGCATGGCGTGTCCTTTCTGTGAGCGTGCCCGTGGGTGTCACGGGTCGCGCGGAAAAGCAAGCGTGGGAGAGCGCATGACCGACCGGCCGACAGGCTACGATGCGTTGAACGACAGGTCGCGGGAGGTGTTCCGGCGGCTGGTCGAGTCATATCTTGAGACCGGCGATCCGGTGGGGTCGCGCACCCTGACCCGGTCGCTGACGGAAAGGGTGTCGGCGGCCACGATCCGCAATGTCATGCAGGACCTCGAGTTCATGGGGCTTCTGGACAGTCCGCACATCTCGGCCGGACGGGTTCCGACCGAACGGGGGCTGCGCATGTTCGTGGACGGGTTCCTCGAGGTGGGCGAGCTGACCGAGGACGACCGGGGGAAGATCGACGAGACGCTGGGGGCCAATGACCGGGACGTTGGGGCGCTTCTCAACAACGTGGGGCGGGCGCTGTCGGGGATCACGGCGGGCGCGAGCCTGGTGCTGACGCCGAAACAGGAAGCGCCCATCAAGCATATCGAATTCGTGAGTCTTGGCGCTGACCGTGCGCTGACCGTGCTTGTCTTTGCCGACGGTCAGGTCGAAAACCGGCTGTTCACGCCGCCGCCGGGGCAGACACCCAGTGCGATGCGGGAGGCGGCCAACTTCCTCAATGCGCTCGCCGAGGGGCGGACGCTGGGCGAACTCCGCCGGGTGATCGCGGTCGAGATCGAGAAGCGGCGGCAGGAGCTGGATCAATTGGCCACCGCGCTCGTCGAAAGCGGGCTAGCGGTCTGGGATGGCGAGGGCAGCGGCACGGACCGGCTGATCGTGCGGGGGCAGGCGAACCTGCTCAAGGGTCAGGGCAATGCCGCCGACCTCGAACGGATCACGAGCCTCTTTGACGACCTCGAACGAAAACGTGATATCGCCGAATTCCTCGAACTGGCCGAGGATGGCGAGGGTGTGCGCATTTTCATTGGCTCCGAGAACAAACTTTTCTCACTTTCCGGTTCCTCTCTGGTGGTTTCTCCATATATGAACGCTGACCGAAAGATTGTCGGTGCGGTTGGGGTCATCGGACCCACGCGGCTCAACTATGGGCGGATCGTGCCGATTGTGGATTACACAGCTCAACTGGTCGGACGACTGATTTCCGACCGGGGTTAGAGACCGGGTGAAGAGGTAGAGATGGCGGACGCAAAGAAACAACCGTTGGACGATATCGAAGCGGCAATCGAAGAAATCATGGGCGATCAGGGCAAGGCGGCGAAGCCGGAACCCGAGGTGGCGCCCGAGGCCGAGATCGCTCCGGAAGCAGCCGAGGCGATGACCGAAGAGACGGATATCGTTGCGGAACTGACGGCAGAACGCGATGCAATGCGCGACAAGTGGATGCGCGCCCTGGCCGATGCGGAAAATTCGCGCAAGCGGTCGGAGCGGGACCGGCGCGAGGCCGAGAATTATGGCGGGTCGAAGCTCGCCCGCGACATGCTGCCGGTCTACGATAACATGAAGCGTGCGCTCGAGGCGATCGACGACGAACTGCGGGAAAAGGCCTCGGGTCTCGTCGAGGGAATCGAGCTGACCATGCGGTCGCTCCTTGGGATTTTCGAGAAGCACGGGATCCGGGTGATTGCGCCCGAGGTAGGCGACAAGTTCGACCCCGAAGAGCACGAGGCGATGTTCGAGGCCCCGGTGCCCGGGACCACGAAGGGCGCCATCATCCAGGTGATGGCCGAAGGTTTCATGATCCACGACCGACTGCTGCGTCCAGCGCAGGTGGGCGTGTCGTCCAATCCGGGCTGATTTGGTTTCGCCGCAGACTGCGTCTGCGACGACCGGTTAGGGGGAGGCTAGCCTCCCCCCAAACCCCCCTCCAAGGTATTTATGAAGCAGTGAAGGGGAGGTCGGCTCAGTCGGCGCTCAGCGCCTTCAGCTTGTAGATCAGATCCAGCGCCTCGCGGGGCGTAAGCTCGTCGGGATGAATCTCGGCGAGCTCTTCCGTGAGCGGGGATGTGGTCGGCTTTTGCGGGGCGGGCGCCGGCTGAATGGCCGAGAAGAGCGGCAGGTCGTCGATGATCGCCTTCTGGCTGCCGCCCTCGCGTTCACCCTTTTCCAGCGCGTCGAGTACCACGCGGGCGCGTTCAATGACCGGGGCGGGCAGGCCCGCGAGTTTCGCAACCTGCACGCCGTAGGACCGGTCCGCGGCCCCCTTGCGCACCTCGTGAAGGAAGATCACCTCGCCTTCCCATTCCTTGACGGCGATGGTCGCGTTGTCGACGCCGATCAGCTTGCCCGCAAGCTGGGTCAACTCGTGGTAATGGGTGGCGAAGAGTGCACGGGAGCGGTTCGCGTCGTGCAGGTGTTCGAGCGTGGCCCAGGCGATGGAAAGGCCGTCGTAGGTCGCCGTGCCGCGGCCGATTTCGTCGAGGATGACGAGCGCGCGGTCGTCGGCCTGATTGAGGATCGCGGCGGTTTCGACCATTTCCACCATGAAGGTCGAGCGGCCCCGGGCGAGGTCATCCGACGCGCCGACGCGGGAATAAAGCTGGCTGACGATGCCGATGTGCGCTTCGGTGGCCGGGACATAGCTGCCGGTCTGGGCGAGGAGCGCGATGAGGGCGTTCTGGCGGAGGAAGGTCGATTTACCGGCCATGTTGGGTCCGGTGAGGAGCCATATGGCGGCGCTTTCGCCCTCGGCGGTCAGACAGCAGTCGTTCGCGACGAAGCTGTCGCCGCCTTGGGCGCGCAGGCTGCGTTCGACGACGGGATGGCGGCCACCGGCGATATTGAAGGCGCGGCTGTCATCTACGGAAGGCTTGCACCAGTTCTCGGTTACGGCAAGCTCGGCAAAGGCCGCGACCAGGTCGATCTCGGCCAGCCCGCGGGCGGCGTCGCCGAGGACCGCGTGGCAGCTCAGAGTTTCGGATTTCAGGCCGTCATAGAGACGCTTTTCAATCTCAAGCGCGTGGTTGCCCGCGTTCAGGATGCGGGTTTCCAGCTCGGACAGTTCCACTGTGGTGAATCGGACCTGGTTGGCGGTGGTCTGACGGTGGATGAAGGTCTCGGACAGCGGCGGTGACAGCATCTTTTCCGCATGGGTTGCGGTGGTTTCGATGAAATACCCCAAGACGTTGTTGTGCTTGATCTTGAGCGACGTGATTCCTGTCGCCTCGATGAAGTCCGCCTGCATTCCGGCGATCACCCCGCGCCCCTGATCGCGGAGTTTGCGCGCCTCGTCGAGGTTGTCGTCGTAGCCCGCGGCGATGAAGCCGCCGTCGCGGGTGAGGAGCGGCGGCTCGGCGATGAGCGCCCGGTCCAAAAGGTCGACGAGGTCGTCGTGGCCCGTCAGGCTCTGGCGCGCATGGGCGAGGAGGTCGGGGGCGTCCTCGGGGATTGCGGCGGCGATGTCGGCAGCGGCGGCGAGGCCGTTGCGGATCGCGGCGAGATCGCGGGGGCCGCCACGGTCGAGCGCCAGGCGGGACAGGGCGCGGTCGATGTCGGGGACATTGCGCAGCGCCTCGCGCAGGTTGGCGCGCAGGCGCGGTGCCTCGATCATCGCCTCGACGGCGGCGAGGCGGTCGTGGATCGTGGACAAGGTGCGTGAGGGTGAGGAAATGCGCCGTTCGAGCAGCCGTCCCCCACCCGCCGTCACGGTCAGGTCGATGGTGGATAGGAGCGAGCCGTCGCGGCCTCCGGACAGTGCGTGGGTGAGTTCAAGGTTGCGCCGGGTCGCGGCGTCGATCTGCATGGCGGCCTGCGCCTGTTCGCGCACCGGGGGCCGCAGGAGCGGGAGTTTCCCCTTCTGCGTGATGTCGAGGTATTCTACGATGGCGCCCATGGCGCCGATCTCGGCCCGCTCGAAGCTGCCGAAGGCATCCAGAGTCGAGACGTTGAAGAGCGCGCAGAGCCGATCCTGTGCGTTGGTGCTGTCAAAGGCGGCGCGGCCCAGCGGAGTGAGCGCCGCGCCCATATCAGTGACTAATTCGTCCAAACTCGGCTCGAAATTCTCGCTAACCACAACTTCGCGCGGGGCGATCCGCGCAAGCTCCGGGCCAAGCCGTCCAATCGCCACCGGCATGACCCGGAAGGCTCCGGTCGAGATATCGACCCAGGCGAAGGCGGCGCTGTCGCGCACCTCGGCATAGGACGCGAGAAAGTTGTGGCGGCGCGCATCGAGCAGCGAATCCTCGGTCAGCGTGCCGGGGGTGACGAGGCGCACCACGTCACGGTGGACCACGGATTTCGAGCCGCGTTTCTTGGCCTCGGCCGGGTCCTCCATCTGTTCGCAGACGGCGACGCGGTGTCCCTTGCGGATGAGGGTGAGCAGATATCCCTCGGCGGCGTGAACCGGCACGCCGCACATGGGAATGTCCTCGCCCAGATGTTTGCCGCGTTTCGTCAGCGCGATGTCGAGCGACTGCGCGGCGGCGACAGCATCATCGAAGAACAGCTCATAGAAATCGCCCATGCGGTAGAACAGAAGCGCATCAGGGTACTTCGACTTGAGGTCGAGATACTGCGCCATCATCGGCGTTACGGCGGCATTCTGAGTGTTCACGCGGGCTCCCCGGTCCTGAGTTCCTGCAGAATCTAGCGGGGTGTGCGGCGGGACGAAACCCACGATCGGTTTCAGGAATTGCGCAGGCGGCTGACCCAGTTCCACGAGGAGCGGCACATGTCGTCCAGATCCCGCGTCGCTTGGAAGCCGAGGTAATCGCGGGCCGTCGTCGGGTCTGCATAGAAACAGTCGATATCGCCCGCCCGGCGCGGTCCGATCTGGTAGGCAAGGGCTTTGCCGCAGGCCCGTTCGTAGCTTCTGAGCATGTCGAAGACGGAATAACCCGTGCCCGTGCCGAGGTTCAGGACATGCGTGTCCTGTTCGTCCAGCAACTTGGCCACGGACTGGACATGCCCGCGGGCGAGATCGACGACATGGATGTAGTCGCGAACCCCTGTGCCGTCGGGCGTGTCGTAGTCATCGCCGAAAACGGTGAGCTGCGCGAGTTCGCCGGTCGCGACCTTGGCGATATAGGGCATCAGGTTGTTCGGGATATCGTTCGGGTCCTCGCCGATGAGGGCCGAGTCGTGCGCGCCTGCCGGGTTGAAGTAGCGCAGGATGCCATAGGTCCAGCGCGGATCGCTGTCTTTCAGCTGCCGGAGCAGGGTTTCGCAGGTGACCTTGGACTGGGCATAGGGCGACACGGGGGCGAGGCGGTGGTCCTCGGTATAGGGCAGGGACTGCGGCTCGCCGTAGACGGTCGCTGTCGAGGAAAAGACAACGTTGAACACGTTCGCGTCGCGCATTGCCATGAGAACGTTGGAAAACCCCGTGCAGTTCGTCTCGAAGTAATCGAGCGGCTTTTCGACCGACTCCCCCACTGCCTTTTTCGCGGCGAAGTGGATGACGGCGTCAATCGGGTGGCGGGCAAAGACGCTGGCGAGAAAAGTCCTGTCCAGCACGTCGCCCTTGTGCGCTGTCACGGGTGCGTCGGTGATCTGGGCGAGGCGGTCGATGACATCCGCTCGGGCGTTCGAGAAATTGTCGACGATCACCACGTCGAAGCCGGCGGATTTCAGTTCCACGTAGGTATGCGAGCCGATGTATCCTGCGCCGCCGGTGAGAAGAATGGTCCTGGTCATGTAAAGCCCCTTGCTGTCCGTGCAATCTACGAGGAACGGCGGACAAGTGCATCAGGGTGTTGTGTAAATTATCTGGACACCCTTGCGCGAACTATTATTGCCGAATATATCGCCATAGCTTTGCGAAAATTTCGCACGTCGAGCGCTCGTTGCAGCGTTCATGCAATTCGGTTGAGACAGGGGGATGTCATGGCTAAAGACGCCGGGACGATGGGAGGACGGAACATGGCAGGCAAACCCCGGATCACGCGCGAAGAGGCGCTGGCCTTTCACCTCGAGCCGCGGCCCGGTAAGTTCGACATCGCGCCCAGCGTGCCGATGACGACGCAGCGGGACCTGTCGCTGGCCTATTCGCCCGGCGTCGCGGTGCCCTGCGAGGCGATTTTCGAGAACCCCGAGACGGCCTATGACTATACCAACAAGGGCAACCTTGTCGCGGTGGTGTCCAACGGGACGGCGGTTCTGGGCCTTGGCAACCTTGGTGCGCTGGCATCAAAGCCCGTGATGGAGGGCAAGTCGGTGCTTTTCAAACGGTTCGCCGACGTGAACTCGATAGACATCGAGCTGGATACCGAAGACCCGGACGAGATCATAAACGCGGTCCGGCTGATGGGGCCGACCTTCGGCGGCATCAACCTCGAGGACATCAAGGCGCCCGAGTGTTTCATCATCGAACAGCGCCTGAAGGAACTGATGGACATTCCGGTATTCCACGATGACCAGCACGGCACGGCGGTGATCTGCGCGGCGGGGCTGATCAACGCGCTGCATATCTCGGGCAAGGACATTGCCGATTGCCGGATCGTGCTGAACGGGGCAGGGGCCGCCGGGATCGCCTGTATCGAACTGCTCAAGGCTATGGGGGCCAAGCACGACAACTGCATCGTCTGCGACACCAAGGGCGTCATCTATCAGGGCCGAACCGAGGGGATGAACCAGTGGAAATCGGCCCATGCGGTCGCGACCGAATTGCGCACGCTGGAAGAGGCGATGGTGGGTGCGGACGTGTTCCTTGGCGTGTCCGTTCGGGGCGCAGTGACGCAGAAAATGGTGTCTAACATGGCTGAAAACGCCGTGATTTTTGCCATGGCCAACCCGGACCCCGAGATCACGCCGGAAGAGGTCCACGAGGTCCGCGAGGATGTAATCGTGGCCACCGGGCGCTCGGACTACCCCAACCAGGTGAACAACGTTCTGGGCTTTCCCTATCTGTTCCGCGGTGCGCTCGACATTCACGCCCGTGCGATCAATGACGAGATGAAGATCGCCTGTGCCGAGGCGCTCGCCAAGATGGCGCGCGAGGATGTGCCGGACGAGGTCGCGCTGGCATACGGGAAAAAGCTGTCCTTCGGGCGCGACTACATCATCCCGACGCCCTTCGATCCGCGTCTCATCCACGAGATCCCGCCGGCGGTGGCCAAGGCCGGGATCCAGAGCGGCGTCGCGCGGCGGCCGATCATCGACATGGACCGTTACGCGGCAACGCTGAAGGCACGGATGGACCCGACCGCCTCGATCCTGCGGGGCCTCAACGCGCGGGCGCGGCAGGCGCAGGCGACGATGATCTTCGCGGAGGGCGATGATCCCCACGTCCTGCGTGCGGCCGTCCAGTACCAGCGCAACGGTTACGGCAAGGCCTTGGTCGTCGGGCGCGAGGCCGATGTGAAGGACAAGCTCGGCGCGGCGGGCATGGCGGACGCAGTCGCGGAGCTCGAGGTCGTGAACGCGGCCAACACCGCGCACCTCGCGACCTACAAGGCGTTTCTTTATGACCGATTGCAGCGCAAGGGCTATGATCGGCACGACATTCACCGGCTCGCCGCGCGGGACCGTCACGTGTTCGCCGCGCTGATGCTCGCGCATGGGAATGGCGATGCGCTGGTGACCGGGGCCACGCGCAAATCGGCGCATGTGCTGGAGCTGATCAACCACGTTTTCGACGCCGGGCCACAGGACGGGGCGGTGGGCGTGACCGCGATGCTGCATCGGGGCAAGATCGTGCTGATTGCCGATACGCTGGTCCATGAGTGGCCCGAGGCCGAGGACCTCGCCAATATCGCCGAGGGCGCCGCGAGTGTGGCGCGCGACCTGGGGCTGGAGCCGCGCGTTGCCTTCGTCAGCTTCTCGAACTTCGGCTACCCGGTGTCGGAACGCGCCGAAAAGATGCACGAGGCGCCCGCGATCCTCGACGCGCGGGGCGTGGATTTCGAGTATGATGGCGAAATGACCGTGGACGTGGCGCTGAACCCCGATGTGCTGGCGCAATATCCGTTCTGCAAGCTCACGGGCCCGGCGAATATCCTGGTCGTGCCCGCGCGGCACTCGGCGTCCATTTCGGTCAAGCTCATGCAGGAGATGGCCGGTGCGACGGTGATCGGGCCGATCCTGACCGGGGTGAAGAAGCCGATCCAGATCGCCTCCACCACCTCGACCTCGAACGACATTCTGAACATGGCCGTGCTCGCAGCCTGCAAGGTCGGCTGATGATCTGGTCGTTCGGCTCGATCAACGTCGATCACGTTTACCGGGTGCCGCATCTGCCCGCGCCCGGCGAGACGCTCACGGCATCGGGCATGACCAGCGGGCTGGGCGGCAAGGGGGCGAACCAATCCGTCGCCGCTGCGCGGGCTGGCCGAGATGTTCGACACATCGGGCGGGTCGGCAGCGACCGCTCCGTGCTCGATGCGATGGCGGATCTTGGCGTGGATGTCCGGCTTGTCGAGACAACGGATGGCATAACCGGGCACGCAAACATCTACGTCGACGACGAAGCCGAAAATCAGATCGTCATCATTGCCGGCGAGAACCGGAATCAGTCTCTAACGCACCTGAAATTCGCGCTGGGCGGCGCGCAGAACGGCGATATCCTGCTTTTGCAGAACGAGGTCGATCTCGTGGCGGACGCCGCCCGACTGGGCCGTGCGGCGGGGTGTTTCGTGATCTATTCCGCCGCGCCCTTTGTCGCCGAGGATGCGGTTGCGATGCTGGGCCAGATAGACCTTCTAGTGCTGAACGCGGTCGAGGCCGCGCAGATGGCCGCGTATCTCGATGTGCCCGAAACCGAGATCGACGCGCCCAATGTGCTGGTCACGCGGGGGCCGGAGGGGGCCGAATGGCGCGGGGGCGAGCATGTGGTCCAGCCGGGGTTCCAGGTCACACCCGTGGACACGACCGGCGCGGGAGATTGCTTCATCGGCTATGTCGCCGCCGCGCTGGACGAGAGGCTTTCGGTGCAGGCGGCGCTGCGTCTTGCCGCCGGTGCCGCTGCGCTCCAGGTCACGCGGATGGGCGCCTCTGCGGCCATGCCGTCGCGCGACGAGGTCGAGGCGTTTCTCGCGACCCGCTAGGGGTCAGCCGACCAGTTGCGACAGCTTCAGCGCGACCGACATGTCGCCCGAGACCTTGATCTTGCCCAAGGCAAAGGCCGTCATTGGATTGAGTTTGCCCGAGAGCAGTTTCACGAGGTTCGCCTCGGAAATGCGGATCGTGCAGTCGGCGGGTTCATCCGCGAGCCGCGCCTCGGTGCCCGACAGAGTCAGCGCGCCATGGTCGCCGCAGTCGAACTTGATTGAATTGTCGAGCGGACGGGTGGCGAGTGCTGCGTTCAGGCGGGTTGCGATGTCGGCGAGAGTCATGTCGGTCAACGGAAAGGGGCCCCAATGCGGTTTCGCCCGCATTAGAGCCCCCGGTGCGTAATCGGCAAGATTGACGTTACGCGAACGTCAACCTGTCACTTCGCGATCCGGCGTTTCCGGGCCGCGAGCAGCTTGAGCCGCAGGGCATTGAGCTGGATGAAGCCCGCCGCGTCCTTCTGGTCATAGGCGCCCGCGTCATCCTCGAACGTCACATGCGCTTCGGAATAAAGCGTGTTTTCCGACCAGCGGCCGACGCAGGTCACCGAGCCCTTGTAGAGCTTCAGTTTCACGGTGCCGGATACCAGTTCCTGCGACTTGTCGATGGCGGCCTGCAGCATCTCGCGCTCCGGCGAGAACCAGAAACCGTTGTAGATGAGTTCCGCATAGCGCGGCATCAGGCTGTCCTTGAGGTGGCCCGCGCCAGAGTCGAGCGTGATCTGTTCGATGCCTCGGTGCGCTTCGAGCAGGATGGTGCCGCCGGGGGTTTCGTAGATGCCGCGCGACTTCATGCCCACGAAACGGTTTTCCACGAAGTCCAGACGACCGATTCCATGGACCCGACCCAGTTCATTGAGCTGGGTCAGCATCTCGGCAGGCGACACGGAGTTGCCGTTGATCGCGACCGCGTCGCCCTTTCTAAATGTGATTTCTACGTATTGGGGCGTATCCGGCGCGGTTTCGGGGTCGTTGGTGCGCTGGAACACGTAGTCGGGGGCCATTTCCGCCGGGTCTTCCAGCACCTTGCCCTCGGAGGAGGTGTGCAGGAGGTTCGCATCGACCGAAAACGGCGCTTCGCCGCGCTTGTCCTTGGCGACCGGGATCTGGTTCTGTTCGGCGAATTCGAGCAGCTTGGTGCGCGAGGTCAGGTTCCACAGACGCCAGGGCGCGATCACCTTGATGTTCGGGTTCAGCGCGTAGCAGGCCAGTTCAAACCGCACCTGATCGTTGCCCTTGCCGGTCGCGCCGTGGGCCACCGCATCGGCCCCGGTCATTTCCGCGATTTCGACCAGACGCTTGGAGATCAGCGGGCGCGCGATCGAGGTGCCGAGCAGATACTGGCCTTCGTAGACCGTATTGCCACGGAACATCGGGTTCACGAAGTCGCGGACGAATTCCTCGCGCAGATCCTCGATAAAGATGTTCTCGGGTTTGATCCCGAGCATGATCGCCTTTTCCCGCGCCGGTTCAAGCTCTTCACCCTGGCCCAGGTCGGCGGTGAAGGTCACGACTTCGCAACCGTATTCGGTCTGGAGCCATTTCAGGATGATCGAGGTGTCGAGGCCACCGGAATAGGCGAGCACGACTTTCTTGGGCGCGGACATCGGACACTCCTTCGTTCACTGTCCGGCGCGGTTTACCCACAAGGCCCGTCAGGGGCAAGAGAGGTGGAAAATCGGCCCCTCAAGGCGCATCGGCCATGAAGGCGGCGCGCGAGGCGTCGTAGGTGGCAAAGACCGGGGCAAGGTCGACCGACTGTCCGGCAGCGGCTGCACGTTCGCCAGCGTAGCAGACACGGGCAAGGTCGGCGAAGCCGATGTTGAGCGCGGAGGATTTGATGAAGTGCATGTCGCCCTCGATCGTCGCAGGGTCGGGGTTTGATCGAAGCGCGCGGATCTTGTCCTCGACCTCGTCCAGAAACATCCCGATCACCTCGGCAAAGTCGTCTTCGCCGATTTCGCCGCGCAGTTCGGCAACACGGTCCCAGTCGATCATGGCGCTCTCCTTTCCGGTTCAGTGTGTCCTGCTCGGGTTTACGCCCTGCTGACGGCTCCGACCAAGAAAGGAACATTTTTAGCGTTAAGGCGCCTTTAAGCGCGGCGGCGGTAGCAACAGGCGATTGAGCGGAACCATCGCCATCAGGGGGGCGGAATTGCCGACGCTGAAGCCAATCGAACCCGTGCCGCGGACCGTCACGACGGCATCCGCGATCAGAACCGTTCTGGTCGTGGACGACAGCCGTGCGCAACGGCGGCTGACCGTCGCCACGCTGACCAAGCTCGGCTACGACGTGATCGAGGCGGACGGGGGGAAAGAGGCGCTTGCCATCGCTGCGCGCACGGACGTCGACATGGTGTTGTCCGACTGGATGATGCCGGGGATGGACGGGCTCGAACTGTGCCGTGCGTTTCGTCAACTGCCGCGCGACCGATATGGTTACTTCATGCTCCTCACGTCCAAAAGCGAAAAGGGCGCGGTGGCGCAGGGTCTGGACGTGGGGGCGGACGATTTCCTGTCCAAACCCATCAATGGCGAGGAACTGCGTGCCCGTATCGCCGCCGGGGATCGCATCCTCAGGATGGAGCGGGAGCTGAACGAAAAGAACCGGTTGATCACGGCGACGCTGGAAGAGATCTCGTCGCTCTACGATTCCCTCGACCGCGACCTGATCGAGGCGCGCAAGATGCAGCAGGCGCTGGTGCGCGACCGGTTTCGCGACTTTGGCGCAGCGCAGGTGTCGCTCATGCTGAAGCCTGCCGGGCATGTTGGCGGCGATCTCGTCGGCATGTTCGAGGCGGGCGAGGGGCGTGTCGGGGTCTACGCCATCGACGTGTCGGGGCATGGCGTCGCGTCGGCGCTGCTCACGGCACGACTGGCGGGCTACCTGTCCCCCGGCACGGCGGCACAAAGCGTGGCGCTGGTGTCCGACGAGACGGGCGGAGTCCGGGCGCTCGCACCGGAGGAGGTCGCGGCGCGGCTGAACAAACTCATGCTGTCCGAGGTCAAATCGGACCTCTATTTCACGATGAACCTCGCGTTCATCGACCTGGCGACCGGGCAGGTGGACATCACTCAATGTGGTCACCCCCATCCCGCGGTGATCCGCAGGAACGGGCAGGTGCGCTATTTCGGCAAGGGCGGGCTGCCCATTGGGCTGATCACCGATGCGGAATACGACAGGTGGTCCGTGACGCTCGCACCAGGGGATCGGCTCGTGCTCTATTCCGACGGGTTTACCGAATGTCACGATTCCGCGGGCGACGAACTGGAGGAACGGGGGTTCGCAAAGCTTCTGATGAAGAACGCCCATCTGCCCCCAACCGCGTTCTTCGAGGCGCTGACATGGGACATGGACGATTTCGCCGGGGGGCGTGATCTGCCGGATGACCTGTCCTGTGCGCTCATTGACTTCAGGGGCACCGCCGACGCGGTCGAGACCCGCTAGGCTGACGCCAGACAGCGGGCGAGGAAAGCGGCGTCCCCCTCGGACCCGACGAGGCCGATCGCCAGCTCTGCGTTCACCAGATGCGCCGAATGGCCCGGCTCGGACGGCGCGCCATGGGGGCGGACCGGTCGGGCGACATAGACGTGGCAGACCTTTTCCGCCCAGAGATCGTATTCCGGCATATAGGCAAAGCGTCGGTATACCCCGAGCTTGCGGGGCGGGCCGATCCGCCAGCCGGTTTCCTCGAACACCTCGCGGTGCAGCGCCTGAATGGCCGTTTCGCCGGGGTCGATGCCGCCGCCTGGTAGCTGAAATTCGCGCTGCGGTTCACGCTGATGTGTGAGAAGGACCTTGTCCCCAAGGGGCAAGATGACGTATGCCCCCGGCCTTCGGCGATAGGTCTGGCCCGCTACCCGTGCTTCTCCAAACCGCCGCATCACTGGTTCCCCGTCAGGTTGCTCCCTATCTGGGAACAGGATATGCCACGCAGAAACACCGAGGAAAACCGATCATGAGCCTTGGATCCCAAATCGCTTGGGACGATACCGTCCTGCCGTTTCAGCTCGATGCCTCCGATATCCGGGGCCGCGTCGCGCGTCTGGACGGCACGCTCGACCGCGTTCTGGCGCAACACGACTATCCGCCGGCCATCGAGGAACTGGTGGCCGAGGCGGCGCTTCTGACCGCGATGATCGGCCAGACCATCAAGCTGCGCTGGAAGCTGTCGCTTCAGGTGCGCGGCGACGGGCCTGCCCGGCTGATCGCAACGGATTACTACGCACCCAAGTCGGACGGCGAGCCGGCGCAGATCCGCGCCTATGCGAGCTATGACGAGGATCGTCTCGATCCGAACGGGCGCGGTTTCGACCAGATCGGGCGCGGCTACTTTGCGATCCTGATCGACCAGGGGCAGGGCACAGTGCCCTATTCCGGCCTGACGCCCATCGCGGGCAGCAGCCTGTCGGATTGCGCGCAGACCTATTTCGCCCAGTCCGAGCAATTGCCGACCCGCTTTACCTTGTCCTTCGCCAAGGCGGCGGATCACTGGCGCGCGGGCGGCGTGATGCTCCAGCACATGCCGAAAGCCTCGCCCTTTGCCAGCGGCGAAGGTGGATCGGGCGAGGGCGGGTTGCTCGAAGCGGCCGATATTCTGCCGGATGAAGACGAGCGCGAGAACTGGAGCCGGGCGAATATCCTTCTGGACAGCGTCACGGTGGACGAGGTCATCGGTCCCGCCGTGCAGCCCACGGAACTGCTCGTGCGCCTGTTTCACGAGGAACAGCCGCGGGTCTACGACGCTCAGCCGGTCATGTTCGGCTGCACTTGTTCCGAGGACCGGGTGCGCGAAAGCCTGTCTATCTATTCGCGCAAGGACATCGCCTATATGACCACCGACGAGGGGATCGTGACGGCGGATTGCCAGTTCTGCGGTGCGCATTACGAGCTTGATCCGGCCGGCTTGGGGCTTGACGCGACGGGCAGCGATGACTGACCGCTTCGCGGCGCTCGCGCGGGCCTGTGCCGTGGGCGCGCCGGAGGCGTCCTCCGATTTCGACCTGAACCCGGATTTCCGGCCCGAGAACGTCAAGACGCGGGATGCTGGCGTTCTCGTCGCCTTCATGGAGACGGCGCGCGGCCTTGATCTCATCCTCACCATGCGGTCCTCGGCGCTCAAGCACCATCCGGGCCAGATCGCCTTTCCGGGGGGCAAGGTCGATCCGGGCGATGACGGGGTGATCGGTGCGGCGCTGCGCGAGGCACATGAGGAGGTTGGCTTGGACCCCGCCAATGTCGAGGTGCTGGGAACGCTGCCTTATCACGAGACGGTGACCTCGTTTCACGTGACGCCCGTGGTGGCACGCGTTCGTGCGCCGTTCGAGTTGCGGCCCGAGCCGGGCGAGGTAGCGGAGGCGTTTCTCGTCCCCTTCGAGCATGTGATGAACCCGGCGAACTACATCGTCGAGGGACGCGAGTTTCGGGGTCGGATGCGGCGCTATTTCACGGTGCCTTACGGCCCCTATTACATCTGGGGCGCGACCGCGCGGATGCTGCGGGTGCTCGCGGACCGGATGCAATGACGCAGGTGTCCGGTGACTGGATGGAGGGGGCCGCGCAGGGCGTCTGCGCCATGCTCACGGACGCCGGTTTTGCGGCGCATTTCGTGGGTGGCTGCGTGCGCAATGCCCTGCTTGGCGCACCGGTGGCGGATGTGGACATCGCGACCAATGCGACGCCGGAAATCGTGTCTAATTTAGCAAAAGACGCTGGTCTCACCCCGGTCCCCACGGGGATCGAGCACGGCACGGTGACCGTGGTCGCGGATGGTATACCATTCGAGGTTACGACCTGGCGGCGCGATGTGGAAACCGATGGACGGCGGGCGGTGGTGGCCTTTGCCGACCGGCTCGAGGACGATGCGCGGCGGCGGGATTTCACGATGAACGCGCTTTATGCGACGGCGACTGGCGAGGTGGTCGATCCGCTCGGCGGCATGGACGATCTGCGGGCCAGGCGCGTGCGGTTCATAGATGATGCCGCAGACCGGATTCGCGAGGATTACCTGCGTATCCTGCGGTTCTTTCGGTTCCACGCCTGGTATGGCGACCCGCGCGAGGGGATGGATCCCGATGCGCTCGCCGCGATTGCCGAACTGGCTGAGGGGCTCGATGGGCTGTCGCGGGAACGGGTCGGGGCCGAAATGCTGAAGCTCCTTGCCGCACCGGACCCCGCGCCCGCGCTGGCGACCATGGCGCAGGTCGGCGTGCTGGGTCGCATCCTCCCGGGCGCCGATCCCCGCGCCGTGCCGTTGCTCGTGCATTTCGAAGAGCGCGCGGGTTTGTCGCCCGATCCGATCCGGCGGCTTGCCACGTTGGGGGGCGAGGACCACAAAGAGGCGCTGCGGCTGTCGAACACGGACGACAAGCGGCTCGCTGTCCTGCTGTCGCTTCGGGGCGATCCGATGCGGCCCAAGGCGCTGGGCTACCGTGTCGGGGCCGAAGCGGGTCAAAGCGTGCTTCTGATCAATTCGGCCTTGTTAGAGACTGATTTTCCACCCGACGCGATGGCCGATGCGGTGGGAGGGGCGGCGCAGGTCTTTCCCGTTTCAGCGGCCGACCTCATGCCCGCGTTACAAGGACCTGCGCTGGGCGAACGGCTTCGCGCGCTCGAAGACCGCTGGATCGCGTCGGATTTCACCCTCACGAAAGAGGAGCTTCTCGCATGACCGAGCTGACCATCGACCGCTTGGGCCATCAGGGCGACGGGATCGCCGCTGGTCCCGTGTTCGTTCCGCGCACCCTGCCGGGCGAGGTCGTCACGGGCGAGATTGCGGACGGACGGATGGACGCGCCTGCGATCGTGACCCCCTCTGTCGACCGGGTAAAGCCGCCGTGCCCGCATTACCGGATGTGCGGCGGTTGCGCGCTGCAACATGCGAGCGACGATTTCGTGGCCGGGTGGAAGGTGCAGGTGGTCGAGGCCGCGCTGGCTGCACATGGCCTTTCGACCGAGATGCGCGGGATCGTCACCTCGCCCCAGCAGGCGCGGCGTCGGGCGGTTCTGTCGGGACGGCGCACGAAAAAGGGCGCCCTGATCGGGTTTCACGCGCCGCGGTCCGACGTGCTGACCCCCGTGCCGGGCTGCCTGCTCGTAACGCCCGGAATTTCCGGGAGTTTGGCTGGATTAGAGACGCTTGTGATCGCCGGAGGGTCGCGCAAGGCCGAGGTCAAGATCACGGTGTCGGAAAGCGAGGCGGGGCTTGATGTCTGGGTGTCGGGGGGCAAGCCGCTCGATCTGACGTTGCAGACCGAGCTTGCCCGGATCGCGGGTGAGCAGGGGTTCGCCCGGCTCACGTGGGACGACGAGGTGATTGCGACGGCGATGCCGCCCGTCCAGCAGTTTGGTCGCGCCGGGGTCGTGCCGCCGCCGGGGTCGTTCCTGCAGGCGACGAAGTCCGGCGAGACGGCGCTGACCGAGGCCGTGCGCGCGGCGGTGGGCGATGCGTCGCAGGTCATCGACCTGTTCGCCGGATCGGGGACGTTTTCACTGCCGCTCGCCGAGACCGCCGAGGTTCACGCGGTGGAAGGCATCGCGGCCATGATGCGCGCGCTCGAGGCCGGTTGGCGGACGGCGCAGGGCCTGAAACGAGTGACGACCGAGACGCGCGACCTCTTTCGCAGGCCGCTCCTTCCCGACGAGCTACGCGCCGACGCGGTGGTCATCGACCCGCCGCGCGCCGGGGCCGAGGCGCAGGTGACCGAGATCGCGGCGAGCAAGGTTGGGCGGATTGCTGCCGTGTCCTGCAACCCGGTCACTTTCGCCCGCGATGCGAAAATATTAACCGATGCAGGATATAGATTCGATTGGCTCGTGGTCGTGGATCAGTTCCGGTGGTCGCCGCATGTGGAGCTTGCTGCGCAATTCTCACGCTAGGATTGTTGCGGAAAGTGTCCTCTGCGCCACTTCCCGGACCCCGCGAAATGGCGTAAAAACCAATTCGGACAGAACGTTCTGGGACAGAAGACGATGATGAACAGGCGCATGATGATGGCTTCGATGGCGGCATTTGCCGGACTGTCTGCCTGCTCTTCCAAGTTCAAGACCTACAATGGCCCCGAGGTGACGGAGATTTTCGTCTTCAAGGAAAACCGCAAGATGTATCTCATGCATCACCGCGAGACGTTGAAGGAATACGATTTCCACCTCGGTTTCGCGCCCTATGGCCACAAGCAGCAATATGGCGATGGCCGGACGCCCGAGGGGACCTATTACATCGACCGCCGCAACCCCGACAGCGCCTATCACCTGTCGATCGGGATTTCCTATCCCAACGATACGGACCGCGCGATTGCCAAGGAATGTGGTGTGCGGGCTGGTGGCGACATCTTTATCCACGGTGGGCCGACCAACCCGGCGGACAAGAAGAAAAAGGATTGGACCGCGGGTTGCGTGGCGGTGAAGAACCGCGAGATCGAGGATATCTATGCGATGGTGCGCAACGGCACGCCCGTGCACATCATTCCGGCGAAACAGCCCATCGCGCCGCTGCGTCGCGGGGCACCGCCGCCACTCGAGCAGGTGAAGCCCGAGGTCCTGATCGCCTATGGGCGGATGGCCGATCCCGCGGTCCCACCGGTCAGCCCGCTGGACGAGGTGCTGCCGGTCGAGACGATGGTGACCAAGGGCGGCCCGATTGCGCCGGTGTCGGTTTATGGCAATCACTACCCGCTGCACTGAGAGGGACGAGATCCAAAAAACAAGGGCGCCACAGGGCGCCCTTTTTCGTTCCGGCCTGTGGGTCCGGCCTTAGCCGCCCATGACCATGGTCCACCAGATCTTGCCGTTTTCCTCCTGATACCAGGAGAAGCCCATGTTGGTGGCGCGGCGGTCGAGGATGATGTCGCGGGTGTCGGGCTGGGCCATCCAGGCGGACAGGGTTTCAAGCTCGGTCTCGAAGGTCTCGGAGATATTCTCGCCCAGCATGGTCCCGCCGTAGCCCGCGCGCGCCACCCGGTCGATGGGCGACGACCCGTCAGAGCCGAAGTGCCACGGTCGGTTCTGTACCGCCATGTCACGCGAGTGGGTCGCGGCGGCGGCGGTCAGCTGGGCGTTGAGCTGCACCGGCGGCAGGCTCGCGGCAGAGCGCAGTTCGTTGACCCCGTCGAGCATGGAATAGGTGATGCGGTTCGTCTCGGCTGCCGACAGACGGTTGACCGACGGCAGGGGCTTGCCGTCCGGGCCAAGCCGCATCCCCTCGCCAGACGAACAGGCGGCGAGCGTCAGTGCCGAAGCCGTTACGATAAAAGCCCTGCGATTCATGATCTTCTGCCCACCTGCGACCTTGTTTTCGCGCCCTGACTAGCGACATTTGGCACCACATTCAATTTCGCCGATGCTAAATCCGGCGTGATCCCCGTCGTTTGATTTGCGACAGGCGGCTTCTCGCCGTATAGATCGTTCAACAAAGAAAAACGACAGGCAGAGCAGCGATGTCAAAGGACAAGGCTGACCGGATCGGGCGCAGGGTTTTCCTGCGGTCCGGCGGCGCGATGGCGGCCGCGTGGATCGCGGCGCCGGCGCTGGCGCAGGGTGATTCGATGCGGGATTCGACCGAGGTCGAGCGGGACCTGTCCGAGGCGACGAAACGCAACATTTCATCGTTCCGCGCGCTGGATTGGGCGCCCTATTTCAAGGATACGCGAAACGGTGCGATCCTTGTCGATATCACGTCGCGGGCCCTGCATTTCTGGAGCGAGGATCGGTCGGTCTACAAGCTTTACCCCACTTCGGTGCCGCTGACCGACGACATGACGCGGCTCGGCCGGACCGAGATCACGCAGAAGGTCGAGCTGCCGACCTGGCGTCCGACCCCGTCGATGAAGCGGGAAAACCCGGACTGGCCCGATGCGATCCCGCCCGGTCCGGCGAACCCCTTGGGGACCCATGCGCTCCACCTGACCTGGACGTATTACCGCATCCACGGGACCCATGATCCGCGCAAGATCGGGCGGCGGTCGTCGAGCGGCTGCGTCGGGCTCTACAACACGCATATCTTTGAGCTTTTCGCCCTCACGAAAGTGGGAACACAGGTGTTGCTAATTTGACAACACAGGGCACATTCAACCCGTGACCATTGCATTTTTTCGGCGATCCTGTTTTCTGCGAAGCACGAGGTACAGAACGACCCTTGTTCCGGCGTGCAAGCGCCGGAAGGACAATTGGAGATTGAAATGAAAAAAGTCATGCTTGTTGCAGCCGTCGCTGCTCTCGCCGCCACCGCCGCTCAGGCCGGCACGCTCATCGACCCGATCGTCGAGCCGGAAATCATCGTGGAACAGTCGTCGTCGTCGTCGAACGCC